>ODAK010000155.1_pt1 | contig 75896 bp, 68 predicted proteins | sample 1539591 | NCBI WGS metagenome assembly ODAK01 (sample SAMEA3539303, study PRJEB22396) | soil metagenome | biome: tundra; feature: field; material: soil | place: USA | collected 2010-05 | depth 0.15 m | reverse complement strand
GACAGCGAGCGCCGCCAGCAGCAACGCCGGAATCAGGGCAGGCGCAGCCTTTCCTCGTGGGCTCCAAGCGAGCATCAACCCGTTGTTGACCATCCCTAAGGACGTGCACCAGCTGATGAAGATCGTTGCTCCGTCGCCGTGAAAGCCTAAGCTGCCGGGCAATCCTGAACGTCGTGGGGGCAGCGCATCATCGACCAGACGGGCGCGTGCGTTCATCTCTGGGCAATTCCTATCCGCCGAGCGGGAGGCCGCGGCGTGTGAAGACGTCTCGCAGCAGCCGAATGCGGTCGCTGATCACGCCATCCACGCCGAGGTCAAGAAGCTCGCTGATCGTAGCCTCGTCGTTGATCGTCCAGACGTGTACGGCTAGGCCTGCCCGGTGCGCGGCCTCGACGAATCGCGCGGTGACGATCCGCACCGGCCCTCGTCGGATCGGTACTTGGACGCAGTCGGCGCCTAGGCGCGGCATCACGCCGGACGTTGCGGCGACGCGGGCGAGCGCAACCGCGTAAGGCCCCATCGACGTGCAAGCACGTCCGCGGCCGCGCGCGCGGATCCGGCGCAGGCGGCGGTCCGAGAACGATCCAACGCAGACGCGCTCCCAGGCGCCGAGGCGATCGAGCAGAGCGGCCAGCGGCCCGACGCACGCATCGGACTTGGGGTCGATGTTGACCCGGGCGGCGGGCCATCGCACAAGAATTTCCTCGAGCCGCGGGACGCGGATGCCGCGACCACGGAACGGGAAGCTGCTCCCACCGTCAAGCGAGAACATGTAACCAGCGTCGGCCGCCTCCACTTCGACGATGCCGAGTTCGGCGATTGCGCCCGGGCGGTCTGTGACCCTGTCGAGGCGCTCGTCATGGAAGGCGACCAGCACGCCGTCGCTGGTGACGTGGGCATCAGTCTCGATGTATATGTACCCGAGCGTGACCGCGATCTCAAATGCCTCAAGCGTGTTCTCGGGCGCCTCACCGGCCCCGCCTCGGTGAGCGAACGCGATCGGGCCGGGCTGGGCGAGGAACGAATGCACGCCCCTCAGTGTCGAGGATCCCGCTCCTGGGGAGGAGGATTCCAATCGATCATGCGCGGAGTATTGCTCTTGGGCGAGCGTCCGCTCCGGTGCCGGGCTGGGAAACACACCGGAGTCGAGGCTCGACCGATCCCCGGACGTTGCGCCACTTGGGCGGTGTGCATGGACTTCAGCTCTGCGTGGCGCCCATCAGGGTGTTTCAGCGCTGCGACGCCGAGGCGCTCACCTTTGAGGCGGAAGCTGAAGAACGTCACGGCTGGACCGAGGAGAGGTCCACGTCAATCGAGATCTCGCCCCCGGAGGCGGGTGTCCTGTCGGTTGACCTTCCCTCGGTTTCTCGAATCGTCCCCGCGGCCCTGGCCGCGTCAGCTCGGTTCTTCGGCGGATAGCTCGACGATCAGGCGGTCCAACTCCGGCACCTCGGCCCGCAGGCTCGTCAGGTTCACCACGATGCCCTCCTGCGTGCTGCGCGCGAGGACTACCACCGCCTCCTCGTCCGCGGACGGATTCTCTTCGCGATGCGGCACGTACGGCGGTACGTACACGTAGTCGCCGGGACCCGTCTCGACGCGCCGCTCGACGTCCCCCTCGAGGAACACGAAGACTGGATGCCCGCTGACGACGTAGATGCCCGTCTCGGCCTCGCCGTGGTGATGATCGGCGGAGACCATGCCGGGGGCGACATGGCTTTCGCCCATCCAGATCTTGCGCGACCCGTTGCGTGTCCCCGAGATCGCTTCGTAGCGCCGCATTCCCGGCGTTTGAGCGGTCTCCTCGCTCAGCCGATCACGGCCGGTGTGATGCAACCGACGGTGCCAGGCTGCTGTGCCGTCCTGGTGTTCAGCCTCGCCCTCACTCACCATGGCGCACGATAGCGCCGCGCCCTCGCCGGGCGCGGCTCCACTGTCCCCGGCGCTCTCGGCGGCAGTGGTAGGCGAACCCGCAGGCTGCAGCTTCGCGCGAAACCCGCGAGCGCGCTGGTCCGCAGCCCGGGTCCGAGCAGGCTGGAGCTTGGTGCAGGACCCACGATGTCACGGTGACGCTCAGACGGCGGTCATACGCGTAGTTGGTAACGCGCCACGGCGCCGGCCGTGTCCGAGGTGACGCGGCCGGCCTCTTCGAGAAGATCCAGGTGCGCCTGCGCGTGCGCGAGGCCCATGACAAGCCTTGCCCCCTCTGGCTGCCATTGCAACCGGCGGGCTACCTCGAAGGGTGTCGCTGGGCCGTCAAGCAGGATCGCTGCGATGTCGTCGGCCCGCTGACGGCTGTGGCAGCGCAGCCGGGCGGCCAGGGCGCCTATCTCGGTGAAGGCACGGCCGTGACCGGGGAGCATCACGGTCGGATCCAGGGCGACGAAGCGTGGCAGTCCGGCCAGGTACTCGACCAGGCTGTGCCGGCGGCTTGCTCCATCGCCGCCTTCGAGGCTGGGGACGGGGATGATGCGGGCCAGCAGATGGTCGCCGCTGAACAGGACGCGGGCCGCGGGGTCCCATAGAGAGAGATGACCTTCCGCGTGCCCGGAGCTGACCACACAGACGAGCCGGCGACCCCCGGCGGTCAGTGGGTCCCCGTCCCCGACGCCCCTGACCATGCTCGGATGCGCCCACGTGACTATGCGCTTGAGCGTGGCGTCTGCGACTCCGACCAGGTACCGCGCCGTTGCTTCTGGCACGCCGAGCCGAACCAGGAGATTGCGCCTGGTCTGGGAGTCCCTCGGGCCGAGCAGGCCCGCGACTTCGGGCAGACCGCACACGATCCGTCCGCCCGAGCGAGCGGCGATCACGGCCGCGGCCCCGAAATGATCGGGGTGGGCGTGGGTGACGACGATCTGTTCTACGTCGCCGAAGCCGAGGCCCCTGGAGCTCAGCACAGTCGCCAGCTCGTCGAGGGAGCTGGGCTGGACGGTGCCGGGGTCGATGACGGTGACCGGCGGGTCGACCAGCAGGTAGCAATTCACGCGCCCGACACGAAACGGTATCGGCAGACTCGCCCGGCTGACACCATCCGGCAGTGCCTCCACAAACGGCGGCAGCAGGGAAGCCATTCGGGACGCAGTATTGCTGGCTTGCCAACACAGCACCAGCGTCAGAAGAGGTGCGGCGACTCGCTCCAGAGAAGAACAGCCAGTTGCCGACTAGACCACCCGTCCGAGGCGACCCGTTACAAATCTCAGCCGGCGGTGGCGAGGGGTTGGCGGCGGGGGGAGCCGATCTCCTGCCGGACCCGCTCGGCGGCGCGCGAAAGCGCCTTGAGTTTCTCAAAGGCGCAGAAGCGCGGGAGCGCCTTGAGGCCGCAGTCGGTCGACAGGTAGACCTGCTCGGGATCGATGTGCTCGAGCACCTTGCGAATCCGCTCGACGATTTCGTCGTCGGACTCGATGTAAAGCGTGCGGACATCGATCACGCCGACCTGCACCTCCCGATCTTTCGGGATCATCTCGAGCGCCTTGACATCGGCCATGTCGCGAAGGGTGAAGTCCAGCGCGAACTGCTCGACGTTGACGGCCAGCCAGCGCTCCAGCACGCGAGGGAGCGCATCCTCGACGGACCGGAACGTGTTCCCGTAGCCGGTCCCGAGACAGCAGTGCCAGGCGATTTTGGCGTCGACACCATCGATCCAGGCGTTGAGGATGTCAATCACCCAGTCGCTGTCGTCCTCGTAGGCCAGTCGCCAGGCGCCGAGGTCTTCGATCTGGATGAACTTGGCGCCGCGCGCTGCGAGCTCCTTGAGATCGCGGTTGAAGATCGGTACGAGGTCTTCGGCCAGCTGACGAGCCGAGCTGTAGCGAGAACCGGGCGCGTCGTAGTCGACATGGAAGGTGAGGTTCGGTGGCCCGGCGCCGACGGAGGTTTTCAACGGCCGGTCGGTCAGCTGGCGAGCGACGTCGTACATTTCAGCGAGGCGGCCGGGTATTCCCTGCGAGACCTCACCGGTGACGGCCGTGCCGCCCCAGTTGTGCATCCAGGCGACCTGGCTGAGGTCCGGATCGTTTGTCTGCTCTATCTGACGAGCCAGCGGGTTGGGCAGCTTGGCCTTGGTGAAGCCGCCGAGGCGCTCGTACCAGTACCAGACAAAGGATCCGATCGCGCCACCGTAGTCGTCGAAATGCATCTGGCCGTCGGTGACGATGTCTAGTCCGGCCAGCTCCTGGTCCTTAATGCAGGCCGTGGTCGCGTCCCAATAGGCGTGCCAGTTGGCCTCCAGCTTCCACCACTCTAGGAGGTCGGCGCCGGCCAGGTTGTAGGCCGTGTACCAGCGCGGCTTGGGATAGGAGCCGATCATCGTGGTCGGCAGGATGGTGTCTACAACTTTGCTCGGCATCTGCGGTTCCTCTCCTTTGGGCTGGCTTTGAGCGCAGCGTACGTTTGAGTGGATCGGGCAAGCGGGTTGCGCAAATCGGGCTTGATCAAAACGTCTCTCGGTACATGGCGACGCCGGCGGAGACGTTCAGATCCTCGCTAGTGATCGCCGCTGCTGCTGCCAAGGCCAGGGGGACCGCGCTGGCGGCCACGTGGTGCGCGGATCTCCGGCAGCTCCTGTGACACGACTGCTGCCTGCTTCCAGCTCTCTCTTCCTACTCGAGTTTCTTACGAGACGGACTAGCCCTCACCGCGCGGCTTTGAGTCGTCGCTCTCTCGCCTTGCCGCCTCGATCCACTCCGAGAGGCGCGATGGCGTCGCTGGGAGCACTCGCGCACGCACGCCCAGCGGTGCGAGCGCATCGTCGATGGCTGCTGCGACCGCGGCTGGCGCCATCATCCGGCCACCTTCCCCGCCGCCTTTGATTCCGTGCGGGGTCCACGGCGATGGCGTCTCTTGGTGTCCGATGACGAATTCCGGCGCCTCCATGGCGGTGGGTATCAGATAGTCGAGGTAGCTCTGGGTCACCAGGTTGCCTGTCTCGTCGTAGACAAACTGTTCATAGAGCGCGGTGCCGATTCCCTGCATTACCCCACCGGTGATGTGCCCCGCCAGCGAGCGAGGGTTGACCAGGGTTCCGCAGTCGTGCACGGCGACGTACTTGAGGAAGTGCACCTGGCCCGTCTCGATATCGACCTCCACCACTGGGATGTGGCATGCGTGGCCGACGAATGGGTAGAACACGCCGAGGTTGCTGCGGTCGGCGGACGGCATCGTCGTATAGGGATGGTCGTAGACCTTGCTGGCTTCGAGACCGCTCTCGATCTCCTCAGGCAGGCTGTGCTTGAAGAGGTGCGTCTGCAGCGCGATGTCGCCGAGCGACTTGCGCGTGCCGGGCGAGCCCTTCACCTGGACGCCGCCATCATGCCATTCCAAGTCATCGACGGAGGCCTCGAGCATGTGCTCGGCAACCTTGAATGCCTTTTCCTTGATCCGTTGCGTCGCACCCTCGATTGCCCCAGCGAGCATCACCGTTGTGCGGCTGCCACCCGGTCCGGTGGCGGGGAGGCCGTTGCGCGAGCCTGCGTAGATCACCGATACGTCGTGGGGCTCGACGTCGAACTCCTCGGCGACCAGCTGCGCCACCATAGTTTCGGGACTGTTGCCCCAGAAGGCGCATGAGTACAGCGTGGCGGTGATATCGCCGAGGGCGCCGACTCTCAGCGTGATGCTCTCCGGCATCGACGTGACGGGCGCCGCGGGTTCGTCGAACCAGAACCAGAACTCGGTCGCGCTGAAAACGCTGCGCTCCTGGCAGGTGACCAGGCCGATTCCGACGTAGCGACCCTGCTCGCGTGCGCGCCGCTGCATGTCGCGGCAGCCTTCGTAATCGGCCAGCGCGAGCGCCTTGTCCAGCACGCCCTCGTAGTCGCCGCTGTCGTACACGTTGCCGGTCGGGATGAAGTACGGGAACTCGTCCTTGCGGATGAAGTTGGCGCGGCGGATCTCAGCCGGGTCCATGTCAAGCTCGCGCGCCGCAAGATCGACCATCCGTTCCAACATCCAGTTGTGCACCTCCGAGCCGAAGCCACGATAGGCGCCTTGCTGACACTTGTTCGTTAGTACCGCTTTGACGCCGTACTCGATGCTGCCGATGTGGTATGGCCCCGTGGCCTGGGCAAGGGCGTTGCCGTGGTGGCCAACGCCAAACTGCATGTAGGCGCCGTAGTCATCGATCGTCTGGACACGCAGGCTCTTCATCGTGCCGTCGCGCATCAGAGCCAGCTGGGCGTCGTAAATCCGGTCAGAGCCGTGGTGGTCGCAGTTAGAAATGTTGTCGATCCGGTCCTCGACGTACTTGACCGGGCGCCCGACGTGCTTGGAGAGCATCCCCGCGGTCGCCGCGACCTTGGTAGCGAACAGCTTCGTGCCGAAGCTGCCACCGGCCGGATGCGGTTGCATGTCTAGCCGATTCGGCGGGATCTTTAGCGTTCCGGCCAGCATGAACAGGTAACTCGTGAAGCTCAACGAGTTGGTGTGAATCGTCATCATCCCGGTTCCGACCTCGTAGGTCGCGATCGCGCCGACCGTCTCAAGCGGCTGTCCGCCCGATCGGTGCCAGCGCAGTCGGTCAGACACGACAACGTCCGCCTCGGCGAAGTCGCGGTCGACCTCGCCGAAGGTGAATGTGCGCTCGTAGGCAAGGTTGGATCCCAGCGGCTCATGAACGATCGCCGCGTCGGGCGCGAGCGCGGCCTCGGGGTCGACCACCGGTGCAAGCTGCTCGTACTCCACTTCAACCAGGTCGGCAGCGTCCTCAGCCACGTAGCGGCTCTCAGCGACGATCGCGGCGACGCCCTCGCCGACGTAGCGCACTTTATCCACCGCCAGGCAGCGCCATACGTGCTTGTCAGGGGCCGGGCCGAAGTCCGGCATCGGGTCGGTCAGCTCGGCCGCTTCGGCGCCGGTCACGACCGCCACGACGCCGCGCAGCTGCCGGGCCGCCTCAACGTCGATGCTGAGGATCCGGGCGTGTGCGTGCGGGCTACGGACCAGCGCTGCGTGCAGCATGCCGGGCACGCGCATGTCGTCGATGTAGCCGCCGCGGCCGCGCAGGAACTTGGGATCCTCAACACGGCGGATCGACTTGCCGACCCATTTGCGCTTGCCGGTCAAGTCCCGGGTTGGTGGATGTTCGGTGGTGGCCATCCCTAGGGCCGCATTTGCTCTGCCGCTTCGAGCACCGACTCGATGATGAACTGATAGCCGGTGCAACGGCAAAGGTTGCTGGAGATGGCCTCTCGCACCTGCTCAGCCGACGGCTGCGGGTTCTCGCGCAGCAGCTCTAACGAACGCAGCAGCATGCCCGGCGTGCAGTAGCCGCATTGAAGTCCTTGCTTCTCCCAGAACGCCTCCTGTAGTGGGTGCAGCTTCTCGCCCTCGGCCAGCGACTCGACTGTGGTGAGCTCCGCGCCGTCGGCTTGGACGGCGAACATGATGCACGAGCGGATCGACTCCCCATTCATCAGCACGGTGCAGGTGCCGCACACGCCATGCTCGCAGCCGATGTGGACGCCGACGAGGTCCAGTTCCTCGCGCAGGAAGTCGACCAGCAGGATCCGTGCCTCCACCTCGGCTTCGTGGCGCACGCCGTTGACCGTCAGGGCGATCGGGACGCGGTTCATGACCCTCCTTCCCGGGCGCGCGCTAGCGCCCGCTCGACGCAGACCCCGGCCACGCGCCGGCGGTACTCAGCGGAGCCGTGGATGTCCCCGGACGGCGACAGCTCGCTCATTGCTGCCGCTCCCACCTCGGAAGCCGGCGCGCCGGAGCTATCGCTCAGCAGTCGCTCTGCCGCTTCGGCACGAACCGGAATCGGACCAACCCCAAATAAGGCGATCGCCGCCGGCTGAGCGCCGTCTTCCCACAGCGAGACCGCCGCGCCGGCGATGGCAAAATCGGCAACGCGCCGGGTGATCTCGACCACAGCCCCGCCGGCCGGTGACCGAGCCGGCACGCGAACCTCCGTGATCATCTCTCCCGGGACCAGTGTCGTCGTCAGCGGCCCTTCGAAGAATTCGCCAGCCGGCACGCGACGCTCGCTTAGTTCTCCGCGGAGCACGACTTGGCCGTCAAGCGCGCGTAGGACAGCCGGCAGCTCGGCAGCCGGATCCGCATGGGCGATGCTGCCTACGACCGTGCCGCGGTGACGGACCGGCGGATGGGCGACGAAGCGGAGCGCTTCCGTCATCAGCGGCGCTTCCCGCGCGACAAGATCGGACCGCTCAACCGCCGATTGGCGCACCCGCGCGCCGATCGCCAACCAGCCATCATCGAGCCTGACGTAGTCGAGCTCGTCCAGGAAGTTGATGTCCACCAGGTTCCCCGGAAGCGCCACGCGGAAATTCATCATCGGGACCAGGCTCTGGCCTCCGGCCAGCACGCTCGTGTCCTCGGGATCCGCTGAGAGCATGCTGAGCGCTTCTTGCGTGCTGCCCGGACGGTGGTAAGTAAACGGAGCAGGCTTCAAAGCAGTTGCACCCTGGCGACGAACCGCTAGGTGGTCGCGTCGCGCGTCCCTCGATTAGGCCGGAAAGCCGAATCTAGCCGTGGTGCCCTGGGACTCTCCTTTTCGGTCATCAGGCCTGTTCAAATCGAGCTGGTCCGACCTACTTGCCGATCTTCAGACATCACGATTTCCGACTCCTGCTCGCTCCAGTCGCATGTGCGCCGTGATCGCGTGGCCCATGAACATCTCAGCCTCGGCGATCGCCGCGGCTGCCGGAGCGATCCGCCGCGTGCCCTCGTCGGTGAGGCGCTGGTAGGTCACCGTCTTGAGGAACTTGCCGACCCACAATCCGCCGGTGTATCGCGCCGCCCGTGCGGTGGGCAGTACATGGTTGGTGCCGACGGCCTTATCGCCATAGGTGACCGTCGCCTCGCGACCCAGGAACAGCGAGCCGTAGTTGTGCAGCCCGGTGAGGTAAGCATCCAGCTCGTCATCGTCGGCATGTACCTCCAGGTGCTCGGGCGCGTATTCGTCGGCGAGCGTAATCGCCTCCTCACGGCTGCTGACCACGACGACGGTGCCGAGGTCGCGCCACGCCTGGCCTGCCACCTCCGCTGTCGGCCACGTTTTCAGCAACCTTTCGACCGCCTCGATGACACTCGCCGCGACTTCCCGCGACGTGGAAATCAGTATCGCTGGCGAGGTCGGTCCGTGCTCGGCCTGACCGAGCAGATCGGCGGCGACCAACTCCGGCTCAGCGGTGCGGTCAGCGATGACCAGGATCTCGGTCGGACCGGCCAGCAGGTCGATGCCGACCTGTCCGAACAGCTGACGCTTGGCCTCGGCGACGTACGCGTTACCGGCCCCGACGATCATGTCGACGGGCGACATGTCGTCAAGTCCGAACGCGAGCGCAGCGAGGGCTTGCACCCCGCCCAGGCAGATGATCTCGTCGGCGCCAGAGGTGGCCATCGCATGCAGCATTGCGGGGTGGATCCCTTGGCTCTGCCACGGCGGCGCGCACGCGACGACACGCTCGACGCCCGCCACCTTGGGGACGAGCACGGTCATGAACGCCGAGGCAAGCATCGGGTAGCGCCCGCCGGGCACGTAGGACCCAACCGCGCCGACCGGCACGAGGCGGTGGCCCAGCACGACGCCAGGCAGCGTCTCGACCTCGAGCGGGCCGAGCGTCTCCCGCTGCCTGGTCGCGAACGTCCGGACCTGGTCCTGGGCGAACGCGATGTGCCCCCGCAGCTCTTCGGTCAGCGCGCCGGCTGCCGCCGCGATCTCCCCTTCACCCACGCGGAAGGACGGCGGGTCCCAGCGGTCAAGCCGCCGGGAGTAGTCGCGGATTGCCTCCTCACCCTCGGCCTCGATTCGCTCAAGCATCTCCTCGACCGTGCGCTTGACCTCCTCGCGCGTCTCGCGCGATGGGGTGGGTGCTTGCTTGAGATATTCGGGCATCATGCTCCTAGACTAGGTTTCTGAGCTGGTAGGTCTTGCGGGGACGGCCGGGACCGTCGACGACGGGCGCCATCGTGGCCTGCCCGACGGTCACGAGGTACTCGAGATAGCGCCGGGCGGTGACGCGAGCCACGCCTGCCCGCGTCGCCACAGCCTCCGCTGTCTCGGGCCTGCCGGCGCACGACAGGATCCCCCGGATCTCATCGAGCCGGGGGCCCGACACGTCGCGCGGAAGCCACGGCAACACGTTGGGCCCCTCGGAGCAGATTCGGTCGACGTCGCGTTGAGCGAGCTGGGCGCGCTCCAGCATCAACATGCGACGCTCGAACAGCCGCAACGACTTACGCAGGCGGTCCTGGTCAAACGGCTTGACGAGATAGTCGACCGCGCCGAGCTGGACCGCCGCGCGAACGGTGGCCGTCGCCGTCGCCGCCGTGACGGCGATCACCTCCACTTCGTCGGCGGCTGCGCGCAACCTGCGCAGCAGCGAGATCCCGTTCTCGCCGGGGAGCCCGATGTCAAGCAGCAGGAGATCCGGGCGCAGGACTCGAACCATCTCCGCCGCCTGCGCGGCACTCGCTGCCACGCTGGCCACGGAGAATCCCGGCACCTCAGAGATAAAGCGGCAGTGCAGACGCGCGACCATACGGTCGTCCTCGACGATTAGCACGCGCCAGTCATGCATCGATCGTCACCCGGAAGGTCGAGCCTTCGGCCTGCCGCTCGACCTCAATCGTGCCCCTCGCCGCCGTCACCGCCTCTCCTACCAGCGCGAGGCCGAGCCCCTCGTGGCCGGCTTTGGTGCTGACGCCGCGATCGAACAGGGCAACCTCGCCGGAGGGCAGACCCTCGCCCCGGTCGCTGACCTCGATCAGGGTTCGCCCGTCGTCTTCGGCGATGAGCAGCCGCACATGCCGGCGTTCGAGCGGCATGTTGGCGACCGCGTCGAACGCGTTGTCCAGGAGATTGCCCACGATCGTGACGACTTGCGTGTCCGACAGAACCGCGGGCAGCCGGCGCAGGTAGCTCGACTCGTCGATCGCCAGCGTGATCTCGCGTTGGGCGGCCGCCACGGTTTCGGCCAGCACCAGACCCGCGAGCGTCGGCACCTGGATGCGGGTGTCGAGCGCCTCCCGGACCGCGGTGTGGGTGGTCTTCAGCACGTGCAGGAACTCCTTTGCCTCCTCGATCTCGTCGAGGGCGAGCAGGCCGCTGACCGCGTGCAGCCGGTTGGCGTGCTCGTGGGTCTGCTCGCGCAGGGCCCGCACCAGCCGGCGCAGAGCCATCACCTGCTTGGCGCGCTCGTCCAGCAGCTGGGCGGTGTGCACAGCGCTGGCGGCATGCTCGGCAAAGAACCGCAGCAGCTGGACCTGGTCCTCGGGCCACCCTCCCGACTCGGTGCGGTACAGGTTGAGCGTCCCGACCACCGTGCCGGCGGGAACCAGCGGCAGGGAGACGATCGCGCGATAGCACCCCTCGCGTGCGATGTCACGCCACTCCCAGGACGCAAGCGCCGGGTCGGTGTCCAGGTCGGAGATTACGACCGGGGCGCGGCTCACGAACGCCAATCCGGACGGCCCCTGTCCTGGTCGCAGCTTCGCCTCGCCGGTGGACAACAGCCGCTTGTAGTGCTCGCTCAGGCCATGACTGCCGGCAAGCCGGAAGCGGTGCTCGCGGCCCTCGATCAGGATGATGCTGGCCCGGTCGGCGCCGCGGACCACCCGTGTTGCCTCGGTGGCGATCTCGTCCAGGATCCGCGACAGCGGCCTCTCTTGCAGCGCGGCGCGACTTACTCTGAGCATCGCGGCGACCTCAGGCCGCGACTCACGGTCTTCACCGGTGGTGGTGAACGTCACGGCAGAGGGAACCAATGTGCTCCTCATTTGTACTGCGGGTGGCCTCGAGGAAGCCTAACCTTCAGAACCCGGCGGGGCCGATGCGGTCGGCGGCGGTGACCGAAATACCAGCCCCGCAGGACCCGCGCGATACATCGTGTCTCCAATTCCACGCCGCGGAGGTGATGTCGTGCCGATCCTCGTCGACCTTTCCCAGGAGATCTATCAAGGTATGCCGGTCTACGCCGGTCATTTGAAGACCGTGGTCTGGCAGCACCACACCCATGAGGAGACTGCTCCTAACTTCGAGAGCGACTTCTCCTACCAGAGCCTAGGACTGATGATGTGCGACCACGGACCGACGCACGTCGACGCGCTCAGCCACCTAGACCCACGAGAAGGCGCGCCGACGATCGACGCGATGCCGCTTGACACGTTCTGGGGTGCCGGCACCTGCCTGGACATCTCCGACGTGCCGCCGCGCGAGTACTGCGACGCCGAGCGGCTGGAGCAAGCCGTGGCGGACTCAGCCGCCGAGCTACAGGAGGGAGACGTGCTGCTGCTGCGCACGGGGACGGCGGAGCGATATGGCGGCACGCGTGAATACACCACGCAGTACCCGGGGCTCGACCAGACCGCCGCCGACTGGCTTGAGGCACGGAAGCTGAAGATCTTCGGCGTCGACTCCCCGAGCCCGGACAATCCGACCGACAAGGTGTACCCCGTGCACCTGCTCTGCCGGCGCACTGGCATGACGCATTACGAGAACCTCGCAAATCTCGGGCGTCTGGTCGGCCGGAGGTTTACGTTCTTCGGCTTCCCGCTGCGGATCCGCGGCGGTCACGGCTCGCCGGTCCGCGCCGTAGCAATGCTTTGATGACTGAAGTCCTACAGGACGCCGTCGTCGTGGTTACCGGCGCCGGCAAGGGGATTGGCCGTCACATTGCATTGGCCTTCGCACGTGCAGGAGCGACCGTCGCACTAGCGGGGCGCGACGTACCCGCACTCGAGGAGACGCACGAGCTGATCCAAGCGCTCGGCCGACAGGCGTTGGTGACGCCCGCCGACGTCTGCATGCGCGAAGAGGTCGAGGCCATGGGGGCGCTCGTGCTCGACGAGCTAGGCCGCGTAGATGTCCTCGTTTGCAACAGCGGCGTGGCTGGACCGACCGCGCCGCTGTGGGAGATCTCGCCGGAGGACTGGGAGGCGACGTTGCGCGTCAACGTCACCGGAACGTTTCTGTGCTGTCGGACGCTGCTTCCGGCAATGATCAAGCGCCGGAGCGGCTCGATCATAGTCGTCGGCTCGGCCACGGGCAAACGGCCGCTGCACGGGCGCACGCCGTACGCCACCAGCAAGCTCGGTCTGGTTGGGCTAGTCCGAACGCTGGCGTGGGAGGCCGGGACGCACGGCATCCGGGTGAACCTGATCTCGCCGGGCTATGTTGCGGGTCCCCGGATCGATCGCGTGATCGACGCACAGGCACACGCGCTCGACATCACACCCGAGGAGGCGCGCCAGCGCCTCATCTCCCCGTCGCCCCTGGCGCGCCTTACCGATCCCGAGGACGTCGCGGCGTCTGCCGTGTTCCTGGCCTCGCCAGCCGCGGCCTCAATCACCGGCGAAGATCTCAACGTGTCGACGGGCGTCGTGATGTATTGAGCGCACGTTTCCGTCTCCGTAGAGATGTGGTGAGGTGCTTATCGGAGTCCGATTGCTCGACTGTGCCGCGTCGCAATCATTTGGAGAGCGGTTCTCGCCGAGCCGTTTCGAGAAGCTCGGCGCGGCGGAGCCTTCGGAGTGCGGCGTACGGAGTTCCCTACCATTCTTCTTGGAAGCTGGAGATTTGAAGATGGAACCAGAGAACACGAGCTCCGTCCGCGCGGCGCTTCAGCCCTCAGCCCTGAGAGCGGCGCTGATACCTCGCCGACCGGTCTTCGGCAATCCCTGGGATTCCACGGTCGACATGTTCGGCTGCTACCTGGCCGTCAGCTTCATCGATCCACTGCTGCTCTGGTGCGGGAGCAAACTGATGAGCTCGATCTTCGGCTTCGGCTCCCGGTGGCCGCTCGGGCTGTTCCTGGCCGCAGCGCTTGTTGGCGCTGCTGGTTTCATCACCATCGTGGGGCGCGAGCGCACTAGCCTGTCGGTCGACGTCTTGGCTATCACTGCGTGGCTTCTCCTCGGTCTAGTGGTCGCGCCTGTCCTCGGCTTGGCCCTCCCAACCGGGGCAGCAATCGCCAGCTACGGGGTCGTGCTGCTGATCATCCTCCTGTACGTTCTTCGCTTCGGTCGCTGGGAAACTGCGTTTCTCCGGACCGTGAGCTGGCCAGTCACCTGGAGCTTGCTGGCCCTGTTCTTCGCGTTTAGCGCGTACCGACTGATCCTCTTTTCGTAGCCCGCGGCCAGCTATCGACGCTGTGCGCGTACGAGCTTTGCTCAAACCGAGGCACGCTCGCTTCCGCTTTCGCGTTTAAACCGGCTAGCCAAGCCTGGACCGTACGGGTCACGATCGATTCACACGCGCCGCGCGAGCGTGGCCTACGCTACCGCCCGTCTTGGCAGGCGAATAGGAGGGAATCGTGCGGACAACACCCCGTGGCTGTCTGGCGGTATGCCGCGGCCGCGTACTGACCTCGATCGCGGTCATCGCGGCGTTCGTTGCAACGAGCGCGGTCGCTGTGCCGGCCGATGCGGCAACGCCTTCCCGTTTGGGCGCGGGAGTGACGGTCGAGCAGCAGGGCAAAGCGACTGGGATCGCCTTTGACTTGGGCCGCTCGGACGAGGCACGGTTCGTGCACGAGATCCGGTGGATGTCGAGCTCGCCGGCGCCGGGAGTCGAGTTGCTCAGCGGCGAGTTCCACGATCCGAACGTCCTCCCTAACTGGACGGTGACGATCCAGGCGCCGACGGTTAGTCCCTTCGACGGCAGCGTGGAGTACAAGGAGGTCGGCGACAGCGCGTGGGCACGTCGGACGGAAGCATCGTTGAGCTCGGGTGGATTTTCGGCTCGAGCGGACACGCTTCGCTGGCCACGCTACCTCGACGATCCGCGCGGCGTGATGGGCGTGCGAGTCCGCGTGGGCCAGTTCCAGACCCAGGCTGCCGCCGCGAGCGAAGCGACCGCTCTGACCGCCGCCGGCTTCAATCCGCTGGTGGAGTGGGAGGGATTTGACCCGCAGCAAACTCCCGACGCCGAACTGCTGCACGCCGTGATCGTCGACCCGCGCGCCTTCAGCGGTCATGTAGTCGCGACCCACGGCAGCATCGTCGCAAGTCGGGAGACGGTGGCGACACAGTCGCAACAGCTCGGGGCGCTCGCCGGCGTCAACGGCGGGTTCTTCACGATCGATAGCCCGGTCGCGGACGTAGCCGGTGTGCCAACCGGGCTCGGGGTCTACGGCGGCAAGCTCGAAGCGCTATCAAACGACACACGCGCGGACCTCGTGCTCGACGGCCGCCGGCCGGCGCGAATCGAGAATCTTCACGCGAGCGCGCAGCTTCGCGACGGGAGCGGCGTGGCCAGCATTTTCGGCGTCAACCGCGAGCCTGGTCGCAATGAGGACTGTGGCGTGCCCGACTTCGCCCCGACCAGTGCTCCCCGACAAGGCGTGATCTGCACCGGGGCGAACGATCTCGTTCTGCTCACCCCCGAGTTCGGCGTCGCGCCTCCGGCTGGACCCGGGCTGCAGGTGACCCTTGACGCCCACGGACGGGTGCTCGCACTCGGCGCGCGCGGCGGGTCGCTCTCGCCGGGCGAATCCGCCGTGCAGGCAATCGGTACCGACGCAGACTGGGTCAGCTCGCATGTGCGGCTCGGCGACCTGGTGACCGTGAGCGAGCAGCTGCGAGAGCCTTCCGGCGCGAAGTTCCCGCTTGACGAGCAGACGAGCATCGTCAGCGCGGCCCCGATCCTGCTGCGCGACGGACGGGTCGCGATCGACGCGGTGCGCGAAGGAGTGTTCGACCCGCGCGACTTGTATGACTATGGGTTCAGCGCCGAGCGCCACGGACGGACAATTGCGGGCGTCGATCGGGAAGGGAGGCTGATACTGGTCACCGCCGACGGCGTCCCAGGCGTCAGCTCAGGACTCACGCTCAGCGAGGAGGCCGAGCTGATGCGCACGCTCGGGGCGGTCGATGCGATGAATCTCGACGGTGGTGGATCCACAACCTTCGTCGCCGGCGGCACGACCATCAACCATCCCTCCGATCCAACCGGCGCGCGGGCGATCGGCGACAGCATCGAGGTCGTGCCATGGTAGGGCGCCACCTCGCCCGGCGACTCAGCCCATTCCAGCTGGTCACGCATATGCCCGCCGACTGCGGGGGCAAGACCCATGAGCAGCCACGCGGCACTCAGGCCCGGGGTCCGCGCGAAGCGGCTCCGGCGCGTGCGCCCGGAACTGGGCGAATGCGAGCGCGACGAAGTGCTCAGGATCCGGCACCATCGCTCGGCCGCTGAGGGGGCGTATCCCACGCACCTGGTCTTAACGGAGTCGAGCCGGTATCGGTTCGACCACGTGGGGAATTCGGCCGACCACCGAGGTGGTACGGCCGTAGGAGGCACGCAGCACCTCGGCCGGAGCCTGGTGGCGGCGCAGCGCATCGCCGATCGGCAGGACCGTGTAGTCGGGGTGACGGTTCCAGGTCGGCATGTAGGTGATGCTGGCGACCCTCGAGGTCTTGCCCTTGACGACGATGTGGAGGAACACCAGCATCCCATCTTCGCTCTGGATCGGGCAGCATGCGGCGGTCTGGTTAGAGAGCAACTGGCCCTCGCCGAAGACGACCAGTTTGCCGTGCACGCGCCGGATCGGCTGCACGACGTGGACGTGCTGTCCCACGATCGCGGTGATGTCGGGATCTCTGGCAAGGGCGCTGGCCGTACTCAGCTGAAACGCGCTCGGCTGCGAGACGTCCTCGTCGCCCCAGTGGAAGTTGACGATCACCACCCGCGCTCCTCGCCGCCGCGCCAGGCGAGCGGCGCGGCGAACGGCGGATAAGTGAGCGAGGTTGACCGACCACGGGTGCGGGAGGGGGATCCCGTTGGTCATCTCCGTGTAGGCGAGAAAAGCCACGCGCACGCTCTTCACGGTCACCATCAAGGTCTGATTCTGAGCAGCCTGCGAGCCAAACGAGCCGGTGTGAAGGACGCCGGCGCGATCGAGCGCCAGCCCCGTCTGGTCGATCCCGTACTGCCCTTCGTCAACGGAATGGTTGGAGGCCGTGTCGCAGATCCGCCAGCCGGCCCTCTTGATCGCGGTAGCTAACGCGGGCGGCGTATTGAACACCGGATAGCCCGTGGGCGGCCGCGGAGTCATCGGCGTCTCCACGTGGCAGATGGCGAGATCCGCTCGCTTGATGTAGGGCGCGATCTCGCGCAACATCGGCGAGAAGTCGTACTTCCCGTGGCCGTACTGCAAGGCCGTCTCCCAAACGGGGGAATGAATCAAAAGGTCGCCGTTGACCTCGACCGTCAACTTGACCGATGGTTTCGGAGGCGCGACCTTCTTGGTGGCCAGCGCTGCCGTTGGCTGGGGATCGTGATCGGATGAGGTTGAGTTGCCGCCAGCGCCGCCACAGCCGGCGAGGAGCACCGCGGTCATGAGCCAAGCGCCAAGGCTACGAGGGCCCATCCTCGCTGGTGAAGACCGCACCGCCATGCTCGACAAAGCTATCCCCTGGTCCCGACGGAGCGCTAGAACCACGATTCGATTGAACTACAGGCACACACTGCCGCTTGGCATCGAAAAGGAGCCACGCCATAGTTGCGGCCGAGGTCGTCGCTCTTGGTGCAAGGGTGCGAACACCGGACAACAATGTAGCTGGTGACAACAATGATGTCAACGACAACTTTAATCCGGTAGGCTGCGAGCCGATGAGTGAGCGTCCCTATCACCATGGCAACCTGCGCACCGCTCTGCTGGCGCAGGCCGAGCGCACCGTCCGCGAGCGCGGGGTTCAGGATCTGTCGCTGCGTGAACTCGCGCGCGAGATCGGCGTCAGCCACGGCGCGCCACGGCGGCACTTCCCCGACCGCCAAGCGCTGCTCGACGCCCTTGCCGAGGCCGGATTCGCGCGCCTCGGCGCCGAGCTGCGCAGCGCGGTCGACGGCGCCGGCGAGGACTTCCAGGCGCGGTTGCGGGCGACCGCGGCGGCCTACGTCCGCTTCGCCACGCGCGACGCAGCGCTGCTGGAGCTGATGTTCGCCGGCAAGCACCGCGAGCCGTCAGGAGCGCTGCACCAGGCCGCCGACCGCGCTTTCTTGGTGATGCTCGAGCTGATTGAACAGGGCCAGGCCGACGGCGCCCTGCAACGCGGCGAGTCCGAGCGCGTCGGCCTCGTCCTGTTCGCCACGATCCAGGGCATCGCGGCGCTGGTCACCGGCGGCATGGTCGGAGCCGAGCAGGTCGACGAGCTCGTCACCGACGCGATTGCGCACTTCCTGCGCGGCTCGCGCGCAGCCGCATGAGCTACGTCCGAGCGTGACGGACGCCGCCTACTTTGATGAAAGCTGCGAGATGTCGATTGCGTTTGCCGGCGCGGTCAGTGAAACCGATTCGTTGATTCGATCAAACACCATGCGACCTCCCTGCGAACCGGTTTTCACGATCTCGACCGGGTATGGCCTGCCCGTCGTGGCGACGTAGAGCGTGCCGCCCTTGGTCGTATCGTTGACTGCCACCACCTTTTGTCCGTTGACCGTGGTGGTTGAGCCCGTGGCCAGCGTGCCGTGAGTGGAAAGCAGTTTGCTGACCAACTCGTGCAGGTTGGTCAACAGGGCAAAGGACGCGAAATTGCCGTTCGCCGGCGCCTTCAACCATTTCCCCTCCAACAGCTGGGCCGCGGCGGCGCTGCCGAAGTGGCGCCAGAACGCGGGGCTTCCGTCGATGTACACGACCTGATTGAGAACCACCATCTGAAAACCCAGCCCGCTCTGCGACATCTGGCCGCGACCGCCCTTTCCCGAGACGAGATCGAGGTCCAGCTTGATCGTCGAACTTCCGCTCTGGATCGAGCCCGAGACCCGAACAGATTTGACGCCCGCTATCGCTCCCTCAGCTGCGGAGACGATCGCCTTCGGGGACTTGGAAGCGACGCCGTTGTCCGAGGAGCCGCCGCACGCTGAAATCACTCCGGCGATGAACAAGGCAGAGCAAAGCCAGGTGGTGATTCGGCAGCCCAACGCTCGCAGCGTAGCCCGAATTCGACCAGCGGGCGTAGCCGTTGGCTGACCGGAGATTCGTGCTAGCTAGGGAGGCGAGTGACTTGACCGTGAAGCTCACTCCGACCTGTGCAAGTTGCGACTCAGGGATGCCGGGTCTGCACTTCGAACGCTAACGGGATCAAAACGATAAGCACCCGGTCGCCTTTTGCATAATTGAAGCGGGTAGGATCCTGCCGGTCGCCCCGGCCACGAGCTCCGATGAGCCCGTCGGGCTACGGTGCCTGCGTACGTACAGCGAACGGCGATGAGCACAAGCAACGAATCGGGTGGTGGCTGCACGGTCGCCGACGATCCCGACACACGAGACGCCGGTTGAGCTACTTCCGCGCCTACGACCGGGGCCGCAGCTTGGTCGCCATCGCGGTCGCCGCCGTTGGCTTCGTGCTCTCCTGGTACCTGATCCACCACGGCTGGTACGGGCTCGACAAGCAATGGGACACGGTGGAGTACGCACGCTACGGCCATTACATCGTCGTCAGGGGTCTGGTTCCCTATCGCGACTTCGCCCTCGAGTACCCACCGCTGGCGATTCCCATATTCGCGATCCCGGCGCTGATCGCCGGCCAGCACTTCTCCGGCTACATGGAGATCTTCGGGTTGGGTATGGCCGTGTGCGGAGTGCTCGCCGCCGGCTGCTCTGTGCTGGTCCTCGCTGCGCAGCGCGTCGACAGGCGCCGATTGATCGCGGGTGTGGCGCTCGTCGCGCTCTCGCCGCTGCTGCTGGGGGCCGTGCTCCTGTCGAGATACGACCTGTTCCCCGCGATGCTGACTACCGCTGCGCTGGCGGCGATCTTCTTCGGCTGGGAGCGGACCGGCTTTGTCCTGCTCGCGCTCGGGACGGCGGCCAAGGCCTATCCCGCGGTGATCCTGCCGATCGCCGCCGTTTACGTGTGGCGCAATCACGGCGCCCGCCAGGCGATCGCCTGCTTGGCGATCTTCGTCGCAGTGGTGCTCGCCTTCTTCTTGCCGTTCCTGGTCATCGCCCCGCACGGGATCTGGTGGGCCATCCACGGTCAGGAGACCCGTCCACCGCAGATCGAGAGCCTTGGCGCGGCAGTGTTCCTGGCCGCCCACCAGTTGATCGGGACGCACGTGTCGCTTTACTTCACGCACAGCTCCGACAACATCGACGGTCACCCCGCGATGGAGTTAGCGTCGGTGATGAGCGTTCTGCAGCTCGCCGCGTTGCTGGCCGTCTGGCTCCTGTTTGCGCGCGGGCCGGCCACCAAGCAGCGGCTGCTGACCGCGGCCACCGCAGCGGTGTGCGCATTCATCGTGTTCGACCGGGTGCTGTCACCGCAGTACCTGATCTGGCTCGCACCGCTGGTGGCGATGCTGCCCGGCAGGCGCGGGGTGGCGGCCATGGTGATGCTCGCCTGCGCCATGTGCATGACCCAGATCTGGTACCCGCTGCACTTCGTCCAGCTCAAGCATCTTCAGCCCGTGGAGTCGTGGGCGGTGATCGGTCGCGATCTGGTCCTGCTCGCCATGTTCGGCACGCTGGCCTGGCCCGACGTTCCGATCTGGCGCAAGGTGCCCACCCCAGTCGAGGGTTCAAGTGCTGCCGGTCAGCTTGCGGGCGCGGTGTCCGTCAGGGAAACCGTCTGAGGGTCAACTCGGCGCGCGGCCCGCTCATCGGCCTCGCACGGCGGCGCAGGGGGGCGGGGTCGCATCAAAGCGCCAGGCCCCGTTCGAGCTGGACGATCGCCTCGTCCAGCGGGGCGAGCTCGGCCGCCGGTTCCTCGGCCATCGCTCCATCGCCTGCACCAGCGGGTCGAGCATCGCGGCGCGCAACTCGGGCACCGTCAGGACGAGGATCGTGCGTACGCGCTGGTCCTCGTGCTGCTCCGCGGAAAGCTGGGCGAACGCCGCCTGGAGCGCCATCCTGAGCGCATGGATCGGGCTCAGCTCGGGCGGCTGCTGCTCGAACGCCTCGATGATCACGGGGTCGAAGTCATCCGACAGGACCACGTCGGCTTTGGTGGGGAAGTAGCGAAAGAATGTGCTCTCTGAGACTTCGGCCGCCGACGCGATCTGCTGTGCGGTGGTGGCGTTCTGCTGTAGGTTGCCCGGTCGCGGCGTTACGCGACCGAGGTGGGAAGGACGCCGTCAGGCGTCGTCTCCCTCTCCGGGGTCACCCCGGGGACACTGACATGACCTTGCCAGCGCATCGCGAGCCCTTCACTGCGTCCACAAAGCAGGTACGGGCTCGCACGACGAAGAGCAGTCGGCGCGTGACGCCGCGATCATAGGTGCCGTGTATGACCGCCGGACCCGCACCTACCTGTCGCGTTGCGTGGCCGACGCGTTCCTGGCCGGCGTGTGGGACGAGCGGGCGATGGCCGCCCGGGTGGCCCAGGCGCTTGACCGCCGGCCGCGCTGGGCTCTGCCTGTGGCGCGTGAGGTGCTGGCCGTCTACCACCGCCCGCCGGCGGACCGCCCGCGCGAGCTGGCCGCGTTCATAGCGCTCGCGCTCGAGGTTCGGCCGCCGGCTGACGCTGAGGTCGACCCGCCGCGGGTGCGCCGATGGCTGGTGCCCCAGCCGGCGATGGGTCGGCGGCGCTGGCCGGTGCCGGAACTGGCCACCGTCGGGGCGTTGGCCGAGTGGCTGCGGGTGACGGTCGGAGAGCTGGCGTGGCTGGCCGATGCCCGTGGCCTGGAGCGTGAGGTCGACGACGAGCGACTGCGCAATTACGTCTATGCCGAGCTGGCGCGCCGCGGCGGTCTGCCGCGAGTGATCGAGCGCCCCAAGTTCCGGCTCAAGGCGATCCAGCGCCGCGTGCTGCACGAGATCCTTGACTGGATCCCCGTCCACGAGGCCGCCCACGGCTTCACGCGCGGGCGCTCGGCGGTCACCCACGCCAGTCAGCACACCGGGCGGTTCGTCGTCGTCAGGCTCGATCTGGAGGACTTCTTCGCCTCGATCCGGGCGGGACGCGTGTTCGGCATCTTCCGCACCGCCGGCTATCCCGAATCGGTCGCCTACACGCTCACCGCGCTGAGCACCAACGTCGTGCCGACGGAAGTGTCACGCGGGCTGGCGCAGCCGAGCGATTCACGGCTGTCTGGACCCCGCTTTCGCCTGGGCCGGAGGCTGGCCACACCCCACCTCCCCCAGGGCGCGCCGACGTCGCCCGCGCTCGCCAACCTGGCCGCGTTCTCGCTTGATCGCCGGCTCACCGGGCTCGCCGGAGCGCTGGATCTGACCTACACGCGCTATGCCGACGACCTCACCTTCTCGGGCTCGGCTCGAGTGCTGCCGGGCGCCAACCGGCTGCGCACCACGATCGCGCAGATCGCGCTCGAGGAGGGGTTCATCGTCAACGAGCGCAAGTCGACGCTCACGACCCGCGCCGGCCGCCAGCAGGTGTGCGGCGTGGTCGTCAACCAGCATCCCAACGTCGCGCGCGCCGAATACGACGCGCTCAAGGCGATCCTTCACAACGCGGCCCGCGGCGGGGCCGCCGACCAGAACCGAAGCCAGGTGCCCGACTTCCGAGCGCATCTGCTCGGTCGGATCGCCTGGGTAGAGCAGGTCAACCCGCAGCGCGGGGTCAAGCTGCGCCGGCGGTTCAGCGCCATCTCGTTCGATCAGGACGCGTGACCGCGGCTCAGACGCCGTCTCGGTCGGCCTAGGATCGGGCGAGCGCGAGCTCGAACTCCATCGTCGCCCGGTTGGTGACGTTCACGAATCCGCCGACGCTCGGAGCGGTCATGTTGAACTCAGCCCATGGGAAGGTGAGCGAGCCGACGGCCTTGATACTCGAGTTCGACAGCCTCATCTGCAGTGGCACGATCTCCCGTCTGGAGGTCCCGTGGATGTTGAACACCCCGGTCACTGACGTGTGAATCGTCTGGCCGGCAAGGGCGCTGGCCGGCAGGGTGACCGGACTGGAAAGCACGAACGTCGCCTTCGGGTAAGTATCGCTCTGGAGCCCGATCGTGCGGATGTGCTGGTCACGCATCGACTCGTTGCTCTTGAGCGTGTCGACCGCCACAACGAAGGATGCCCGGCTGATCGTGACGACGTCCTTGGACTCGGCGACGGTGGCGCTGCCGGTGATGGCGGACGTGCGTCCGACCGCGTCGCTCTCGGCAGGCAGGAAGCCGAGCTTCTCACGGACTCGGTAGCCGGCCACCGAGCCGGGGGCAATCTTCCACGTGCCCGCCAGCCGCGTGCTCGCGCTGACCGGCGTGGCGCCCGTGGAGGCGCTCAGTGCCAGCGGCTTGGGCGATGAGGTCGGGAACAGCACGAAGTAGACGAACGCGAGCGCGATCACGGCGACGACCGCCAGGCCCCCGCCGATCGTGAACGCCATCCCGCGCTTGGTCTTCGGTCGTGACGGTCGCAGCGCCATGCGATCAGCTCCAGCTCATGCCGGCGTCGAGGCTCGGCTGGTGGGTCGGCTGCACACCGGAAGTCTCGCGCTCGTCCATAAGGTCTGCGTATGACCGCCTCGGGGCCGCGCCGCGGACGCCTCAGTCGGGTAGCAGCGGTACCCGCGGCCCCGGGTCGCGCCCGATCAGCACGCCGCGCATGATCGCGCCGGATCCGAACCGGGTGCGCACGTCGTCGAGCGTGAGGTCGAGATCTTGAGCGCGGTCGAGCGGGAGCACGAGCTGGATCGGCGCTAGGTCGCCGAGGCTGGCCAGCGCCACCCCGATCAGGGTCAAACCGCGACCCTCGATCGCCGGCATCGATGTCTTCAGCAGGGCGACGGCGGTGGCCAGCAGTCGCCCGGTCTGCGAGGTCGGCTCCGGCATCGTGTGCGAGCGCGTGGCCTGCGAATAGTCGTCGAAGCGCATCCGCAGGACGACCGTGCGGCATACGCGCCGCGCCGCGCGCAACCGCTGGGCCACTCGCTCCACCAGTTCGGTCAGCGCTGCGGCGATCTCCGCCGGCGCTCGTGGGCGGTGACCCAGCGCGCGCTGGGCGCCGATCGAGCGCCGGCGTCGGCGGGTCCGGACTGGCCTGGGGTCACGATTGTGGGCCAGCGCGTGCAGCTGACGGCCGGTCGCCCTCCCCAGCCATGAGCACAGCGTCGCCTCATCGAGCTCGGCGACCTGGCCCACCGTGGTGAGCCCGAGCTCGTGCAGCTTGGCGGCGGTTATCTGGCCCACGCCCCACAGCCGCTGCACGGGTAGTGGATGCAGGAACGCCAGCTCGCCGTCGGGCGGGACCACCATTAGTCCATCCGGCTTGGCCACGGCGCTGGCCACCTTGGCCAGGAACTTGGTGCGCGCGACCCCGACGGTGATCGGCAGCCCGACCTGCTCGCGCACGGCCGAGCGCAGGCGCCGGGCGATCTCGACCGGCGTGCCCGAGATCCGCTCCAGTCCGCGTACGTCGAGGAACGCCTCGTCGATCGACAGGCCCTCAACCAGGGGCGCGGTGTGCTCGAACACGGCAAACACCGCCCGGCTGGCCTGCGCGTAGGCCGACATCCGCGGGGAGACCACCACCGCCTGGGGACATAGACGCCGGGCGAGTCGGCCGCCCATTGCCGTGCGAACCCCCCGCGCCCGGGCCTCGTAGCTGGCCGCGAGCACGACGCCCGCACCGACGATTACCGGGCGACCCCGCAGCCGAGGGTCATCGCGCTGCTCGACCGATGCGTAGAAGGCATCGAGGTCGGCGTGCAGGATCGTGGCTCCGGGCGAGTACGACACGAACATATGTTCTCATCAGGTCCGGACGGACCTCACGGCCGAGGCCGGCGCCGCCATTAATTCTCATAGCCGTCGAGCAGCTTCAACCACACTTCGCTGCGGGTCGGAAAGGAGGGAATCGCGTGCGTCATCAGAGCGAGGGGAACCTCGCCGACGATCGCGATCGTCGCGGCGTGCAGCGACTCGGCCACCTCGGTCCCGGTGAACGTGGCGCCGACGATCACGCCCCGCGATTCGTCGACGACGATCCGGGCGGTTCCCACCGCCCCCCTGCCCACGAAGCTGGCCCCGGCGGTGCTGCCGAGCTCGGCGTCGACCGCGCGGGCCTCGATGCCGGCCTCCAGAGCTCGCTCCAGCGTGTGGCCGACCGCCGCCACCTGCGGATCGGTGAACACGACCCGCGGCGCCAGCGGCCCGTCCCACAGCGCGTGCGCATCTCCGTTGAGGATCGTGTCGGCGGCGATCCGTGCCTGGTACTTGCCGGCATGGGTCAGCAGCGAGCGTCCGTTGACGTCACCGATCGCGTACAGCCAATCGCGCCCGCCGACCCGCATCTGATCGTCGACGGTGATCGTCGCGCCGGGTTCCAGGTCGACCGTCTCCAGACCAAGCTCGCCGGTGTGCGGGCGGCGACCGACGGCGACCAGCAGCTGGTCGCTGCGCAACACATCGCCGTCCTCGAGCGTCAGCTCGAACGTTCCTCGCGCGTCGAGCCCGGCGCCGGTCGCCGTGACGCCGACGCGCACGTCGACGCCGCGCTCGCGCAGCGCCGCCGCCAGCTGCTCCCCGGCGAACGGTTCCTCGCGCGCCAGCAGCCGCGACAGCGCCTCCACGAGCGTCACCTCCGAGCCCAGCGAGGACCACGCCTGGGCCAGCTCGCAGCCGACGACCCCTCCGCCCAGGATCGTCAGGCGGCGGGGAACCTGCTTGGCCGTGGTCCCTTCTCGGTTGGTCCACGGCGCGATCTCAAGCAAGCCCGGGATCGGCGGTATCGCGGCGCCGCTTCCGACCGCCACGACGACGGCCCGGCGGGCCTGGAGCAGCTCGCTGCCCACCCGGACACATCGCTCGCCCTCCAGCCGTGCCTCGCCCCGCACGAGCGTGATCTTGTGCTGCTCCAGCCAGGCCAGCTGCTCCGAGTCATCGAGCGAGTGGATCACCTCGTCGCGCCGGGCGAGCACGACCTTGGGGTCCAGCTCGGCGCCGACCGTCTCACGCGCGCCGGGGACCCGCGCCACCTCGGCGAGCAGTTCGGCCGGGCGCAGCAGCGCCTTGGACGGCATGCACGCCCAGAAGGCGCACTCACCGCCGACCAGCTCGCGCTCGATTAGTGCCACGTCGACGCCCCGTTGCGCCAGGCGCCCGGCGCACACCTCGCCCGCCGGCCCAGCGCCGATCACGATCACCTCGTGCTCGGTCATGGGCGGCGCTCGACCGCCGAACGGGTCAGAGAGAGCCGCCTCATCCGGTCACCAACCGTAGTGCACAGGCACCGCGGCCCGATCGCTACTCTGCCCGCCAGATGACCCGTACGACGCTTGATCAGCTGCTCGCCGAGTCTCGCGCGCAGCTCCAGCGGCTCGACCCCCCGGCCGCGCAGCAGGCGATGCGCTCCGGCGCGACCCTGATCGACATCCGGTCGGAATCGCAGATCGCCCGCGACGGCGAGGTGGAGGGAGCGCTGACGATCTCTCGCAACGTGCTGGAGTGGCGGCTGGATCCGGCCAGCGACCACCGCCACCCCGATGCCCCGGGGCTCGACGCGCAGGTGATCGTGATGTGCAACGAGGGCTATCAATCGAGCCTGGTGGCGGCGACCCTGCAGCGCCTCGGATTCTCCGCCGCGACGGATCTCGACGGCGGCTTTCAGGCTTGGCGCGACTGCGGACTTCCGGTGCGGCCGCCCGGCGCGTAGCCGTCGCTGCCACCCGGATCGGCGGTGCGGGGCACGCCAACCGGACTGACCGCAACCCCAAAACGGCCCTGGCCACATCATGGCGCACCGGCGCGGGGTAGGCACCGTGCACCGACGCGTGCGCCGAGCTCGGCCGCCTCGGCCACGGACATTCCGCTGGCCAGGCCAAAGGTGAAGGCGGCGGCGAACGAGTCGCCGCATCCGAAGGCGTCGTGCGGGGGTCCGGGTGGCGGCTGTGCCTGCCAGCGCCCCCCGCCGCCCGATGGCTCCGACCAGGCGCCTCCCTTGGCGCCCTCGGTCGCCACTGACAACCGGGTCCGGCCAGCGGCCTGCCGTGCCCACTCGCACTCGTCGCGGTCGCGCGCGCTGAACACCAGCGCGTCGATCGATGGCCCGTTGGCCTCGGCGACGCCCGTCAGCGCCGCCAGCTCGGTGATCGTGAGCCCCGCGTCTGGCGGTTCAGAAGCGCCCAAGTGACCGGCCTGGAAATCGCTGAGATCGCGTCTGAACCCGCATCCCTATCGGTTTGGGATCACGCGGCGCGCCTGGCCGCCGGCACTTCCCGGATCCGCGGCGGCAGCAGCGGCAGCAGTCCTCGGCGGACGTACAGCGCGCCGGCGCGCACCAGCGCCTCGCGCACCGCCGCCGGGGGCAGCCGGGGAAATCCGTACTGCTCGCGGATGCGGTCGGGCAACAGAGCGATCGTGATGAAGTTGACGGTTGCAAGCAAGGGCCGGGCGAGATCCGGCACCGGCGGCTCGAGCACGATCTCACGCGCCCGGCGGCGTGCCCAGTCTCCGACCTGCAGCGCATCGCCGGTCAGCATCTGGCGCCCGTAGGCGCGCAGGTCCTTCGCGCTGCGCGGCAAATCCCCGGGCCGCAGCCCGAACAGGCGGCCGACCAGACGGTAGTCCTTCCACAGCGCTTCACGGTCGTCGGCCCGCAGCCGTCCCACGTAGGTTTGGTAAACGACCTCGGTGGAGTCGACCAGCGTGTAGAGAATCCAAAGCAGCAGCTCAGGGTCGTCGGCCCGATACGGGGTCCCGGCCGGATAGCGCCCCACCGTCTCGGGGAGCTTTCCGCTGATCGAGCCGTGCATCGCGCGGACTCTGCGAGTCAGGCGCTCCGCGTCGCGCCGGGCGCCGAAGGTGATCACGTTCATCACCTCCGCCGTGCGTGCGAGCCGCACATAGGGATCGTCCAGCGCGCCCGAGTGCGCCAGCAGGCCGGCGACGGCCAGCGGGTGGGCGGCCTGCATCAGCAGCGCTCGGGGACCGGACAGGGCCAGCGCGCGTTCGCGGTGCAGGCGACGGATCATCGAGTCGTTGTCGAAGTAGCCGTTCGCCCGGGGAGGAGAGGGTTGGGCGGTCCGGGTTCCGGCGCCGGAGGCGGTCATAGACAACTCATTCATCTCATCTTGAACAACATGTTAAGTGACTTGGTTCAGACGTGGTTGAACGCGCATCAAGCGGGTATCGAATTGCTTGATGCCGCCGCTTGATGCCGCCGCTTGATGCACCGGACGCCGGCGCGAACGCCTCGCCTGATCGGGCGGTGGTTCGGCCGGCAATCCGCGCGCGCACTAGTCTTCGTTCTCGCGCCAGCGCCGAATCGCGGATCGCAAGCCCTTGCCCAGGGGTTTCGCCGCGCCCGACGCCGGGAAATTCGGTGAAGAACTGAAGTGATCGCAGAACCACCTACCGTGCGTCTGGACCTCGAAAGCAGGCCGGAGACGTTGACCTTGGTGCGAGGGATGCTCGGAGGCATCGCCGAGTTGCTGGCGATCGACCCCGAGTTGCTCGACGACCTCAAGACGGCCGTCAGCGAAGCTTGCAACAACGTGGTCCTACACGCCTACGGAGGTGAGGCCGGACCGATGCAGGTCCGGCTCTACCTGGGCGCCGACCGGATCCGGGTTGCCGTGCAGGACAGCGGCATCGGGATCTCCCCCCGGCCGACCTCCGAGCAGCGGGAAGCGGGCGTGGGACTCCCGGTGATTCAGGCTCTGGCCGACGAGGTGCAGTTCACCAGCCAACCCGACGGCGGCACCGAGGTGGACATGGAGTTCTCTGCCCAGCGTGACGGACGGGCCCTGTTCATCGGTCCCGGTGTGCCCGGTGCCGATGAACACCCGCCGCAGCGAGCGCCAGGCGAGGTGGCGGTGTCGCTGTCGCCGGTCGCGCTGCTGAGCGGCGTGCTCGGCCGGCTGGCCCGCGCGCTGGCGGCCAGCGCGCACTTCTCGCTTGACCGCTTCTCCGACGTCTACCTGGTCACTGACGCGATCGCCGCCCATGCCGCCGTCGCCGCTGACGGTCCGAGGATCGGGTGCCGTCTGCACGCCAGCGAGCGCCGTCTGGAGCTGACCGTCGGACCGTTCCGGGCCGGCACCGCAGAGCGGCTGCTGGCGAGCACGCCCGGCCGTCCGGCCGCGCCCCTGATGCTGCTCAGCGACGAGCTGACCGCCGAGTCAGACGGCGACGGCGAGCTCCTGCACGTGGTGCTGGTCGACCGCCGCCGCTGACCGGTGGTGCAGGCCGGCGCGTAGGGTGACTCGGAGCGCAGCTCAGCCTCGGTCGAGCAGCTCCTCTGGAGCATCGACGAGCGTCAGCCGCTCAGCGACGCCGGTCAGGTCAAGCAGACGCTGCACCTGCGGTGATCCCTTCACAAGCCCGAACCGTCGCCCCTCGTCGATCGCCCGCTGGTTGGCCTTGACGAGGATGCTCAAGCCGGTCGAATCCATGAACTCGAGTTCTCTGAGGTCGAGCACCACGAGTTCAACCGCCGAGACGCGAACAAGCTCATCCTCGAGCGCCGGACCCGAGGCCAGGTCGAGCTCCCCGCTGACGACGACCACTGCCGCGCGACCCTCGCTGCGGACTTCTACCCGGAGCTGGCTCTGCACGCTATGCCCGAGCCTACTGATCTCCGCTGGGCTGCGCGCGATCGTCGGTCATGTCGCGCAGGCGCTGCAGCGATCTGCGCAGCAGGCGGGAGACCTGCATCTGGGACACGCCGATGCGCGTCGCTATCTCGGTCTGCGTCAGGTCCTCACCGAAGCGCAGGTAGAGGATCTGGCGCTCGCGCTGGGGCAGGTGCTGCGCCGCCGCGAAGATCGTGGCCTGATCGTCGACCGATTCCAGGCGCTCGTCCTCATCACCGATCCCGTCCATGCGGCTGATCGCCGCCTCGCCGCCGCCGCTCATCCGCGGCGCGTCGAGCGAGACCGTGTCATAGGCCTCGGCCGCCTTCAGGCCGTCGATCACCTCTCCGCTGCTGCACTCCAGGAACTCCGACAGCTCAACGACGGTCGGGGACCGGCCCTGGCTCGAGCTGATCGCCTGCTGGGCGCCGGATATCCGTCGTGCGCGCTCCTGGGCGCCCCGGTCGACGTGCAACGCCCAGCCCGTATCGCGAAAGTAGCGCTTGAGCTCGCCCACGATCGTGGGCACGGCGAACGACGTGAACGCGTAGCCCCGGCTGGGGTCAAAGCGCTCTACGGCCTTGACCAGGCCGAGGCTGGCTACTTGCACGAGGTCATCGTAGGGCTCGTTGGACGCCGCGTAGCGGCGGGCGAGCCTGCGGGCCAGGGGCAAGAACCGCTCGATCAGGGCGTCGCGGGCGCGACGATCCTTCTGGCGCCGCCACCGGTCAAACAGCTCACCGGCGCCGGTGGCGCTCGCGGGTGCACCGGAGATAGACGTCGCCGTCACGCTGACCCTCCCAGGTTCGCAGACACCTAATTCTTATCACAGGGCATTGAGCTGATCGGAACCGGCGACCGCCGCGGCGGTCGTGCCGGCGGCACTCGCGAGGCGAAACGTTGCACCGCAGTCGAGCCCCGAATCGTCGTCGAGCAGATCCAGCACTGCGCGCTCCAACCGCGTCGCCGCGGATCGATACTCGTGCCATGTGGGTTGACTCACCCCGCGAGCGGCGGTCTCGCCTTGGGATACTGGACCGATGGCTACCGCTCGCTACACATCACCGCTGGCTCAGGAGCTGGCCCCGGAGCTGCTGCGCCGCTTCCAGCGCTACGTCCAGATCGACACCCAATCGCGGCGGGATCGCACCAGCTCGCCGAGCACGCCCGGCCAGTTGGAGCTGGGCCGGCTGCTCGTCGCCGAGCTGGCCGATGCCGGCCTGGCCGATGCCGGCCTGGACGAGAACGGATATGTCACCGCGACCCTGGCGGCCACCAACGGCGCCGGCGCGGTCGTCGGTCTGATCGCCCACCTCGACACCACACCGGACGCGCCCGGCGCCGGGGTGGCGCCGATCGTCCACCGTGACTACGACGGCGGTGTGCTCGAGCTCCCGCGCGACGGCACCCGGCTCGATCCCGCCTGGATGCCCGAGCTGGTCGCCAAGCGCGGCCACGACATCGTCACCGCCAGTGGCGACACTCTGCTCGGCGCCGATGACAAGGCTGGTGTGGCCGAGATCATGGCCGCAGTGGCCTATCTGGCGGCTCACCCAGAACTGCCGCGCCCGACGCTGCGGATCGCGTTCACGCCCGATGAGGAGATCGGCGAGGGCGCGACCCTGTTCGACCTCAAGCGCTTCGGCGCTGCCTGCGCCTACACGATCGACGGATCGGAGCTCGGTGAGCTTCAGGATGAGACGTTCACGGCCCTGGAGGCGATCGTGACGATTCACGGTGTCGACGTGCACCCGGGTCAGGCCACCGGCAAGCTCGTCAACGCTACGCGCCTGGCAGCCCGCGTGATCGCCGCGCTGCCGTCCGACGCGCTCACTCCCGAGACGACCTCAGAGCGACAGGGCTTCATCCATCCCTATGCGCTGACCGGCACCGCCGGCAGGGCTGAGATCCGCGCGATCATCCGTGACTTCGACGACGAGCTGGTGGCAGAGCACGCCGCGTTGCTGGAGCGCACGGCGCGAGATGTCGTCGGCGCCGAGCCACGGGCCCGCCTGGAATTCGACCTGCGACGCCAGTACCGCAACATGCGCAGTTATCTCGACGCCGCTCCGCACGTGATCGAGGCCGCCGAGCTGGCGATTCGCGCCGAGGGCATCGAACCCCGGCGCCAGCCGATCCGCGGCGGCACCGACGGCTCGCGGCTGAGCGAGATGGGGCTGCCGACGCCCAACATCTTCACCGGCGGCCACGAGTACCACTCCGTGCGCGAGTGGGCCTCGGTGCAGGACATGGCGGCCGCCGCGGCCACGGTCGTCAGGCTGGCGGAGGTGTGGACGCGCACCGGGGCCGGGGCGCCCGCACGATGAGCGCGTCGGGAGCGGGATCGCTGGCCAGTCTGGACGGCACGATCATGGCCGCCGCGGAAGCGACGATCCCCGCCACCGACGACGGGCTGATCCGCGGGGACGGCGTGTTCGAGGTGATCCGCGTCTACGACGGCCGCCCGTTCGCGGTCGATCGCCACCTCGCGCGGCTCGCCCGCTCGGCCGCCAACCTGCGCCTGGAGTTCGACTCCGAGCTGATCCGGACCGAGGCCTACCGCCTGCTGGCCAGTGCCGGCCCGGGCCCCGATCACGATCTGCTGCGGATCGTGCTGACCCGCGGCGGCCGGCGCTTGCTGCTGACCGAGCCGCTGGCGCCGACACCCGAGCGGGTCCGGCTGAAATCGATCACCTATGTGCCGACGCGGATCCTCGACGAGGTCAAGTCGCTCTCCTACGCCGCCAACATGCTGGCCAGCCGCCTCGCCTGCGAGCAGGGATTCGACGAGGCGCTGCTGGTAACCCCCCACGGCCGCGTGCTGGAGGCCCCCACCAGCTCGGTCTTCTGGGTCCAGGGCCAGCTCGTGCTGACCCCTCCGCTGACCGATCACATCCTGGCCTCGATCACCCGTAGCGTCGTGATCGACGTGGCCGGGGCCCAGGAGCGGGCCTGCACGCTGGACGAATTGGCCGCCGCCGACGAGGTGTTCCTGGCGTCGACGACGCGTGAGGTGCAACCGGTGGCCGCGGTGGACGAGCGCACGTTTGCGCGATCCGGTCTGGTGACCGAGCGGGTGGCCGCGCAGGTCAGCGCGGCGATCCAGTCGGAGCTTGGATCCTGAAGGTCCTGACGGTAATCGGCAACCGCCCGCAGTTCATCAAGGCGGCGGCGGTCTCGCCACGGCTGCGTGAATCCCATCAGGAGGTGCTCGTCCACACCGGACAGCACTTCGACGATCAGCTCTCGGTGGTGTTCTTCGCTCAGCTCGGAGTGCCGGCTCCCGACCGCCAGCTAAGGGTCTCCGGCGGCTCCAACAGCTCGCAGACCGCGCGCATGCTGGCCGGGCTGGAGCCGGTGCTCGCCGCGGAGGCGCCTGACCTGGTGCTCGTCTACGGAGACACGAACTCGACGCTCGCCGGGGCGCTCGCCGGGGCCCAGGCGGGCGTGGCGGTGGTCCACGTCGAGGCGGGGATGCGTTCGTTTGACCGCTCGATGCCCGAGGAACTCAACCGCGTGCTGGTCGACCACGCCAGCGACCTGCTGCTCTGCTCCACCGAGGTCGCCGTTGAGAACCTGCGGCGCGAGTCGGTGACCGGGAGGATCGAGCTGGTCGGAGACGTGATGGTGGATATCGCGCTGTCGGTGCAGCCATGGGCACGGGAGCGGACCGAGCTGCTGGAGCTCTACGGGTTGCTCCCCGTCGGCTACGTGCTGGCGACGGCGCATCGGGCCGGCAACGTCGACGATCCGGAGCGCCTGGCGCGGCTGGTCGATCTGCTGTGCGCGGTCCCGATGCCGGTCGTGCTGCCGCTGCACCCGCGGACCGCCGCGCGACTGCGCGACGCGGGCCTGACCGCTGCACTGGAGCGAGACGGATCCGTGACGCTCACGCCGCCGCTGGGCTATCTGGAGCTGACCACGCTGCTGTGCAACGCGCACGCGGTCCTCACCGACTCCGGCGGGCTTCAGAAGGAGGCCTACCTGGCCGGCGTTCCCTGCGTCACGCTGAGGGCGAACACCGAATGGACCGAGACGGTGCAGGCGGGCTGGAACGTGCTGGTCGACCTCGACCGAGCCGCGGCGCTGACGGCGCTTCAGCGGACGCCGCCGTCCGCACGGCCGTCGCTGTACGGCGACGGCCACGCCGGGGAGCGCGTCGTGGCCGCGCTTACACTGCTGGGCGGATGAGCGCAGGACTGCTATGAGCGAGCGGCCGGTTTCACTCGGCGTCGCCGGACTCGGCTACTGGGGCCCCAACCTGGCCCGCAACTTCGCCTCGATCCCCGGCTGTGAGCTCGCCTACTGCTGTGACGAATCCGAGCCGGCGCGAGATCGGGCTGCGCAGAGCTTCCCCGGAACGCGGATCTGCGCCGATCTGGATGAGCTGCTCGACGATCCTCAGCTGGACGCGATCGCGCTGGCCACCCCGGTTTCGACTCATGCCGGGCTGGCGGTGCGGGTCCTGCAAGCCGGGAAGCACTGCTTCGTCGAGAAGCCCTTGGCGCAATCGGTGGCCGACGCCGAGCTGGCCCTGGCCGCCGCGCGCGACAGCGACCGGATCCTGATGGTCGGCCATCTGCTGGAGTACCACCCCGGGGTGCAGAAGCTCAAACAGCTGACCGAGTCAGGGGAGCTCGGGGACCGGATCTACTACATCTACGGCAACCGGCTGAACCTCGGCAAGCTGCGCGCCGACGAGAACGCGCTCTGGAGCCTGGGCGCCCACGACGTGTCCGTTGTGCTCTACCTCGCCGGCGAGGAGCCGTGGGAGGTCTCCGCCCACGGCGAGTCCTACGTGCGTGAGGGAGTGGAGGATGTCGTGTTCTGCTTCCTGCGCTTTCCCTCAGGCCTGTCGGCCCACCTGCATCTGTCCTGGCTTGATCCGCATAAGGAGCGGCGGTTCACGGTCGTCGGCTCCCGCCGGATGGCGACCTTCGACGACATGGAGCTGGAGCGCAAGCTGACGGTCTACGACAAGGGGTTTGACGAGGACGCGCGGACCTACGGCGAGTACATCACTCGCAGCGGTGGCAGCTTCTCGCCGCCGATCGTTAACCGGGAGCCGCTGCGGATCGAGTGCGAGCACTTCGTCGAGTGCGTCCGCACCGGCCAGACGCCGCGCTCTGACGGCGTCAGCGGGCTGCGCGTGGTGCGCGTGCTGGAGCGCCTTCAGCATTCGCTGGAAGCATCCGCGCGTGAGGCCGATGTCCGAAGCGCCTGACCTTCCCGTGTCCGTGGCGCCCGGAGCGCGGCTCGGCGAGGACGTCTCGGTGGGACCCTTCGCGGTGATCCACGATCGCGTCCGGGTGGGGGCCGGCACGCGGATCGGCTCCGGCGCGGTGATCCATCCCGGCACCGAGCTCGGCCCCGGATGCGTGGTGGAGGAAGGTGCGGTGCTCGGCAAGCGCCCGCGACTGCGGGCCGGATCGCGGGCCGCCGCCGACGAGACCCTGGATCCGCTGGTGATCGGCGCGCAGGTCACGGTCTGCTGCGGGGCGGTCGTCTACGCCGGGGCGAGCATCGGCGCCGGTGTGATCGTCGGCGATCAGGCGCAGGTGCGGGAGCGAGCGGTCATCGGCGAGCGGTCGGTGGTCGGGCGCGGCTCTGCGGTCGACTTCGATTCCCGCGTTGGCGCCCGGGTCCTGATCCAGACCGGGGTGTACATCACCCACGGGGTGCTGGTGGAGGACGACGTGTTCATCGGCCCCGGCGTCGTGACGACCAACGACGACACGATGGGCCGCCACCCGCGCGGCGAGGCGCTCACGGGCCCGATCCTCCGGCGCGCCTGCCGGATCGGCGGCGGCGCGGTGCTGGTGCCCGGGATTGAGATCGGCGAGGAGGCGTTCGTCGCCGCCGGAGCGGTGGTCACGCGCGACGTCGGTCCGCGAGAGGTCGTGATGGGCGTTCCCGCCCGCGTGGTGCGCAGCGTGTCCGACGCCGATCTGCGCGAGCGCTGGAGCTAGGTGCTGAGCGTCAGGCGCGCGGAGTGGTCGGCCCGAGCCCGTTGCTGGCCGCGGTCCAGATCGTCTGCTCGCGGCCGGCGCCCACGCCGACCAGCACGACCGGCACGCCGATGAAGTCACCCACGAACTTCAGGTAGGCGCGCGCCGCCTCCGGAAGGTCGGCCTCGGTCTGGCACTGGGTCAGATCCTCGGTCCAGCCGGGCAGCTCCACGTACTCGCCGGCGGCGTGGTGCAGCACCGTCTGGTGGTAGGGGAAGTAGTCGAACTCGGCGCCCTCAGCGCCGCGATAGCGCGTGCAGACCCGGATCGGGTCAAAGCCTGACAGCACGTCGAGCTTGGTGATCGCCAGCGAGGTCAGCGAATTGAGCCGGGAGGCGTAGCGCAACGCCACCAGATCGATCCATCCGACGCGCCGAGGCCGGCCGGTGGTGGTCCCGTACTCGCCGCCTCGCTCCCTGATCTCCTCGGCCAGCTCGCCTTCGAGCTCGGTTGGGAACGGGCCGGCTCCGACCCGGGTCACGTAGGCCTTGGCCACGCCCCAGACCTCGGATATGTCCTTCGGCCCGACGCCGGCTCCGATGCACGCCGCCCCGGCCACGGGGTTTGATGACGTGACGAACGGATAGGTGCCGTGGTCGATGTCGAGCAGTGCGCCCTGGGCGCCCTCGAATACCACCATCTCCTGGTTATCGAGCTTCTCGAGCACGAGCCGGCTGGTGTCGGCGATGTAGGGCTCCAGGCGATGGCCGTAGGTCAGGTAGTCGTCGGTCATCGCCTGGAGGTCAAGCCGGGGATCCTTGGCGAAGGGGCGCAGCGAGAGTCGCTTGGGATCGAGCGCCGCGACGATCTTCTTCTTGAGGATCTTCTCGTCCAGGAGGTCCTGCATCCTGATGCCCAGCCGCGCCGCCTTGTCCGCGTAACAGGGCCCGATCCCGCGCCGGGTCGTGCCGATCTCCAGCTTGCCCAGCTTCGCCTCGCCCGCCTGGTCGAGCATCAGGTGATAGGGCATGATCAGGTGGGCGTTGGCCGAGATCCGCAGCGCTCGGGTATCGACCTGGCGTCGGCGGAGCTCCTCGAGCTCCTCGGTGAGCACCTTGGGGTCGATCACCACGCCGTTGCCGATCACGCACAGCTTGCCCGGATGCAGGATTCCCGACGGCATCAGGTGCAGCTTCCACGTCTGCCCGTTGCGGACGATCGTGTGACCGGCGTTGTTGCCGCCCTGGAAACGGACGATGGCGTCCGCCCGCTCGGCGAGTAGGTCGGTGACCTTCCCCTTGCCTTCGTCGCCCCACTGGGCGCCAACGATAACGATTCCGGGCACGGCTGGATCAGTGTACGTGGGCCAGGACGATCACTCGTCGCGGCGCGGCGAGCTGGGAGGACAGCGAGCCGAGCACCGTCCCCGCCAGCCGGGGGGCGTTCACGCCGAGCGGAGATCCATGCGGCGGTCGTGCCCGAGCAGCGGGAGCTCGTCGCACATCTCCGTCAGCCGCGAGACGGTGCGGGCGGTGATCTGCTCGCAGAGCTCGTCGCGATCGAGGATGTTGGTGGTGATCACGATCGAGCGCTGATCCTCATAGCGCGCATTGACGATCGAGTAGAGCTCCTCCAGCACCCAGTCGGTCTTGCGCTCCGCGCCGACGTCGTCGATGTGCAGCAGGTCGACGGCCGTCAGGCGGTCGAGCAGATCGACGTGCGAGCGATCGCTTCCATGGGTGTCGCGGATCTCGTTGAGCAGCCGCGGCAGCGAGTAGATCGCCACCGATCGGCCGGCCTTCAGCGCGGCCTTGGAGACGAGCATCGCCAGCGTCGTCTTCCCGGTACCGACCGGGCCCATGAACCACAGACCGCGGCCGTGGTCGAGCTGGCCGTCGATCTCGGCCGCAAAGCGTTTGGTCGCCGCCACGATCTGGGGCTCGATCTCGGTCACCGGTGGACGCTCGAAGGCCACGTCGCGGTAACGGCGCGGGATCACCGCCGACAAGCTGCTGGCCTTGGCGAACGCCACCCGCTGTGGGCGGCAGCGGCAGTCATACGCCGTGTTGCTCGCCTCGTCGTAGCGAAAGCCGGTTCCGTCGCACAGGTCGAAGGGGCACACGTCGTTCATGGCTCAAACCGCTCGCCGGCGTAGTTCATGAACTTCGGGTACTCCTTCTGGAAGGTGAGCACGATCTCGCCCACCGGCCCGTTGCGGTGCTTGGCGATGATGATGTCCGCCTCGCCCGGCCGCTCTGAGTCCTTGTCGTAGTACTCCTCGCGGTAGATGAACATCACCAGGTCGGAGTCCTGTTCTATTTGCCCAGATTCACGTAAATCGGACAGGATCGGCTTCTTGTCGCCACCGCGCTGCTCGACGGCGCGGCTCAGCTGCGAGAGCGCGATCACCGGCACGTTGAGCTCGCGCGCCAGGCCCTTCAGGCCACGACTGATCTGGCCGACCTGCTCCACGCGGCTTTCGACGCGGCCCTCGTGGCGCATCAGCTGCAGGTAGTCGATGATGATCAGCCCTAGGCCGCCCTCGATCTGGTTATGCAGGCGCCGGGCCTTCCCCCGCACCTCCAGCACGCCGGTGTCGCTGGAGTCATCGACGTACAGCGGCGCGGCCGACAACCGCCCGCAGGCCTCCAGGATCTTCGGCCAGCGCTGCTCGGCGACCTTGCCGCGGCGCAGGTCCTCGCCCTTGATTCGCGCCTGGGAGGCGACGAAGCGCTGGGCGAGCTCTGACTCGGACATCTCCAGCGAGAACAACGCCACCGCGTGACCCGCCAGCACCGCGTTCTCGGCGATGTTGGCGACCAGCGCCGACTTCCCCATCGAGGGGCGCGCGGCCAGCACGATCAGGTTGCCGGGCTGAAAGCCGCCGGTCTTCTCATCCATGTCCTTGAACCCCGACGGCGTTCCCGTCAGCGCCGTCTTGGAGATCGACAGGCGGTGCAGCTTGTCGGTCTCCTCGTGGAGGATGTCGGCGATCGAGCGGATCTTCTTCTGGCGATCGTCTTGCGCCACCTCCAGCACCGAACGCTCGGCGCGCTCGACGAGGTCGCGCGCGGGCGCCTCACGCGAGAGCACGCTGGCCTGGATCTCGTACGAGGTCGTTAGCAGGGCGCGCATCTGGGCGTTGTCACGCACGATCCGGCCGTACTCGCGGGCATGGCCGGCCGCCGGAACCCAGCCGGCGAGCTCGTCGATCGCCTCCGGTCCGCCGATCTCCTCGAGCTTGCCGTGCTGGCGCAGGATCTCGGTGACCGTCAGGTGGTCGATCTTGCGGTCATTGCCGTACAGCTCGAGCATCGCCCCGAACACCGCGCCGTGCTGGTCGCGGTAGAAGTGCTCAGGGCGCAGCTGCTCTTCGACGATCAGCGAATGCAGGTGGCGCTCATCCAGCAGCACCGCCCCCAGCACCGAGCGCTCGGCCTCGAGGTTGTGGGGCGGGACGGCGATGTTCTGGACGGCACTCATACGCGGATCTTCGAGTCTAGGTTTCGGGGAGGCGGCAGGACTTCTGTGACCCCGCACTTTCAGCGATTAACCGCCCGCCGCGGGCCGGCCTGTACCTTTCGGGTTCTGGTCAGATCTCCGGCGCCGCCCGCCGCCTCGGCGAGCAGATCCTCGACGACGGTGGCTTCTCGGTGGTCACCGGCCTGTCGGGTCGACAGCCCCCCGACCACACGCGGCTGCGGGGCTTCATCAAGAAGGCGTTCACGCCGCGCCGCGTGGCGTCGCTGGCGGCCCCGCGATCGGTGATCCGCTACGCAGGCTGACCGGCGCCACGCTCTGGCCGAAAGCCCGTGTCGAGCGTGATCGCTCCCCCCACTGCGCGCGAGACGCAGGTGACGATCGTCGTGCCCTCGCGCCGCTGCTGCTCGCTGAGGAATACGTCGCGATGGTCAAGCTCGCCCTCCGCGTCGATTACCTGAGCGACGCACAACCCGCATTCGCCGCGCCGGCAGTCCCAGATCATCTCGATGCCGCTATCGGTCAATGCGTCGAGCAGCGTGCGATTGCGGCGTACGGTCACCTCCCGATCGCCCTGGTCGTGCAGGCGCACGATGAATTCCTCGGGTGCGAAGCGCCCCCCGGAGGCGAATGTCTCGAACTGGAGTCGGTCCGGCCGTCTACCTCTGTCGTGCCATGCGCGCTGCGCCGCGTCTCGCAGGCGCAGTGGTCCGCACAGGTAGAGCTCACCGCCGGGATCGAGCTTGTCGATCTCTGCGCCCAGGTCGAGCCGCTGGCCCTCCGCGGAGACGAACAGCTCGAGCCTGTCGCCCAGCAGCTCGCCGAGCGTGTCGAGGAAAGGCATCTGCTCTCTGGTACGCCCCGCGTAGAGAAGCCGAAACGGTCTGCCGTGGCGCTTTAGCGCCTGCGCCATGCCGACGATCGGGGTGATGCCGATTCCGCCCGCCACTAGCAGGTATTGGGGTCGTCCGTACTGGAGCTCGAAGTGGCTCTGCGGCTCTGAGACCTGGACCGTTACACCCGGTTGCAGCGCGCGAACGTACGTCGACCCGCCGCGGCTCTCGGCGATCTCCTTGACGGCAATCCGGTACGCGCCATCGACGGGACGCTCCCCCACCAGCGAGTAGGACCGGAGGTCGGGCAGCTCGTCGACCACCACCGCGATGTCGAGGTGCGCACCGGTCGGATAGGGCCGGACTTCGTCGGCCGGCTCGATCTCGATCATGCGGACGTCGGTCGCGACATCGACGACGTCGCGGATGCGCCCCGGCGCGAAGTGGCTGGCGCCGGGCATCGGTCAGGCTGGCCGCGGCCCACGACCGCTCGACGGCCAAGCAGCTGGGTAGCTCACTTCACCCCTAGGCGCTCGGCGTCAGCCTCGGTGGCCTCCACCCGGGTGACGGTTTCCAGCTCCGCCTCGGCTTCGCCCGCGGACCGGCTGTAGCGCTCGTCGCCGGCCTCCGCGGCCATCATCTTGTCGATCAGGCGACGCGCCCACATCGCGCCGCCGTCGATGTTCAGGTTGTAGAACTGCTTGTCAGGGTTCGCGTCAATGCCCCGCTGCTGCGCGGCGAGCACCTCCTCGTCCTCGGCGAAGACGCCCGCGACTCCATCGCGGAGCAATGTTGTGATCCGCTGATCTTCAAGGTTGTAGTTGCGCGCGAAGGCCCAGAAGTAGTGACAGGAACTATCGGTCTCCGGAGTTATGGTGTTCAGCACGTAGCCATTTACGCCCTCGGATCGGTCGCCCTCTGGCGCGCCGCTGCCGGTAGGTGCGACGCCGACATCGATCGCGATCGTGCTCGGGGCCTCGAAGTTGACGATCTGCCAGCGGTCTACCTTGCCGGCCGGCACACCGCGCTTCCACTCGAGCTGCATCTTCCAGAACGGTGGGGCGTCGACGTCTGTCATCCAGCGGGTCACGGTCGCTGAGCGCGAGCCGTGGGTCACCTCGAAGGGGACCTCGGTGATCGATCGCTGGCCGATGCTCGCGCTGTGGACGAAAGCCTCGTGCGTGAGGTCCATCAGGTTGTCGACGATCAGCTTGTAGGCGCAGTTGAGGTGGATCAGCCCCCCGTCGCCCGCCCACTGCGGATCGTCGTTCCAGTGCAGATCTGGCACGAGATCTGGATCGGCGAGCGCCGGGTCGCCAGTCCATACCCACACGAATCGATGCCGCTCGAGCACCGGATAGGACCGCACGCGTGCCGCCGGGTTGATCGTCTTCTGGGACGGCATGAAGGTGCAGCGACCTTCGGAGTTGTACACCAGGCCGTGGTATCCGCAGGCGACCTCGTCCCCTTCGAGCCGGCCTTTGGAGAGCGGCATCAGGCGATGCCAGCACGCGTCCTCCAGGGCGGCCGGCTGCCCGTCCTGGCGGCGAAACAGGATCAGACTGCGGCCCCCGATAGTTCGCGCCAGGAGCTCGTGCTTGAGCTCAACGTCGTACGCGGCCGCAAACCAGCAGCTGCGCGGCCAGTCGGTGAGCTTGAAGGTGTCGGGCGCTCGCCGGATGTCGGCGGACCCGCCGTTGGTGCTCAAACCGCCATCAGTGCTCGCCATCTGCTCTCCCTCTCTGATCAGATCTCCCTCACACACAACGTACCCCTTCGTCGCGCTCGGCGGCGGATCACGTATCGACGAAGCTCATCGGCGCCCCACACGATGATCGGATACGCCAGGAGCACGACGAGGTACCTGGCAGGGGGCGCGGCGGTGCCGAGCAGCGCCTGAAGCGGTGGCGCGAACACGAACACGGCGGCGACGACCAGCTCTCCGGCCACGCCCAGGATCAGATAACGGTTGCTGAACACGCCCACCGAGAGCAGTGAGGCGCGCTGTGAGCGCACGGCAAAGGCGGTCCCGATCTGGCCGAAGATCATCCCGAGAAAGGTCATCGTCGTCGCCTCCAGATAGGCGTGATGAAAGCGACTGTGGAGGCCAACCGGATCTCCGAGATGCCAGCCCGCCCGGGTCAGCACATAGAAGAAGCCGGCCAGCGAGAGCGCTGAGACGATCACGCCGAGAAACAGCCACGCCCGCACGAGCATCGGGCCGCGAATCACGCCCTCGGAACGCTTACGCGGGGGGCGCTGCATGATCCCAGGCTCGGCCGGGTCGCGACCCAGCGCCAGCGACGGCAGCGTCTCGGTGCCGACATCGAAGGCGAGTAGCTGCAGGACCGTCAGCGGCAGCGGCACGGCGCCGCCGGCGAGCGCGAAGACGAGAAACGGCACAACCTCGGGCGTGGCGTGGGCGAAGATGTAGATGATGAACTTGCGGACGTTGTCATAGACCACACGTCCGGCCTGAACCGCGGCGACCAACGTGGCGAAATTGTCATCGGTCAGCACCATCGTGGCCGCCTCACGCGCAACATCGGTCCCAGACCGCCCCATCGCCACGCCGATGTCCGCACAGCGAAGCGCCGGCGCGTCGTTGACACCGTCTCCGGTCATCGCGACGACGTGTCCCTGGGCCTGCAGGGCGGTCGCGATCTGCAGCTTGGTCTCCGGAGAGGCCCGGGCGAAGATCACCTCGCGCTCGCCCGATAGCGCCTGCGCGATCTCCCGCTCGTTGCGATGGTCAAACCACTCGGCGTTGACGATCAGCGGCTCCTCGCCGCCAATCCCGACCTGCCTGGCGATCGCCCCGGCGGTCAGCGGATGGTCTCCGGTGATCACGATGATCCTGATCCCGGCGCTGTGGCAGCGCGCGATCGCGTCGGCCACCTCCGGGCGGGGTGGGTCGAGCATCGTCACCAACCCGAGAAAGCACAGCTCACGCTCGGCGTCCAGACGCTCCAGGTCACGCCCTGGCGGCCGGATCCGACGGGCGAGCGCGAGCACCCGCAAGCCCTGCTTGGCGTACTCCTCGACGCGTTGTGTGATGCGCTCGCCTTGGGCCGCATCGAGCTCGTGCTCCCCGCCGTCGGCGGTCAGGACCGAACTGCAGATGGGTAGCAACGCTTCGGGCGCGCCCTTGGTGTGCAACCACTCGCCGTCCTGGGACGCGTCAACCGTGCTCATCAGCTTGCGCTGCGGATCGAAGTTGTACTGGTGACGGCGGTTCCGGCGGCGCTGCTCGTCGTCCGCCTCGGTGCCCAGCGCCCGCGCGGCCAGCAGCAGCGCGATCTCCGTCGGGTCTCCGGTGTGCTCGCCCGCTGCCTGCAGCCGGGCGTTGTTGCAAGCCGCAGCCGTTGTGGCCAGCGCCGCGAGCGCAGCGCCCTGGTTGCCAGACTCGCCGGCGCGCTCGCCGATCCGCACCGTGGCGTCGATCGTCCATATCGAGATCGGTTGCATCCGGTTCTCGGTCAGCGTGCCGGTCTTGTCGGTACAGATCACATCGGTGCACCCGAGCGTCTCGACGGCGCTCAGGCGCTTTACGAGCGCGCCCTTGCGGGCCAGCGCGCCGACTGCCACCGCGAGCGCGAGCGTGATTACGGGGAGCAGTCCTTCCGGGACGTTGCCGGCCAGCAGGCCGACCGCGAACACGATGCTGTTCTTGACCGACAGGCCGGCAGCGAAGATCGCGATCGGAACGAACGCCACCGCCATCGCGATCGCGATCGCGGCGATCAGCCAGGCGACGCGGCGAACCTGACGCTCGAGCGGGCTCGGCTGTTCCTTGACGCGTTCTGACAGCGCCGCGATCCGTCCCAACTCGGTGTGCATCCCGGTGGCGAACACCACGGCTCGCGCCTCGCCGCCCGTGCATGTGGTACCGCTGAAGACGAGGTCACGCGCGGCGAGCCGCGGCACGTCGGCGTCTTGGAGCTCAGCCGAGCGCAGAGCGGGGGCGGATTCTCCGTTCAGCGTCGAGAGATCGACCTCCACGGCCCCCGACAGGAGTCGCATGTCGGCCGCAATCCGCTCGCCCTCTTCCAGCAGCGCAATGTCGCCCGGCACCAGCTCTACAGCCTCGATCACCTGAGGGGCGCCATCGCGCAGCACCGTCACCCGCTGGGGCATGTAACCGGCGAGCGCCTCCACTGCCTGCTCAGCCTGCAGCTCCTGCACGAACGAAAAGGCGGCGTTGAGCAGGATCACGAGCACCACGGCGATGCCGACGGTTTGGCTGCCCACCACGAACGACAGCAGCGCCGCCAGCCACAAGAGCAGCGCCAGCGGATGGGTCAGCTGACGACCCAGCTCCCGTGGCCACTTGACGCCACCGCGGCGGCGTAACTCGTTGGGTCCGTACTGGGCCTGGCGACGCTGCGCCTCGCGAGCTGACAGCCCCCGCGAGCTGGTGCGCAGATCATGCAGCAAGCGCGTCTGCGGCTCGAGCACCTCCACGTCGATCGCGCTGCTCGATGCCAAACGCGCCTAACGCGTTTCGGATGCCAGCGGTCGAGGCACGACCAACAACGCACAGCCGACGTCATGCAGCAGCGCTTCGGCCTGCGGACTCACGAACAGAGATCTAAGCCCGCTGCCCCCACCGGCGCATCCGTAGCCGTCCGCGCATGGTGAGGTGAAACGTGCGGATGCCGCCGGAGCGCTTGGGCTGCACGCGTCTCGGTTCGGGTTCCGTAACAAGCCGCACGCCAATCGGCACGAGGCCCCGATGCAGCCCTGTCATACGCGCCGTACGGTCCTCAGACCAGCCAAAGGAGAAGATGAAATGTTCTCGAACGTCCTCGTTGGTGTCGACGAACGGCCAGGCACCCGCGACGCGATTGCGCTCGGGAAGCACCTAGTCGCCCGGGACGGCCGGCTTACACTCGCCCACGTGCACGCCGGCGATCCCTGGACGACCCGCGGATCGAGCCCGGCGTTTGAGGCCGCCGAGCGGGAGCGCTCGCAGGAGCTGCTCGAGGCGGTACGCGTCGACGCGGGCATCGATGCTGGGCTCGTCTGGACCGGGTCGCCGTCGGTCGGCCGTGGCCTGCACGAGCTGGCTGAGCGCCGACGCGCCGACCTGCTGGTGGTGGGATCATGCGTTCGTAGCTTGGTCGGGCGGGTGCTGGTCGGCGATCACACGCGGGATGCGCTCAACGGGGCGCCCTGCGCTGTTGCCGTCGCGCCCGCCGGATATGCCGAGCGTTCGGTCGTGCTGGGCGAGATCGGCGTTGGCTACGACGGCTCGCCTGAGAGCGAGCACGCGGTTGCGGTGGCGCGCGGGTTCGCGAGTGAGGTGGGTGCGAAGGTGTCGGCTTTCGAGGCGGTCTCGCTTCGGTCTGAGGCTCGGGGCGCCGCCGCGGAGATCGATCGGCGGGTGGAGGAGGCGCGTGAGCGGATTGCCGCCCTAGGCGATGTCGAACCACACGCCGCCTACGGCGACGCGGCGGAGGAGCTCGCCCTGTACGGCGCTTCCGTCGACCTGCTGATCGTCGGATCGCGCGGGTACGGGCCGATGGGCCGGATCATGCACGGAAGCACATCGCTGCGGTTAGCGCGGACGGCCCGCTGCCCGCTCCTCGTACTCACGCGCGCGGCGGAGAGTCCGGGAGACTTCAACGATGCCGGGGCCGATCGCGAAACCGCTTCCGCGGCAACGACGTGACGGTGCTGCGACGCTCACACAAGCAGCCGACGCGATGACGGCCAACCCTCGTGACGATCAAAGGTAGGTCTGGCGAGTCCCGCGAGTGGTGCTGGATCTACGCTGCCGGCACGAAGGTGCGCCTTCGCGTAGCTTTCCGGATATGCCGCCGCCAAAGCCCGGACCGACGATCGTCGTCGGCTACGACGACTCGGATGCAGCACGCGCCGCGCTGCTGTTCGCCGCCCGGCAGGCGGGGCCTCGGGGGCGCGTGTTCGTCGTTCACGCTTACGAGCTCCCGCCGGACTTCCTTGGCTCACCCGACTACGACCAACTTCTGTCCAAGCGCCGAGATCGGGGAGAAGCCCTGCTCCGCGATTTACCGCTCCAGGGCGAAGTGCTCGCGGGTCCGGAGTACGAGACGGAGCTGATCGGAGGGCCGCCTGCCCAGGCGATCGCTGACGTTGCGCGTGTCCGCCACGCCGACGAGATCGTCGTCGGCGCTCGCGGGCTCGGGCGCGTGCGGGCGCTGCTGGGGAGCGTCTCACACGAGCTGCTGCACATTGCCGACCGCCCAGTGGTCGTAATCCCGACCGCTGCCCTCAAACCTGACCAGTGACGATCGGCAGGTCCCGACGATCAGACGTACCGTGAGTACCCCGATCAGCGTGCCACGAGGCTGGAGGGACCGCTTGTGGCGTCCCGCGAGCGGGCCGCGCGGATCGCGCGCTGGACTTCCGTAAGCGCTAGGTTCGCGCCGGCGCCGGAGGCATTTGCGCTCCTCTGCGGATCCTGGTTGGGGGTTCCTCCGGATGGAGTGACAGCCGCCGTTTGCGACGATCGGCAGACCCGTACAGAAGTGCAGGCCGAAACCATGGCAATCCAGACAACCGGCGAGACGAATCAGACCGGGGAGCTGACCCGAGCAAGGTCAAGGCGGGCAGTTGTCTAGACGGAGTCCAAGGGTGTCTTCGACTCCCTCTACGAGTGAGCTCGTCGCGCTTGGTGCGCCGATCGTCCTGCGCGACGGTTCGCGCGTTCGCCTGCGCCAGGGTCACAGCTCTGACAAGGAGCTGCTGCTGCGCGGCTTCGCGCGCCTGAGCCCCGAGTCCCGCTATCGACGGTTCCTTGCCACGAGGCCCGAATTGAGCGAGGCGATGGTGCGCTATCTGACCGAGATCGACCATCACGACCACGAGGCGCTCGCCGCCCTCGACGAGAAGACCGGAGAAGGGATCGGGGTAGCGCGGTACGTCCGCAACCCACAGCGTCCCGACGTGGCCGAGGTCGCCGTCACGGTTATCGACGATTGGCAGGGGAAGGGACTCGGCACGCTATTACTCGAGGTGCTCGGAGCCCGCGCGCGCGCCGAGGGCATTAGGAGCTTCTCTGCGCTGATGCTCGCGTCCAACCAGCAGATGATGGATGTGCTCGAGGCTCTTGGCCCGGTTCGGATTATCGATCGAGAAGTGGGCACGGTCGAGATCGAGATGCCGATCCCAGAGGTGGGGCTCTCGCCCGCGCTGACGAAGCTGCTCCGTGTCGCGGCCCGCACCAACGTGGTCGTGCCACTTGAGGATCGCCACGCCACGGCACGTCCGGCGCCGCGCGCGCAAGGCGACATTCCAGTCGATTGCGATCGCGGATAGCCGGCAGAAGCGGGGTTGGGGTAAACCCGTTGCGGAGTACTACTGGCGCGCTTTGGTGCTTGGGGCTGAGGTAGGTCTCGAATCCGCGCGGTAGCTTCGTTGTATGCGCGGTTGCGCCCGTCCGTATTCCCGAGTGGCGATCGTAAGATGAACGCCTTCTTTATCGTTCCGGCCGGTTGCAAGGGTCCGCTGATGAACTTGTTCGCCACCCACCCACCGCTGGAGAAGCGGATCGCCGCCCTGAGCCGGCTCGAGGCTCAACTGCAAGCCCCGCGGTGACGCAGCCAACCGATCATGACATCCCAGAGGAGCACACGATGCCCGGACTGATGGGCCGTATCTCGACGTTGGTCAAAGCGAAGATCTCGAAGCTGCTGGACAGGACGGAGGACCCTGCGGAGACGCTTGATTACGCGTATGAGCGTCAGCTGGAGGATCTTCAGAACGTCAAGAAGGGGATCGCCGACGTCGTCACGTCAAAGAAGCGCCTACAGCTCCAGGAATCGACGCTGCACCAGCAATCCGACAAGCTCGATGGGCAGGCGCGCCAAGCGATGTCGTCCGGGCGCGAAGATCTCGCTCGTACGGCGCTTGAGCGCAAGCAGCTGATCGTAGGCGAGGTGCAATCGATCGATCAGCAGGTCTCAGAGCTCGAGTCAGAGCAGGAGAAGCTGACCGCCGCCGAGGAGCAGCTGCGCACGAAGATTGAGCAGTTCCGCTCCAAGAAGGAGGTCATCAAGGCGCAATACTCGGCGGCCGAGGCGCAGGTCCGGATCTCAGAGGCGGCGACCGGGGTCGGCGATCAGATGGCTGACGTGGGGATGGCGATGCAGCGCGCGCTCGACAAGACCGAGAACATGAAGGCACGAGCGTCCGCCGTCGAGGAGCTCGAGGCGGCCGGCACGTTCGAAGACCTGACGGCACTCGGTCCTCCCCAGGACGACATCGACCGCCAGCTCGATCAGCTCGGCGCTAAGAGCACCGTCGACGACGAGTTCACCAAGCTCAAGGCCGAGCTCGGACCAGGCGAACAGGGATCCGGGGCCGCGATCGCCTCAGGCGCGACGCTCACGCCCGGGATCGCGCCGCCGCCCGATCCAAAGAGCGCAAGCTGACGCCGCGGCCTGATCGAAGGAGGCGCAGATGGCTAGGCGCAAAGTGTGTGTCGTCGGGGCGGGCACGGCCGGACTTGAGGGCCTGCTCTCCGCGCGTCAGGAGCTCGGCCCGGACGCGGAGCTGCGGCTGATCGCGCCCGAGCGCGAGTTCCGCTACCGGCCGATGAGCCGTGATTCGCTGTTCCGTCCTGCTCCGGAGCGGAGCCTCGCGATCGCCGACCTCGTCGCTCAGACCGGCGCCACATGGGTCGCGGACCGCGCGGACGTCATCCACGAGGCAGAGCGCAGCGTGGTCACCCGCGATGGCGACACGGTGGACTTCGACTTCCTGCTGCTCGCCCCCGGGGCGCGATCGGCGCGGACGTTGCGCCAGGGCTATGTGTGGGAGCGCGGTGGCGATCCCGGCTTCCTTGACCAGGTCCTCGCGGAGCTTGTGGCAGGCGAGGTTCAAAGCGTGGCCGTGGCCGTCCCTCGCGGCGCGCGCTGGCCGCTGCCAGCCTACGAGCTGGCGCTGATCCTGGCATGGACGGCCGCAGGCACCGGCGCTCGGATCACGCTCCTCACGGCCGAGGAAAGGCCGTTGGGAGCGCTCGGTCCAGAGGCCACCGAGCTGGTCACGCGGGAGCTTGACGCCGCCGGGGTGCAAGTCATCCCCGGCGTCGAGGTGGTCGACGCCCCCCGGGACGATCGCAGGCCACCCGAGATCGCCGAGCTGATCCTCCTGCCCGGGAAATCAGCGGAGAAGACCGACGCGCTGATCGGAAAGCCGACCGACGCGGCTGGCGTGCACTTCGGTACCCGCTCCGCGGTCGAGTTCGACCGGTTGATCTCGCTACCGACCGTCATCGGGCCGCGCATCGCCGGGGTGGCGACCGACGCTGCAGGGTTCATCGAGGTCGACGACGCACTCAAGGTCTGCGGCAGCGAACGCGTCTGGGCCGCAGGCGGGTGCATCGCCGCCGCGCTCGAGCACAGCGCGCTCGCCGCCCGGCAAGCCGACACCGCGATCGAGGCGATCGCCGCCGTAAGCAACGATCGGACCGGACCGCGCTCGACGAGGCCGCTGGGTGCACCCGAGCTCACCGGCATGCTCCTCACAGGGCAACGCGACCGATGGCTGGCCGAGAACCCCGCCGGAACCCACGAGCCATCCACCCGCTGCCTGTGGTGGCCCCCAGGACGAGCAGTCGGCAGGATGCTCGCTCAACAGATCGCCGCGTGGGACCCCTCGGTCCAAGAGGCGCTCCCGGGCCACCCCGACGGATTGGTCATCCACGCACCGGTCGCATTCGGCTGCATCGGGATACATCGCTCGGACGCGGACGCGGACGCGGGCGCGGACGTGAGCGCCCAAATCCGAGCCGCGCGTTTGCGGGACATCGAGAACCGGCAGCTGATGGCCATCCAGCGGCGCGAGCGTGCCGCCGACGCCGAGCTCCGTGACCTCAACGCTCGACTTCAAACGCTGACCGCCAACGAGCAACGAGTCATCCACGAACTCCAGCAACACGGTTACCTCCTCGACCACGACAAGACGCCAAACCATCCGCGCGCCTGACTCGGCCTGAGAGCTGTCCAACACGGCGGGCGGCCATCCGCGGCGCCCGCTCAGTCCCGACGGCCATCGTGGGCCCTAAGCCGCGACCACCATGGTCTTAACCGCCGCAGTGACCCCATCGGCGATCTCGACCACCACCATGTAGGTACCGATGTTGCGGATCGGATCCTCGAGGTGGATCTTGCGACGGTCGATGCGGATCCCGCGGGCGTCGCGGATCGAGTCAGCGATGTCCTGCGTGGTGACCGAGCCGAACAGGCGGCCGTCGTCGCCGGCCTGCTGGGGGATCGTCAGGACGGTGCGGCCGAGCACGGCGGCGTTCTCACGCGAGCGCTCCTCGGCCTCCTGCTTGGCGCGCTCGGCATCCTGACGACGGCGCTCGGCGACCTGGATCGAGGAGGTCGTGGCCCGCTCGGCCAGTTTGCGCGGGAGCAGGAAGTTGCGCAGATAGCCGGCCGACACGTCGACGACCGTGCCGCGCTCGCCCAGCGCCTCAACGTCTTGGAGCAGAATCGCCTGCGGCATGGCCCGTGACTCAGCGGTCGCGGTCGCGATCGCCGCGATCGCCGCGGTCACGATCGCCGCGGCCGCCGCGATGCTCGCTGCCCTCGGCTACGTAAGGCAACAGGGCCAGCTCGCGCGCACGCTTGATCGCCCGCGCGACCTGGCTCTGGTGACGACGGCAGGCTCCGGTGATCCGGCGCGAACGGATCTTGCCCCGGTCAGAGACGAAACGACGCAGCAGCGAGATGTCCTTGTAGTCGACCTGGTCGATCTTGTCACGGCAGTACGGACACGGCTTGCGGCGCGACGATGTCGCCCCACCCTTGCGGTCGCGCCTGCGTACTGGTCGTCTGCGTGCCTTTGCCACTTCGAATCAGCCTAGCTCGATTGTTGTGCGGGTGTCGTTTGCGTCCTAGAACGGAATGTCGTCGTCCGCTGCTCCGCCGCCGGCGCGAGAGGTCTCGAAGTCGCCGGTATCGATCGGAACGTCGCTCTCGGTCGCGCGGACAGTGCTCGAGAACCCGTTCCCGTTGCCAGCTTCGTCGCGACCGCCGAGGAACTGCACGGACTCAGCGATGATATCGACCGCCTGGCGCTTTTGCCCTTCGGGGCTGGTCCACTCCCGCCAGCGCAGGCGCCCGTCGACGGCCACCGGGCGACCCTTGCTCAGGAAGCGGGCGCAGTTCTCGCCCTGTGCGCCCCACACGGTGACATCGAAGAAGTTGGGCTGATCCTCCCACTGGCCGGTCTCGTTGTTCTTGCGCCGGCCGTTGCAGGCCACGCGCAGGCTGCACACGGCCGTGCCGCTCGACGGCAGCGAGCTCAGCTCGGGGTCCTTCGTGAGATTGCCCGTGAGGATCACACGGTTGATGTTGGTGCCGGCCATTACGAGGGGCTCCTTTCCAGGGAACGATTGAGGCTGGTGGCCGAGTCTATGCCGAGCGCAGACAGCATCTTGCGCTCTCCGCGGAAAATGGACGGAAACGTTGCCGGCCGGTGTCTGACTCGTGGCCGGGCGTCACGATCTCGTGGCAAAGTCGGCGCCTGGACAGCCGGCGCTAGGCGTCTTCGGCCGACACGCTGGCCGCGATCGGCGCGGCGAGGGCGGGCGCGACGACGGGCGGAGCCGAGTCGGGTGCGGGAGGCGTGCCGGGGACCACCTTGATGATCCGGAAGCGCAGCACGCCGTCGTTGATCCGCAGGTTGTGCGAGAGGGAGTCCAGCAGCGCGGGCGGGCCGGTGAACTGGAGCAGGTGAGACTCGGCCTCCTGCTGGTGGTTGATCTCGTAGGCCAGCGGGCGCGTGCCCCAGTCGTCGTTGCGCTCGATCGCTCCAGCGCCGCTGGAGATCTGAGCCTCGACGTCGGCGAGGATCTTGGCTCGCTGCTCTTCCGGTGCTTGCGTGGAGAGCAGCAGCACGAGGTCATAGAGGGTGGCTCGTTCTGGCATAGCGACGCGCCCACTTGGGCGGCGGCCGACTATAGCGGGTGAGGCTCGCCACGGCTCGCCAAGCGCCCTCGCGACAGCCAGTGGTCGGCATCAACCCGTCGGATAACCCCGAAGGTGGTGTCAGACCCACTGTTCCTGACCGCCACGGCAACAGAATGCGCGGTGCTCTCGTCTGATTGGCCGAGTCTGGTAACATTTGTGACGTTCATGTAGAGATGTGCACGGTGTGAGGGGAAGTATTAAGTGGGGTCGGAAAGATCCGGCAATGAAGACAAGAGGTCTTCAGGGCAGCTAGATCCGACGGAACGGATCGGGAGCCGAGAGTCGTGCTTGTCAAGCTGATCGTCCTCTGGGTCGTTGTTATCCCCATCGCGGTGGTGGCGGCGGCCTACCTCCGCGCCCGGTTCCGTGAATTCCAGGATGGGCGTGCACTGAGGTCACATCGAATCGCCGAAGCTGCGGTGCTTCCGAAGGAGGCTCCTGTGCTGCGACACTCGCTCAGCGGTGCTCCCTCGCTTGCGCACGAACAGCGTGAGGCCCCCACAGCCCTCGCGCAGTCTTAGCGTCCGCGCTGGCTGAGCATGTAGGGGATCGTCCTCAGCAGGATTCTGAGGTCGAGCCAGATCGACCAGTTGGCGCCGTAGATGTAGTCGATCTTGACCATCTCGTGCATCGGAATGCGGGATGACCCGAAGATCTGCCACAGACCTGTCATGCCCGGCCTGACCGCGAGGCGCCGCCGCCGCCAGCCCTCGATCAGCGCGTCCTCGTCGGGCACCAGCGGCCGCGGGCCGACGAGGCTCATGTCTCCCCGCAGCACGTTGATCAACTGAGGCAGCTCGTCCAGCGACGTTCGCCGCAGGAAACGTCCGGTGCGGGTCATCCGCGGGTCGTCGCCGACCTTGAACAGTCCGCCCTCGGCCTCGTTGAGGTCACGAAGTTCTTCCTTCATCGCCTCGGCACCATCGACCATCGAGCGGAACTTCAGCATCCAGAACTGCTCTCCGCGGCGACCGATACGCCGCTGGCGGAAGAACACCCGGCCGGGGCTGTCGAACTTCACCGCCAACGTCAACATCAAAAACAGCGGCCCGAGTGCGACGAGTCCGATCATGGCCGCGCTGACGTCCATCGTCCGTTTTAGGAACTCAGACGATCGCGCCAAGCCGTACGGCCGAACTCCGAGCAGCGAGAGTCCCTCAACGTCGTCAAAGGTGGAAGACGAGCCGATCACCTCCAGCAGACGCGGGAGTACGCTGACCTTGACGCCTAGCGCCTTGATCAGGCGAATCGCATCCAGGATCTCTTCCTGACCGTCGCTATCCGGCGCGATGATCGCCCGCTCAACCTGATGCTCGACCACGATCCGCGCGAGCGCAGCGTACTCGCCGAGCGCTGCCCCCAGAGTCGGTGAAAATTCGGCTTCCTCACGACCGTGCAGCGCGACCCGGCCGATCACGATGGCGTTGACCGAGCGCGCCGCCTGCAGCTTGTTGGCGATCCGGGCGGCGTCTTGCGAATTGCCCAGTACGAGACATCGCTCAGGCGCAACCATCCCGAGCGCCAGGCGGCGGACGCCGAGCCGGCCGATCACGATCAGCACAAACGTCAGCAAAACGAGCCCAAAGACCTGAGGCCGGCCAAGCCAGCCATGAAAAAAAACGGCTTCGCACAGCCACGCGGCCAGCGCGTAGATCAATGACAGATACAGGATCGACGGGGCCTCGTCGATCGTCGTCTTGCGCAACAGATGCTGGTCACGGTCATAAAGGCCGATCACCTTGCTGGCGAGCAGCACCAGCGGCGCGATCAGGACGGTCGTCGGACGTAGATGCACCGATCCCGGCTGGATCAAGCTTATGACGACGAGCAGCGCCAGGTAGGCGGAAAGCACGTCCACAAATGCCAGCCCCCGCCGGAGCCGCGAATCACGACGCAGCACTCTCGCGCGGGCGCCAATGTCACGAGCTCCCTGAGGGACGATCTCCCATACCGGAGAGATATCCGCATGAAGGTCGGGACGCGGACGGCCACCGGCCACGCCACCGCGCCGCCGTCGACCGGGAACCCAGTCCTTAGTACGTCTACCCGTCGTCTGCATCAGCAGTTCCCCTAGAAATCATCTGCGACAGCTAAACGTGGGGGGCCCATCGGTCTGCGCAGTCTGCTCGCCAAGAGGTGCTGTCGCGTGAACATCTTGCGACAAATGGCAGTTCAGATGCAGAAGTTTGTTCAAACGTCTCTCTCAGAAAAGCTCGTCGCGCGCCGTAACCCCAGGTTGATCCGATCAACGTCCCTGACCCCGTGGTCTAGCAGCTTCTCGTAACCGGGCAGGATCCAAAATGTCCAGATGTACGAGAACCGCGGCGAGGAGCGCGCCACCGGGCCGACCCTGCCTATAGCGATCTCCGTACGAGGTGCAAATCCGACCTGGGAGTCCGCGCTCGCACTTGTTAAGAGGTCTTGAAGAAACAGGACAACTTTCGGCGCAACACGTAGATTTCAAGCAAGATGCGCAGAGTTAAGCGACCACGACACGAAGCGTCCGGGGCGGTGCTCAGCATGCTGCGCCCGCTTCTGCGCTTCTCGATCGGCCGCGACGCCTACGTCCTGCGCGGGATCGGCAGTCGCTACGGACCGGTGTTCGTCCGCCGCCCGCCGCACGACCGTGGCGGCGCCCAGCGCGCTGCCGACGCGTAGGCGCACCCGGCAGCCGGCCATCACTGCAACGAGTGCGGCGTGGGCGTCAGCCCCGCTGTGCTCGCGCCGCTGGCGCCCGGACCACCGCGCCGCACTACCGGCGGCACCAAGCGGGGGCGGATGTCGACGCCGCACCGGGGCCGATGCTCACGCCATTCCGGCGAGGGCGCGCTCTAGCCTCGGCCCTTGGAGCGGATGTCGGCGAGCTGGTCGTCGATCCAGTCGCCGGGGTCCCGGGCCGTGACGATCGACTTCAGTCCTTCGTGGCGGCGCTTGCGCTCGGCGACAGGCATCGTCAGGGCGGCATGGATCGAGTCGGCCAGCTCCTGGATGTCGAACGGGTTGACCGACAGCGCGTACTCCCCAAGCTCCTCGTGGGCGCCGGTGTTCTCCGACAGGATCGAGACCCCGGCGCGCTCGTTGACCATCGGTCCCTCCTTGGCCACGAGGTTCATGCCGTCGAACATCGCGTTGACCATCAGCACGTCGTAGTGCTTGTAGGCGGCCACCGCCTCCTCCAGGTCGTCGCGCAGCTTGAGCTGGATCGGCATCCAGTCCGGCGACCCGTGACGGTGGTTGACGACCGCCACCACCGCCTCGATCCGCTCCAGGTACTCGGAGTACTCGGGCACGTCGGTCCGCGACGGCATCAGCTGGGCGATGAAGGTCACCTTCTCCCGGAACTCGGGGTGCTGCTCCAGGAACACGTCAAACGCGCTGAAGCCGCGCAGCACGTTCTTGGACAGGTCCGCGCGGTCGACGCGCAGGATCAGGTGGTTGCGCCGCCGGCGCAGCAGCTCGTCCTCGAACTCGCGTGTCCGGGGTCGCGCGGCGACAGCCTGCACCGCGCGGTAGTCGATCGGCAGCGGGTAGGCGCGGACCCACACCTCGCGCCCGTCACATTCGACCACGCCATGCTCGTGGTCGACCTTGAGGTCGAGCAGGTCCTCGCAGCACTGCAGGAAGTTGCGCCGGTAGGAGCGGGTGTGAAAGCCGATGATGTCGTTGGAGAGGATGCCCTGATAGACCTCCTCGCGGATCATCGAGGGCAGCACGCGCCAGGAGTCCGACTGGCTCCAGGGGATGTGGACGAAGTGGTGCAGGAACACATCCGGCCGCGCCTTGCGGATCAGTCCCGGCAGCGTGTAGAGGTGATAGTCGTGGACCATCACGACCGGGTCTTCAATTCCCTCGATCTCCTCCAGCACGGCCCGAGCGAGGTCCTCGTTGACGGCGTTGTAGCCGAACTCGAACGCCTCGGTCTCGTTGCGCCTGATGTCCGGGGCGTTGGACAGATCCCATAGGTAATGCTGGATGAACCACAGCATCGGGTTGGCGATGATGTTGTAGAAGCCGTCGTAGGCGTCGGCGTCGGAAGCCACCAGCTTGACGGAGTACTCGCCCCCGTCCGGCGTGCGCACCGGAAACGGCCGGCCGTCGTGTCGCTCGGCGGCCTCGATGTCCTCGTCGGTCATCGCCGAGGCGATCCAGGTCGCCTCCCGGTGGGAGGCCAGCCCGATCAGCGCCGTCACCAGGCCGCCGGTCCCGCGCTTGATCTCTCCGCCCGGCTCAAACGTCACCGGGCCACGGTTGGAGACCAGCACCAGGGGCGTGTCAGAAGCCATCTAGGTCCAACAATCTACGGTGCGCGGGCCTCAAGCGTCGATCTGCTCAAACAGCGTCAGCCAGTCGCGCAGCAGCCTGGGCGTCAGGAAACGGCGCCGCGCACTCTCCTTACCCGCCCGGCCGAGCCGGCGGCCCAGCCCGGGGTCGTTCAGGATCTCCAGCGCTCGCTGCGCGCACTGCTCGACGGTCGACACCAGGAAGCCGGTCTCGCCGTCTGAGACCTGCAGCGGGATCCCGCCGACGGCGCCGCCGATGAACGGCCGCGCTTTCCAAATCGCCTCGGTCACCGTCAGGCCGAAGCCCTCCCGGGTCGACTTCTGGATCACGACGTCGCAGTGCGACTGGAACGCGTTGACCTCGATCGCCCCGACGTTGTTGAGGTTGTTGAGGATGTGGATGTCGGGATCGCCGTCGGCGTGGGCGACGGTGGAGTTGAAGAAATCCCAACCCTCGGGATCGTCGGTGGCCATCGAGCCGACCAGCGCCAGCTGGATCTCCGGCATCTCCCGCTTGACGATCCGGTAGGCGTCGATCACGCCCAGCGGGTCCTTCCAGGGGTCAAACCGGGAGACCTGGCAAAGCAGGGGGCGGTCGACGTCGATCCCGAACTGCTCGCAGATGTAGACCGCGTCGTCGGGTGAGAAGGCCATGTTCTTGGGGGCGAGCGGATCGATCGCCGGCGGGATGATGTTCGCCCGCGCGTCCATCCCGGCGGGCACGTACTGCGGCATGTGGAAGACGGCCGCCGGGTAGGGATCCAGGGCGGGCAGCAGCCGCTGCAGCGTGGCGGGGTTGGGAGTCGAGAGATCGATGTGGCAGCGCCACACCCACTTACGCGCCTTGGCGCCGGCCAGGGACGCGATCGCGGCCGGCTGGGGATCGTGGACGATGCACACGTCCCAGCCGTCTGACAGCTCTTTCGCGTTGATCTCGTTGTAGTGGCGCCAGATCTCCCACTGCTCGGCGGTCAGGTCCTGGGGGTTGCCCTGCAGCGCGTTGTGCATCACCTTGGTGGCGTTGAAGAACTCCTCGCGGCCGTAGATCACCTGCCACTCGCACTGCAGGCCGACGTCGACCATCAGCGGCACGAGCGTGTAGAGGATCTCCGCCACGCCGCCTCCGAACGCCGTCGCGGACAGATGCAGGATCCGCTTGCCCTTGAGCCGTTCCGCCCGTTCGCGGATCTCATCGATCAGCGGACGGCCGACGATACTGGCGTAGTCGGAGAGGTGTTTGTGCGCTACTGAGACGGGCTGGATCATTGGGATTCAGGCGATCAGCGAGGACGAATCGAGCCGGCGGTGCGGACGATATCTCCCCGGTTCGCCACGTAACGTTCTCAGACGGGCCCGGCTCACGTCCACTGCGCGAGGTCAGCTAAGCGCTCCTCACCGCAAATCCCGTCGCATCCGAGCGACGCCATACTGCGAGAAGCACTGGCGATCAGGCCGGCAGCTCCAGCGTGAACACGGTCGCGCCCGAGGCCGAGCGCACGGTCAGGCGCCCGGACATCCTAGTGGCCAGCTCGCTGGCGATCGCCAGGCCGAGTCCCGAGCCCTGGGCGTCGTCGGCGGTGTAGAACGGCTCGAAGATCCGGGGCATCGCCTGATCGTCGATGCCCTCGCCGTCGTCACGGACGGCCAGGCGCACGTGACCGTTGTCGCGGCCCGCGGTGACCGTGATGCGGGTCCCGCGCGGCGTATGGATGAGCGCGTTGTCGATCAGGATCCGCATGATCTGGGCCACCCGCACCGGATCGCACTGGGCCTCGATTCGCCGCGCCGCCAGCCTCAGCTCCAGGTGAGAGTCGTGCTGAGCGAGCGTGGGCTCGAATTCGCCGGACACCGAGCGGGTCAGCTCGCCCAGGTCGACCTGCTCGGGGCGTAGCTCCAGCGATCCGGCCTCCAGGCGGGAGAGATCGAGCAGATCGACTGACAGCTTGCGCAGGCGCTCCACCTGACTCTTGACCTGATCCAGGAAGCGCCGCCGCGTCTCAGGATCCAGATCCTCGTCCTCGAGCAGCTCGACGAACCCCCCGAGCGAGAAGATCGGGGTTCGCAGCTCGTGCGATGCGGTGGCGATGAACTTCTTGCGCGTCAGCTCGAGCTGCCCCAGCTGCTGCTGCATCTCGTTGAAGGCGACCGCCAGCTGCCCCAGCTCGTCGGAGGAGTCCACGGCGATCGGATGGCCGAACTCGCCCGCCGCCACCTGCCTGGCCGCCAGCTCCAGGCGCCTGACGCGCTGGGCCATCGCGCGGGCGAACAGGTAGCCCAGCACCAGGGCCAGCAGCAGCGCGATTCCGCCGGCGACCAGGATCTCGTGGCGCACGAGCGTCACGTTGCGGACGATGTCGGACACCGGCGCGGAATAGACGATCACGGCAGCGAGGTGGCCCAGGAAGATGACCGGCGCGGCCGCCTCGGCGACGATCCCGCTCTGGCTGGACTCCGTCCCGGTGGTCAGCTGCCCGGTGGCGATCGCGCGCTTGGCCACGGGATAGGTGAGCCACCCCGCGGCGGCCGGATTGCTCGAGTCGGCCTGCACGGACAGCTGCAGGCCGCCCTGGGCCATGTTCACCGACAGCAGCGTGATCCGGTCGCCGGAGATCCCGCCCGTGCGGATCACGATCTCGCGTACCTGGGGCAGGGCGGTCGAGCTGCCGACGGTCGCGGCGATCGCCCGGGAGTCGTGTCTGGCGGCCTGTGCCAGCTCTCCCAGCTTCTCGCCCATCAGGCGGGACTGGAGCCCGGGCGCCACGTACACGTAGAGCGACCCGATCGCCAGCAGCGTGATCGCGAAGAAGACCAGCGCGAGCCGGTTGGCCAGCGACAGCCTTAGTGCTCCCACTAGCCGCATTCAGAACTCCGTGTCGCGGAACCTGTAACCGACGCCGCGCACCGTGAACAGGTACTCGGGGTCCTTGGGATCGCGCTCGATCTTCTCGCGTAGGTGGCGGATGTGGACATCGATCGTGCGGGGGTCACGGTACGCCGAGTCGCCCCAGATGCGCGCCAGCAGCATGTCGCGCGTGAACACGCGCCCTGGACCCCGCGCCAGCGCCGAGAGGATCTCGAACTCCACATAAGTCAGCTGGACATCGTCGCCCCGCACCCGCACGGTCCGCTTGGGAAAGTCGATCCGCAAATCACGGACACAGAGCGGGACCTCGTCGGGGGCGGTCTCAGCCGGGCGGCTCATCTCGGCACGCCGCAGCGCCGCCTTGATCCGGCTGGAGAACTCGCGCAGCGAGAACGGCTTGGTGATGTAGTCGTCGGCGCCGAGCTCGAGCCCGACCACCTTGTCGATCTCCTCGGATTTCGCCGTCAGCATGATGATCGGAACCGAGCTGCGGCTGCGCAGGCGCCGGCAGACCTCAAGGCCGTCGATCTTGGGCAGCATCAGGTCGAGCACCACGAGGTCGAACACCTGCTCGTCGAAGCGATCAAGCGCCTCCCGACCGTCGGTGGCCTGCACGACGTCGTAGCCCTCTTTGCGCAACGGATAGGAGAGCAGCGTCTGAATCGACTGCTCATCGTCTACGAGCAGGATGCGCGCTGAGCGATCGGCCACTTTGTCTCCTGCTCTAAGGGTAGTCGCATCGCGCTACCCGCGACCGGCGCGTGGGCACGCGCGCCCCGCCGGAACACCGCTCGCCTGTCGCCTTGTCACCGGGCCGGAGCCGGTTACTCTCTGGCGTCAATGCTCGATCCGCGGATCTACCGCACCGGGTTTGTCGTGGTCGCGCTCGCCCTGGTCGTGCTCGCGTTCTCGCTGCAGAACCAGCCGGGGCCGGCCAGCACGACGCTCGCGCCCGAGGCGTTCAACGGCTCGTCCGCCTACGCGACGATGCAGAGAATGGCGGCCGACGCCCCTCAGCGCCGTCCCGGCTCGATCGGCGATGACGCGCTCGCCACAGAAGTGGCCAGCGATTTTCGCCAGGATTTCCGCCACGAGAACATCACGGTCTCGACCGACACCTTCAACGGACGCACCGTCGACGGCACCCGAACGCTGGAGGACGTGACCGCGGTGCTGCCCGGGATGACCTCAGGCAGCGTGGTGGTGATCGCGCACCGGGATTCCCTGCAGTCGCCTTCGGTGGCAGATCTGTCGGGTACCGCCACGCTGGTCGAGCTCGCGCGCGACCTGCAGGGCGAGACGCTCAACCGGACGGTGGTGCTCGCCTCCACCACTGGCTCGGCCGGGGCCGCGGGGGCGATCCGCCTTGCCTCGACGGTGAGCGGACCGATCGACGCGGTGATCGTGCTCGGGGACCTGGCCGGCTCGCGGGTGCGCCGCCCGGTGATCGTGCCGTGGTCAGACGGACAGGCGGTGGCGCCACCGATGTTGCGCAATACGGTCGCTGCGGGACTCGGCGCGCAGACGGGGTTGGGCGCGGGTCAGACCAGCTTCGCCGGTCAGTTCGTCCATCTCGCCTTTCCGCTGACGGTCTCTGAGCAGGGCCCGTTCGGGGCCAGGGGCATACCCGCGGTGTTGCTGTCGCTCTCCGGCGAGCGCGGTCCGAGCGCCGACGATCCCGTCCACGGCCCGGCGATGATCACCGCGACGGGGCGAGCGGTGCTGCAGACGGTCACGGCACTGGACTCCGGCTCGGTCGTGGCGCCACCCAGCTCGTATCTGATCTTGGACGGCAAGGTTGTGCCGGGCTGGGCGATCGCCCTGTTCGTTTTCGCGCTGATCGTCCCGGTGCTGTTGGCCACCGTCGACGGGACGGCCCGGGCGCTGCGCCGCGGCAGCGCGCTGTGGCGGTGGATCGTGTGGGTGCTGGCGTGTGCGCTGCCGTTCGCCGTCGGCGTGCTGGTCGTGCTGGCCGCGCGGCGGCTCGGAGCGATCGCCGCCGCGCCACCGGGGCCGGTCAGAGCCGGCGCGGTCCCGCTCCACGGAGCCGGGATCGCCGTCCTGGCGCTGGCCGCCGTGGCGATCATCGCGTCGTTCGTCGCGCTACGACCGCTGGCGATCCGGCTGGTCGCGGGGCGCCCGGCGGCGCGCCGGCTGGGCCGCTTCCCGGACGCCGGGGCGGCCGCTGCCGTGCTGCTGGTCATGTGCCTGGTGACGATCGCGATCTGGTTCGTCAATCCGTTCGCCGCCGCCCTGCTGGTGCCCGCGTTGCATCTCTGGCTGTGGGTGGTCACACCCGATGTCGCCCTCTCGGCGCCGCTGGTGATCGTGCTGCTGCTCACCGGCGTGGCGCCCGTCGTGCTGGTCGTCGTCTACTACGCGGTCACGCTGGGATTCGGGCCGCTGGATGCCGCCTGGAGCGCGGTTCTGCTGCTCGCCGGCGGCGACATCGGCCTGCTGGCCGCGCTGGAGTGGAGCGTGGTCCTCGGTTGCGTGGTGAGCGTCGGGCTGATCGCGCTGCGCAGCGCGCGCCAGGAACGCCCGCAGCCCGCGGCAGTGACCGTCCGGGGTCCGGCGACCTACGCCGGTCCCGGCTCGCTCGGCGGCACCAAGTCCGCGCTGCGCCGGTGAAATCGGCTGGCGCCGGTGAAATCGGCTAGCGCCGATTCCATTGAGGCATTCGGCAGAGCCGAATGCCTCGGCAGTTGCACGACCCTGCCACTATCTGCTGGTAGACGATGCGACGGCTGATCCGCGATATCTCCTCGGTACTGATCCTGTCGGGGCTGCTGCTGGTCCTCGATGCCGGCGTCACGCTCGCGTGGCAGGAGCCGGTCACCGCCGCGATCGGGGTGATCCTGCGCAGCAACATCGATCAGCGCTACCTGAGCTACCGGACCGCGCCGCTGTCCCGGCTTGACGTCAGCGCGCTCGGTCCCCTGCGCTCGACCGATCAGCGGATCGCCTTCCTGGCCCGGCGTGAGGCGCGTCAGGTCAAGGCCGGGGACGCGATCGGCCAGCTCGAGATCCCCAAGCTCGGCGTCAGCTACGACATCGTGCAGGGCACCGACGAATCGAGCTTGCAGAAGGGGCCGGGCCACTACCCGGGCACCGCCTTCCCCGGGCTCGGTCAGACGGTGGCGGTGGCCGGACACCGGACCACATATCTGGCGCCGTTCCGGCACATCGACGCGCTCCATTCCGGCGCCAGGATCGTGCTCGACATGCCCTACGCCCGGTTCACCTACGTGGTCCAGTACCAGAAGATCGTGCCACCGACCGCCCTGTGGATAACCCACAACGTGGGCTACGAGCGGCTGGTGCTCTCGGCCTGCAATCCGCTCTACAGCGCGGCCCAGAGGATCGTCATCTTCGCGCGCCTGCAGGCCGTCAAGCCGCTCGGTGCTGCCCTTCAGATCTAGGCCACCGGCGGTCCTCCGAGAGGCGCTGCCGCGATGTCAGAACCGCCGTGTCTGGCCGAATGTCCAATGCGTTCGGAGATGATTGGAGTCGGCCGCGGATATGACCGACAAAGGATCAAGACCCGATCCAGGCATCAGCCCGGTTCGCTCGGAACTCATGGAAGAGAATCGCAAAATGCGCTTGGCTGAACTTCAACACAGAATTGGTCGGGGCGAGTACGTGGTAGACGTGCGGGCGGTGGCGGAGGCCATCGTGCGTCGCCTCCAGCAGCACGCTGCGAAGCGGCTCTGAGCGACAGTCGGCTCAGAGCGCGTGCTCGTAGCCGTAGAGCTCGTCCGCAGCGTCTGTGAATGCGAGCCCGACCGGGCCGTCGACCACCTGGCCGATCCAGGTGAGCTCGGCGCCGGCCGGGCTCTCATCCACGCCGGCGCGGGCGGCCTCCGGCACGCATACGCATAGCTCGTAGTCCTCGCCGGCGGTGGCGGCGAACCGGCGTGCGTCGGTGCCCAGCGCGGCGGCGACGCGGTCGACCCCCACTGCGAGCGGGAGCTGCGCCAGCGCGAGCTCGATCCGCACGCCGCTGCGGCTCGCCAGGTGACGGGCGTCGGTGGCCAGGCCGTCGGACAGGTCGATCATCGCGCGCGCACCCAAGGCGCTGAGCGCCAGTCCCGCGGCCAGGCGGGGCTCCGGTCGCGCAAAGCGGTCGTGCAGCGCCCCGGCGATCCCGTCGGGAAGCGATGCGGCGTCCGCTCGGCCGTCCAGCAGCGCCAGCCCCGCGCCGGCCGCTCCCAGCGACCCGGTGACGGCGACCAGATCGCCGACCTGCGCGCCGTCGCGGCCGACCAGCGAGCCCGAGTCGCGGGCCCATCCGACGACGGTGAACGAGACCGTCAGCGCGGGCGCGGCGCTGACGTCGCCCCCGGCGATCGTGACCCCGGTCCTGGCCGCCAGCGCCTGCGCGCCGCCGATCAGCGCGAGCGCGTCCGAGCGTTCGGTGTCCGGCGGAAGACCGAGCGTCATGTAGGCCTCGCCGGCGCTTGCCCCCATCGCGGCGAGGTCAGACAGCGCGCCGGCGAGCGCCCGGTGCCCGATCTCGCCCGCGGTCAGCTGGGCGCGGCGAAAATGGACGCCGTCGACCATTGTGTCGACCGAGGTGACCGCGTAACCGTGCGCGCGAACGACCGCGGCGTCGTCGCCCAGCCAGCGCACGACGCGCGGACCCTCCAGAGCGAGCGCTTGCTCGAGGGCGTCAATCAGCTCCAGCTCGCGCACTGGGAGCGCCCAGGCCGGCCCAGAGCCGGGTCAGCGGTGGCGGTAGACGATCCGCGCGCGGTCGAGATCGTAGGGCGAGAGCTCCACCCTGACGCGATCGCCGGGCAGGATGCGGATCCGGAAGCGGCGCATCTTGCCGGCGACATGGCCGAGCACGACGCGATCCATGTTGTCGAGCTTTACGCGGAACATCGCGTTGGGCAGTGCCTCGACGACCTCGCCTTCCAGCTCGACCTTTTCTTCCTTGGGCATCCGCCTCAACTCTAGTGCAATCGTTCCGGACGATGCAGTTGGCCTGAGCGCTGAGATCAAGCGTGCCGCGGGCTTGCCAAGCGGCCAGCCGCGAGCCGGCGTCAATGCTTCTTGACGCCGGTCCCGCCGGTGCCCGACACGGGCGCGTTGCCCGAGCCCGGCGAGGGGGTGGTGGCGGCCCCGGGCCCGTGCGCTGCCGGCGGCGTGCCCTGGGGCGGCTGCGCGTACAGGGTCGGGTTGTTGTACGGGCTGGTGGTTGTCGTCGTGGTTGTCGTCGTGGTGGTGGTGCCGACGCCGCCCGAGCCGTTGGCTCCGTTGTGCGCGCCGACGCCTGAGCCGCCGGTGGTGGCGTAGTTGCCGAAGAACGCGGTGCCCTGGAACGGGTCCGTGGGGGCGGGGAAGTCGCCGCAGTAGCCGCCGCTCGCCTGGAGCATGTAGTCGTGCCAGATCGGCGCCGCCAGCGTTCCACCGAAGCCGTTGGCCATCGGAATGTTCCCCTGCGGGTAGCCGACCCAGACCGCAGTGGACATCCTCGGCGTGTAGCCGACGAACCAGGCGTTGGCCAGGAGGTTGGCGGTTCCCGTCTTGCCGGCTGCCGGGCAGCCGTAACCGGCCGCGGTGCCGGTGCCGCTCGTGATCACCTGCTTGAGCACGTTGGTGGCGGCGGCGGCCTCGCCGTCGGTGAAAACCGTGGTGTGGGGCGGATCGCCGAAGTTCTGAACGCTGCCGTCGGGATAGACGACCTTGTCGATGATCGTGGCGGGGACGTGTGAGCCACCATTGGCCAGCGTGGCGTAGGCGTCGGCCATCTCCAGCGGCGTGACGCCCACCTTGAGGCCACCGATCGCCTCCGCTGGGAGGCCCTGCAGGGGAGATGTGATCCCCATCGCATAGGCGGTGCTGCGGACCTTGTCGGGACCGAGGTCCGCGTCGAGCTGGGCGAACACCGTGTTGTCGGACAGGATGGTGGCCTTGGTGACGTTGATGTTGCCCTGGTAGGAGTCCTCGGCGGTGTGGACCGTGTAGGCCGGGTATCCCGGCAGCCAGCCCGTCGGGAGGAACTTCGACGTGTAATAGGTCTGGTTGGGGTCGCCGTGGAAATCGTGGATCAGCGTCATCAGCACGAACACCTTGAACGACGAGCCCGGCTGGCGGTGGGCCTGGGTGGCGTAGTCAAAGCTGGTCTGGCTGTAGCTGGAGGACGAGGCGATCGCCAGGATGTGCCCGGTGGACGTCTGGATCGACGCGAGTCCGGCGGCCGGCTGGCCCGGACCGCCCTCGTGGGCGAGGATCGCCGCCCGCGCCTCGGCCTGCTTCTTGAGGTCGATCGTCGTGTAGACCTTCAGCCCGCCCTCGCTGACCTGAGGGCAGTTGGTCGGCGTCCGGGGGCACACATCGCGCTCCACCGACTGCTGCACGTAGTCGAACACGTAGGGCTGGCTATGGACGGCGAAGGCAGTGTCGGCCTTGTCCTCCAGTTTGCGGCGTCCGGCGGCGTCGGCCTGGACCTGGGTGATGTCGCCGGCGGTCACCATCGCCTGCAGAACCTCGTTGCGGCGGTGGCGGGCGGCGGCGGGGTGCCTGAACGGGTTGTACTCCGACGGCGCCTGGGGCAGGCCGGCGAGCAGCGCGGCCTGCGAGAGGCTCAGCTGCGAGACCGGCTTGTCGAAGAACATCTGCGAGGCGGCCTCCACGCCGTAGGCGGTCTGTCCGAAGACCGTTCCGTACGGTACGTCGTTGAGGTAGCTGTCGAGGATCCAGTTCTTGTTGTGCAGGCTGGCTAGCTCCTCGGCGAGCTTGGCCTGGATGATCTTGTACTTGAGGTTGTGGGTCGCCCGGATCTGCTGAGGCAGGTACAGGTTGTCGACGAGCTGCATCGTCAGCGTCGACCCGCCCTGCAGCGAGTTCCCACCACTGAGGGCGTCCTTGACCGCCGCCCTCAGGATCCCCTGGTAGTCCAGCGCGCCGTGCTGATAGAAGCGGCGATCCTCGATCGCGATCGTGGCGCGCTTGACCAGCGGCGGGATCTGGCTACCAGGGATGGCGGTATGCAGCGTCGGTGACCAGATGTAGCCCAGCGACGTGCCGTCGCTGGCGAACACCTGCGACGGCTGCCCCGGCGCGCGGACCTTCAGCGACTTGATGCTGGGGGCCGATTGGGCAACGTTGACCACCCACCCCGCCACTGCGAGCCCGCCCACGGCCAGCGCGCAGACCGTCAGCACGAAGGTCATGGCGAAGACCCGCCTGATCGGGGATCCGCGGTTGCGCTGGCGGCGCCGCTGTCGTTCGCGTCGGCTCATGGAATGAAGGAGGACAAGGTGGCCGCCCGGGCGTGAACGTGTGTCCGCGGGCCGAAACTGAACCAGCGAGTGTAGCTGGGGAGGTGTTTCGGGCCGTCGGTTCTGGGTCCTTCAAGCCTGCGAAGATCGCACGCCGTGATGCAGATCGCAGACCGTGGCGCTGGAAGGGCGCTGCTGCTCGATGCGCTGGGAACGATCGTCTCCCTGCAGCCGCCCGCGCCCGTGCTGAGAACCGAGCTGGCTACGCGCTTCGGCTTCGAGATCTCCGAGCCCGAGGCACAGCAGGCGCTGGCCGCCGAGATCGCCTACTACCGCGCCCACCTGGACCAGGGGCGAGATCCCGCCAGCCTTGCCGCGCTGCGCGGGAGCTGCGCCGAGGTGCTGCGAGCGGCGCTGCCCGGCTCTGAGCGCCTCGCCCGGATCGACGGGCACTCGCTCACCGAGGCGCTGCTGGCCTCGCTGCGCTTCGCGCCGTTCCCCGACGCCGCAGCGGCGATCCGCGCGGCCAAGGCGCGCGGCGAGCGCGTCATCGTGGTCAGCAATTGGGACATCTCGCTGCCCGACGTGCTGGCGCGGGTCGGCCTGGCACCGCTGTTGGACGGAATCGTGACCTCGGCCGGCGCTGGCGCTCGCAAGCCCGATTCGGCGATCTTCGAACGAGCGCTGGCGATCGCCGGAACCGGCGCACAGCACGCGACTCACGTGGGCGACAACCTGGCCGAGGACGTCGCCGGTGCCCGCGCCGCCGGCATCACACCGATCCTGGTGAATCGGACCCCACCCACCCGCGGGACCGCACCCGCCGGTGTGCGCTCGATCGCCAGTCTGGCCGAGCTTCCCTGAGTTCTGAGCCGACGTCTTCCTCGCACCCTTGCGCCGGTCGCCAGTGAAGCAGGGCGACGGTCGCGCTTGGCCCTAACCTCTCAGGACGCATGTCGAGCGTTCCCCCGCCGTCTCCGTCGCCACCGGCGCCTCCGCCGGAAGCGATCGATACCCCAGAGCCACCGCAGGTCGCGCTTGACCAGCCGCCGTGGCGCCTGTGGAGCGCCCCGGCCGCGATCGTCGTGGGCCTCGCATTGGGCGTGGTCGCGACGATCATCGTGGAGGTGGTCGCGACGCTCGGGGGCTCCAGCCTGTCGCACCCGACCCCGGCGGTCAGCATCATCGGCGACGTCGCCTTCGATCTGAGCTTCGTGGCCGCGGCGCTGTACTTCGCGTTCCTCCAGGGACGGCCGCGGGCCTCCGATTTCGGCTTTCGCCGCGTCTCGCTTCGCCTGGCCGTGAAGGCGTTCGTGGTCGCGGCCATCAGCTACTACCTGCTGACCGCGGTCTACGCCCAGCTTCTGAGCCTGCACGGGAGCGACAAGCTCCCGAGCGAGCTGGGCGTCAGCAAGAGCACGGCGGCGCTGGTCGCCGCTGCGGTGTTCGTGTGCGTGATCGCCCCGATCGCTGAGGAGTTCTTCTTCCGCGGCTTTGTCTTCGGGGTGCTTCGCGGCTGGCGCATCACGGCGTTCGGGCGCAACATCGGCACCTGGGTGGCGGCGGTGCTGACGGGGATCCTGTTCGGGCTCGCACACACCGGCTCGGCGTCGCCGCAGTACCTGGTGCCGCTGGGATTTCTCGGCTTCGCCCTGTGCATCGTGCGCTGGCGGACCGGCTCGCTGTATCCCGGCATGGCGCTGCACAGCGCCAACAACGCGCTGGCCCTGGGAGTCAGCCAGCTGAGCTGGAACGCGCCGGAGATCCTGGGGCTGATGCTGGGGTCATGGCTGCTGATAGCGGTCGTGACGGCGCCGCTGGGAGTCCGTTCGCCGGCCCTGTCAGTTGCACCGGATGCCTTCCCCTTGACACGCTGATTTACTTTCGCTTGATGTCAAGGCGCCGGCATACACTCACGCTCGCCGCCTGGCTGGCGCCGCTGACGTTGTGCCTCGCCACGGCCGGGCCGCTGATCGCCACCGCCAGCGCGGCCGGTGGCGTCTCGGCGACGGCCGCTTCGACCACGACGCAGGCACAACCCGCGACGACCACGTCCGGCCCAGCGGCGACGAGGCCGACGACTACCAAGCCGACGACAACGCGGACCACGGCCCCGGCCAAGGGCACGCTCAGGCTCTACCTGTTCAACGCGTTCTTCGTCAACCACCAGCCGGTGACCGTGCCCGGTCGGAAGGTCCAGGTCGGCGGGGTGCTGCGACCTTACGTGCCCGGTCAGTGGGTCACCGTGCGGGCCTTCGTGGGCCGCCGGCTGATCAAGTCCGACCGGCGGCCGGTCAAGCGTTCGCGCAACGGGAGCTACGGCCGCTTCAGCGAGAACCTCGCCAGCCCGCGTGCCGGTCAGCTGAGCGTCACGATCGTCCATGCGCGCACCGCGCAGCAGGTGGGGCTGCTGGCCCGGCGCACCTACACGGTGCTGGCCGAGAACGCCGGCTTCGGCTCGACCGGGAAGTTCGTGGCGCTCGTCCAGCAGCGCCTGGCCGCGCTGCACATCTACGTACCGCAGACCGGTGTCTATGACCAGCAGACCGGGCTGGCGATCGACGCGTACCACCGGCTGCTGGGCTGGGGGACCTCCCAATCCCTGGACGGTAAGACGATCAGCTACCTGCTCGACGGCTTCGGCGCGTTCAAGGTCCGCTACCAGGGCGACGGCACGCATGCGGAGGGCAACCTCTCAAAGCAGCTGGTCGCGCTGGTCTACGGATCCCGGGTCTACCGGATCTACCCGATCAGCTCGGGCAAGCCCTCCACGCCGACGATCCTCGGCCGCTTTCACGTCTACCTGCGTACTCCCGGTTACCTGCCCGACGGGATGTACTACTCGGACTTCTTCTACAGCGGGTACGCGATCCACGGCTTTGACCCGGCGCCCGATTACGCCGCCAGTCACGGCTGCATGCGGTTGCCGATCATCGACGCCATCTCGGTCTTCAACTGGCTGAACTACGGCGACGCGGTCGACGTCTACTACTAAGCGCGCCGATGAACCCGGCCGCCACCGACGCGCGCGAGCGCCTGCTGGTAGCGCTGCGTGAGCACGCGCTGGTGATCGGCGAGGTCGTGCTGACCAGCGGCCGCACGGCCCATTACCTCGTCGACGCCAAGCGCGCGATCCTCAGGCGCGACGGCTTTCAGGCGCTGGCCGAGCTCGTCGCCGCGCAGGCTGGCGCCTGGGGGGCGACGGCCGTCGGGGGGATGACGATGGGCGCCGATCCGATCGCCTGCGCAGCGCTGGCCGGCGGCGCCGACGTGAAGGCATTCTTCGTGCGCAAGGAGGTCAAGCAGCACGGGCTGGCGCGCCGGATAGAGGGACCGCTGCTGGTCGCCGGTGATCGTTGCATGCTGGTGGAGGACGTGGTCACCACCGGCGGTTCCACGATCCGCGCCCTGGAGGCGCTGCGCGAGGAGGGCCACGAGATCTGCGGCGTGCTGGCGATCTGCGATCGCCTGGCGGGCGGAGCCGAGGCGATCGCCGAGGCTGCCCAGGCGCCGTTCACGGCTCTGACGACGATCGACGAGGTCTATCCGCAGCGGCCCGACCGGGGTTAGCGCTGATCAACTGTTCCAGGAGCCGGCTCGTGGTGGCGCTGGACTCCTGAAAGGCCCTGGCTAGGCGGCTCGTCTGGGCTCGCGCGATCGCCCGGTCTTGAGCCGGCTCCAGCCTTCGCCCGGCCGCGGAAGGCGGCGATCAGGGCAGCGACTTGCAGGCCGGGCTGACCTGATGCAGCGCCTGGACCTTCCAGCCGACCCCGGTCGGATACGGCGTGAACAACACGATCGGGTTCCCGTGGGCGATCGACTGGGAGTACTTGTAGCCGATCTTGGCCACGTTGAGGTGCAACGTCCAAGCCAGCATCGTCTGGTACTCCAGCCGTGTCAGCGGCTCGCCGCAGCTGCGGATGCGGGCCGCGCCGCCCAGCCGGGCGACGACCGAGTGCAGGTTGTTGATTTCCCGCGTGCGCAGCCGCTGCTCGCGGATGTCCTTGCGCTCGGCGCGGGCTTGGGAGACGGCCCAGGGCAGCAGGCCGGCCACCAGAACCACCACCAGTCCCAGTCCGGCCCAGCCGGGCGCCCGGACCAGCGCCGGCGCGTCGGACAGCAGCCGCCCGACCGCGATACCGGCCAGGACCACCGCCACGGCGCCGGCCTCGAACATGTAGCGGGCCAGGCCGGGCCATCCGTGCAGCGCGAAGGCGGTCTCGATCACCACCCAGACGACGATCCCCGCGGCCAGCGCCAGCGTCACCTTGTCCCGCCGCACCGCGGCGATCACCACCGCCAGCAGCGCGGCCACCTCCAGGGGCCAGGCGTTGAGCTGCAGGAAGCGCCCGATCGTGCCGAACACCTTATTCCCGCGCAGCGCGCGACCCGAGTCCATCGCGTTGCTGGCCGCCACGAACGGGGTGCGCGAGGTCAGCGCCGGGATTCCGAACCACAGCGCCAGTACGAGCACCGCGCCGCCCGCCACCAGCCACCGCGTGGACGGCAGTGTGATCCACATCCAGATCCCGTACAGGCCGATGAACGGCCACACCTCCGGCCGACCCAGCGCCGCCAGCGCGCCGAGCACGAACGCCCATCGCGGCCGGCCCGACAGGTGGCAGTAGATCGCCCCCAGGCACAGAGCGACGATCATCGGATCGGACTGCGCGCTGAGGATGTAGTGCCAGTAATCCTGGATCCCGGCCAGCGCCAGCGCCGTGAACACGCCGGTGGCCAACGCGGCCCGGGGATGCGCCGCCGGGCCCGTCAGCCGATGGGCGATCAGGCCGGCGAACACCAGGCCGCTCAGCGAGACGGCCACCGCCGTGAACATCCACAGATACAGCTGGTAGTGGCCGGCCAGCGCGAAGGGGACCGTGAACAGATAGGGCAGCGGCTTCCACGACGGCGCCGCGTTGGTGTCCAGCGACGCGGTGATCGTCTGCTGGCCCCAGGTGAGCCAGCCGTAGGGGTCAAAGCCGGGCCGGGTGCGCGCCCACAGCACCAGCGCCGCCGAGATCAGGCCGAGCACGATCCAGGCCGACCACCACGGGTGCCGGCGCGCGAACACTCGCAGCGCCCACGGCTCCGGGACCGAATCCGGGACGGGTTGACCCCGTTCGGTGGTCGGCGCTCCTTCTAGCGTGCGGGCTGACACGAGGCCGCGCTGACGCTAGCACGGGGGGCCAATCGCGTCCCGTCCGCGCTGTGGTGCTCTAATGCCCCCGGCAGGAATCGAACCTGCATCCCGCGCTTAGGAGGCGCGTGCTCTATCCATTGAGCTACGAGGGCCAGTCCGCCAGAGGCTATCCGGATGGACAAACTTCGTTGAGGAAGCATTAATGTTGGATGACACCCGGCCGCAGCTGTGCTATCCCGCCTTGATGCAGGTAACTGCGGCGCGACGCGGAAGCTCTCAGAACCCATGAGCGCGGGCGCGCCAGAGCTCCTCATAGACTCCGATGCCGACGTCCAGAGCGTTGATCTGGTTCCCGGAGAGATCACTGCGCGCTCGCCGCTACAGCTGTTCTGGCGGCGCTTCCGCGGTGACCGGGTCGCGGTTGTCTCCGCCGTCTTCATCATCGTGCTGATCATCGTGGCGATCGCGGCGCCGCTGATCATCAAGCTGTTCGGCCTGCCGGGTCCCAACGTCCAGGACCCGAACGCGCTCGACATCTTCGGCAGCGCCACCGGCCCGAGCGCCGCCCACCCGTTCGGCGTTGACGGGCTGGGCCGCGACGTGCTCTCGCGAGTGATCTACGGCTCGCGCGTCTCGCTCGAGGTCGGGATCATCGGCACCGCGATCGCGACCGTGATCGGGACTGTCGTCGGCCTGGCCGCCGGCTACTACCGCGGCTGGATGGACACGGTACTGATGCGGGCCGTGGACGTCTTCCTGTCGTTCCCCGTGCTCGTGCTGGGGCTCGGCATCGGCGCCGCCTGCGGAGTCCGGGGCTGCCTGAGCGGCTTCATCCAGCCGGGGATCGGAACGGTTATCTTCATCATCGCGTTGAGCAGCTTCACCTACATCGCGCGGATCGCCCGAGGCCAGGTGCTGTCGCTGCGTGAGAAGGAGTTCGTCGAGGCCTCGCGGTCGCTCGGGGCCTCCAACTTCCGGATCCTGTTCAGGGAGATCCTCCCCAATCTGGTCGCCCCGCTGGTCGTTTACTCGAGCCTGCTGATTCCGCTCAACATCCTGTTCGAGGCCGGTCTGTCGTTTCTCGGCGTGGGCGTCCAGCCGCCGACCTCCAGCTGGGGGCAGATGATCTCTGATGCCTCGGGGACCTACAACACCGCCTGGTGGTACCTGGTGTTCCCGGGCGTCGCACTACTGCTCACCGTGCTCGCGTTCAACCTGGTCGGCGACGGGCTGCTGGACGCCGTGAACCCCAGAGGGTCGAACCGTTGAGCGCAACCTTTTGGTCCGTCGCGTGCTTTATCGCTTCATTACACATTAGAGGAGGCAGTTCATGAGGAAACGTTCATCCAAGGCGGTGATGCCGATCGTCGCCGCGGTGCTGGGGCTCGGCGTCGCCGCATGCGGCAGCTCGAGCAGTTCGAGCAGCTCGGGGAGCTCGGGCAGCGGCAGCACGAGCACGGCGAGCCTGGCGCTGAAGCCGGGCGAGAACCCCGTCGGCCAGACGCTCTATGGCAAGAAGAAGGGCGGCAGCCTGACCGTCTACTCGAGTGAGGACTTCGAGCACCTGGATCCGGGCGAGTCGTACTTCGAGCTCGACTATGCGGTCGATTACGCCTCGCAGCGGACGCTGTTCGGATACCTGCCGAACACCTCGCAGACCGTCAGTCCTGACCTCGCCACGGTGATGCCAACCACCGCCAACGGCGGGATCACCGACGGCGGCAAGACGCTCACCGTCCACATCCGTCCCAACGTCGACTTCAGCCCGCCGGTCAACCGCGCGGTCACCTCGGCCGATGTCGCCTACGCGATCGAGCGTGGAGCCAACCCCAACGTCGCCAACCCGTACTTCCCGGCGTACTTCGGGGCAGCCTCCCCGACGCCGCTGGTCGGCACGACCTCGGCCAAGTATGCGGGCACGCCGATCCCCGGGATCCAGACCCCGAACCCCACCACGATCGTTTTCCACATGGCCAAGCCTGGGGCGACGTTCCTGATCCAGGCGCTAAGCCTGCCGCTGTCCGCGCCGGTTCCCAAGTCGTTCGCCGGACCGCTGGACAAGCACTCCCCCACGACGTACGGCTCGCAGTACCTGGTTGCAACCGGTCCGTACATGATCAAGGCGAACTCCGCGGGTCTGTTCTCCGGTGTCGGCTACCAGACGGGCAAGTCGCTGACCCTGGTGCGTAACCAGAACTGGAAGGCGTCGACGGACTTCCGCCCGGCTTACCTGAACCAGATCAACGTCAACATCGGCGGTGACGCAACGGTCATCGGCGAGCAGGTGCTGAAGGGCTCGGCCGCCGTCCAGCTTGACACCCCGGCGCAGTCGATCGTCAAGCTCGCTTACGAGTCCTACCCGTCGCAGATCACGTTCACGGCCGGATCGGGTGACCACTACGCGGCGCTGGACACGGCGCACGGGGTGTTCACGAACCTCGACCTGCGCAAGGCGGTGTGGGCGGCGGTGGACCGCGAGGCGATCGTCAAGGCCCGCGGTGGGCCATTGGTCGCCGAGCCGATGACCCACTTCATCTATCCCGGAGTCAACGGCTACACCGAGGCCGGCGGCGCCGCCGGTCCGGCGGTCGACTACAACGCCGACGTCAACGGCAGCCTGACGGTGGCCGAGAAGTACATGAAGCTCGCCGGCTACAAGTCCGGCAAGTACACCGGTAGCCAGACCGTGCAGCTCGTCGGGGCCAACAACGGCAACTCGCCGGCGATCATCGCGATCATCAACAACGCGCTGACCGAGCTGGGTTTCAAGACGCACGTGAGCGAGGTCGACCAGTCGGTGATGTACGCCAAGTACTGCGGCGTGCCCAAGCAGAACATCGATGTCTGCCCGACGGTGGGTTGGATTCGTGACTTCGCCGACCCGCTGACGGTGCTCTACGCGCCGTTCTATGGGCCTGCGATCGTCCCCACTAACAACTCCAACTGGGGCCAGGTCAACATCCCGTCGATCAACGCGGCGATGGTCAAGGCGGCGCTCGTGGTCGATCCGACCGCCCGCGCGCAGGCCTGGGCCGGCGTCGACCAGCTGCTGGTCAACGAGGCCGTGGCGATGCCGGAGGAGTTCGACAACCAGGCCAACATCGAGGCCAAGGACGTCGCCGGAGTCAACGACATCTGGGACACCGGGTCCTGGGACTTCGACTTCACCTCGTTGAAGTAGTCACGCTCGCCGACCGTGGTCCCCGCCCGTCACGGGTGGGTGCCACGGCGCGGGCCCACCGGCCCCTGAAATCACTATGACGACCTACATCATCCGGCGCATCCTCTGGGGCATCCTGCTCCTGTTCCTCGTCAGCGCGCTGACGTTCCTGTTCTTCTACATCTTCCCGTCGGCCAACCCCGCGCAGCTGCGCGCCGGCCGCAACGCGAGCCCCGCCACGATCGCCTACATCAGCAAGGAGCTGGGGCTCAACAAGCCGATCTACACCCAGTTCTTTGACTACATGAAGGGGATCATCCTTCACTTCAACTTCGGCTACAGCTACTACAGCGGCGCGTCGGTCCTGAGCCTGATCACCAACCGGCTCCCGGCCACGCTTTCGCTCACGGCCGGCGCGGTGGTGCTGTGGATCGTCGCCGGCATCCCCGTCGGGATCATCTCCGCGATCAAGCGCGGCACCCTGTGGGACCGCGCGGCGATGGGCGCCGCGCTGGTGTTCGTGTCGATGCCGGTGTTCTGGCTGGGGCTGCTGGCCCTGTTTCTATTCTCGTCGGACATCGGCCGCTTCCACGTGTTCTCGGGCGCGGCCACCTACATCGGCCTGACGGTGAGCCCGGTGAAGTGGTTCGAGTCGCTGATCATGCCCTGGTTCGTGCTCGCCGCCACCCAGGCGGCGATCTACTCGCGCTTGCTGCGCGGCAGCCTGCTCGAGGTGATGGGCGAGGATTACATCCGCACCGCGCGCGCCAAGGGGCTGACCGAGCGCCGCATAATCTGGCACCACGGGGTGCGCTCGGCGATCACACCGGTGATCACGGTGCTGGCGCTCGATATCGGCGGACTGCTGGGCGGAGCCGTGATCACCGAGACCGTGTTCGACATCCCCGGCATCGGCCGGCTCAATTACGTCGCGATCCTGCACTCAGACATCCCGATCGTGCAGGGAACGGTCCTGCTGGCGGCTATGTTCATCGTGGTGGCGAACATCGCGGTCGATATCTCCTACGCCTATCTCGACCCCAGAGTGCAGTATTCGTGAGCGAGCCGCTGCTGCGCGTGGAGGATCTGCGCGTCTCGTTTCACACCGACGACGGCGTCGTCCACGCCGTCGATGGCATCTCGTACTCGATCGAGGCCCGCAAGACGCTGGGGATCGTGGGGGAGTCGGGATCGGGCAAGAGCGTCTCTTCGCTCACCACGCTGGGGCTGACCAGGGAGCAGGGCGCCCGGATCGAGGGGCGGATGATGTTCGAGGGGCGTGACCTGGTCACGCTCAAGGACGATCAGATGCGTCAGATCCGCGGCAACGACATCGCAATGATCTTCCAGGATCCGCTGTCGTCGTTGCATCCGTTCTACCGGGTCGGTTCGCAACTGGTGGAAGCGGTGCTCGTCCACCAGCAGGTCTCGAAGTCCGTGGCGCGCGCTCGCGCCGTCGAGCTGCTCGATCTGGTGGGAATCCCCGATCCCCGTCGTCGGGTGGACCAGTATCCGCACGAGTTCTCCGGCGGCATGCGCCAGCGGGCGATGATCG
>ODAK010000153.1_pt1 | contig 76419 bp, 58 predicted proteins | sample 1539591 | NCBI WGS metagenome assembly ODAK01 (sample SAMEA3539303, study PRJEB22396) | soil metagenome | biome: tundra; feature: field; material: soil | place: USA | collected 2010-05 | depth 0.15 m | reverse complement strand
TCTGGCTCGACGCGCGGAGGCTCCCGGTCCCCCCCCCCGACCGGTAGAGCGGGCGAGAGACCGGAGAGGGGACGAGACCGGACGGAGAGCGTATCGATCGCGACGGAGAGCGTATCGGTCGCGATGGCGGGAGCATCGGGCGCCTCTCGCAAGGCCACAAGGAGTGCTTGGCAGCGCGTCCAGGGCCTGCGCAGTGTCTCGCCGATCGCTGAACGTCCCGGGCTGCGTGCGGCCCTGTTGGCAATTCGCGAGCATCGGGCCGGCGTGCTCGTCGTCGCCAGGCGTGATCGAATTGCGCGTGACGTCGTGCTCGCGGCGATTGTCGATCGCGCCGTGACGATTGCGGGTGCCCGCCTCATCAGCGCAAGCGGCGAGGGCAACGGCGACTCCCCTGCGGACGCATTCATCCGCACCGTCATCGACGGCGCGGCCCAGTACGAGCACGGCTTGATTCGCGCTCGAACCTGCGCGGCGCTTGCAGCTAAGCGTGCTCGGGGCGAACGCATCGGCTCGGTGCCATTCGGCTTCGCGTTGGACCCGGACGGCGCGCGCCTCGTCGCTGACGAGCGGGAGCAGGCGACCATCGCCCGCGCTCGCGAGCTTCGCACGTCTGGCCTCTCGCTTCGCGCCGTCGCGGCCCACCTTGCTGCCGAGGGGCGGGTCAGCCGCACGAGGAGGCGGTTCTTGGCCGAACAGGTCGCACGCATGCTCGATCGGCGCCCGGTCCGCCGCGATCGAGTCGCCCTTGACATCCCGTTGGCGCTCCGATGAATCTCGTTTCCCACGAATGTGAGCGAGCAGCCGCTCTTCCGCGTCACGAATCACCACACCGACGCGTGTGGCGGGCCTCCCGCGATCGACGACTCCGAGCCGAATCGCTAAGCCGGCTACTTCGAGAACGAGCATGGTGAGCAGGCAGTCCTTGTCTACGACCGCGCTGGTCGGATAGGAACATTGTCGCTGGGTGATGCCGGATGGGAGCGTTCGCGTCCTGGGACCAACCGAGCGGGCGTGGCTGGCCGCGTGCTGGAAGGCGGCGACGCTTGCTTGACCTGTTCGCGCCTATTGGTCTTGCGCCCAACCAGTGAGCGAATCCTCGCGAGGGCACGTTCGTGCGGGGGCACAAGTTGACCGGGCGGTCATCCCTGCAGCGCGCGCGGGTGTCGGACGCGATCTGTCCCAGGACACCGTAAGCGCCCCGCAAGTCCGCAGAATCGCTCGCGACGGTCCTGGCACGCGGCGCGAGAGGTGCGGGGGCCCTGGTGGCCTCGCTCGCTCCCGCGTACGTACCCCGTCGCCCTACGGAGACGGTTCTCCATCAGCTCGTCCGCCAGAACCTCGAACCGTTCCTCGCATACGCCGGTGCGAACTACGATGGCGGTCTCCCTCGCTACGTCGAGCAGGAGTTCCGGGCATACGTCCGCTGCGGTGACTTCTCCCTGGGCTTTTCTCGGGCTCGGTGCGACGCCTGCGGCCACGATCTCCTTGTCGCCTTCTCGTGCCACGGCCGAAGTATCTGTCCGAGCTGCTGCGGCAGGCGCATGGCAAACGTCGCGGCGCACCTGGTTGATCGAGTCCTGCCGGACGTTCCCGTGAGGCAGTACTTGCTCACGCTGCCCTACGAGCTTCGGAAGCTGGCTGCGTTCAAGGCCGACGTACTGACGGCGCTCGCGCGCATCTTCGTCGAGGCGGTCTTCACGATGTACCGTTCGCGCGCTCGGCGCGATGGATCGAAGATACCCAGTGCGGCGCCGTCAATTTCATTCAACGCTTCGGCAGCTTGAACCTCCACGTCCACTTCCACGTGCTCCTGATCGACGGCGTGTACGCCCGCGACGAGCAGGGCCGGCTGGTCTTCCATCCGGCGGAGGCTCCGACCACTGCGGACCTGGAGGCGATCGTGGCTCGTACGGGGCGCCGCTCGCTCGTCTGGCTGCGCAAGCATGGTTACCTCGACGACTCGCCACTCGAGGCGCGCTCGAACGAGACGCCCGGGCAGACGGCGCTCGACGCGTGCGCCACCATCGCCATGGGACGCGGCAAAATAGCGAACTTGCCGCGCGATAGCGCGCAGGACGAAGCCCATTGCGACACTGACGAGCGCCCCGACAAGCCTGCGTTCGCCGTCGAACGCGACGGCTTTAACGTGCACGCAGGGGTGCGCATCGAAGCTGGCGACGATCTCGGGCGGGAGCGTTTGGCGAGATACGGAGCGCGTCCGCCCCTGTCGCTCGAACGACTCCGCCGACTGCCGGGCGGGCGCGTAGCGTACCGGCTCAAATACGTCGACCGCGGACGGCGCGGCAAGCACCGCGTGATGACGGGCATCGAGTTCATGGCCAGGCTCGCGGCGATCATTGCGCCCCCACGTTATCCGCTGGTGAGATTCGCGGGAGTGCTCGCACCGCGCAGTGCGTGGCGGCGCGAGGTGGTGCCGCAGCCGCGCGAGCGACGCCATGCCTGCGATGATGAGCGCGTGGACGCACAAACGCCGGCCAACAGGGCCAACGGCGCCGAAACGAAGGCCCCCAAGTCCAGAGGTCGCGACGAGTGCGTGCCGGTGCCGCGGCCGCCGTCGTCGACGCCGCACGCGCAGAGCGCGCCGGCCAACGACGTCCCCATAAGCGCCGCCCTCGCACACCCACCAGCACAGTCGGGCGACGTGAATCGCCTCGCGCCGAACGTCATCGCCGTGAAGCATTGGGATCGGCTGCTCGGTGGCCTGCTCTACGCGGTGCAGCCACGTGTGGATTGGGCGACGCTTCTCGGGCGCAGCTTTTCGGTGGACGTACTGGAGTGCCCGAAGTGCCACGGCCGGCTGCGCATGATCGCCGTCATCACCGAGCGCGAAACGGCGCGTCGCATCCTTGCACACCTGGGGCTGCCGACCGAGCTCCCGCCCATCGCGCGAGCGCGTGACCCGACCGAGGAAGACATCGACGAAGAGGTGGCGGCGCAGCTCGACCTCGGTCTCGCGTAAAGGGGCGCCGCGAGAGGTCCGAGATGTCCGCGGCGGCTGCCCCGCCGCGCTGACGGGCGCCAGACGGCGTGCGGCGGGGCCGGTGCGCCTTGAAATTGCTCAATTAGGTCGGCCGCTTGTCACATACCGAGGGGCTCGTGACAGCTTGGGGCCTCGGCAATGCGCTTGGTCCGCCGGATCGGCTACGGCTTCCTACCCTCATCAGGAACATCGCCGGCCCTCGCTTCTCATCGCGCCTCTCTTGAGTCCTAGCACCGTCGACGCCGCGCCGCGCCCCGGGCCATGATGGCGATCAAGACCGCCAGCGTTACTTCAGCTGGCCGAGTACTCCCAGTCGCCACTGGCCATGAGCGACCGCGGCGGGGACCATCAGAAGGCAGATCAGATCGGTCCAGTCGGAGGTCATCTGGAAGGGACGGACGATGCCAAACCAGGGGCCGATCGTCTCGAGCGCGCGTATCACGACATGCGTGAACGGCGTGACCACCTCGAGCCCGGCATAGACCGCCGTGGCCACCACGGCGCCCGCGCGCAGGCGGGCCCGAGGCGCGAGGCCCAGAGCGAGCCCCAGCAACTCGGAGACGAAGAGAGGCAGGAAGAAGCAGATGGCGATGTCCGAGAGCTTGCCTGTCAGCGCGGAGTGAAACCGCGGTTTGAGGAGGCGATCGTTGACCACCAGGAGCAGCACGAACGCCAGCGGCACCGGAGCGAAGAACTCTCCCGAGCGCGGCCCCTCTCGCGCCGCGGGCGCTACCACGAGGCCACCCAGATATCGTAGCAGTTCATGCCGCCGTCTTCCCAGTCGATCCACCGGCTCACGACGAGAGGCGGAAGCTGGCGTGGCACGGCCATTCCAGAGGGATTCTTGCTGGGCGTGTAGAGCGTGCGACCGACGAGCGCTCGGCGTCCGCCGATCGTGCCCTGGGCAAACGAGGCGGCGATCGTCACCCCGGCGACGACCTCGGGGCCGGAGACGACGAGATGAGGGGCGCTGACGGCTTCCGGCTGAAAGTAGGCGAACCAGGGTGTGCACGCATCGCTGCCGCCGCTCGGCCAGAGAGCATCGACGAGCGAGAACGAAACCTGACTTCCCGCGGAGATGCCGTCGACGCCGTTGCAGCTCGCGGAAGGCTCGCCGGCGCCCGATACGAGCGACGGCTCGTAGTCGAAGTTCGACGCCGCGTCGTACGAAGACAGGAGCGTCATCGCCAGCGTCTGCCCCTCGTGAAAGCCGGAGACGCAGAGTGCGTTGTCGGGCGCCGTCGGGTGGAGGACGCAGCTCGTCGCGCCGAGCAGCACGAGCGGCGCGAAAGCCCATGTCGAGCGCGCCCTCACGGGACCTCGACGATGCTGTGCACCGCGAACGTATCGCCGCAGTAGACCGCACCCGGAGCGGCGAAGAAGCCGTCGCAGAACTGCGCCTGAGCGATGTCGATGTCTCGCTCGATGACCCACGGATTCCCGCTTGCATCCGCATCGAGAGGCGAGACCATCGTGCCCTTCGACACCCGGCTCCTGGGTCCAAGGGCGAACGACCACGTCCCGCGGCACCCGACCGAGGTGCTCGAGACGAATTCGCCGGCGGCTCGCGTGAGGGGGGTGAGCTCATATCCGGCGCCTCCACCGCCAGACGCCAGCGTGACCTGCGGCAAGTCATTCACCGCGCTCGCGGACCACCCGAAACAGGCCACGTCGTTCGGTCGAGCACCCTGATCGAGCACGAGGAGCACGGCGGTCGTGGGGGTGAGACCGTCGATCCCGTTGCAGCTCGGAGGATCGCCCGGCGATGCCTCGCTCGCTGCGTCACGTGCGGAGGTCGCTATCGAAGAATCGAGCGTCACACGAAGCTCTACATGCTGCGGTATTCCCTTGAAGCAATCGGCGGCCGGTACATCGGGTGCCGACGTCGCGATCAGTGACCAGGCTGTCCCCGCGAGAGCGGTCGCGTGCAGTGTCGTCCGAGCGAGCTGGCGAAGGACCCCCACGAAAGCGACCCAACGCAATCGTCGTTCCATGGCTCGAGCGCTGGACGCTGCGCAAATCCCGCAGTGGCCGGCGTCTCGCCCGGACATCGGTCGCCTGAGCATGACGTCGGTGTCAGAGACCGTGTGGACGCGGGGCGGTAGGCGCGACCCGTGGTCTGGGGTCCGTTGAGCCGACGTCCGCCTTGGTCCCTGCTGTCAGCGCTCAGGGGTGGTCGACAGTGGCGAGCCGGTGACGTACTTCGACGAAGAACCGCAAGCCAGTCGGTGAGGGCCACGTCGGGCGGCAGGGCCGCGCGCATCCGTTCGTCGAACGCGCTCGTGGCAGCCTTCGCGTCGCCAGCGGCCAGGGCCTTGACGAGGGAAATCGCCACAAGGTCCGCGTCTTCCGGCACCGGCCCGCGATGGAACCAGGCCACCTTGCCGCTCGCGTCGATCGAGACCAAGAAACGCTGACGACGCCGCGCGAAGCGCGCGTCAACCGCGACGGTCTCGACTGGCCCCTCCGTGACGCTGGAGTAGCCGTCGACTCCCACCCACGGCCCTTGAGACGCGATGATCCGGGCCCAGAGTGCGCGAAGGTCGCCATCCGCGAGGGCCTTCGCCATCTGCGCGTCGAAGAGCTCGACCGCGTCGCCGAACTTCTCCTCGGCGAGTTGCTCCACGAAGCTCGCGGCCACGCGTCGCTGCGGCGTCTCTGGCATGATGGCCCTAGGAGCGGCATTGCGGGCTATGGGGGCGGCGACGAGATCGGGCGCGCACCCCGTCATCGCAACTGCAGAGAGCGCGGCATGGAAGACGGCGAGCGCGGGAGCGGAAAGGACCGCCGGCCAGACGCGAAGCGTTCGCCTCGCCCCGCGTTGGATCGCGACGCGCGCAGACGGTCCCCGGCCCATCCTCGTGGAAGGTAGGGCCCGTACTGGAGACCGTCAACGATGCGTTCGACGGCCGGTACACGCGGTGCCCGTTCGACCGGACCCGATCGGATTCGTTGGCCGCGTCCATTGCGGGCTGGGAGAACGCGGTTATGAGCACGGCGAGAGGTCTCGTCGCAGAGGCCCGCACGAGTATGTTCGGACCTGGGCCGAGGACGAGGTGCATGCGTCGATCTCGGTCTCGGCTTCGACCGAACGTCATGTGGCCCACGAAGTCTTTGCTCTGATCCCCCGGCATGTCGTCGGGATCGATCACGCGAGAGATCGCCTCGGCGAGCAGATCCTTCGTGTCCCAATCCTCCTTCGCGCGACGTCGCGCACGCGTCCACAGTTCGCGTATGACACGATCCTTCTTGAGCTCCGGCGTCACGAGCTCGCGCAGTCCCTCCCCTTGGCTCATCGCGAGGGGAACCTTACGAGCTTCCCTGTGCGCTCGGGGTCACGGGACACGCGCAGATCGTTCGATCGATCCGCGCACTTGGATCCATCGATCCCCGCGTGTCCCTCCGTCCCGAGCGGGCTTGTATCCATGCAAGTGCGGGGATCGATCCATCGATCCCCGCACTTCCATCGGCGCCACGCGCTTGTCCCTCGATCCAAGTCCGCACTTGGATCGATCGATCCCCGCGTGTCTCTCCATGGAAGTGCGCGTGTCCCTCCAACCAAGACCGCTCATCCCTGTCGTCCAAGCGGGGATCGATGGAGCGATCCCCGCGTATCCCTCCATGCAAGTGTGCGCATCCCTCCTCGCCACGTGCGTGTCCCTCGATCCAAGTGCGCGTGTCATTCGATCCAAGTGCGCTTGTCCCGCGACCGATCCCCGCCGTTCGCCGGTCGAACGGGGCCCCACGTACCTTGTCCTACCTATCTTTCGCCAGATCGGCCTCGTCGCCGGGCAATACCCGGTGAGACGTCGACGCGCGGCACGGTGCTTCGCGGCGGCGCCTCGTCACGACACGACCCACGAAACAGGGAGGGGAGCCATGATTCGTACTTCCGAGTCCGTTTCGGCTATCCGCGGGCCGCGCGCCTTCAAGCGAACGACGCTCGTGGACCCCAGCGCTCGATGTAGCCCTCGAAGTCGAGCTTGCGACGGGCGCTGGCGCTCGTCATCGTGCGCACGCTGCCGAAGACTTCGCGCTCGGGCCACGGCCGGTCGTGCAGGCCGAAGCACCAGGAGACGTTCGCGTATCCGTTGGGGTCGCGGCCATCGAGCGCCCACTTGTCGTTCAGGTGCATCATCGCGGCGTGCGCGAGCTCGGGGCGGCGCATCCACAGCAGCGGGAGCTTGCCCCAGAGCATTCGCGCGTACGACTGGACGACCCCGCGGGCGCGGAGCTCGCGCATCGTGGCGTTCCAGAGTTCGTCGGGCGCGCGGGCCTGCTCCAGGTCGGACACGGAGAGATCGGCGTAGCGGCGGTCGGGCGCATGCTTCTCGAGCGATGCTCGAGCCCAGGCCGGCAGCGCGCCGTAGCCAGCGGGGTCGGCGCGCGTGCGCGCGAAGTTGAAGGACAGGGCCCGGCGCACGAGGAGCTGCTCGAGGAACTTGTCGAGCCCTTCGCCCTTCCTTCCCAGCGCGTGCGCCTCGAGCGCCGCGCGCCGCGGGCTCAGCATGCCGAAGTGGAGGTACGGCGAGAGGCGGCTCGTGCCGTCTCGCGAAGGATCGTTGTGGCCCTCGTCGTACGACGACATCGGGCCGCGGACGAACGCGTCGAGCCGCGCTTCGCCCGCCGTGGCGCCGCCGGGCGTCTCGGCAACGGAAGGCACGCCGTGGTCGATGGCGCACGACGCGACGAGCGCACCGAGATCGGCCGCGGCGAGGTCGATCGGCGCGAACGGCAGGTCGAGGCGCCGCGGCGCGCGGACGCGCGGCGACGGCTCGGCGAGCGGCCGGAGCCACGCGTGGAGCGCGGCATGGACCTTGGGCCGGATCGTGCGCGCGCCGATCTCGGGCTTCGCGAGGAGCGCCATGGGCACGACGGCGCAGTCGTCGACGACGATGAACGCGCACGTCGCGCGCGCTGCGGCCGCGGCGTTCTGGGTCGGGACGATGAACGCGGGCGAGTCGTCGGACACGATGAGCCGCGCGCGCGCCGCGAGCTTGCCGACGACGCCGCGCGCCCCGCCCGTCGTTCGCGGCAAGAAAAACGCGTGCAGGAGGCCGCGCGCGGCGAGCCTGGCGGCGGTGTCGCGCGCGCCCTCGAGCACGAAGCGATGAACGCGGTCGCTCGCGAAAGGGGAGTCGGGCCGCAGCGCCTCGTAGACGACGCAGGGGACCCCGAGCTCGTTGGCGCGCTCGATCGCGTAGGCGAGCGCCGCGTTGTCGTCTGCCCGGCGGAAGATCTGCGACCAGTAGAGGACGAAGTCGCCCCGGGTCGCGATGGGCCGGTCGTTCAAGCGGCGGATGCGCGGGTCGGCGGAGGCGAACGCGAGGGGCTCGGCTTGGGTCATGGGCTTTCCATGCCCCTTCGGCCGCGCCGTCGCTGACGTTGCGCACGTTGCGCACGTTGCGCACGTTGCGCACGTTGCGCGCGTTGCGACCCGTCGCAGCCGTCACGGGCCTCGGCGTGGGCTCTCGACGGTCTCGCTCAAGCCGGGGTCGGCGGGTCGGCGCCGTCTTGCGGCCGGGCGCGCGGCTTCAGCAAGAACGCGATCGGGATCGACAGGAAGTAGAGGCCCACGAGCGCGAGGCTGACCGACAGCTGGCTGGTCACCTCGGGGCCGGGGGTCACGATGGCGCCGACGATGAACGCCAGCACCGTGGCCCAGCGCCCGAACTTGAGGAGCTGGCGCGGCGTGACGATGTTCGCGAGCACGAGGAACGCGATGAAGAGCGGCAGCTCGAAGACCGCGCCGAACCCGAGCAAGAAGCGGGTCGCGAAGTCGAGGAAGAACTCGAGCGTGACGATCTGCGTGACCTCGACGCCGTCGCCGATCGTGCCGAGCAGCGAGTGGAAGTAATTGAAGGTGAAGGGGAACGCGACGTAGTACGCGAAGGCGACGCCCGAGAGAAAGAGGATCGTCGAGAAGAAGACGAACGGAAAGACGAGGCGCTTCTCTTTCTTGTAGAGGCCGGGCGAGACGAACGCCCAGAGCTGATAAAAGATGACGGGCGCCGAGGCCATGACGCCGGCGGTGAGCGCCAGCTCGAGGTAGCCGAGGAAGGCGTCGGCCGGCGCGAGCGTCTGCAAGATGAGCGGCTTGTGAAAGTGCTCGAGCCACGTGCGCTCGTACGGCTTCACCAGCTCGGCGAGCAGGCGCTCGCGGAAGTTCCAGGCGAGGATCGTCATCCCGAAGACGCCGATCGCGGCCTTGACCACGCGCTTCCGGAGCTCGTCGAGGTGCTCCCAGATGGTCATGCGGACGTCGGTCGCCGCCGGGGGCGCGGCGCTGCCGGGCGACTCGCTCGCGGGGGCGGTCACGGCCGCGCCTCGTCGCTGCGCGCGCTCTCGCCGGCTGCCGGACCGTCGGTCCCTACGCCGTCGCCGCCGCTGGCGTAGACCGGGTCCGCCGCCAGGGGCGAGGTCGGGAGCTGGCCGTCGTACACGTTCGAGTTCTCGGGGAGCGCGCCGTACGAATCGGGGCCGCTGCTCGGGTACTCGTGCTCCCGGTCGATCCCGACGGTCAAGGGGGCCATCACGAGGGGCGCCGGGGGCGGAGGCAGGCCGACGGGTTGGCCGTCCGGGCCCAGGATCGGGCTTGGAGGCGGGGGCTGCGGCGGCATGGGCGAGTAAGCGCTCCCGACCACGTCTCGCAGGTTCGCGCCGTGGGTCGCGGAGCGGACCGACGACATGATGCCGCCGAGCTCACCACGCGCGAACGTGGCGAGACGGCGGATCTCGGCGATGTCGGCGCCGATGCCCTCGCTGCGCAGCACGTCGTCGATGCCGCTCTTGGCTCGCATGTCGTACGCCATGCGACGGAGCTGGCCGGCGAACTGGCCGGCTTTGCGCAAATAGCGCGGCATCTCCTTGGGGCCGAGGACCACCACCGCGACCAGCAAGAGCATCACGAGTTCGCCGAAGCTGAGCCCGAACACCGCTGCAACTTAGCACGGCGCGTGGTAACGGACCGGCGTGCTCGCGCTCCAGGCCTTCACTCCCGAGCCGCTCGCCGGCGCGCTCGGCATCGGTGTGGCCGAGGCGCGGAAGATCATCGCGGCCGTTCACCGCGGCGACGCTCTCGCGGACCTCAGGGGCCTGACCGGCGTGACGCGGGGGGCCATGGCCGCGGCCCGCGCTCGCGGTCATGTGCCGTCGCTCGAGGTCCGCGCGATCCGACCGAGCGCCGTGGACCCGTTCGTCAAGCTCGCGCTCGGAACCGCCGATGGTCATGTCGTCGAGGCGGTCCGGATTCCCCTCGAGCGCGAAGGACGCTTCAGCGCGTGCGTCAGCTCACAGGCCGGCTGCGCCCTCGCGTGCGCCTTCTGCGCTACGGGCCGCCTCGGCCTCGCCAGGAACCTCGAGGTGTGGGAGATCGTCGAGCAGGTGCGCCTCGTGCGGGCGACGCTCGGCCCCGGCCAGCGCGTGCACGGCGTGGTCTTCCAGGGAATGGGCGAGCCGCTCGCCAACGTCGACCGGGTCATCGCGGCGATTCGCGTGATGAACGACCCGTGCGCGCTCGCGATCGACTCGCGCGCCATTACCGTGTGCACCTCGGGCCTGCCGAGCGGAATCCGGCAGCTCGCGCGCGAGGTGCCCAAGGTGCGGCTCGGTCTCTCGATCGCGAGCGCCCGGCCCGACGTGCGCCGGCGACTGATGCCCATCGACGCCGCGCATCCGCTCGACGACGTGCTCGAGGCGGTCGAAGAGCACGCGCGAGCGACGGGCCTCGCCCCGATGTGGGCGGTGACGCCGCTGGCCGGCGTGAACGATACCGAAGAAGACGCGGTTGCCCTCGCGGCGCTCGTCCGCCGCTTCGAATCGCGGGCCGGCGTGCGCCCGCGCCTGAGCATCGTGCCCTACAACGCGATCGCCGCGGATGGACAAGACCCGTTCCGCCGCGGCGACGTCGAGATCTTCCTCGCCCACCTGAAAGCCCAGGGCGTGAAGCCGCACCTCCGCTACAGCGGCGGCGGCGACATCGGAGCCGCCTGCGGCCAGCTCGCCGGCAAGCCGTAGCTCCTCCCTCCGTCAGCCTCGAGAATGGAGCGAGCGGCGCGGTCGTGCCCGAAGGGAGAGAGGGGCCGCAGAGGGCGCAGAGGGCGCAGAGGATGTCAGAGGCGGTGCCCGCGATCGCGTTCACAGGTCACGACTCGAGCGACCCCCCTCGGCTACGAACCCTCATATCTCTGCGGCCCTCTGCGCCCTCTGCGCCCTCTGCGGCCAATCTCTCCTCTCTCTCGAGCGCGTGCACGGACGAGGCTTACCGCGGAGGCGGTGACGGCTCGACGCGGCCCCAGAGGGCCTCGATCGCGATGCCGCGGCCTTCGTGGTCGGCGGGCGGGAAGGTGAGGAGCTTCATGGGCGCGACGAGGCAGACGACGGCGCTCGGGGCGCCCCCGTGGCCGGGATCGATGCGAATCTGGGTCGCGGCGACGGCACCGGTCGCGTCGATCTGGGCGACGACCCGGGCCGCGCCTTCGACGGGGCCGCCCCTTCGCGCCTCTTCCGTGATGCAGGCGTCGAGGCGATCGGCCAGATGATCGACGGCCGCTCGCGCGACGGAGGCGTCCAGGCCGCGCCCTTCGGCGAGCCCGACGATCGCCAGCGGGCGCCGCGCGACGTAGTCGTATCCCTCGGGGCTCTGCGCGGTGGCGGCTCCGCCCACGACGTCGCGCGAGACGGGCACGACGTCGCGGCCTCCGTCGTTCGCGCCCGCGCACGAGGCCAGCGTGGCCATCGCGGCGAACGCCGCGCGCGCCGCGAGCGGGGCGTTCATCTCGCGAGCAGCTGGCGCGCAATGACGATGCGCTGGACCTGCGCAGTGCCCTCGAAGATCTGCAGGATCTTCGCGTCGCGCATCAGCTTCTCGACCGGGTATTCCTTGACGTAGCCGTAGCCGCCGAAGACCTGCACCGCATCGGTGGCCGTCAGCATGGCGGCGTCGGCCGCGTAGGCCTTGGCGCACGACGAGCCCATCGAGTCGCGAATCCCCTTGTCGAGGCTCCACGACGCCTTGCGAACGAGCAGGCTCGCCGCCTCGATGCGAATCTGCATCTCGGCGAGCATCGCTTGCACGAGCTGGTGCTGCGCGATGGGGACGCCGAACGCCTTGCGCTCCTTGGCGTAGGCGAGGCACTCGTCGAGGCAGCGGCGCATGATGCCGACGCCCGCGGCGCCGATGTCGGGGCGCGTCTGGTTGAACGTCTCCATGGCGAGCTTGAAGCCCTCTCCGGGCTGCGCGAGCACCTGGGCGGCCGGGACGTGCACGTCTTCCAGGACGACGGGCGCGGTGTCGCTCGCGCGCTGCCCGAGCTTGTCTTCGTGGCGGCCAGGCGTGACGCCCTTCTGCGTGCGCTCGACGATGAACGCGGCGATCCCCTTGTGCTTCAGCGCCGGATCGACCGTGGCGAAGATCACGTAGAAGCTCGCCAGCGTCGCGTTCGTGATCCACTGCTTCGTGCCGTTGAGGACGTAGTTGCCGGCGCCGTCTTTCGTGGCCCGACACTGCATCCCGGCGACGTCGCTGCCCATCGACGGCTCGCTGGTCGCGTAGGCCGCGTTGATGGGCTCGGCCGTCAGCCACCCGAGGTACTTCTTCTTCTGCGCCTCGCTCCCCGCCAGCTTGATCGGGGTCAGGGCGAGCGTGTTCGCGGTGATGCTCGTCTGGATGCCGCTGCAGCCGTATGCGAGCTCTTCGTGTATCAACGTCGCGTCGACGTCGCTGAGGCCCGCGCCGCCGTAGGCCTCGGGGACCGTGGGGTTCACGAGGCCGATCGCGTGCGCCTCCGCGAACACGTCCTTCGGGAAACGCGACTCGCGATCGCACACGGCGGCGATGGGAATGATGCGCTCGCGAGCGAAGCGGCGCGCGGTCTCGATGAGCGCCTTCTGCTCCTCGGTCGGCTCGAAATCGAACATGGCAAGACTCGCTTCCTCTACCTTGGCCCTCGACGGGCGGTCGTTGCTCGGGTTACTCGCGCGCGCGCCGGCGCCGGCGCTCGAGCTGCGCCTTCGCGGAGCGACCGCCGAGGATGTAACCGAGCACGATGCCGATGAGGAGCACGCCCGGAATGAAGATGAAATGCTCGGGCCCCGGCGTGTTCATTTCATTGGCCGGGTTTCTGTTTTCGAGCCGCGTCGTCGAGGACGCGCTCGAGGTCGTCGAGCCGCGTGCTCAGGCCCGCCTGCTTGCGCCACGCCAGCGCGACCCAGGCGAGCACGATGACCCAGAGGACCGCGTAGGCGCTGACCAGCAACGTCTCGCCGCTGTAGTGCTCGGGCTCGCCCTTGACCGCCTGAAACGTGGTGGCCCGGTCGTCGGGCGACGTGGACGCCGAGGGGGCGGCGGTGGTCGCGGCGGCGGTGTCGGCCGGGCTCATGCTTCGGCCCTCGTGTCGAGCCCGAGGTCGATGGCGTCTTCTTCGGCGCGGCGGAGGCGGCTGCGAACCATCTCGAGCCGCGCGCGCGACCACACGAGCAGCACCGCCAGCAAGGTGAAGGCGAGGAAGCCGAGGCTGAGGGCGAGCTTCATGTCGGGGTGTTGAAGGCCGCCGCCCCGGCCCGTGATGACCATCGGGTGCTGCCCGCCCCACTTCTGGACGCTGAAGTGGATGATCGGCAGGTTCGCGGCGCCGAGGACGCCGAGCGCCGCGGCGAACCGGCGCTCGCCGTCGCCGTCGCCCGCGAAGGCGCGCAAGACGAGGTAGGAGACGTAGATCAAGACGCTCAGGAGCTCCGTCGTGAGCCGCGGGTCCCAGGTCCAGAAGGTGCCCCAGGCCTTGGCGCCCCAGAGCGGACCGGTCGTCAGCACGATGAACCCGAAGACGCACGCGGCCTCGGCGCCTGCGAGCGCCACGGCGTCGCTCCAGTCGCTCGGACGCGTGAGGTAAGTGATCGAGCCGACGAGGCAGGCGGTTGCGCCGAGGTACATCGCGTAGGCGCTCGGGACGTGAAAGTAAAAGATTTTCTGCACGATGCCCATGCGCACTTCGACGGGCGCCTTGAGGAAGATGAAGAAGATCTCGAAGACGAACGTCGCCGCGGTCACGGCGGCGAGCGCGTAGAACGCCCGACTCTGGAGCTTGCGAGAACGGGAGCGAGGAGAAGACATCTGGGACCTCACGCTAGTGGTACCGCGTCGGGCATTCAAGAATGCCGCTCGGAGCCTGTAACGCGCAGCGGCGCTCAGCCGCTCACCCTTTGAGCCGGCCCTCGACCTCGCGCATCGCGCCGGCCAGCACTTCGTTGTCGGGGTCCAGGTGATTGGCCATCACGAGCTGCAGCTTCGCCTGGCGGAAATCGCTCGCTCGGATCAGCTCTTCGGCGCGCCGGGCGAAGGGGCGCGCCCCGGCCGACCGCGCGGCGTCCTCGAGCTTCACCGCGCCCGGGGCCCGGCTCGACGGGGGCCGCGCGTGCGACGAGAACCGGATGCGCGGGGGGACCGCCCGCGGGCGCGACGCCATCTCGGCGTCGTAGTGGTCGCGGAGGGCGACGTCGCCGAGCACGAGGTACGCCTCGGTGCCGCGCTTGAAGATCGCCGAGAGCGCCTCGCGCTCGGCATCCAACCGGCCGAAGTGGCGGTCGGGGTGGAAGGTGTCGCAGAACACGTGGAACGCCTCGCGCACGTCATCGGCTCCCGCGCTCGGGTCGATTCCGAAGAGCTCGTAGTAGGTGAGCTCGTCGAGCACGTCGATCCACTGGCGGATCGGCTCGGACTGCGGCGGGGCGTTGGTCATGCGTGGCTCACGCGTCGGGTGCGCTCGTGGTCGGTGGTGTCGGGCTCGATGCTCAGCTTACCCGAGCGGCGGCGTGGCGTGCCTGCATGAGCTCGACGGCGGCGGCCGCCGCGATGCCGATGAGCTGGAGGACGGCGTGCGCCTGCCGCCCCGTGGCGACGTCCGTTGCGAAGACCTTCAACGTGCCGCTCTCGTCGACCTCGAAGCGCGCGCGAATGGTGACCTCGCCGCGCGGGGCGGCGCGGAGGCCGACGAGCTCGACCTCGCCGAGGAACGTGTTCCTCTCGAACACCGCGTCTTCGCCCTGGGCCACGCGCACGCGAACGACCGTCTGCATGTCGCCCGAGGTCGTGAACGCCCGGGTGCGCTCGCAGGGAATCTTCGCGTTGCGCTGCACGACGACGTCGCACCATCCGCCGACCGTCTCGACGACGAGCGCGCGCGGGGTCACGTCGACCAGCACCGGCGCCTGGCCGACCGGCGCCTCGGTCCCCGCCGCTGCGTTCATCGTGGAGCGCAGGATGTCGGCGTAGGCGACCGGCTGCGGGATCGTGACAGCCGGGTCGGTCGACGGGTCGGGAACCGCCGGCGGCGGCTGGATGGCCGGAAGGATCTGCGTCGTGATGCCCACGAGCGGCCGCTGGATGGCCGGAAGGACCTGCGTGGTGCCACCCGCCGGCGGGCGCTGCGCGGCCGGGAGCGCTTGCGTCGCGGGCGCGGTGCCGGCTGCGGCAGGCGCCGCCGCGCGCGGCTCGTCGCCGAGCGCCGAGCGCACCGCGGCCGGCCCGCTGAGCGGCAGGGGCAACGTCGACGTGAGCGAAGGGAGCTCCGGGGAGACCGGTCGCACGGTCGGCATGCGGAGCGCCGTTGCGGGGAGGGGCGGTGGCTGGCCCGTGCGGCGCGAGGGGACCTCGGGCGAAGTGCTGGCAGGCGGCCGCATCTTCTCGAACTCGGCGAGCTGCGCGGGCAACCGGTGCGCGATGGTCACTTCGTCTTCGGGCTCGGTCGCCAGCGACTTGCGCGACGCCGGCGTGGGCGGCGACGGGATGCTCCGCCGCCGCGCAACCTCGGTGAGCGCAGCCGCCTGGATCGCGGCGCCGATGGCGACGACCTCGTCGGCGTTGACGCGGTCGAGGGGCGTCGCGCCGAAGAACTGCTCGACGCGCCTGCGGACCAGCGGCACCCGGGTCGACCCGCCCACGAGGATCACCTTGTCGAAAGCGCTGACGGGCAGCTTCGCGATGGCGAGCGCCTCCTGGCAGACCTCGAAGGTGCGGTCGACCAGCGGCGCGGCCAGCATCTCGAGCTCGTCGCGCGTCATCGCGAAGTCGAGATCGAGGTGCGCTCCGCCGGGGCCGAACGCGAGCTCGCGGAGCTTGATCTTCGAGCGCTCGGTCGCCGAGAGGTCCAGCTTCACGGCCTCGGCCGACGCGCGCAGGCGCTCGAACGCCTGGGCATCGGTGCGCGGGTCGAACCTCTGCGTCTGCAAGAACGCCTCGGCCATTCGCTCGGCGATGGCCACGTCGATGTCGTCACCTCCGAGGAAGCTGTCGCCCGCAGTGGCCAGGACCTCGAACACGTTGCCCGAGAGATCGAGCAGCGTGCAGTCGAACGTGCCGCCGCCGAAGTCGTAGACGGCGATGCGCTCCTTGGTCGATCGTCCCAGGCCGTACGCGAGGGCCGCGGCGGTGGGCTCGTTGATGATGCGCAAGACGTCGAGGCCCGCGACGCGGCCCGCCACCTTGGTGGCCGCTCGCTGCAGCTCGTTGAAGTTGGCCGGCACGGTGATGACCGCGCGCTCCACGCGCTCGCCCAGCGCTCGCTCGGCGATCTGCTTCGCCCGGGTCAAGACGAACGCGCTGATCTCGGGGAGTGTGTAGTCCTGGCCCCGAACCGTCACGAGCGGCCCGTGGCCGGGGCCTTCTTTCAGCTCGAAGGCGAACCGGTGGCGCGCGCGGTCGATGTCCTGGCTCGACCAGGCGCGGCCGATGAGCCGCTTGACGCTCGCGATCGTGTTCTTCGCGTCGACGACGCGGCGCTCCTTGGCGTTGTAGCCGACCAGCACTTCGCCGCTCGGATGGAACGACACGACGCTGGGCAAGAGCCGCCGGCCCTGGTCGTCGGCCAGCACGTGGACACGCCCGCCTCGGACACATGCCACGACGGTGTTGGTGGTCCCGAGGTCGATGCCGACGACCGCCATCGCCGATTGATTTAGCATGAGTCGGCCGTTCGTGAGGACTAGAGGTCGTTGCCTACGGTCTCGTCAGGCCGGCGATCACCTCGCGAAACCAGCGGCGCACGGTGGCGGGGAAGGGCCACATCCAGCCGTAGTCGGGCCCCGTGTACCGCCGCACGATCTCCCCTTCGAGGCCGCGCGCGGCCTCGAGGCCGTAGACCTCCGCCGTGGCGACGATGGTCTCGACGTAGGCCTCCCACTCGATGCGGGCGCGGCCCCACGCGAGCCCGAGGGGAAAGATCGGGAGCAAATACACGAAGGCCATCACGACGTCCCCCATCTGGCGCCGCTGTCGCAGGTGTACGCGCTCGTGCCGGAGCAAGACGTACCGCGCGCGGTCGTCCATCGTGTCCCACACGTCCGGGACATAGAGTTTGCCGAAGAGGACCGTATGGTACCGCGTCATGTAGTGGCGCTGGCCTCCGAGCGTGACGACCGCGAGGACGCGGCCGATCGCTCGCTGGAGGGCGCTGCCACGTTTCGGGAGGACCTCGAACCGTGGAAACTCCCGCCGGATGGCCTCGAGCAAGCGCTCGTGCAACGGGCCCTCGGCAACGCCCTCGTCGGGGACGGGGGCGGGGGCGCGCGCGCGGTCGATCGGTTCCGTCATGGCGCGCGGGGTACGGGGGCGATAGCGAGAGCGTAGGCGTCGCGCGGCGAGGCGCCAGCTCGCCCGGCGGTATAAGCTCCGCGAGCGAATGAGCGAGCCGCCGCGTAGGTCGACGAGACCCACTCCCCTGGCGTCGCCCCTCGCGTCGTCGCTCGCGCCGTCGGCGCCGGCTCGCGGCTCGTCGCACCCGCCGCCCAGCGAATACGAGTTCTCCGAGAACCACAAAGAGGCGCTCGCGGCGCTCGCCGCCTCGACGAGCTTCGTCGGGGTCTGCGTGATGCTGCTCGGGCTCATGTCGGGCGTCTTCGCCCTGGGCGCGGGGTACGGCGGCTTCCTCGCGGTGGCGGTCGGGCTCGTCGCGGGCTCCGCAGTGTGCCTGCCGCTCGGCTGGTGGACCACGGCCGCCGGCCGCTCGCTCTCGGCGCTGGTGCGTACGCGCGGCCGCGACGTCGCGCACCTCATGGACGCGGTCGTTCAGCTCCGGCGCCTCTTCGGCTTCGCACGCGTGTTCATCATCCTCTACGCGCTCGCCGCAATGGCGGCGGGCGGCGTGTTCGTCTGGTGCAACTTCCTGAGCGACAAGGGGGGGCGGTGCTTCGCCGGTTGGGGATGACGGTGACCGGCGGCCCGGTGCCCCGCCCTTACGCGGTCGTCGCGACCTGCTGCCTCTCGCTCTTCATGGTCTCGATGGACGTGACGATCGTGAACGTCGCGCTTCCTGCGCGCTGACCGAGTCGAGAGCGCCGCTCGTCACTCGTGAGGTGTTCTTTTACAGTGACGCCGCGCCTTCGCGAGCGTCCCGCGCCTTCGCGAGCGTTCGGGGAGGCGGGAATCGCCCAGGGCCACCTTGCCGCATGCTCCACGCGCGTGACAAAGAAGACGAGCAATCGTGACCGAGGGCGACCGCATGATGGCGAGAACGACGGCGAACGGGTCGGAGAACAAGCCCTTCCACACCTTGCCCGTGTCGATGCTCCGGCAGCTGATCGAGCTCGTCGAACGTTGGCATGTGCCGGCCGACGAGCTCCTCGCGGGCACGAGCCTCAACGCGGAGTCGCTCGAAGATCCCTTGGGGCGACTCTCGGCCGACATGATGAACGAGCTCTTGCAGCGCGCGCGTGAGCTCACCAGCGAACCGGGCCTCGGATACTACCTCGGCCTCCAGAAGCGCGCCTCGGTCTACGGGTACCTCGGGTTCGCGGTCACGAGCGCGTCGTCGCTCGGAGAGGCGCTCGCGCTCGCGCTCCGCTTCGCGCCGATGTTCTCCACGGCGTTGTCCCTCGAGCTGCGGGTCGAGGGCTCCGTGGCGTCGCTCCACGTGCACGAGCAGACCGACTTCGGGCCCGCGCGCGACATCGTGCTCATCAGCCTCATCGTCGGTCTTCACGCGATCGGATCCACCCTCACCGGTCGCCGAGACGGCGACGTGATCGCCGAGCTCGCCATTCCGGAGCCCGACTACCCGGCGAACGTGTCGCCGCTCCTTCCGAAGTTGCGATTCGGGCAGCCGGCCCATCGGCTGGTGTTCGATGCGGCTCGTCTCGACTTGCCGGTGGTGACGGCCGACCGAACGGCCCTCAGCCTGGCGCAGACCCTCTGCGAGCGCGCGCTCGAGGAGCTGGGCTTCGACACGGAGCTCGTGGACCGGGTTCGGCGGCTCGTCGCCGGCGAAGGCGCCGGCTTTCGTTCGCTCGAAGAGATGGCCAAGCTCCTCCACATGTCGCCTCGCACGCTGAAGCGAAGGCTCGCGGCAGGCGGCGTCTCGTTCTCGGCGCTCGTCGATCAAGAGCGGCGCGAGCAGGCGCTGGTCCTTCTTCGCCAGCCCCGCCTGTCGATCGACGACGTCGCGGAGCGCCTCGACTACTCCACGGCGTCCACGTTCGTTCGCGCGTTTCACCGCTGGATGGGCACGACCCCGGCCGCTTATCGCCGGATCAACTACCGCGGAGCGACGTACACCCGGTAGACGAGGGTCGCGTCGCCGTCGCCGAAGCGGGCGATGCGCACGGTTCGGAGCTTGTCGGCGACGCAATCGGCGGTGGGCGTCCCCGCGAACGGTGAGCCCACGTCGACGTGGGTCACCGAGCCGTCGCCAGCGAAGGTGATCGTCGTCGAGGCCTTTCCCCAGACCTTGCCGCGCCGGCACTTGGCGACTTCGCGCCACCTGCCGTCGAGAGCCCGCACTGCCGTCGTGCTGGGGAAGGGGGGGCCGGACGTCACCGGCGGCGGCGCGGTCTCGGGCGGGATCGGGGTCGAATTGACGACCGCGGGCGCCGTCGTCGCAGGGGTTGCGGTCACGGCTGCCGTTGCGTTTGCGGTCGGGGGAACGATCGCCGGGGAGGCCGGCGAGCGTGAGAGTGCCGTCGCGGAGGGGGTCGGCTCGCTCGGCTTACCCGAGCGTCGAAGGGGCGCCGCGACCACGAGGAGGAAGATCGCGGCTACCGCGCTCCAGAAGAGGACCCCCGCGACCGGGAGCGCGACGGCGACGGCCCTCGGCGATCGCAGGTGCTCGATGAGGTCGAGGAGGCCGTCCCGGCGGCGGAGGGGCAGGGGCCACGGCTCGATGGGACCGCTCCCCGACGGCGCGTCGGGAGGGGGATCGCCCGAGGACACCGGCGCGAGAGGAGGTGTCAGCGGCGCCGCCGGTGGCGACGACGCCGGCGGAGGCACCGACGCGTCGGCGGGCGACGGCATGGCGGGCGGAAGCGACGGCGCCGGTGACGCGGGGGCGGCCTGTCGTTCGAAGGCCATGGGCCGGGTCGCCACCGAAGGCACGGAGGAAAGGCGGCTCGGGCTGACCACCGCGGGGACGGACGTGACCATCGAGGAAGGGACAGGTGCGGCGCCGCTCACGACGGGCGCGCTCAGACCGACGAGCGTCGCGGAGCGCACCCGTGCGGGCGCGGGCGTGCGCAGCGGCAGCGAGGGCAACGCGAGCGGCGCGCGCGACGGGAAGGCGTTGGGAGGCTGCGTTACCCGGGGAGGCGCGGCGGACATCGCGCGCGGAGGTGCGGAGATCGAGCCCGGCGGCGCGGGAAACATCGAGCGCGGGGGCGCGGCGGACATCGAGCGCGGCACCAGCGTCCTCACCGTGTTGCGCACGTCCTTCCAGAGCTCGGCGGCCGTCTTCTGGCGCCGCTCCGGAGCCCGCGCGACGGCGCGCGCCAGAGCGCGATCGACGTGTGACGGCAGCTTGAGCCCGTGAGCCTGCGGCGTCGGTCGTCGCTGCTCGTCGAGCGCGTGCTCCACGATGGCCCCGGAGTCGGCCTCGCCCATGACCAGCCGATCCGACAACATCTCCATCATCACGAGCGCGAGCGCGTAGACGTCGGTCCATGGTCCGAGGTTGCCCGCAGTGCGATCGAGCTGCTCCGGCGCCGCGTACGCGGGGAACAGCAGCCGGAGCCCGGCGGTCGGGCGGGCCTTCGAAGGGATGCCCGAGGCGAACGCGTTCATCGTGCTCGCGACGCCGAAGTCGAGCACCTTGAGCGCAGGCGCGGACGAACCCGAGCGCGCGATCAAGAAGAGGTTGCTCGGATTGACCGACAGGTGCGTCTCGCCCTGCGCGTGGGCGTATGCGAGCCCGTCGAACGCCGTCTCCAGCAGCGACAGCACTTCTTCGAGGGGCCGACCGGTCTGCCTTTCCTGGCGGCGTCGAGCGAGATCCGAGCGGAGCGACTCGCCCTCGTACCATTCGCGAACCAGATAGGGGACGACGACTCCCGACCGCGGCACGAGCGTCGAACCGCTGGCGATCGTCTGTGCGATGTGAAGGTTGCCGCGCGCGAGGCGGTAGTGAACGCGGCTCGCCTCCTTGAAGCCGTCTACGAGCGGTCGCGCGAGCGCGGGGTCCAGGGTCTCGGGGAGGTTCAGGCACTTGATCGCCACGGCCGCGTCGACGCCGAGATGGTGACCCTTGTAGACGACGCTGAGATCCCCCTCGCCCGCGAAGGCGTCCACCCGGAACTGTCCGTCGAGTACGTCACCCACGAGGTCGAACGGATCCCGGTCCATGCCTAGCCTTCCATTTTGCCGCAGGCGGCCTCACGAGTCACCGGTCGCACGGCCGCGCGGTGACGTCTCTGCTCAGAACGCCTGACAGCGCCGACAGGGCACCTACAGCCCGCCGGGGCGTGCGACGCGCCGGTCAAACGTCGCACCAACGTCACAAAGGCTCCCCCGACCCGAAGCTAGGGTCGGGGCCGCTACCCGGAGACGCCATGGAACCGTCCCAATCGTCGCAATCGCCACGCCTGATCAACCGCGAGCTCTCGTGGCTCGAGTTCAATCAACGCGTTCTCGAGGAGGCCCGCGATCCGTCGGTGCTGCTGCTCGAGCGGGTGAAGTTCCTCGCCATCGTGAGCTCGAACCTCGACGAGTTCTTCATGGTGCGCGTGGCCGGGCTCAAGCGCCAGCTCGCGGCCGGAGAGACCAGCGGAGGGCCGGACGGGCTGACCCCCTCCGAGACGCTCGCGGCCGTGTCGCGCCGCGCGCACGAGCTCTCGACGGCGCAGCATCGTTGCTGGATCGAAGAGCTCCAGCCCGCCCTCGAGCACGAGGGCGTCGTCATCGTCTCGCCCGGAGATGCGACCGCCGCCGAGCGCGAGCACCTCGCGCAGTACGTGCGCCGCACGCTCTTGCCCGTGCTCACGCCGCTGGCCATCGACCCCGGACATCCGTTCCCGTACCTCGCCAACGGGTCGCTCTGCCTCGTGGCCTCGATCCGTTCGTCGACGCCGTCGCCGTTGCCCCCGACACGGCTCGTGGTGGTCCACCTGCCCACCGGGGTCGTTCCGCGATTCGTGCCGCTTCCCCCGCTGGCGAGCGATTCGGGGACGCATCGCTTCATGCGCCTCGAGGACGTCGTCAGCCTCGAGCTGCCGTGGCTCTATCACGGCTACGACATCGACTCGTGCCACGCCATCCGGGTCACGCGCGACGCCGAGATCACCGTCGAGAGCGTGCAGGGTGAAGACCTCTTGACGGCGGTCGAGTCGAGCTTGCGCGACCGCCGCATGGGCGACGCGGTGCGCCTGCAGTACGACGCCGATCTGCCGCAGCACGTGCTCTCGCTGCTGGTCGAGAGCCTCGAGCTCGGCGGAGACGACCTCTACCCCGGAGCCGGCTTCACGGCCTTCGCCGATCTCTTCCAGCTTTACGGAGCCGTCGACGCGCCGCTCCTCAAGGACGCGCCCAAGACGCCGCGGCCGGTGCCCGCGTTCGAAGCCGCGCCCGACGTGTGGAGCGCGATCCGCGCCGGGGACGTGCTCGTTCAGCACCCGTACCAATCGTTCGACGCCGTGACGCGGTTCGTCGAGGAGGCCGCGGTCGACCCGAAGGTCCTCGCCATCAAGATGACGCTCTATCGCGTCAACGCGACGTCTCCCATCGCCCTCGCGCTCACGAAGGCCGCGGAGCACGGGAAGGAGGTCGCGGTGCTCGTGGAGCTCAAAGCGCGGTTCGACGAAGCCGCCAACATTCGCTGGGCGCGTGCGCTCGAAGCGGTGGGCGCGCACGTCGTTTACGGCTTGCCGAACTACAAGACGCACTGCAAGGCGTGCCTCGTGGTTCGCCAGGAGGCCGATGGCGTGCGTCGCTACTGCCACCTCGGCACCGGCAACTACAACGCGAAGACCGCCGCGCTCTACACGGATTTCGGCCTCTTCACGTGCCGGCAGTCGTTCGGAGAAGACCTGACCGAGGTCTTCAATCTCCTCACCGGCTACATGCGACCTCGCCCGATGCATCACCTGCTCATGGCACCCACGGGCTTGCGGTCGGCGCTCGTCGACCGCATCCGCCGCGAGGCCGATCACGCGCGCGCCGGGCGGGCGGCGAGGGTCGTCCTCAAGTTGAACAGCCTCGTCGACCCCGCGCTCATCGAAGAGCTCTACGCCGCCAGTCGGGCAGGGGTTGATGTCGCCCTCATCGTGCGCGGGATCTGTTGCTTGCGGCCGAGCGTGCCTGGCCTCTCCGAGCGGATCGTCGCCCGGTCGATCGTCGATCGGTACCTCGAGCACGCCCGCGTCTACTCGTTCGACAACGGGGGAGAGCCGGAGATCTTCCTGGCTTCGGCCGACTGGATGCCGCGAAACCTCGATCATCGCATCGAGCTCGCGTTTCCGATCGTCGACCCTGCGCTCAAGCAAGTGGTGCTCGAGTTCCTTTGCGTGCAACTGGCGGACACGGTGAAGGCGCGACAGTTCGACGCCGACGGTCGCTCCGCGCGGCTCGTGCCCGCAGGGAGGCATCCGATCCGCGCCCAGGAGAAGGCCTACGAGCTCCTGGTGCTGCCGGAGGTCGTCGCCAGAGAGGCCCCGGTCGCGCCGGAGGTCAAACCGAGGGCGGCGTTCGCGCACGAACATTCGGCGCCCCGCGCGGGCCACCACGCTACGCCGTAGCGGGCGACGGCCCCGCGCGGGGCCGCCGGGATCAGTTGTCGTGGGGGTGATTGCGCGCGTATTCGATGCCCTCCTGCGTGTCCTTGATGGCGGCGTCGGTGTGTGCGAGCGCGGCGGCGCGCCAGCGGCTCGTCCGAAAAACTCAGAGGCCGAGGACGTCGCCCTCGGCTACACCTCGTCCCATCGCCCACTCGAGTCCACGCATCGCGCGCTTGCCTTCGGGCTGCACTCTGACGAGCTCCACGGTGCCGGCGCCGCAGGCGACGAGCACGCGCGACTTGTCGACGAGGACCACGTGGCCCGCGTCGGGCGCGCCGCTCGCTTCGTCGCTCGCCTCGCCTGCGCCCGAAGCGACGACGCGGGTGGCCTGGATCTTCACGGGTCGCCCGCGCGCCGTGGTGACCGCGCCCGGCCACGGGTTCATTCCGCGCACGTGATCGTGCACGCGCTGCGCAGGCGCCGCCCAGTCGATGCGTCCGTCGTCCTTCCGGAGAATCGGAGCGAGCGTCGCCATCGCGTCGTCTTGCGGCTCGAGGGTGAAGTCGCCGGCGACGTACTTCGGGAGCCACTCGGTCACCGTGGCAGCGCCGAGCCGCGCGACGCGTTCGCCGAGCTCTCCCGCGGTCTCGTCGGGGCCGACGGGGGTCGTCACGCGCGCGAACGTCGGACCGGTGTCCATGCCTTCGTCGAGCTTCATCAAGGTGACGCCAGTGTCGGTCTCGCCGCGGACGACGGCCCACGTGATCGGCGCCGCGCCGCGGTACTTCGGCAAGAGCGACGCGTGCACGTTGACGCAACCGAGTCGCGGTCCGTCGAGGACGTCGCGGCGAAGAATGCGTCCGTAAGCGACGACGAGCGCCACGTCGGCCTGCTGCTCGCGCACCCACGCGGCAAACTCGCCGGTCTTCATCTTCGTGGGTTGCGCGACCGTCAATCCGAGCTCAAGGGCTCGAACCTTCACCGCGGGCGCCGTGAGCGTTAGACCGCGCCCGGCGGGTCGATCGGGCTGACAGATGACCCCGACGACCTCGGCGAGCGCGTTGAGCGCGTCGAGCGAAGGGACCGCGAAAGCCGGGGAGCCGAAGAAGATCGCGCGAAATGGCTTCGAGCGCGCGGCCGTGTTCACGGCGAGCTCAGAGATTCCCCACGTCGACCAGGACCCGCGGCTGACTGAGCTCGTGGTCGTTCTCTTCGGACACTCCGACGAGGGGCGTGATCACGCGGAGCGCGTACTTTCCCTTCGGCAGCGGCGCGCCGGGCTCGTGAGGGTAGCCGCGGCCCGGCACTGCGCCTTTCGCCTTGTCCTTCGAGACCCACTTGAATTTCACAGCGGTCCACGAGGCGTTCAGTGTCGCGGTGCCGTTGGGGGCGAGCGTCACGCGCGCGATGGCCTTGTCGGGCTCGGGGGCGTTCTGCACCTCGGGGGGAAGCGCCGGCGCTTCGCCCGCGGGCTTGTCGGCGCGAGCCCCCTTGAGCGTGTAGACCTCGAAGTCGAACCGGGCCTCCGGATCGAGGGCGAAATCGAGGGGAAGGGCGGTCTTGCCCTTGTTGTGGAACGTCACGGTGACTTTGGCCGTCGCCCCGGGAGCGACCTTCGGCGAATCGGTCGTGACCTTGACCTCGAGCTGGCCCTTCAGGTCCTTCTGCGGCTCGTCGGGCTTGGCGTTCGCGACTTCGCACGACGATTGCGAGAGCACCGCGAGGAGGTCGGGGATGGTCGCACCGCTGCACGACATGGCCTTCTTGGTCGTGTCGTCCTTCACGGTTGCCGAGCCTGCCGGCTCCGGCGCCGAGAGCATCGGGCGATCCGGTGGGATCGAGTCGCCCCCGTCTCCGTCTCTGGCGTTCTCGCCCGTGGGGTCGTCAGGCGGCAACGTCTTGGCACACGCGGCTACCGCCGCGATGGCCGCCGCCAGCAGAGTTGCCGTCGAACCCAACTTCCCGAGGCCACGAGGCACGTTCCGTCGCAGGGCGAAGATCATTTGCGCGCGAGGTTATCACCGCCCGCCATCGGGCAAACATCCTTCCCATTCCCTGGTCGAGCTCGAATCGACCGCGCAGGAAACTTCCGCTCGTGTCACATCGCTGCAGCGGTCTTCGACAGCACGAAACGACGGTTCGGCTCGCTTGAGGCCGCGCTCGACATCGCGCACCGCCGCCAGTTGGGCGGGCGACATCTTCCCCGCGCCCGGCGCCTCGCGAGCGGCGAGATCGACGTAGTGGTCGGTCATCGCGCGGCAGTCGTCTGGCGACGCATGCCGCCGGCATGCGACCGCGAAGCCAGCGAGACCTGCGAGGCCGACGAGCCCGACAAGGCGCGCGAACACCTCGTGACCCGTTCGAGGGCCGTTCATCGCTTCGGGATCGGATAGAACGGCGCGACGGCGAGGGCGAGCTGCAACGCCAGCATGCGGTTGCCGCGAAGAGTGACGTCGCCGTCGACGAGGGCGTCTTCGGGCGCGAGCTCGCCGGCCAGCATGCGCTCTACGGTCTCGAGGCCCGCCTCGACGACGACCTCGGCCTCGTCGGGATCGATGCGACGGCGCGCGGCGTCGCCGAAGCCGAGTACGATCGCCGTCCGTTCGCCGTCGGCGTCGCGCAGCGCGAGCTCGATGCGTCCGTGGGCCATGGCCACGCGCTTCACGAGGCGCGGATCGCTCAAGACCGACGCGCCCGCCGGGGTCGCGAATTTCGGGAGGAACCGTTGCTCGCCCGCGGCATCTTCGAGGAATCGCTCGACGGCCCGAGCTGTCGTGTAGAGCCACAACGTCGGCCGCGGCGCTTCGCCTTCGACGACGCGCATCTCGCGGCCGCGGATGTGCACCGTCCAGCTCCCCGCGTCGTCGATGCGAACGACCACGGAAAAGGCGTCGGCCGGAGCATCGTCTCCGACGTGCTGCGCATGGATCGCCGGGTAGACCGTCTCGACGAGGGATTTGACCGTCGTGCCGGGGGGAATGTCGAAGGCAATCACCTCCGGCAACGTAGTCGTCTACACTGCTTGACCGCCATGGCTCGCACGATGAATTTCAACCCCGGCCCCGGGGCGCTTCCGCTGCCCGCTCTCGAGCGGGCGCGCGCCGAGTTCCTCGATTTCGCGGGCACGGGCATGTCCGTGATGGAGCACTCGCACCGCAACAAGGTGTACGAGGCCGTGCACGACGAGGCCCTCGGCCTGGTTCGCGAGCTCCTCGGCGTTCCGGCCGGCTACGACGTGGTCTTCCTTCAGGGCGGCGCGTCGATGCAGTTCGCGCTCCTCCCCATGAGCTTCTTGCCGCCCGGCGGCTCGGCGGACCACATCGTCCTCGGCGCCTGGACCGAGAAGGCGCACGCGGAGGCGGCCGCCTGGGCCGGCGTCGCGGGGGCGCTCGCGCGAATCGCCGCGTCGACCCGCGAGGGCGGCTACACGCGCGTACCGCGCCCCGACGAAGCGTCCCTCGACGACGCCGCGGCGTACGTTCACTACGCGAGCAATGAGACCATCCACGGCGTGCAGTACCGCGAGCTGCCGACCTTCGGGCGGGCTGCCCAGGTCTGCGACATGTCGAGCGACATCTTTTCGCGCAAGCTCGACGTCTCGGCGTTCTCCCTCATCTACGCGGGCGCCCAGAAGAACATCGGGCCGAGCGGCGTGACCGTGGTCATCGCGCGCCATGATTTCGTCGAGAAGGGTCGCCGGGACCTGCCGAAGATCCTCCAGTACCGCGCGCACGTCGGGGCCAACTCGCTCCTCAACACGGCGCCGACCTTCGGTATCTACATCGTTCGCAACGTGCTCGACTGGTTGAAGGGGCTCGGCGGGCTCGACGCCATCGAGAGGCAGAACGACGCGAAGGCCGCCGCGCTCTACGCGGTGATCGACGCGCACCCCGCCCTCTATCGCTGCCCGGTGGAGCCTGGTAGCCGGTCGCGCATGAACGCGGTGTTCCGGTTGCCGAGCGAAGGCCTCGAGAAGGCGTTCCTGGCCGAGGCGACTCGAAACGGGATGGTCGGTCTCAAAGGCCACCGGGTCATCGGTGGCATTCGTGTGTCGCTTTACAATGCGGTCGAACCCGCCTGGGTCGAAGCCCTGGCTTCCTTCATGAAAGACTTCGCGCGGCGTAGCGGCTGAACCATTCGTGGCTAAAATGAGGCAATGTGGCGAATGCGCACAATGAACGGTAACGCTCAGTGTGTGAAATGCCGTGCGCGGGGGACTCGCGGCCGCTTGACACCGGAGCCGTCGCTCGGCACGCTCGCTGCTGGCGTGGTAGCGGAATGGTTCTAAAGAAGGGGGGGCCGACTCCGCTCTCGGGGATGCGCGAGCGTGTAGCGCGAATCCTCGTGATCGACGACGAGGCGAAGGTCGCAAAGTCGCTACAGCTCGTCCTGGCGCACGAGTTCGACGTGAGCCGGACCACCGAGCCCGAGCGAGCCCTCGAGTGGCTCCAGGGAGGCGAGTCGTTCGACGTCATCCTTTGCGACGTGATGATGCCCGGCGTCAACGGCGTGGAGCTGCGCAATCGCGTCGCCGAGTTCTCGCCCGACCAGGCGGCCCGGATCGTCTTCATCACGGGCGGCCTGCTCGTGCCGGAGGTGCGCAAGCTCCTCGACAGCGTGCCAAACACCTGCCTGGAGAAGCCCCTCGACCTCGATGGCCTTCGGGAGCTCATCAGGCGCCGCGTGCGGGCCGCTTGGCACGAGGCGGGCGGTGCGATATGAGCGGGTCACCATCATGCGAGGCTTTCTCACGCCGGCCGTCCGTTCTCAGGCCTCCGACCTGCAGCGTACCTTCCAGAGCCTGTCGCGGCATCGCCGCACCAAGCTCGCGCGCGCCGCGCATACGACGCTGGTGAAGGCCGACCAGTGGGGCCGCGGCGGCGCCGCCCCGTCCGAGGTCGCGCATGCCCTCGAGAGTGGCCTGAAGGCCCTCTCCGCCAAGAAGAAGTAAGCGCTCTCGCGGCGGTCCCTTCTCGCGGGGGCTTGCCTCTAGCCTTGTCTAGCCTCGTCTAGCGTCGGATCGCCATGTCGCAGTTCGCCTTGGGGGTGAAGGTCATCGACGTGGCCCCGAGATCGCGGGAATCGAAGGCCAGCAGCGCGCTCGCGGAGACGTTGCCGCTCAGGCTCGTGAGGCCGGCGCTCTCGGCCAGCTTTCGGAGATGGTACGCGAAATCGAGCGGCTGACCGGGGCCGAGCGTCGCATCGAAGGCGGCGCAGGGCACAGGCCCCGCGCTCCAGCCGGCGTCGACGCGAAAGCCGTCGGCGTACGTCTTCAGCGTCCCGCGAACGGCCCCGACAAGCGGGCCAACGGCGACGCGGCCCTCCCGGATGTCGATCACGCCGCCGTGGCCCGCAGCGGTGACGTCCCACGAGACGTCGATCGGCTGCGGGATGCCGTCGACGGTGATGCCGTACACGCCTCCCTTGGCGCTTGCGATCGCCTTCGCCGTCCCCTGCGCGCCGAAGGGCGCCCAGTTGAGCGTCGATTCGATCTGTGGATCCCCGTGCAGACCGAGGAGCGCCGGCGGGACGCCGAGGCGCGCCATCGGAGAGCGGGGGATCGAGACGTCGGCCGACGTGACCGCCTGGTCGTTGCCGACGACGAGCACCGTGCACGCTTCGGGAACGGCGGGATCGAGCGCGACGCGAGCCCTCGACGTGCCGGGCTCGTGATCGAGATCGACGCGCCAAGGACCGAGCGCGCCGCCCGGAACGCCGAGGGTCACGTTGCTGGAGGTCGCGTGCATCGTGGGCTCGCGTCCGCTCCACGCGACGTCGAGGTGGAGGCCCGCGGCCTCGAAGGTGGCTTGCTCGGCGAAGGCGCCTTTCCAGACGATGCGCGAACCGTCGAGCACGAGCGACGCCGGCGCCCACGCGCCGCCCTGGCCGCCCTGGTCGCTCGCGCGCCAGCGGTCGAGCGCCGCGCCGATGCCGCTCCACCGCCCGCTGACCGCGATCTCCATGCCGCTCGCGGTCAGCTTTTCCGGCTTGAGGCCGCGGGTCTCGACGCTCACCTCGAGCGCTTCGATGCTCGCGTCGGGGACGGCGACCAGGGTCGCCTTCACGCCTCGAAGCACGAACCCCGACGCGTCGATCGCCACGTCGTCGATGGCGAGCACGATCCCGTGGGAAGCTGCCTGCGCGATGCAGGTCCGCCGAACGTAGCGGGGGAGGATCACCTCGAAGGCGACGACGCCCGCGAGCACCGGGAGCCCGACCGCGAGCGCAACGAGCGCGGCCCGACGCCGCACCAGCGCCGCGAGCGGCTCGCGGTCCGCGACCGCCGCCTCGACCGACGGTCCGGGCATGGCCGACGGCAAGTCGAGCTGGAGGGCCGCGCGCTTGGCGCGGTCCTCGAAGGGGAATTCGGGATCCACGCCCGGAGCCTCACCGTGTCCAGGTCGAGCCGAGGCGGCGGCGGAGCGCGGTGGCCTCCGGGGTCAGCGCGAAGCGCACGAGATCGCCGGTCAGCGGATGGCCGAGGAGAGTGCCCAGCGCCCGCGTCCCCGGCGATTCGGTCGCTGCGTGCAGCGCGGTGTCGAGCGGGCGCATCTCTTCGAGCAGAGCAAGGAGGTCCCCGCCGACGAGGAACGCCGCGCGGAGCTCGGCGCGCGTGAGGGCCTGAACGAAGTCGTCGGCCGGCGGGGGCTTGGCGTTCGCCGTGGAGAGATGCGGCGCGAGGTCCTCGAGGAGCCGCCGCTGGCGACGAGAGAGCGCGCGCGCGAGGGCCGCTTCGTTCTGGGCCAGGAGGCCAGCGTCGGCGCGGCCGTAGCCCTTGACGACCTGACGGGCGGCGGCCACGAGCAGCGCCTCGACCTGCACCGGAGACATTTCTTCGAGCCAGGGGACGCCGTAGGCCACACGCGCGGCCGCGCGGGCCAGGGCGGCGAGCTGCACGGGCTCGGTCTGCTTGACGAACGACGGCGGAATCACGATCCACGGCTCGTCCTGGGCGAGCACCCGCACGCGCAGCGCTCCCGGCGCGATGGCGAGCTCGAGGTCGGCGATGCCGAGCTGTCGGAGGACGCGATCGAGGATGACGCGCGTCGGGTGACCACCTCGCGACGTCAGGCGCTCGCGCGACCCGATCCCGAGCGCACCGAGATCGGCTCGGAGCATCTTTCCTTCGACGCCGGAGATGGCCGCCGCCACTTCGAGCAGCACGTGGCGTCCTTCGACGGGCAGGACGTGGGTCACCAGCGCGGCCCGGTCAAGGGTGCCGTGCTGGGCCTCGATCGGGCGCGGGCGTCGCTTGTGCAACCAGGCCGTGCGCGTCTCGTCGAGATCGCCCGTGAGCGCGCGGAGCTCGGTGACCACTCCGGCGTCGTCGTTCCGGCCCTCGGCGATGAGGGTCCGTTCGAGCAAGGCGAGGCCCGCGGCCGGATCGGCGATCGACATCAGCGGCTCGGCGACCGGAACGATCATCCCGAGCAAGGTCCGCGTCGCCTCGTCGTTCGCCTTCATCTGCGCGTAGGCGCCGGCGAGCTCGAAGCGTGTCTCGTAGAGGTTCGGGGCCATGGCGGCCGCGCGCTGCAGGTGCGTCACGCCGTCGCGCAAGCGCGACAGCGCGTGCACCTCGAGCTGCCCGAGCGTGGCGAGCCAGCGAGCGTCGGTCCGGCCCTTCTTGTCTCCCGCCTGGATGACGGAGGCGAGCGCGCGAGCGTATCCAGCCTGGTCTACCCCGTCGGCCCGCCGGAAGAGCGAGGTGAGCTTCGCGAACGCCCGCGCGTTCGACGGCGCGGCGACCACGGCCTCGATGAGCGCGCGCTCGGCGCCCTTCGCGTTGCCGAGACGGATCTCGACCTCGGCGAGCTCGAGGAGCAGGCTCGCTTTCGCATCAGGGTCGCGCTCGGCCTCGGCCAGGCGGCCCAGCCACACCGCCATCTCTCCGCGGCGCGCGCGGATCTCCGCCTCGCCTTCGGGCATCGGCTCGGCCGCCACGCGACGGAGCAGCGCCCGGAGCGCGCGTACGTTCGACGGATCCAGCGCGAGCGCGGCTCGGAGCGCGCGATCGACCTCTTCGGGCTCCCCCAGCACCTTCTCGTGGATGCTCGCCAGCGCGAAGAACGCCGTGAGCTTGGGCCCGACCTCGCGGCTGGTCGAGACGACCGCTTCGAGCGCGTCGACGGCTTCGGGCCACACGCGCTGCGCGATGCACAGCTCGGCCAGCGTGAGGAGCGAAGGGACGTGCTGCGGCGCCACGGCGCGCACGTGGCGCATCGCATCGATGGCGACCGCCAGGTCGTGGAGCTCGTCGCGCGCGACGCGCGCGATTTCCGAGCCGAGTAGGACGACCGCGTCCGGCGACCGGGCGTCGGCAATCGCGTCGCGGAAGGCGCTCACGAGGCGCTCTCCCTGACGGTCTTCGAGCAGCAATGTCGCCAGCCGTCCCGCTGCGGCGATCGAGTCGGGGTCGGATTGCAGGGCCCGCTCGAGCAACGAGGCCGCCCGCGTCCGACGCTCGCCGCTCGGCCCGAGGCGCGAATCGCCGCCCGGTCGGATGAGGCCCTCGGCTGCGTCGACGAGGTAGCGCGCGCGGAGGCGAGGCTCGGCGGCGAGCTCGGCGAGCGCCGTGGAGGCCGCGATGGAGCCCTCGACGTCGTCGAGCGGTCGCGCGAGGCGCGCGACGCCCGTCGCCGCCGCCGGCGAGAACTCGTCGATCCGGAGGGCGTCGCGGTACCGCTCGAGGGCCTCGCGCGCGAGCTCTTCGCCGGCGGGGGTATCGGGCTGGTCGTTTGCCGCCGCCTCGAGCAGAAGGCCGAGCCGCAGCTGGAGCGCCAGGCGCGTGTCTTCGTCGGACGCGAAGGCGATGAGGACGCGGAGCGCTCCGAAGACGCTCTTGCGCGCGCGCGGGTCGCCCTGCGTCGCGTTCGGAAGATCGCGCCGGAGGAGCGCCTCGAGCGCCGACGGATCGCTGGGGTCGAGCTCCAGGATCTGCTCGTAGGTGCCGCCGGGATCGCTCGCCGGGAGCTTCCACTCCTGGAGGAAGGTGAGGTTCCAGAGCGCGCCCAGGCGGGCGCGGGGATCCCTGAGCTCGTCGCCCTCGACGCCGAGCACGCGCGCCAGCGGCGCGGGATCGCCCGAGCGCCTCCGGATCGCCTCGAGCGTTCGCATCGCCGGGATGTTGTTCCGCCGCTCGAGGAGCAGGCTCTCGAGGAGCGCCGTCGCGCGCACCGTGTCCTGGCCGATCTCGACGAGGAGGGCAGCGAGATCGAACGTCATCGCCTGGGCGGCCGCCGGCGCCGCGCGCTCGATGCGCTTGGAGAGGAGGGCCGCGAGATCGAGGAGCTCGGCGCCGTGCCCCTGGCGCGCGCGTCGCGCCGCCACCCGCGCGAGCCGCGCGGCGACGAGCTCGTCGTCCGGCGTCTCGTCGAGGGCGCGACGGTACGCGCGCATCGCGCTCGCGTCGTCCCCGAGGCAAAGCTCGTCGAGCTCGGCGGCCCGCGCGAGGTGACGGGCGCGCTCCTCGGCCGTGCGCGCGTGCTTCGCCAGCCGTTCGATGGCCTCGCGGAGCGAGCGCGGGTCGCCGTGGTCTTCGACCACGCGGGCGATCTCTTCCGGCGGAACGGGGTGCGCGGGATCGAGCGCGCGCGCCTGCTCGAGCGACGCGAGCGCGTCGAGCGGCGCCCGCAGCCGCGAGTGCTGCATCTGCGCGAGCGACAGCCACATCGCGACCTTCTCGTGGGTCGTCGGAGCGAGGTCGATCCGCGTTCGGAGCGAGCGCGCGGCGAGCTCCCATCGGCCCACGTCCTCTTCGAGGCGCATCTCGAGCGCGCGCGCGGCGACGTTTCGCGGGTCGCGGCCGAGCACGTCCCTCACGAGCTGCCGGGCGCGGGCGGGATCGCTGCTGGCGAACGCGCCGGCCGCGCGCGTCTGCAGCGCGAGCTTCGCGGGACCCTCGTCGCTCAGTCGAGCCTCGTCGAGGAGGGCGCGCGCCAGCGTCCGCGCGTCGCCGCTGCGGGCCGCGGTTCGCTGCAGGCCGAGGATCGCGCCTCGATGATCGCCGTCGATCGCGAGGACCTGCTCGTACGCGCGCGCGGCGCGGGCTGGATCGCCGAGGAGCTCCTCCCAGAGCAGCGCGACCTTCTCGAGGTACCCGATCTTGCGGCCGTCGTCCGGCGTGGTCTCGGCTGCCTGGACGTAGAGCTCGACGAGCGCCCGCGTGCCGGCGTCGCCTCCCTCGCTGAACGCGGGCGAGAGGAGGCGCGCCAGGCCATCGAGCACCTCGGCGTCGCCGGGCGCTGCGATCCACGCCGAGCGCAGGTGACGGATCGCGTCGGCGTTGCGGCCCGCGTCGACGCAGATCTGGGCGGCGCGCACGAGCGTCCGCGCGCGAAGAGCGGCGTCGTCGGTTCTCGCCGCTTCTTGCAGCCACGTGGCGATTCGCTGATCGGGCTTGCCCGCGGCCGCGAGCAGGCGGTCGAGCGCCTCGACGAGCGTGGGATCGGACGCGTCGATCGCGAGGGCGCGCTGGATGTCGGCGATGGCGGCGTCGATGTCGCCGTCGCCTTCGGCCGCGGTGGCGAGCGCGCGAAGCTCGTAGGTGATCGCGGCCGGATCGGTCACGAAACGAAGGCGCGCCCGGCGTGCGCGCGCGGCGTCGACCCAGCGTGCGTCGCGCTCGTTCAAGCGAACGAGCTCGTCGAGCGCTCGGCGATCGACGCTCGGAACCGTGGGGGCGCGCGCCGCTGCCCGCTCGAGCAGGGCGCACGCGCGGCGCCGGTCTTCGAGCCGCCACGCGGCGATCGCCGCGGCCTCGAGCTCGAGCCGGGCGGCCCGCCCGGCGTTCGACTCGATCATGGCTTCTTCGTCGAGGAGCCGCACGAGCGTGCCCCAGTCGCCCTGTGCCGCGGCATGCCGGACCAGCGCGTCGCGGACCGGGCCGATCCCGGGATCGAGCTGCACGGCGCGTTCGAGCGCGTCGCGCGCCGTGTCGACGCGTTCGAGCCGGCGCTCGAGCACCTGCGCGCGTTCGACGTGGAGCCACGCCGCGAGCGGCGCTTCGGCCTCGTACGCCTCGGCCATTCGCACGAGATGATTCGAGAGCGACTCCCACTCGCGCCGGGTCGCCCCGGGAGCCAGCGCCCGTCCGACCAGCTCGGCTTCGAGTCCCTTGAGCGCGCCGGCGTGGTTCGGCGCATACGCGAGGGCCTGCTCCCAGGTCGCGACGGCATCGGGCGCGCGATTGCCGAGCGCCTGCAACAGGCTTGCCTTCACCGCGAGCAGCTCGACCTTGTGCGCCTCGGTCGTCGCCGCCTCCACCTCGCGCTCGACATGCGCGATCATCGCGGGGAGGGCGGCGCGCCCGTGACGCATCCGGCGGAGCAGCCCGTGCGCGGCCGCGGAGGTCGGGTTCAGCTTTGCGGCCGCCTCGGCGTGCGTGGTCGCGCGGGCCTCGTCGCCGAGGATGGTCTCGCTCGCGATGGCGAGCTCGATCTGGATCCGCGCTCCGCCGACCTTGTCTTTGGCCGCCTCGAGGGCGACCGCGCGAGCTTGCAACAGGTCGATGAGCGACCCGGGGTCCGACAGGTCGCCGAACGCGCGAACCAGCGACGGCTCCGGGGTCCAGGAAGTGCGCGCCGCCAGCGGGATGGCGGGGAGCGGAGGCGGCCCCTTGCGCCCTCCCGGAGGAGGCCGCGAGTCGGTCGTCGAGACCTCGACTGCGGCGGGAACCGCGGCCGCCTTCTGGAGGGTGAGGACTTGCTCTTCGACCTCCCACCCCTCGTCGGTGGCCGCCATCAGCCGGTCGATGGAGCCGTGGTCGTTGCCGTCGATCTCCGCGTCGACGTCGTCGGTCGCGTCGATCGCGTCGAGCGGGATGGAGTCTAGCTCGGTGGGCTTGTTCGTCACTCGATCCGGAGTCTACCCGACCCCCGGGTCCGACGCCTCGTCCTCCCCACCACTCCATCGTTCCGCGGAGGTCGCGCATCCCCGGCGGCCGTTCCTCGCACCGGGACGCACTCGGTCGGGGTCCGTTGCGCCCCGCCGCCCGCTCAGTCGCCGACGGGCCGTCCCCGATACATCCGCGCGTGCCGCTCGTTGAGCGGGAGCGTCGAGTCGCGCCCGTCTTCGGGGATGACCGGCACGGGATCGTGACTCGGGATCGAAGGCGAGCGCGCCGACGCGATCGTGGACAAGACCGCCGACGCCTTCGGGTCGGAGACCTCCGCCGCGCTCGGCGCGGACCATGGCGGCGGCGACGGCAGCGTCTTGGGCGAGACGGGGCCGCCGCTCGCCGTGATGACCGCGATCTGCGGGTCGATCCGGCGGATGACCAGGTTCGCCACCATGCGCAGGGCAGGCAGATTGACGCCGACGTTCGAGAGGACCGCGATGATGCCCCAGGTCATCCGGCGGACGTAGAGCTTGTGCTCTGCGTAGCGGAGGACGCAGGTTTCCATGTCGGCGCCGCCGCTGAAGAACGTCTCGTAGAGGCGGGCGATCCGCGGGCCGATCTCCCCGAGCAAGGTCGAGTCGAAGATCGCGGGCAGGTCGGAGTCGACGAGCGCCCCGGTGCCGGCAACGACGAAGCTCCCGTGAACGCCGTCCACGTCGCGCAGCATCCGCAAGGTCTCAGCGATGTTCGCCATGGTTGCCGCCTCAGAGCTTGAAGAGCTCGCGCAGCGAGCTCGAGTCGGTCTGCGGACGGGGCTTCAGCGCCACGACCTCTCCGCCGTCTTCGACCACGATGAAGCAGCGGCCTTCCTTGAACGTGCAATCCATGGCGACGAACCGCTCGATGCCGAGCCCGTCGCCGATGAGCTGCGCCAGCCTGAGCGCGTAGGCCGCGATGTCCGCGAACTCCTGCGTGGCGCCCTGGCTCGCCACCACCCCCCCGTCGCGGCTCATTCTCAGAAAGAGCTCGAAGTCTTCGCTCCGGAGGGTGTGTCCGGCCACCTGGATGGGGGTCACGTCGAACTCGATGCTTTCCCCGACGGGCGCGGGCGGGGGCCTCGACTTGGAGCGCCCATCGGCGTGGAGGACGACCACGCTGCCCGCGAGCCTTTCGTCGCGCGCCTGCGCGGCCCGCAGGAGCAGGCTCTGCCAGTTGCATGTGATGCTGTCTTTCGACGGCCAGTCGCGCTCGGCGGGGTCGAAGGTGCCCTCGTCCCAGCCGAGCATTTCGAGGGCCGCCGGCTCGCCGATGAGCGAACGCGCGAGCGCGTGCACGACGTGGCCGCCGCGAAAGAAGAGGTACCCGACGAGATCGCCCGAGGTCACCCGGACGGCGCGCTTCGAGCCCGCCAGGCATTCCATCTGGACGAGGTCGGCGAGGTTGGCGCCCTTGATTCGCGCCTGGAATCCCGAGCCGCGCACGCCGCTCGGGGGACCGTCTCGGTGGGCAGGAGCTTTCAACGACATCTGGATGCCTCCCATCTAGCGGCTCTTCAAAAGGACGCCCGTCGGTTCGACCTCAGCAATGCTGAGGTTACGCTTGCGCCCGAGCGCGTCGGGCGCGTAGCCGGGGCCGCCCATCTCGGAGGCGTCGAGGCCGTCGATCTCGTCTTCGGGGGAGGAGCGATTGCCGACCCGCGCGCCGATGATCTTGAGCGCCGCGAAGGTCACCCCGGCGACCCAGAGCACGTTGGTGACGATGCCGATGCAGCCCGCCAGGAACTGCCCCGAGTCGCCGTAAAAGAGCCCGCGGACCGGCCCGGGGACACCATTGAAGCCTTCGCCGTAGCGCCCATCGGCGAGGAGTCCGAGCGCGAGGATGCCCCACGCACCGCAAACGCCGTGGACCGATACCGCGCCGACGGGATCGTCGATCTTGAGCGACTGCTCCACGAACATCGCGGATTTGATGACGAGAACGCCGGCGACCGAGCCGATGAGAACCGCCGAGGGAGCGGTCACGAACGCGCAAGGCGCCGTGATCGCGACGAGGCCCCCGAGCATGCCGTTGCAGAGCATCGTGACGTCGGGCGCGCCGAAGCTGACCTTCGTATAGACGTACGCGGCGACCGCGCCGGCGGCCGAGGCGAGCATCGTATTGAGCGCAATGACGGCGATGCGGGTATCGCTGCCGGCCAGCGTCGACCCGGGGTTGAAGCCAAACCACCCGAAAGCGAGGATGAAGGTGCCCAGGACGACGAGCGGAACGCTGTGTCCGGGGATGGCCTTCGCCGTACCGTCGGGCGCGAATTTGCCCTGACGGGGTCCGAGCTCGCGCGCCACCATGAACGCGATCACGCCGCCCGTCATGTGGACGACGGAGCTCCCGGCGAAGTCGACGTGCCCGTGACCGAGCCCGAAGTTGACGCCGAGCGACGAGAGCCAACCGCCACCCCAGACCCAGTTTCCGAAGATGGGGTAGATCAGCATCGAGACGACGAAGCTGAGGAGAACGAACGAGGTGAACTTCCACCGCTCGGCGCCGGCGCCCGTCGGGATCGTTGCGGCCGTATCCATGAACACGAGCTGGAAGAGAAAGAGCGCGGCGACGCCCGGCGTCACGACGTCGGGGCTCAGGAAGAACCCTCGAAGGCCAAAGAGCCCGAGGGTCTTTCCGGCGATCGCGATCGTGGCTTCGTGACCGAGCGTCGGATCGCCCCCGAAGGTGGTCAGCGGGCCGACGCCGCCCATCTGCAGCGCGAAGCCGACCGACCAGAATCCGAGGATCCCGATGCCGTAGACGAGGAAGTTCATCGCCATCGTGTGCGCGACGTTCTTCGCGCGGGTGAGACCCGTCTCGACCAGGGCGAATCCCGCCTGCATGAACATCACGAGGAACCCGGTGAGCAGGGTCCACACGATGTTGAGCGCGGTCTGCGAATCGGCGAGTTGCTTGGCGAGGTCTGCCGCGTTCATGCGCGCACACCGTCCCTCGTCGAACGTTTCCGTTCTATATCGCATTCGTTGCGACGGGCCGAATTCAGGCCGGGTCGCCTCAGCCGCGGCCATCGGTTGGGCGCTGTCAGAAGGGCGCGCCGCGGCCCTCGCCCTCGGCCAGCGCCTGCAGGGAGCCGCACGCGGCGGGACCCAGGTCGTGCAGCTCGAGCGGATCGACGCCGACGTCGAAGCATCGCCAGTTGGGGTCGTTCTCCGTGGCGAGAATCTTCTTCGTCTGGCCCATTGCCCCCCAGTTCTTGAACGCACACGCGAAGATGCTGCTGCAGTTGGTGAGCACCACGGGTCGCGCGCCGGAGCCACCGCGAAGCAGGCTCTCTCCGGGCATCGGCGGCCGGAGCGACGCGATCGCAGGTGCGTCCCAGACGCCCATGAGGTCGAGGAGCGTGGGCAGGACGTCGAGCTGGGTCACGTGGGCGTCTTCGAGCGCGCGTAGCTGCGCGGCTTCCGCAGCCGAGAGAGCGCCGAGCCCGCGCGGGGGCGCGTCGATCCAGAAGGGCACGCGCAGCTCTTCGTCGTAGACGCCCCAGGTGTGGCCGACGGCGCCGCGCTCGCGGATCTGCTCGCCATGGTCGCTGACGAAGACGACGTCGACGCGGTCCGAGCCCGGCAACGCTCGCAGGCCGCGCACGAGCCGCGCGACGGTCGCGTCCTGGCGATGGATGGCGTCGAGGTAGCGGTTGTGCACGGCCACGGCGTCGCCGGCCCCGAAAGCTCGCGACTGCGGCTGGAAGGGGGCGTCGCCCGGGTCGATGACGTACGGGAAGTGGGTGTTCGACAGGTGCACCACGCCGACGAACGGCGCGGGCGCGCCGACCATTGCCGGCAGCGCGTCGAGGACGACGTCGACGAGCTTCCCGTCGTCGGCGCCGACTTCGTACGTCGGGTTCGGATCGAGGTCGGTCGCGCTCACCCAGTGAGCCTGAGCGATGGGCAGCCCGTCGAGCCAAGTCCCGGCGTTCGCGAAGAAGAGGTTCTGCGACGTCCAGTACGCCGTGTCGAAGCCTGCGGCGTGCGCGTACTCCCAGAGGAGGGGCGCTTCGTGGAGCGCGCGCCGCGATGAGGTCGGCGACCGGCCGCTCCAGAGGACCGCCAGCGACACGGCGGTCGTCGAGTCGAGCGCGCGCATCTGCGAGAGCCCGAACCGCGAAGGCAAGAGCGCGTTCGTGAAGGGGGTGGTGACGCAACCTGGCGCCGGGACGCTGCACGCGTCGGTCGCGCGTACGCTCTCGGTCAAGACGAGGAGCACGCTCCGGAGCTCGCCGCGCGGGGCGATGGGCGGCACGGGCAGGGGAGTCCGCTGGCCCGGGTGCGCGCGTTCGACGGCGTCGTCGTGCTGCCATCGCGCCTTCGCCAGGCGCCCCATCGACGCGAGGTAGAGCACGTCGGGAGCGCACGCTTGCTCGCCGCGGCCCGGCGCGCCGAACGAGAAGGCCGCCCCGATGAGCACGAAGGCGGCGACGTCGGTGGCCGCCCGGGACCAGACCTCGGGCACCCGCGCCGCGCGGCCGAGGAGCCACGGCAGGAGAAGCGCGAGGGCCACCGGCGGCGCCAGGGCGCGCAGGAAGCTCGCGCGGTCGATCCAGAGCTGCTGGCCGACGCTCGGTAGCATCGACGTGCCGACCAGCACGGCTCGGGGATTCATGTACGCGTGGTACCGCTCGAAGAAGTAACGCTGCGCGCCCAGCGCCAGGGCCGCGAAGACGACAAGGAGCGCGCGCGCGGCCCAGGCGCGGCGGGAGCTCGCCGCGACGACGAACGCGGCCCAGAGCGTGGTGCTCAGGGCCAGCGTGCCGGCGTAGAGCGCGAGCGTGGGGCGACTCCACGTGGCGATCTGCTCGTGACGGGAAGCCCAATCGACCAGCCCGAGCGCGGCGCCCGGGCCGGCCAGAACGGCCGCCGCGAGCCACCTGGGGCTCGAGCGGGTCGCCGGCGTCCAGCGCGGCGATAGGCCTTCGTCGAGCGCGCGCGACACCACTGTAACGACGACGTAACGCGACGAACCGGGGAGACGCAAGGCCCGCTCGCCTGCGTCGGAGCGGCCGGACGTTGGCTCGGCTTCGCGACGGCCGTTCGTCGGTAGGGTCGTCCTTGCTCTCCGCGGACCCTCGGGCGTCCGCGCATCCCGTCGAGGTTCGCCTCCTCGAGGCTGGCGCCGTCGACGAGGCTGGCGCCGTCGACGTAGGCGTCTTCGACGTTGCACCCCTCGAGATTCGCCGCGCGCGGATCGGCTCCGCGGAGGTCGGCCTCGGTCAGGTCGCGCGTCTCGAGGTTGGCGCCTCGCGACCCTCAGCCGGGCCTTCAAGACGGACGGGCCACAGCCTCCAGGGCAATGGAGGCGGGGAGGCGTCCCTAATTGCATCCATGCGTATCATTGAATATAGTGCCCTTCGTGGCCGCTCTCGATGCGCCGTCCCAGCGGTGGGAGCTCTACCGCGTGCTCTCGGAGCCCGCGCGGCTGCGGCTGCTCGCGCTGGCGGCGCACGAAGAGCTGAGCATCGGCGAGCTCGCCGAGCTGCTCGACGAGAGCCAGCCGAACGTGTCGCGTCACACGAGCGCGCTCCGGCACGCGGGGCTCTTGCGCGATCGTCGCGAGGGCACGCGCACGCTCGTCCGCCTCGCCCCCGAAGCCTCGAGCGATCCCGTCGTCGGCGACGCGCTCGCGAGCGGTCGCGGCCTGTGCGAAGCCGACGGTAGCCTCGCCCGGGTGGGCGATGTGATTCGCGCGCGCGAGGCGCTGGCGCGCGAGTTCTTCGCCCGCCCCGCCGCCAAGGCGAAGGTCGACGCGACGCCGCCGGAGATCGGCGCCTACCTCGCGGCGCTCGCGCCGCTCCTGCCCCAGCGGTCGCTGGCGCTCGACGCCGGCACGGGCGATGGCTCGTTGCTCGAGGTCCTCGCGCCCGTGTACGACCGCGTCGTCGCGCTCGACCGGTCCGAGGCGCAGCTCTCGCGTGCGCGCGAACGGGCGGCGGCGCGCGGGTTCGCGAACGTGACCTTCGTGCAAGGCGAGGTCGACGGGCGCGAAGTGAAGGGCGCGCTCGCCGAAGCGCGCGGAGCCGCGGGGCGCACCGACGCGAAGCTCGCCGGCGCCGACGCCGTCTTCGCGTCGCGCGTGCTTCACCACGCCTCGCAGCCGGGCAAGGTGGTCGGGCAGCTCGCGTCCCTGTGCGCGCCCGGCGGCGCGCTCGTGATCCTCGACTACGCGCGACACGACGACGAGTCGATGCGCGACCAGGCCGACGTGTGGCTCGGCTTCGAGGCCGCCGAGCTCAGGGCGTTCGCACGCGCCGCGTCGCTCTCCGACGCTCGCGTCACGAGCGTTCCCGCGCCCTTCTGCGGCACGGGGCCCGACCGGGGGCTCCCCTGGCAAGTGATGGTGGCCCGCAAGGGCAATCCGAACGGAAACGGCAACGCGAAAGGGAAATAGCGATGGCGGACAACTACAAAGTTAAGGACATCGGGCTGGCGGACTGGGGTCGCAAAGAGACCACCATCGCCGAGAGCGAGATGCCGGGGCTCATGGCCCTTCGCAAGGAGTTCGGCGGGAGCAAGCCGCTCAGGGGCGCGCGCATCGCCGGCTGCCTTCACATGACCATCCAGACCGCGGTGCTCATCGAGACGCTCACCGAGCTCGGCGCCGAGGTCACCTGGACGAGCTGCAACATCTTCTCGACGCAGGACCACGCGGCCGCGGCGATCGCGAAGACTGGAGTGCCGGTATTCGCATGGAAGGGCGAGACCGAGCAGGAGTACACCGACTGCATCGAGATGCAGCTCAAGGCGTTCAAGGGCGGCAAGGCCCCGAACATGATCCTCGACGACGGCGGGGATCTCACGCAGATCATCCACGACAAGTACCCCGAGTTCTTCTCGGGTCCGGATGCGATCCGCGGCATCAGCGAAGAGACGACCACGGGCGTTCACCGCCTCTACGATATGGCGAAGAAGGGGACCCTCGAGGTCCCTGCCATGAACGTCAACGACAGCGTCACCAAGTCGAAGTTCGACAACCTCTACGGGTGCCGTGAGTCGCTCGGCGACGGGCTGAAGCGCGCCACGGGCGTCATGTTCGCGGGCAAGGTCGCGGTCGTGTGCGGCTACGGCGACGTCGGCAAGGGCTGCGCGCAGTCGCTCCGCGGGCTCGGCGCGCGCGTCATCATCACCGAGATCGACCCGATCTGCGCGCTGCAGGCCTCGATGGAGGGCTACCAGGTCGCTACCCTCGAAGAGGTCGCCCCGAGCGCCGACATCTTCGTGACGGCGACGGGTTGCATGGCCGTCATTCGCGGCGAGCACATGCGCGTCATGAAGGACCAGGCCATTCTCTGCAACATCGGCCACTTCGACACCGAGATCGACGTCGCCTGGCTCGAGAAGAACCCCGAGATCAAGGAAGAGAACGTCAAGCCGCAGGTCGACCAGTTCATCTTCCCCGACGGCAAGCGCATCACGCTCCTCGCGCGCGGCCGTCTCGTGAACCTGGGCTGCGCGAACGGCCACCCGTCGTTCGTCATGTCGACGAGCTTCTCCAACCAGGTCATCGCGCAGATCGAGCTCTGGCAGAACGCAGCGACGTACGAGAAGAAGGTCTACGTGCTGCCGAAGCGCCTCGACGAGAAGGTCGCGGCCCTGCATCTGGCGAAGCTCGGCGTGAAGCTCACCAAGCTCACGAAGGACCAGAGCGAGTACCTGGGCATCCCGGCCGACGGGCCGTTCAAGCCGGAGCACTACCGCTACTAAGTCCGCTGGGGGGGGTCGAGAACCTTCGAGAACCGTCGATAACCGCCGAGACGCGGAGACGCCAAGGAAAGCAAACATCGGAGCTTCACCGATGTAGGCGCCACCCCGGCGGTCTTCGCGGCTCGGCGGCTCATCCCTCGAACGGCTCTCGAATTCTCGATCTCGTTCCCGGTGTAACATCGAGGCGATGACCGGAGCGTCGCGCGACGAGCTGCCCTTCGAGCGGCTTGGCGACTACACAGTGCTGGCGCCCATCTCCGAGGGGGGGATGGCGAGCGTCTGGCTGGGGCGGGGGGCCGACGAGGCCAAGCGCTTCGCGGCGCTCAAGGTCATTCGCCCCGAGCACGGGCGCAACAAAGAGTTCGTCGCGATGTTCCTCGACGAGGCGAAGATCGCCTCGCGCCTCTCGCATCCGAACATCATCGCCATCCACGGGTCCGGTCACGACGGCCGCCGTCACTTCCTCGCGATGGAAGTGCTGCTGGGCCACACGCTGCTCGAGGTGTGGGAGAGGGCTCACGCCCGCAAGCGCAAGCTCCCCTACGAGCTTCTCGCGTGGATCGGCGCGCGCATCGCCGACGCGCTTCACCACGCTCACGAGCTCCGAGACGAAGAGGGCCGGCCGCTGCAGGTGATCCACCGGGACGTCAGCCCGTCGAACATCTTTCTGACCGACGAGGGCGTGCCCAAGCTCATCGACTTCGGCCTCGCGAAGGCTCGGGACCGCATCGCCTCCACCGCCATCGGGGTCATCAAAGGGAAGCTCGCGTACCTCGCGCCCGAGCAGGTCCTCGGCAAGCCAGCCGATCGCCGCGCCGACATCTTCGCGCTCGGCGTGACGCTCTGGGAGATCTCGCTCGACCGCCGCCTCTTCCGGAGCGACAGCGACGTCGAGACGGTCCGCCGCGTGCGCGACGCCCATGTGCCCGATCCGAGGACGAAGGCGAAGGACTATCCCGGCCCGCTCGCCGACGCGCTCGGGCGGGCCCTCACCAAGGATCCGGGCGACCGCTGGCAGACCGCCGCCGAACTGCGCGACGCGCTCGACGCCTTCGTGGCGGGGTGCGCGCAGCCGACCGACGGGCCGACGATGCAGAGGATGCTGCAGGCCGCGCTCGCGGACCTCTTCGACGGAACCGCGCGGCCGCCGTGGGAGAAGCTGATCGACGACGCGGCCGGCCCCTCGGAGCGCCTCCGCGTCTGGGACGACGAGCGTCAGAGGATGACCTGGATGAACGCGTCGACCGAGGCCCTGTCCGCGACCGGCGACAGCGACCCGACCACGATTCATCACCCCGATCCGGAGACGACGCGGGCCACGCGACCAGGCCGCCTCGACGCGGCGCTCGCCGCCAGGCTGACCTGCGCCGAGCTCGATCGCGTGACCCTCGCGCGGGCGTGGCTCGAGAGGTCGATCGTCGACGAGCTCCTGGGCGACGGAGCCCACGCGGCCGACCACGCCGCGGCCTCGATTGCCGCATCCGGAACGGGAGCTGCCCACGCCATCCTCCGCCGCCTCGGCGCCGCGAGCGGGCGCCCCGCCAAGGCCATGGAGCACCTCGACGCGGAGATCGCCGAGGCGTCCTCGGAGGCGGTAGGGGCGGATCTCCTCGCGGAGCGCGCGCGCCTGGTGGACCTGGCGGGAGACGCGACCGCGTCACGCAATGCCTGGGAGCGCGTGCTCGACCTCCGCCCGGACCATCCCGCCGCGCTCCGGGGCCTCGAGGCTGCCCTCGCGGGCGACGCGGGCGACGCCGGAGCCACGGCGGCCCTCGCCGATCACCTCGGGCGCATGAGCGACGCGTACGCGGGCGCGCCTGCGCTCTCGGCGTGGTTGCAGGTCGAGCGCTCGGCCCTCCTCGACCGGACGCTCGACCAGATCGACGCGGCCAAAGCGGCGCTCGTCCACGCCCTCGGCCTCGACCGACGTATCGGCCCGGTGCGGGCGGCGTGCGTCCGCCACGCCGTCATTCACCGCGACGGCGCGTGGCTCGTGGCGCTGCTCGCCGACGAAGCGTCGATCGAGACCGACAGCGTCCGCGCGGCTCGACTCGAGCTCGACGCGGCGTGCATCGCCCGCCGTCGGCTCGGCGATCTCGAAGGCGCCGTGGCTCTCCTCGAACGAGCCGCGGCGCGCGTCCCGATCGCGCCCGACGTCCACCGCCGGATCCTCGACGAGCTCGTGTCGCTCCACGAGCTCGGCGGTCGCCCGGCCGAGGCGCTCCGCGCGAGACGGTTGCGGCTCACGCACCTCGACGACCCTCGGGCGCGCGCGCACGAGCAGCGCGCCATCGCGTCGTTCGAAGAGTCGCTCGGTGACCTCGCGGCGGCGGTCGTGGCCCTCGAGCGCGCGCACGAGCTCGCGCCCGACGACGCGACCCTGGTCCACGCGCTCGACCGCCTGCTCGGGGTCACCGGCGCGGCCGTGAAGCGCACGGAGCTGTGGTCGCGCTTCGCGGCGGGAGCGGCGCAGGGGGCCGAGCGCGCTCGCCGGTTGCTGCGGGCGGCCGATCTGGCCGCATCGCACGGGGAGACCGCGAAGGCCGTGGAGCTCGCGCGCTCGGCGGTGGTCGCGGAGCCGTCGGCAGCGGCGGCGGTCGACAAGCTCCTCGGGTGGCTGGCGTCGCCGCCCGAAGAAGGGTCCCTCACGGCGGTACGCGCCCGGATCGCCGCGCATGCCCACGGCGCCGCCCACGCGCCCGACGTCGTCCGTCGCGTCGCGCACCTCGAGGCCATCGCGCTGTTGCAGGAAGAGCTCGTGGGCGACGTGGCTTCGGCCGCGGCGACGTACGAAGCGGTCCTGCGCGCCGACGCGTTCCGGCGCACGGCGCTCGTGGGCCTCGCGCGGACCGCCGCTCGCGCGGGCGACCCCGCGCGCGTGCTCTGGGCGCTCCTCGAGGAGGCCGATCAGACGAACGACGCCCCGGCGGCGGACGCGCTACGCCTCCGCGCGGCGGAGGTCTGCGCGAAGGACGATCCCGATCGCGCGCTCGGGCTGGTGCGCGAGGTGCTCGCGCGCTCCCCGGAGAACGCCAATGCGCGGCGCTTCGAGACTGCGCTCCACGAAGAGGCGGGCCGATGGGCGCAGGCCGACGCGTCGATGGCGGCGGCCATCGAGCACGCCCTGGACGAGCGCGAGGCCGTCGACCTCTGGCTGGCGCGGTCCGAGCTTGAGCGCGGTCGCCTCCGGTCCCCCAAGGAGGCCATCGATTCGCTCCGGGCCGTCCTCTCGATCGACCCGCGGCATCCGGGCGCGCGCGAGGGCCTGGCGTCGCTGCTCGAAACGATCGGCGACGCAGGCCTCCTCCGCGACGGCTTCGTCGACCTCGCGTCGACGGCGACCACCGGAGAAGAGCGCGCGCGCGCGTTCAGCCGCGCCGCCGAGCTCGACGAGCTCGTGCTCGGAGACGACACGCACGCCGCGGAGCTCTACGCCCGCGCGCGCGCCGAAGCGCCCGAGAGCGCATGGCTCGAAGAGCGCGAGGCCCGGCTCCTCGTGCGCTTGGCGCGGTCCGGTTCGAGCACGCCTCTCGTCGGCGCGCTGACCGCGCGGCTCGAGCGCGCGCCCGGAAACCCGGGTCGGGCCTTCGATCTCGCCACGGCGCTCATCGAGCAGGCCGGGCACGGCGGCCGCGACGGCGGTGCCGACAAGGTCGACGACCTGACGCGCGCGGTGTCCCTGGTCGAAGGCGTGCTCGCGGCCGACCGGACCGCGGCGCACGCGTTGCGATCGCTCGAGCGCATCGCGCGCGCGACGGGATCGGCCGCCCGCATGGCGAACACCCTTTCGCAAGAGGCGGACGCGTTCACCGACGACGCGGCTCGGCTCGGCGCCTTGTGGGCCGAGGTCGCCGTGGTGACCGCCAGGCTGCCCGGCGGCGACCCGACGTCGACGCTCGACCGCATCCTCGAGCGCGCCCCGGCCGATCGCGCGGCGCTGGCCGAGGTCGTTCGCCTCGCGATCCCGCGGTCGCGCGCCGGGGACGCGTCCGCGCACGCGCGACTCGTGGCGGCCCTGCGTGCGCAGCTCGTGCAGGCCCAGACGCCGACCGACCGTTACGCCGCGCACCTCTCGCTCGCGCTCCTGCTCGAGCCCGACGGGATCGCGCACGGCGCCGACGACGGGCGAGCCCGCGCGGCGCTCCTGCACTACCGGAAGGCGCTCGAGATCGAGGCGCGCTCCGTGGTCGCGGCCGACGGCGCGGCGCGCCTCGGCTCGGAGCTCGGCGACGCGGAGGCGGCGATCGCCGCGGCGCTGGCGCAGGCGGAGCTCGTCGAGGACCCCAGGCGCCGAGCCGCTCTTCTGGTGCAGGCGGCGGCCCAGACGCTCTCGGCCGCCGATGTACCCATGGGGACGCGGTCGGAGCGGCGCGCCCGGGCCGGCGAGATGGCGGAGCGAGCGCTCGCGGCCGACCCCGAGGGGCTGCCGGCGGTGACGCTACTCGTCGCCGTGCGCGGCGAAGACGGCCTCTCGGGAGAGCGCCGCGATCGGCTCCTCGAAGTGCTTCGCGGCGCGTTCGACCGAGCGCGCGGCGCGCAGGCAATCGTCGGGATCGGGAGCGAATTGGCGCGCCTCGCAGCGATCGAGCCCGCCGATCGGCTGCTCGCGATCGAGGCCCTGCGTCGCGTCATCGCCGCGTCGCCGGGGCACGGCGCGTCTCTTCGCGCGCTCGCGGACCACTTCGCCGCGATGGGAGCCTGGGGCGACGCCGTCGGCTCGCTCGAGCAGGTCGCGGAAGCCGCCCGCGAGCCGCGCGCGCGTCTCGCGGCGCTCTTCGATCTCGCCGACGTCTTCGGGGCTCGGCTCGGGCGGCCGGCGGACGTCGAGCGCACGCTTCGCGCGGCCCTCGACGTCGATCCGACGTCCGTCGACGCGCTCCGGAGGCTCCTGGCGCACCGGCGCACGGAGGGCGCACCGCCGAGCGAGCTCGCCGGGTGGCTCGCGCGCCTGGGCGAGGTCGAGCCGTCTCCCGAGGCCAAGGCGGCCATCCTCACCGAGCTCGGCGAAGTCCTGCGCGTCGCGGGCGACGCCGCCGGGGCGGAGAAGGCCCTCGTCGAGGCGACGGCGCAGGCGCCGAGCGCGGCGCGGCTCGCGCGTCTCGCGGCCCTCTTTTCCGGAGCGCCGTCCGACGAGGCGCGCGCTCTGAATGCGGTCGTCGCGCGCGCCAAGGCCGTCGACCGGCCGGACGCGGCGGTCTTCGCGGCCCTGGGGCGCATCGAGGTCGACGCTCTCGGCCGGTGGGCCGAGGGCGTCGGGCACCTGCGGGTCGCCGTGAGCCTCGCCCCCAGGATGCACGAAGCGCGCGCTGCGCTCGCGCGCGGTCTGGTCCAGGTCCGGGGCGGCGCCGAGGCGACGGGCGCGCTCTTGCCGATGCTCACGCCCGACGCGGCTCCTCTGCTCTCGCTCGCCGACCCTGCGGCCGCCCTCGCGACGCTCGAGACCGCGCTCGCGGGCGAGGGCCGCCACGACGACGCGCTGGTCGTTCGCGAGCTCCGCGCCGTCGCCGGGGGTCTCGACGACGGCGCGCACGCCGAGCTGAGGGCACGGCGTCACCCGAGCGACCCCGCGGCGCCGGTCCCCACCGTGCTCGATGCGGCGGCCTTGCGCGCGAGCGTGGTCCCGGAAGACGTGCCCGGCCTCCTCCTCGACCTCGCGGCCGCGGTCGCGAGCGCGGCGGGAAAGTTCGCCCGCGTCGAGATGGAAGACCTCGGAGTCTCTCCGCGCGAGCGGCTCACCGGGCACCCGCGCCTCGTCTACCGGCTCGCGAGGATGTTCGGGCTCGAGGCGCCGGACGTGGTCGTGAGCGCCGTCGCGCCGCGGGTGCGCGTCGTCGCCCATGACACCCCCTGGTTGCTCGTGCCCGAGGCGCTGCTCGCCCAGCCCGAGCCGGTGCAGACCGCTCGCCTCGTCGGTGCGCTGGTGCGTCTCGCCCTCGGCGTGCCCTGGATCGAGGACCTGCGCGGCGGGTACGCGCAGGCCGTCCTCTGCGGAGCCGCACGCCAGGCCCTGCCAGACTATGCCGACGTCGCCGACGCGGCCTCGCGCGAGCGGATCGACGACCTCACGAGGCGCATCGCGCGATCGATCGGCCGCAAGCACAAGAAGGCGCTGCTCGAGCTCGCGCCGGCGCTCGGCGCCACGCGGGCGCCGACGCTCGTGGACGTCGAGGTCTTCGAACGGGGCATCGCGCGCTCCGAGCTCCGGGCCGCGTTCATCGTGACCGGCGATCTGCTGGCGACCCTCGACGCGGCCCGCGCCTCCGACGCCGAGCTCGCGCGGGCGACGGCGAACGTCGGGAAGGCCGCGCTCGCGGCCACGCTGTCGCATCCCTTCGCGCGGGACCTGGTCTCGTTCGCGCTCGCCCCGGCGACGACCGCGCTGCGCCGAAAGCTCGGCACCTCCTGGTCTCGCCGCTAGAGCACTGCCGCTCACTCAAGCGAGAGAGATTGGCCGCAGAGGCGCAGAGAGCGCAGAGAACAGAGGGTTTTGCGGGCGCTGCAGCGCAATAACGCAGATCGGATCCGCCGCGCAGGTCGCCAAGCGTTCGCCCCAATCTCCGCTCTACGCCCTCTGCGTCTCTGCGGCCAATCTCGCTCTCGAGCGCGGGCCGCTCAGTCCTGGTACATCGACTCGATCTCGGCCGAGAACTTCTCTTCGACGAGCTTTCGCTTCACCTTGAGGGTCGCCGTCAGCTCGCCGGTCTCGATGCTGAAGGGGCTCGGCAAGATGACGAATTTCTTCACTTGCTCGACGCGCGCCATGTCGGCGTTCACGGCGTCGAGGGCGCGCTGGACCTCGGAGACGACCGCCGGGTCGGTGTGGAGAGGGCGGCCGCGGTCGAGGCCGCGCTCTTCGCGAAAGCGTGCTCCCGCCTCCGCGTCGAGGGTCACGAGGGCCGTCAGGTGCTTTCTGCGGTCGCCGATGACGACGACTTCGCTCACGAGCGCGTGGTTCTTGAGAGCCGCCTCGATGTTCGTGGGGGCGACGTTCTTGCCGCCGGCGGTGATGATGAGATCCTTCTTGCGGCCGGTGATCGAGACGAATCCGTCGGCGTCGATGACGCCGAGATCGCCGGAGTGGAGCCACCCTTCGACGAGCGCGTCGGCCGTGGCCGCGGGGTCCTTGTAGTAGCCGAGGAAGACGTTGGGCCCGCGCGCGAGGATCTCGCCGTCGTCGGCGATCTTGGCTTCGACGCCGGGGAGGGCGACGCCCACCGAGCCGAGCTTCACCCGGCCCGGCCGGTTGATCGAGGTGCCGCCCGCATTCTCGCTCTGCCCGTATCCCTCGTGGACGACGATATCGAGGGCGGCGAAGAACTCGAGGATCTCGCGGGCGATCGGCGCCGCGCCGCTGACGAAGAGGCGGCCGCGGTCGAGGCCGATCGCTTGCTTCAGCCTCAAGAAGAAGACCTTGTTGGCCACGCGGTACTGCGCCTCGAGCGCGAGGGGGAGGCGCTCGCCGCGCATCTTGTACGCGCTCGCGCGCTGCCCGACGCCGAGAGCCCACGCCGCGACCCGCTTCCTGGCGCCGCCGGCGGTCGCGAGCTTGGCCGCGATCGCCGCGTGGAACTTCTCCCAGATGCGCGGGACGCCGAAGAACACGGTGGGCCGCACCTCGCGAAGGTTGGCGGGCACATGGTCGATCGACTCGGCGAAATAGATCGCGCTGCCCGCCGTGAGCGGGCCATAGAGCGAGAAGATCTGCTCGGCGATGTGCGAGAGCGGCAGGTACGAGAGCAGGCGGTCCGAGCAGCCCAGGCTCGCGATCTCGATCGCCAGCGTCCCCGCGAAGGCCACGTTGGCGTGGGAGAGCATGACGCCCTTGGGCGGGCCCGTCGTGCCCGAGGTGTAAATGAGCGCGGCGATCCCGCCGGGCTCGAGCGCGTGGATGCGCTCGAAGAACGCGGCGTCCGGGATCGCCTCGCCCCGGGCGACGAACGCGTCCCACGAGAGCACCTGCGGGTCGTTGACGACCGCGCCCCGCATGGTGACGATCCAGCGCAGGTTCGGGAGGTTCGCGCGCTCGGCGCGAATCTTCTGCCACTGCGCGTCGGAGTCGACGAAGACCACCGGCGACTCGGTGTGGTTGACGATGTACCGCGCTTCGACGGGCGACGACGTCGCGTAGATCCCCGCGGGCGCTCCGCCGATCGCCATGCACGCCAGGTCGGCGACGACCCACTCGGGCCGGTTCGCGCCGAGAATGGCCACCGAGGAGCCGTGAGCGCAGCCGAGCGCCATCAGCGCCTTGCCCGCGTGCTTGACCTGCTCCGCGTAGCGCCTGTACCCGGTGGGCACCCACGCTCCGCCCACCTTGGAATAGTACGCCGGCGAGTCAGGAGCGGCCGCGGCGCGGTCGAAGAGGCGCTGCGGGATGGTATCGACGGGCATCTTCGCCCGGCGTATCGCGCCGAACGGTCGAGAGCAAGGCGGGCCGGCGCGTCAGACCGAGTCTTGTCGCGCGGCCTCGGCGAGCTCCTTCGCCCACGCGCGGATCCGATCTTCGCGCGGCCCCTCGAGCATGATCCGCAGCTTGGGCTCGGTGCCGCTCCAGCGGACGAGGACGCGCCCGTCGGCGCCGAGCGCCTTGACGATCTTCGCCGTGAGCTCGGCGAGCCGCGGCATCGCGTCGAGCGACTTGCGGGCCGGCAGGGTCACATTCTCGAGCACCTGCGGCACCCGCTCCATCGCGCGGTCGGCGAGCTCGCTGAGCGGCAGACCCGTTCGCAGCATGAGCGCGAGCACCTGGAGACCGCCGAGGAGCCCGTCGCCCGTGGAGGCGTGATCGAGGAAGACCAGGTGCCCGGACTGCTCGCCGCCGAGGTTGTAGCCGCCGGCCCGCATCGCCTCCACGACGTACCGGTCGCCGACCTGCGTGCGCACGAGCTTCCCCCCCGCGCGCGTCATGGCGCGCTCGAGCCCGAGGTTCGACATCACCGTCGCGACCACGGTCTTCTGGCGGAGCGTGTTGTCGGCCGCCATGGCCGCCGCGCACATCGCGAGGACGCAGTCGCCGTCGACGATCTGGCCCTTCTCGTCGACCACGATGACGCGGTCCGCGTCGCCGTCGAGCGCGATCCCGATCGCGGCCCCGCGCTTCACCACCTCGGCGCACACGTTCTCGGGGTGGAGGGCGCCCGAGTCCTTGTTGATGTTCACGCCGTTCGGCTTGACGCCGATCGCGGTCACGTGGGCGCCGAGCTCCTGCAAGACCAGCGGCGCGACGCGGTACGCCGCGCCGTGGGCCGCGTCGACCACGACGCGCACGCCGTCGAGCGAGAGGTCGCGCGGGAACGTCTGCTTCAGGAACACGACGTAGCGGCCGCGCGCGTCTTCGAGCTTCTCGGCGCGCCCGATCCCCGGGCCCGTGGAGCGCTTGCCGAGGAGGCTGTCGTCGGCGATGAAGCTCTCGATCTCGCTCTCGGCCTCGTCGGGCAGCTTGAAGCCGTCGCCCCCGAAGACCTTGATTCCGTTGTCTTGATAGGGGTTGTGGCTCGCGCTGATCACGATGCCCGCGTCGGCGCGCATGCTCACCGTCAGGTGGGCGATGGCCGGCGTGGGCATCGGCCCGCAGAGCATGACGCGGCCGCCCATGGCGCAGACGCCGCTCGCAATCGCCTGCTCGAGCATGTAGCCCGAGAGCCGCGTGTCTTTCCCGATGATGACGCGCGGGATGTGCGTCTTGCCGCGACCGGCGACGAACGTCACCGCGCGGCCGAGCTGGAGCGCGAGCTCCGGCGTCATGGGGTGCTCGTTGGCGATGCCCCGGATTCCGTCGGTTCCGAACAGTTGGCGAACGTGGACGTTCGCGGCGCCGTTCGTGTGGGTTTTCTTCATCGTTTCCTGGAGGCCGGCTCGGGAGGCCGGCTGGGCGAGGTCCTCGGAGGTTCCGTTCGCGTCTCGTCGCGAGTCGCGCGATCGGCGCGGCGCGCCGGCGCGGCCCCCGAGGTTCAGGGTACGCGCTCGGGCGGCTAGCGATCCCGCTAATCGCGCATGTTGACGAACTGGAGCTCGATGCCGAAATCGCGCGCCCGTAGCGCCTGGATAGCTTGCTGGAGGTCGTCGCGGTTCTTGCCCGTGACGCGGACCTGCCCCTCCTGGATGCCGGCCTGCACCTTGAGCTTCGCGTCCTTTATGGCCTGGACGATGGCCCGCGCCTTCTCGACCTCGATGCCCTCTTTGATCTTCACGACGATGCGGGCGCCGCCCTTCGACGTCTTCTCGGGCTTGCCGGGGTCGAAGAAGCGGAGCGACACCTTGCGCTTGACGAGCTTGTCTTGGAGCACGACGAGCGCGGCCTTCGCCCGGTCTTCGCTCGTGGATCGGATCGTCACCGCCTCGGGGGTTCGCTCGAGTTCGGTCTGGGTGTCTTTGAAGTCGAAGCGCTGGACGATCTCGCGCTCCGCCTGGTTGAAGGCGTTGTCGACCTCGTTCTGCTGCACCTTCGAGACGACGTCGAAGCTCGGCATGGCGATCCCGGAGGCTACACTCTAACCGGAGCGCTCCCCGTCTTCAAAGGGCGACCGGCGGGTCGCGCGGCAAACCGAGCAGGTCCGCTCGAGCCTCGCCCACGAGGACGAGCGAGCCGGCGACGACCACGAGCCTCGCCCCGCTCTGCCTGCCGAGCGCGAGCGCTTCGCGAACGGAGCGGGCGACGACCCCGGCGTGCCGCGCGGCGAACGCCGCGGGATCGACGGCCGCGCGCGAGCCGCCCTCGGGCGCGAGGTAGATGCGTGTCCCGGCGACGGGGGTGAGCACGTCGAGCATCGGCGGCCAGTCCTTGTCGCCGAGGGTCCCGAAGACGAGCGTCACGTCGCCCGGCCGGTGACCGAGCGACCGTACGTGCCGCGCTAGGGCCTTGGCGCCGTCGGGGTTGTGGGCGGCGTCGAGGAGGAAGTGGTCGATGCGTTCGAGCCGCCCGGGCCAGCGGACGCCGGCGAGGCCGCTCGCGATGGCGTCGGGCGTTGCGCCGATGCGAGCCCCGAGGAGAGCCGCGATGCGCGCGTTGTCTCTCTGGTAGTCGCCGTCGAGGCCGATGCGCGCCGGCACCGGTCCGTCGATGGCGTCGCTCGTGGTGGCCCCGGCGGCGCGCGCGACGGCCTCGATGACGGCGTGCACGTCGGGCGCCATCGGGCCGAGCACGATGTCGAGACCCACCTTGGCGATGCCGGCCTTCTCGCGCGCGATGTCGGCGAGCGTCGGGCCGAGACGGTCGGTGTGGTCGAGCGCGATGCGCGTGATGGCCCCGGCGCGAGGGCAGGGGAGGACGTTGGTCGCGTCGAGGCGGCCGCCGATCCCGACCTCGACGACGGCGATATCGACCTCGGCGTCGCGGAAAGCGACGAACGCCGAGAGCGTCGCCGCTTCGAAGAACGACAGATGCGGCGTGTGGTCGAGGACGCGAGCGAGCGTCGCGGCGAGCGTCGCGTCGTCGATCGGCTCGCCCTGGAGCCGGACGCGCTCGGCGAACCGGCACAGGTGCGGCGACGTGAAGAGGCCCGTCTTCAGGCCCTGCGCGCGCCCGATCGACTCGACCATCGCGCACACGCTGCCTTTTCCGTTGGTGCCTGCGACGTGCACGCTCTCGAACGCGCGCTCGGGGTGGTCGAAGCGCGCGCACGCCTCGCGCATCGCGTCGAGCCCGAGGCGCATGCCGAGCGGAGCCCGGGCGTAGAGCCTGCCGAGCGCGTCTGCGAGCACGGGGGCGGCGGGGTCGGGCACGAGGCGGTCAGTCGTGGCGCGTGCCGTGGCCGTTGGCCAGGCGGCCGCTCTGGTTGCCGCTCGGGTCCTCGCCGCGCGACGCGCGGCCCGCGAGGAGGTGCCCGAGGATCTCGGCGATCTCGCGCTTCATCTCGAGACGGCTGACGATGCGGTCGATCATGCCGTGCGCGAGGACGAACTCGCTCCGCTGGAAGCCCTCGGGCAGCTTCTGGTGGATCGTGTTCTCGATGACGCGCGGACCCGCGAAGCCGATGAGCGCCCCCGGCTCGGCGAGGTTCACGTCGCCGAGCAAGGCGAAGCTGGCGGCGACGCCGCCGGTGGTCGGGTCGAGCAGGACGCTTATGAACGGCAGCTTAGCGTCTTTCAGGCGCTCGAGGGCGGCGACGGTCTTGGCCATCTGCATGAGGCTGAGGATCCCCTCCTGCATGCGCGCGCCGCCGGACGACTGGAGGAGCACGACGGGGAGCCCTTCGGCGACCGCGCGCTCGAAGAGGCGCGCGATTTTCTCGCCGGCAACGCTGCCCATCGACCCGCCCATGAAGGCAAAGAGGAACGCACCCCACGCGATGGGAACGCCGCCCAGGGTCGCGCGGCCGATCTCGAGCGCCTCTTTCGCGTGCGTCTTCTTCTGGGCCGCCGCGATGCGCTCGCCGTAAGATTTGCCGTCGACGAAGTCGAGCGGGTCCGACGGCTCGAGGTGCGCGTCCCACTCTTCGACCGCTCCGTCGTCGGCCAGGAGCCGGCGCCACCCGGGCGCGCTCAGCTTGTGGTGCCGCCCGCAGAGGGTGCAGACCTCGTGGTTTCGCGCGAACGTCTCGGCGTCGAGGGTCTCGCCGCAGCCGTCACACTTGCGAAAGACACCCTTGCCGAGTGTCTTCTTCTCGGCGGCATCGCGCTCGGGAGGCTTCTTGTCGGGCCACTGCATCGCTTGCCCTCACTCTAGCGCGGCGCGTCCGGGGGAGAGGGAGATTAGCCGCAGAGGGCGCGGAGAGCGCGGAGAGCGCGGAGAGCGAGGAGAGCGAGGAGAGCGCGGAGAGCGAGGGTCGAAGATCGCGAACCCACACGTTGGATTCGAGCCCGTCGCACAGCCTGCACCGTGCACAAAACCCCTCTTCCCTTGCGCCCTCTGCGCCTCTGCGGCCAATCTCTGTCTCCCCGAGAGCGCCAGCGCGTCAGAAGGCCATCGTGGAGAGGTCGGGAGAGACGCGCAGGGTCGGTTCGGTCTTTTCCTGCACTTCGCGGGCGCTCACGCCGGGGGCGACTTCGCGGAGGAGGAGGCCGTCGGGGGTGACGTCGATGACGGCGAGTTCGGTCAGGATGCGGTGAACGACGCGGCGCCCCGTGAGCGGAAGGTTACAGTCGCGGAGGATCTTGGGCGCCCCGTCCTTGGCCGCGTGGTCCATGATGACGACGACGCGCTTGGCGCGCGCGACGAGATCCATCGCGCCGCCCATGCCCTTGACCATCTTGCCGGGGATCATCCAGTTGGCGAGATCGCCGTGCTCGCTGACCTGCATCGCGCCGAGGATGGCGAGGTCGATGTGGCCACCGCGGATCATCGCGAAGCTCTCGGCGCTCGAAAAGATGGCGCTGCCCGGGAGCATCGTCACGGTCTCTTTGCCAGCGTTGATGAGATCGGGGTCCACGCTCTCGGGCGACGGGTATGGCCCGATGCCGAGCAGACCGTTCTCGCTCTGGAGGACGACGTCGACCCCCTCTGGGATGAAGTTGGCGACGAGGGTCGGCATTCCGATCCCGAGGTTGACGTAGTACCCGTCGCGGAGCTCCTTCGCCGCGCGGCGGGCGATGCGGTCGCGCGCCGACACGGCGCCCGAGGCGGGCGAGGCGGGCGGCGCCTGCGCTGCGCCCGATGCCGGAGGCCGGGGCGCCGTCATGCCGCCCCGCCGACGGCCGCGCGGGTCGTCTTGCGCTCGATTCGCTTCTCGAAGCGCGTGCCCTGGAAGATCCGCTGCACGTAGATCCCCGGCGTGTGGACGTGATCCGGATCGAGGTCGCCCACCTCGACCAGCTGCTCGACCTCGGCGATCGTCACCCGGCCCGCGGTGGCCATCATCGGGTTGAAGTTCATCGCCGTGTGGCGGTAGACGAGGTTGCCGAAGCGGTCGCCCTTCCACGCCTTGACGAGCGCGTAGTCGCCCGTGATGGCCGGCTCGAGCACATAGAGGCGCCCGTCGAACTCGCGCGTCTCTTTCTTCGCCGAGACCAGCGCCACGCTCCCGTCGGCGGCGTACCGAACGGGGAGGCCGCCCTCGCTGATCTCGGTGCCGGCGCCCGTGGGCGTGTAAAAGGCGACGACGCCCGCGCCGCCGGCGCGCAGGCGCTCGGCGAGCGTCCCCTGGGGAGTGAGCTCGACCTCGAGCTCGCCCGACAGGTACTGGCGCTCGAACTCCTTGTTCTCGCCGACGTAGCTCGAGACCATCCTGGCGATCTGCTTGTTGCGCAGGAGGACGCCGAGGCCGAAGTCGTCGACGCCGCAGTTGTTCGACACGACCGTGAGGCCCCGGGTGCCGAGCTCGCGCAGCGCCCGGATCGAGTTCTCGGGGATGCCGCACAACCCGAAGCCACCCGCCAGCACCGTCGCGCCGTCGGGGATGTCGCGCACGGCATCGGCCGCAGAAGGGAAGACCTTGTTCAAGCAGTTCTCCTCGATGGGGCTCTCGATCGAGCTCTCGCGGCGAAAACCGTAGTGAACCTGGCCTCGCGGTTCAACTCGGCCACGCTCGCCCCCCCCCGGCGGGTTGCATGATGGCCCCGTCTGGCGCCCCGTCTGGCGCCCCGTCTGGCGCCCCGTCTGGCGCCCCGTCGGGGCGCTCGTTCACCCGTCGACGTCGTCAACAGGCAGCGATAGCAGCGCCGGCGGGTCGACCGGCTCCGGCTCCGATTCGCCCGGCTGATCGCGTTGCGGGAGGGGTAGGGGCGCAATCGCCGGGGCCGAGGCGAGCCCGCGCTTCGGCGCCGGAGTCACGAGTCCGCGCGAGGCGGGCGAGCGGTGCCCGTGCGCCAGCAGCGAGGGCGCCGAACGCACGACGCGGATCGACGGGTTCTCGACGCAGCCGCCCTGGTGGACGGGACACCCGATGCGCACGTGAAAGTGGTCGTCGTGCGGCAGGACGCCGCGCGGCTGCTGCATCAGCTCGGCGGCGCGCATCCGGGCGCCCTGGGGAGCGCCCGCGCGCTCGGCGTACGCGAGGAGACGCGCGCGCAACGGGGCGGCCACGAAGAGGTGCGTCACGTGCGCCTCGGGGTCTTCGACCATCGACGAGACGAGGGTCCAGTTCTTGGCGTCGTCGAAGTAGGCGCCCGGCCACGTCGGGGCCCTCCCGTCGGCGTTGAAGGCCACGAAGTGCGGCGCCATCAGCTGCTTGCCGTTGCGGCTCCGCACGAAGAACCCGACGTCGGCGTCGCGGCCGCTCTCGTGCGAGCGGTGCCCGTCGACGTCGCCGCCGCCGTCGCGCGAGAGGTGGCCCACCGACGTGATCGTTCCCGGGAATCTCTGGCGCACCGACCGGGCCGCGCGGTCGATCATCGTGACCAGCGGCTCGAGGCCCCAGCGGACATCGCCGGCCATGTCGCTGGGCTCGATGCGCAGGTACTCGGTCTCGACGAGGTGTGCGCCGCCGAGCAGGTGCCCTTCCGTCGGTGAGCCGAGGCTGCGGCCATAGCGCAGTGCGGCAAGGCCGATGGGGTTGGCGCGGGCGACCCGCCCCGCGTGCCGCTCCGCCTGGGGTCCGGACTTCGGCGCGGGGCCGGAGAAGGCCCCTGCTGCGAGCGTCAGCGTCGTCATCAACGCGGTGAATGCGAGTGAAGCGGGCCGCACAGGGTCGAGGCAGACCATGCCGGGTTGACGATGGCCAAGTTTGCGCCAACTTTGCGGCCTGCGGCGCGCGGGGCTCCGCGTCGCAGGCGCCGTACGGACGGAGCCGCGGACGTCATCCAGCCGGTGAGCTATCCTGCGCCGAACGTGCCCCAAGACAGCTTTTTTCCCTCTTCGCGGTTCTCTGCGACCGAGCGCCGCGCCGCGCTCGCCGGACGGACCGCCGAGATGCGCGACATCGAGCGGGCCTACGCCGCCGCACGCGACAAGCGCCAGACCCGCACGGTCACCGTCGTCGGCGCGGCGGGGCTCGGCAAGACGCGCCTCGTTCGCGATTTCCTCGTCCGCACGCGGGACGCGTCGGGAGCCGCGCCGCGCGTGTACCGCGGCTCAGCCCGCGAAGGGGGCCCCGCCTACGAGGTCTTCGCTCGCGTGCTGCGGGCTCGCTTCGGCACGATCGAGGGGATGGACCCCGAGGCCGCCAAGGCGCAGGTACGGACGCAGCTCGCCGCCGTGCTCGAGGACCGCAAGGTCGGCGACGTCGCATACTTCCTCGGGCAGCTCCTCGACCTCCGCTTCCAGGACTCGCCGCTCATCAAGGCCGTAGAGGGAGATCCTCAACAGATTCGCTCGATGCGGCGGGCGATCATCAAGAGCTTTCTCGAGACCGACGCCAGCAAGGGCAAGGACCCGCTGGTCCTCATGTTCGACGATCTGGAGTGGGCGCACGACGATTCGCTCGAGCTGCTCTCGTACCTGGTCGAGAGCCTTCGCGGCCCGATGCTGCTCGTGTGCATCGCCCGGCCCGAGATGCTCGCGCGGCGCGACGGATGGCGGCGGAGCGGGAGCGATCGTCACCTCACGATCGAGCTATCGCCCCTCGCCGACGCCGACGCCGCGGCGGTGATGCACGATCTGCTCGGCCCCTGCGGAGACGTCGAGGAGGTCGAAGAGCTCGTCGACTCGGCCGTGACCCTCGCCGGCGGCAACCCCGCCCTGCTCGAGCAGATCGTGCGCATCTACCACGACAGCGGCGTGCTCAAGGTGACCGACGACTTCGAAGACGAGCGCTGGAGCGTTCACCCCGAGAAGCTCGCCGACGTGAAGCTCCCGCTCACCGTGCAGGACGCGGTGCAGGCGCGCATCGCGGCGCTGGTCTCCGAGGAGCGACAGCTCCTCGAGAAGGCCGCGGCGATGGGCGGCGTCTTCTGGCTCGGCGGGCTGATCGCGATCCACCGGCAGAGCGAGTCGCCGCCCGAGCTCTGGGAGGCAGGCGAGGCCGCGGAAGACGTGGTCGTCATCCGGCAGCTCCTGATGGACCTCATCGAGCGCGACTACGTGCTCCGGCTGCCGGACAGCACCTTTCCCGGCGACGAGGAATTCGTCTTCAAGCACAATCTCGAGCGCGAGGCACTCGTGCGCCTCACGCCGCCCGCGGCCGCGCGCCGGCACCATCGGGCGATCGCCGAGTGGCTCACGTTCCGCGACAACGCCGACGCCAGCGAGGGGTACCTCGAGATGCTGGCGCGGCACCGGGAGAAGGCGGGGGCCGCCGCGCTCGCCGCGGGGTCGTACGTGCAAGCGGCCGAAGAGGCCCGCTCGCGCTTCGCGAACGCCAAGGCGGCCGATCTCTTCGCCAAGGGTCTGCAGCTCCTCGAGCAGTGCGATCCCGCGGACGAAGACCTCCGCCTGAAGGCGCTCCATCACCACGGCGACGTGCTCCAGGCGCTCGGCCGGAACGACGAGGCGTACCGCGCCTACGTCGACCTCCTGACGCGCGCGTGGCGCCTCGACCTCCGGAGCAAGGGGGGCGCCGCGCACTCGCGCATGGGTCGGCTCTGCCGGGAGACCGGCCGCCTCGACGAGGCGAGCCGCCAGCTCACCGCGTCGCTGGCGCTCTTCGGCCAGGCGCAAGACGAGCAGGGCACCGCCGGGACCCTCGACGACATCGGGCGCCTTCACTGGCTAAGGGGCGATCCCGTGCTCGCGGTCGAGTACATCGCGCGCGCGCTCTCGATACGGCGCCGGCTGGGCGACGCGCGGAACCTGGCCTCGAGCCTCAACAACCTCGGCCTCGTGCAGCAGGACGCGGGCAACTACAAGCTGGCCGTTGAAGCGTTCGACGAGGCGCTCCGCATTCGCCGCGGCATCGGTGACCTGGTCGGCGCGAGCCACGCGCTCTACAGCCTCGGCGGCATCGCTCAGGCCATCGGAGACGAGGAGCGCGCGCGGGCCATGTTCCAGGAGGCGTACGAGGCGGCGAAGGAGACCGGCGATCGGAACCGCATCGCCCTCATCTTGACGAACCTCGGCGCGACCTTCGACCGCATGGGAGACGCCACGAAGGCGCTGGGCCTCTTCAAGCAGGCCGAAGACCTCGCCGACGAGCTCGGCGATCGCGTCGGGCTTGCCGACGCGCGGAGCGCTCTCGGCAAGGCGTACGCGACGCGGCGCGACTTCACCAGGGCGCGCGACTCGCTCAAGCGCGCCGTCGAGCTCCTGACCGACGCCGAGTGCAAGGTGAAGCTCGGCATCGCCCTCCGCGCGCTCGGCGCGGTCACCGCCGCGGCCAACCCCGAGGCCTGGGGCGACGGCGCGGACCACCTGAAGCGCTCGATCGCGATCTTCGAGGAGCTCGGGAACGACGTCGAGCTCGCGCGGAGCTTCCGCGCGTACGCCGACCTGCTGCGGCGCACCCCCGAGCACGCGGACAATCCCACGGTCGCCGCCGAGGCCCAGAAGTTCGCGGGTCGGGCCGAAGACATCTTGGCCAAGATGAAGGCGACGGTCTCGGAGTTCCCCGGCCGGGCCGTGGTATGAGCCGGGGATGAGTGGGGTATGAGCGGCGCCGGCGAAATCGACGACGTCTTTGCCGAGCTCGAAGCGCTCCTCAAGACCGCGGACGTCGGCGCAGAGCTCGCCGAGCGCGGGATCAACGTGAGCCTGGCGATGACCCTCGTCGAGGGGGTGCGCGCCTACTTCCGCGGCGACAAGCAGCAGGCGATCCTCGAGCTCGGCACGGCGACCGATGAGATCGCGGCTCGCCTCGCGCGCTCGCGGAGCGGCGAGCCCGGCGGACCGCCGTCGTGACACGGGGCGGCGCATACGTGACCGTGGGGACCGTGGGGACCGCGGGGTCCACGCTGCCGCACCCGGCGCCGCTCAGCGGCGCGTCGTACTCGGCGATCGAGCTCATGCCGGGCGACCGCGAGGTCGTGCTCCTCGACCAGCGCGCCTTGCCGCTCGACGAGCGTTACGAGCGGCTGCATCACGTCGAGCAGGTCGCGGTGGCGATCGAGACCCTCGCCGTGCGCGGCGCGCCTGCGATCGGCATCGCCGCGGCCTACGGGCTCGTGCTCGCCGCCGCCGGCGCCCCGGCGGGCGAGCCGCACTTCGCCTCGGAAATGGCCGCCGCCGCGCTCCGGCTCCACCGTACGCGGCCCACGGCCGTCAATCTCTCGTGGGCGCTCGCCCGCATGGCGCGCGTCGTGACGCAGGTCCGGTCTCTCGCGGCGCCCGCGCGCGTCGAGCGCCTCGCGGCCGAGGCGCGCGCGATCCACAGCGAAGACGTGGCCGCCTGCCGCGCGATGGGCCGCATCGGCGCGGAGCGGGTCCCCGGAGACGCGGTCATCCTCACGCACTGCAACGCGGGCGCGCTCGCCACCGGCGGCTTCGGAACCGCGCTCGGCGTCGTGCGCGCGTCGCGCGAGGCGGGCAAGCGCGTCCGCGTCGTCGCGTGCGAGACGCGGCCCGTGCTCCAGGGAGCGCGCCTCACGGCCTGGGAGCTGGCGCGCGACGGCTTCGACGTCACGCTCATCACCGACTCGATGGTCGCGCAGCGGATGCGGCGCGGCGGCATCGACCTCGTCGTGGTGGGCGCTGACCGCATCGCCCGGTCGGGCGACGTCGCGAACAAGATCGGCACCTACGGCGTCGCGTGCCTCGCGAGGGCCCACGGCGTCCCGTTCTACGTCGCCGCTCCCTTCAGCACCGTCGACCTCGCGTGCCCCGACGGCGACGCCATCCCCATCGAGCAGCGAAGCGAGCACGAAGTGCGAACCTGCGGCGGCGTCCCGATCGCTCCCGCTGGAGCCCGCGTCGAGAACCCCGCCTTCGACGTGACCCCCGCGGGCCTCATTCGCTCCATCTTCACCGAGCGAGGCGAAGTCACGCCCCCCGGCGAAGCCGGCCTCATGGCGCTCGAGAGGATTGACCAGGAAGGCGGGACGACCGGAAGGATTTAATCGCGTGGGGCCGTGGGCGCCGGGCGCGCGTGCTAGGGAGAGGGGACGATGGTGTCGTCGCCGAAGCCGCCGTGGTTGAAGGTTCGAGCGCCGGGGGGCGAGCGGTACGCGGAGCTGAAGGCGACGTTCCGTAGCCTCGACCTTCACACCGTCTGCGAAGAGGCGCGCTGCCCCAACGTAGGCGAGTGCTGGAGCGAGGGTACGGCCACGGTGATGCTCCTCGGGGACACCTGCACGCGGGGCTGCCGCTTCTGCGCCGTGACCACCGGGCAGCCGCGGGGCGCGGTCGACGTGCGGGAGCCGGAGCACGTGGCGCGGGCGCTGTCGAAGATGCCGCTCCAGTACGTCGTCATGACGATGGTCGACCGCGACGACCTGCTCGACGGCGGGGCCGAGCACGTGTCGAAGACGGTGCGGCGCCTCAAGGAGCTGCGCCCCGACATGCTCGTCGAGACGCTGCTCGGCGACTTCGGCGGGCACCGCAGCAACGTCGAGACCACGCTCGATGCGGGCGCGGACGTGTGGGCGCACAACATCGAGGTCGTGCGGCGCCTCCAGCGAACGATCCGCGACGTGCGCTGCAGCTACGAGCAGTCGCTCGCGGTGCTCGCGTGGGCCAAGGAGGGCTCGCCCGCGACCCTGACGAAGAGCTCGATCATGGTCGGCATCGGCGAGACCGACGACGAGGTCCTCGAGACGATGCGCGATCTCCGCGGCGCGGGGGTCGACGTCGTCACGCTCGGCCAGTATCTCCGCCCGTCGGCGAAGCACGCCGAGGTCGATCGCTACGTCGAGCCCGAGCGCTTCGACGCGTTCGCCCGCGAGGGGCGGGCGATGGGCTTCGCGTTCGTCGCTTCGGGTCCGCTCGTGCGGAGCTCGTACAAGGCCGCCGAGGTCTTCGTGCGGAGCACCCTGCTCGCGGCCGGAGCGGCCGCCGCCACGGACGTCGAGGCGGTCCTCCGCGAGCGCATGGCCGAAGCCGACACGCACGTGCGTAGCGTCAGCGAGCTCGCCGCGCGTTCCGCGGCTTCGCTCCTGCCGCCGAGCGCGCTCGTTCGCCGCGGGACCTGACGGCGCCGCCCCGTCTCCTTCGCAGACGGCCCCTCCGGGAAACGGGCTCCGAGGCGGGCGCTCCCGCCCTTGATGAGCATCTTACCGGAGTGTAAGGAATAAGCCGCCCATGCCGCCGCGTTCGTTGACCCGCAACTCGAGCCATAACTCGAGGCACAACCAGAGCATGGGCATCTGATCATGGCGAACCATGATGCACGAGCGGCGCACGGCATACCCCAGGCATCCTCGAGGCCTTCGAGCGACGCCGGCGCCCGTCCGGCCGTTGTCGCCCCGAGCGCGGTGAGCGCCGCGGACACCCCCGTACTGATGGGCTGGGGCCGGCTGCCGGCGCCGGGCCGCGAGGTGCTGGGCGAAGACCTCGTGAAGCTCACGAAGGGCGCGGCGCTGACGCGTGGGCTCGGGCGGTCGTACGGCGACTCGTCGCTCCCCGCCCGCGCCGACGACAAGGTCGCCGCCACGCGGATGGCCAATCGCATCCTCAGGTTCGACCCGGCGACCGGGGTGATGCGCGCAGAGGCGGGGCTGAGCCTCGTCGAGATCAATCGCATCTTCATTCCGCGCGGCTGGTTCTCGCCCGTCACGCCGGGAACGAAGTTCGTGACCCTCGGCGGCATGGTGGCGAGCGACATCCACGGCAAGAACCATCACCGGGACGGCTGCTTCGGCGAGCACGTGCGGTCGCTCAAGATGCGGCTCGCCGACGACAGCGTGGTCGAGTGCGGGCCGACGGCGCTCCCCGATCTGTTCTACGCCACGGTCGGCGGCATGGGCCTTCTCGGGCACATCCTCGAAGTGGAGTTCGTGCTCCGCCCCATCTCGAGCCCGTGGGTCTGGCTGGAGAGCGAGCGCGTGGGCAACATCGCCGAGTACGTGGCGGGGCTGAACCGGGCGGCGCCGGTCTGGCCGATGACCATGGGGTGGATCGACTGCCTCTCGAGCGGCGCGTCCCTCGGTCGCGGCATCCTGATGGCGGGTCGATGGGCCACGCCCGACGAGGCGAAGATCCCGCCGCCCCGCGAGAGGCTGCAGGTGTCGCTCCCCGTCGAGCTCCCCAATTGGGCGCTCAACCCCGTGACCGCGCGCCTCTTCAACACGCTCTTCTACTGGAAGCACATGGACCACCACGCCGCCGGCCTGGTCGCGCCCGACGCGTTCTTCTACCCGCTCGACGCGATCCTCGAATGGAACCGCGGTTACGGGCCGCGCGGCTTCACCCAGTACCAGTGCGTGATTCCGCGCCGCGCGGGGGTCGAGGCCGTGATCGAGTTCATGAAGCTCCTGACGAAGTTCGGCGGCGCGTCGCCCCTCTGCGTCATCAAAGACTGCGGGCCCGAAGGCAAGGGCCTGCTCTCGTTTCCGCTCGAGGGGACGTCGATCGCCGTCGACATGGCGGTGTCGCCCACGATCCAGCACATCGTCGATCGCCTCAACGAGTTCGTCATCGCGACCGGCGGCCGCATCTACCTGACCAAGGACCGCTTCACGCGCGCCGACCACTTCCGGGCGATGGAGCCCAGGCTCGACGCGTTCCTCGCGGCGCGCGAGAAGTGGGACCCGCAACGGCGCCTCCGGAGCGCGCAGTCCGTGCGCGTCTTCGGAGACCGAGCATGAAGGCCGTGATCGTCGGGGGCACGTCGGGCATGGGGCGTGCGATCGCCCGGCGCCTCGCCGAGCGCGGAGACTCGACGTTCCTCCTCGGCATCGGCGACGACGACCTCGCCCGCAGCGCCGCCGACTTGCAATCGCGCCATCCGCAGCGCGCCGACACGGGCTCGGCGATCTGCGACCTCGAGCGTCCCGAGCAGTTCGCTGGCGCGCTCGACGCGGCCGACAACGCCCTCCACGGCTTCGACGCGTTCATCGTGACCGCGGCGATGTTCGCGACCCAGGAGGCCCTCGAGGCCGACATCGAGCTGACGCGACGCCTCGTGACCGTCAACTACGCGAACACAGTCGTCCTCTGCGAGCTAGCGCGCAAGCGCCTCGTCGCGCGCGGCGGCGGGCGGCTCGTCGTGTTCTCGTCGGTCGCGGGCGACCGCGGGCGCAAGCCCGTCGCGATCTACGGGTCGAGCAAGGCCGGCATCGCGACGTACCTCGAGGCCATGGACCACAAGTTCCACGCGGCCGGCCTGTCGGTGCTCTGCGTGAAGCCCGGGTTCGTGAAGACGGCGATGACCGCCGGCCTCAAGCCGCCGCCCTTCGCGGGCGAGCCCGACGACGTCGCGAAGACGGTGGTGCGGGCGATGGACCGCGGCAAGCCCGTGCTCTACGTGCCCGGCATGTGGGCGCTCGTGATGCTCGTCATCCGTTGGCTGCCCCGCTTCGTCATGCGGCGCATCAATTTCTAGCCCGCCCTCGAGAGCGAGATTGGCTGCGGAGGCGCAGAGAGCGCTCTCTCCCCCGAGGGCCTAGCGCCCGGAGAGGAACGACAGGCGCTGGAAGACGCGCTCGGGCGTGTTGCGCACGATGGGCATGATGGCGGCCCAGAACGACGGCACGTAGACCTCGGCGTCTCCGGCGTCCATCGCGCTGACGATGCTGCGCGCGACGGCGGGCGGCTTGCCGAAGAGGGCGTGCTTCTTGTGGCCGGCGGTCATGGGGCTGTCGACCGGGCCGAGCTTCAGCGTCGTGACCGAGACGCCCGCCGGATAGAGCCTCGTGCGCAGGCCCTGGAGATAGACGTTGAGTGCTCCCTTGGCCGCGCCGTACGTGAAGTTACGCGGGCGGCCGCGCTCGCCTGCGACCGACGTGATGACGCCGATGCGCCCGCTGCGGGCGGCTTCCATCGCGTTGGCCAGGGGGATGAGGAGCGAGACGACGCTCACGAAGTTCGTGCGCAGGATCGCGTGCGCCTCGGCGAACGCGCGCTCGCTCGCCAGCTGGTTGCCAAGGTCGCCGTGCGCGACCAGCACGCGGTCGACGCCGCCGCCGAGCGCCGCGATGGCGTCGCGCGCGAGCGCCTCGTTGCCGTCGAGGTCGTCGAAGTCGGCGACCGCCGTGGTCACCGTCGCGCGCTCGCAGCGCCGCGCCACGTCGGCCAGCTTATCGGGGTTGCGACCGACGAGGTGGAGGCGGTCTCCGCGGGTCGCGTGGAGCACCGCGGCCTCGGCGGCGATGGCCGAGGTGGCTCCCAGGATCAGGGTGCGTTGCATGGCGGGATGAAGCTCATAGCGCGTTCGGCGAGCGCCGTGATCGTCAGCGAGGGGTTGACGCCCAGGTTCGCCGAGATCGTCGACCCGTCGATGACGTAGAGGCCTTCGTACCCGTAGACCCGGTGGCGCGGGTCGATGACGCCCGTCGCCGCGGAGTCGCCCATGCAGCAGCCGCCGAGGAGATGCGCCGTGGTGGGGATGTCGAGCAGCGGCTCGTAGAACGGCGACAGGACGGTGCCGCCCGACCTGGCCGCGAGCTGCATCGCGACCTCCGTCGACTCCGGGATCGTGGCCCGCGGGGCCTGGCCCTTCTCGATCTGCGTGGTCATGACGCCGAACCATCCGCGCACGAACTGCAGCGTGCTTTCGGTCGACCGCATGTAGAGGAGCGTCATCGTCTCGGCGGCCCAGTCCTTCACCCACCAGGCGCGCAGCGTACGGATCGGGTGAGCGAAGATGGCGATGAGGATGCGGAAGATCTGCAGGAACCCGGCCTCGCCGCGCGCGTGCGGCACGTAGAAGAGGCGGAAGAAGCCCGAGCCGGTCCCGTAGCGCGTCATCTCGAGGTGGGAGTGCTCGTCGATCTGGAAAAGCGAGTTGATCGCGATGCCCTTGGCGTGATCTTCCTTCGTGCCCGGCACGCTCACGACGAGGAGCGACTCGGAGTTCGTGCGGATGCGATGGCCCACCTGGTCGGAGAGCCTGGGTAGCCCGTCGGGATCGGCCTTCAGCTTCAGCATGAGCGCGTTCGTTCCGAGCGCGCCGCCCGAGAAGACGACGTTCTTCGCCTCGTACGTGGTCGCGCGGCGCCGGAAGAACGAGCGCCCTTCGCGTACGCCGAGGCGATAGCCGCCGACCGCGCCGCGCCCTAGCGGCGCCACGTGAACGACGTCGCTGTCGGCCTTGAGCTCGAGGCCGCCCTTGCGCGCGAAGTAGAGGTAGTTCTTGTCGAGCGTGTTCTTCGCGCCGTGACGGCACCCCGTCATGCACGAGCCGCAGCGGATGCACCCGGTGCGCGCCGGGCCGTCGCCGCCGAAATAGGGGTCGGGGACGAGCTCGCCCGGCTTCCCGAAGAACACGGCTACGTGCGGCTTCTCGAAGTCTTGCGAGCGCCCGGAGTCTTCGGCGAAGCGACGCAGCAGCTCGTCGGCCGGCGTCAGGAAGTCCGTAGGCGCCGCGCCGAGCATGCGCCGGGCGGTCTGGTAGTGCGGCGCGAGCTCGGTCTCCCAGTCGGCGAGGTGCGACCACGACGGGCTCGAGAAGAAGCCGCGCTTCGGGATCGGCAAGGTGTTCGCGTACGTCAGGGAGCCGCCGCCCACGCCGGCCCCGGCGAGCACCTGCACGTGCCGGAACGGGCGCAGCTGGAAGAGCCCGCGGAAGCCAAGGAGGGGAAGCCAGAGCCACCGCTTCACGTTCCAGTTGCTCTTCGGGAAGTCCGCGGCCGTGAGCTCGCTGCCCTTCTCGAGCATGAGCACGCGGTAGCCCTTCTCGACGAGGCGGAGCGCGCTCACGCTGCCCCCGAAGCCGGAGCCGATGATGGCGTAGTCGTAGACGGTCGCGTCGGGCGCTTCGGGTGCGGCGGGGGGAGCGGTCGGGGATGAGCTCATCGGAAACAGTCAGGCAAGCCGGGAAGAAGTAGCACGCCTCTGTCGCGGCAGGGCTTCGCCCTCCTCGCCTTCGACTGGCCGGGCCAGGGCGAGAGCGGGCGGCCCACCGCGGCGGAAAGGCGCCGGCGGGTTCATGCTAAAAATGGAGCGCTCCCCCTTCCTTCACGAGGCCCTTCGGAATGCGTACGCAGATCGTCGTGCCCTGTTACAACGAGGCGGAGCGCTTTCAGAAGTCCGCGTTCGACGACTTTCTCGCCACCCACGACGACGTCGGGCTCGTGCTCGTGAACGACGGCAGCTCCGACGGCACGCTCGCGGTGTTGCGCGCGGTCGAGGGGCGCTGGCCGGGGCGAGTTCGCGTCCTCGATCTGCAGCCCAATCGGGGCAAGGCCGAAGCCGTGCGCGCCGGGGTCGTCTCGGCCGTGGCGACGGCCACGTACGTCGGCTACTTCGACGCCGATCTCGCGACGCCGCTCGGTGCCATTCCCGAGTTCGTCGCCATTCTCGACGACAATCCCGAGATCGATATCGTGATGGGCGCGCGCGTCGCGCTCCTCGGGCGGGAGATCGCGCGGAGCATGCGCCGGCACTACCTGGGGCGTGTCTTCGCCACGGCCGCGAGCGTCGTCCTGGCGCTGCCCGTCTACGACACCCAGTGCGGGGCGAAGCTGTTCCGCGTCGAGGGCGTCGACGTGCGCGAGCTCTTCGGCCGCCCGTTCGGCTCGCGGTGGATCTTCGACGTCGAGGTGATCGCCCGCTACCTTGCGGCCTCGGGCACCCCGGAGGGGTTGTACGAGCTGCCCTTGAAGAAGTGGGCAGACGTCGGCGACTCCCGGGTCAAGGGAGGCGACTTTTTTCGCGCCGGCGGCGAGATCGTCGGCATCTTCCTAGAGTACCGCTTACCGACCCTAACCCGCGAATGGCGCACCAAGTTCCGCAGAACCCGCCCCTGAGGGAGATTGGCCGCAGAGGGCGCAGAGGGCGCAGAGGACAGAGGGTTTTGCGCACGCTGCGCGCACTCGCAGCGCACGTCGCGAGTCTTCGACCCCGATCACTGCTCTGCGCCTCTGCGGCCAATCTCTTTCTCCCCTATGTGAGCACCGTCACGCGACGCCGGCGCTGGCTCGAGGCCAGACGACGCCGCGTCGCCGCAGATCTTCGACGGTGTCGTGGAGGGTCGCGTTGGGGTCGCGGGCGGTCCAACCGAGTTCGGTCTCGGCCTTGGTGGAGTCGAGGTACCAGAAGCACTGGGCCATCTCGACGGAGACGGGATCGACGGGCGCGCGGAAGCCGGCGCGCGTCGCCAGGCGGTCGACCCAGGCGGCGCCCGTTCGTGCGAGCTCGCGCGAGCGAGGCAAGGGGAGCCACGGCGCGCGGACGCCGGAGATGCGGGCGAGCTTCGCGAAGAAATCGCGGACGGTGAGGTTGATGGCGCCGACGAGGTAACGCTCGCCGGGTCGCCCGCGCTCCATCGCGAGGCGCATCGCCTCGACGGCGTCGCGTACGTCGACGAACGAGAGGCCGCCGGCGGGGACGGCGGCGATCGCGCCCTCGAGAAAGAGGCGCACGTCTTCGGTCGACGAGCCGTTCACGTCGCCCGGGCCGAGGACCAGGCTCGGGTTGACGCTGACGACCTCGAGTCGGGCGCTGCTCCGCGCGAGCGCGGCGCGCTCGGCGAAGAGCTTCGCGCGATAGTAGGGCCAGCGCCCGACGAGCCCGATGGGCGCCTCGTCATCTTCGCGGCCGAGGGTCTCCGCGCTCTCGCTCACGGCCACGGTGCCGCTGGTCGACGCGAGGACGACGCGCGCCACGCCCGCCGCTTCGCACGCGTCGAGCACGCTCTTCGTGCCGCCGACGTGCACGCGATAGAGCTCCTCGGCGTCGGCCGGCTTGCGCGACACGACCCCGGCGCAGTGGAAGGCGCCGGCGCACCCTGCCGCCGCCGCGCGGACGCTGGCGCCGTCGAGCACGTCGCCGCCGGTGGAGCGCGCGAAGCGCACGACGTCGTGGCCGTACGCCTCGAGCGCCGTCGTGAGGTGCGTACCGAGAAAGCCCGTGGCGCCGGTGACGAGGTATTTCATTCGCATCGCCCTTTACGACGCCTGGTCCAGATGGAAGACCCGCTGGAACGTCATGAGGAGCGCGACGTCGTTCGACTTGAAGACCCCCGACATGAAGTCGGCGGGGCTCGGCACGTACGCCTCGCGCACGATCTTGGCGAAGATCTCCGGGCTCGTCTTGAGGACGCAGTCGGCCTCGCCGCCCTGCGGTCTGCCGGGGCGCACGTCGCACCGGGCGGCGTCCACGCGCACGGTCCACTTCGCGAGGTCGTCGTTCCCGAGCGACACGTAGTAGCTGACGGGCCTCTCGACCTCGCCGGCGCGAAACTTGGTCTCGAGCTCGGCGAAGAGGTCGATGAGCGGGTTCTCGGCATCGACCGCCAGGTCGGCGCTCTCCGCGCGGGCCAGGTCGAGCACCTGCCCGTCGCGGAGCGCCACGACCGCGGCGTGCGCGATCCGCGCGACCTCGCGAGCGGCGTCGGCGGGCGTCATCTCGGCGGTCAAGCGGCGAAGGTCGGCGACGCACAGAGGCGGCCCGATGCGCGCGAGGACGGCTCGCTTGATGGGCACCGGCGAGCCCTTCGGCATCGCCGCGTGCGTGCCGCCGAGGTAGAGCGGCAGCAGATCCACGCCGTTCGCGATCGACAGGTGGCCGACGAGCGGCTTGAACTCTTGCACGTCGCCCGAGCTGCCGCGCGTGCCCTCGGGAAAGACGAGCAGCGTCTTGCCCCGCTCGAGGAGGTCGCTCGCCTGGCGGATCGACTGCCGGAGCGACGCCTTGCGGTCGATCGCGCGCAGGTTGGTCAGGTTCTCGAAGAACGCGCGTTTGAGGCGGTTCTCGAAGAAGTAGTCCTGCGCCGCGAGCGACACGATGTCTTCGCCGTACCGGCCGAGCGCGTGGCGGACGAGGCCCATGTCGAGGTGGCTCGCATGGTTCGCGACGACGATGACGTTCCGGTTGTGCGGGATGTGCGCGCGGCCGTAGACGCGGGGCTTCATGACCTCGCCATAGAAGAAGTCCTGCGCCTTGCCGAGGAGCGCACGGCCGAAGTCTTGAACCGGCTCGGGCAACACGATCGGCGCCGCGGGCACTCGCGGTCGGTCGGGCGGGGCCGCGCGCTCGACCGGCGCGCGCCCGAGCTCCGCGACGAGCTCGTCGACGTCGGCGGCCGTCACGCAGGCTTGCAGGCGCTGCGCGTCGATGGGCCCGAAGCGCGTCTCGAGGGCCTCGAGCAGCTCGGTCAGGAGCAGCGAGTCGAACCCGAGCTCGCCCTGCAAGCTGGTGTGGGGCCCGATAGAGTCGACCGGCGCGCCGCTGACGGCGGCGATGGCGGCCCGCGCCGGGCTCAGGTCGCCCGCGCCGTTCTCGGGCCGCGCGCTCGCCGCCACGAGGCGAGCGAGGATGGCGCGGACGTCGTCGCGCTTGACCTTGCGCGTCGCGGTGCGAGGCAGGGGAGCCGCGTAGAGATGCACGATCGCGGGCCGCTGCGCGGGCGGGAGGCCCTCGATGGCGGCGCGGAGCGACACGCGCGCGCGGTCGCTCCGATCGCCGCGCGGCGAGGCGTCGTCGCCGCGCGAAGGCACCGCGAGGCACGCGAGGCGCTCGGCTCCGCGCACGTCGACCCCGACGACCGCGAGCTCGTCGACGTTCGGCACCGCTCCGAGGCGGCGCTCGACGTCGTCGGGGTAGACGTTCTCGCCGTTGGGCGCGATGACCACGTCCTTGACGCGCCCGAGGATCTCCAGCCGGCCCTTCTTGTCGATGCGACCGACGTCGCCCGTGTGCAGCCAGCCCTCGGCGTCGATCGCCTCGCGGGTGGCGCCGGGATCGGTGTACCCGACCATCACGTTGGCGCCGCGCGCGATGACCTCACCCACGCCCCGGTCGTCGGCGTCGTCGATGCGCAGCTCGACGCCCGGGACCGGCTTGCCGACGCCGGCTTCGAGGCGCGCGCCGGGCCGGGTCACGGTGAGGACCGGAGCCGCCTCGGTCAAGCCGTACCCCTGCGTCAGCCGGAGCCCCAGCCCGAAGAAGAGCTCCTGCGTCTCGCGCGGCAGCGCGGCGCCGCCCGAGATGAGCCACTTCATCTGACCGCCCAGGTGGCCGTGGACCGCGCCGAAGAGCACGCGCCCGGCGTCGACCCCGAGGTTCGTCGAGAGCCACGCGTTGGCCGCCGTGGCCGCGTCGAACGCCGCGCGCGCCATCGGGCCGCTCGCGTCGACCTGCTGCAAGACGCGCCGCTCGAGGAGCTGCCAGAGCGCGGGCACGCCCACCATCGCGCTCGCGCGGGCGGCGCGCAGCCCTTCGCTGATCCCCTCGCCGGTGCGCTCGCCGACGTAGACGACCCGCGCGCCCCGCGAGAGAGGCAGCAGGAGGCCGCACGTGAACTCGAACGTGTGGTGGAGCGGGAGCACGCTGAGCACCGCGTCCCCGCGCGACAGCGGGAAGATCGGCGCGAGCCCGGCGACGAGCGACGTGAAGTTCGCGTGCGTCAGCATGACGCCCTTGGGGCGCGAGGTGGTCCCGCTCGTGAAGAGCAGGCTCGCGACGTCGCCCGGCGCGATCGCCACGTCGGGCGGTGCGAGCGAGTCGTCGGCGAGCACCGCCGCCCGCAGGTCGAGCGGAACGAGCTCCGGGTGGGCGGCGCTGATCGCGTCGCGCCCGGGGACGGCTTCGTCCCAGACGACCACCGAGGCTTCGCTCTCGGCGAGGATGCTCCGCCAGCCGAGGGCGTCGAGCGCCGGGTCGATCGGCACGGCCACGGCGCCTGCGCGGACGATGCCGAAGTACGCGACCGCCCAGTCGGGGTGGCTCTGCGCGGCGAGGACGACCCGCTGGCCTTTGGTCACGCCGACGGCCGCGAGGCGCGCGGCCATCGCGTCGGCGCCGCGCTTCACGTCGCGGAACGTCGTTCGCGTCAGGCCGTCGGCGGTGACTTGCTGCAGGGCGAGGGCGAGATCGTGGCGCGTCGCCATCTGCTCGACCATCGAGACGATCGTCGTGTGCGCCGTGAGGGGTCGCGGCTCCTTCTTGAGGCGCCGGTCCATCTCCGGGATGACGCGCTTCTCGATGGCCGGCATGTGGATGTTCATCATCCAGTCGAGCCAGTCGATCGACTCGGGCGCCCATCGGAGCCTGGCCTTGTCTGCGTCCGTCGCGCGGGCGAACGCGGCGCGCGTGTTGGAGCAGTCGAAGGGGCCGTTGAGCTTCGAACTGAAGGGCTCGAAGAGGCGCTGGATCTCGGCGATCTTGGCCGTGCGGTAGGCGGTGCTCTCGAGGGCTTTGGCCACGGGGGCGAACGCCGGCGACGCGCCGCGCATGAGCGACGCGAGGCCGCGCGCGGCCTTCGCGAGGGCCGGCGGCCCGACGAGATCGAACCGCGCGCGGTCGACGAAGCTCGGCTCGACGCGGGACGCGACGCGGGCGAGCGCGGCCTGGAACGGGCTGCCGCTGCCGCCGCGCTGCAGGTACTTGCGCTTGTACATCCCGACCATCTCGCCGAAGCGCTGCGCCGAGCACGGGTTCACGTCGCTGGCGCCGAACTGGTAGACGGGCGCCGCCGTGCCCTCGACGAGCTCCGCGAGCGCGAGGATCATCCCAGCCACGACGTAGTCGGTCGGGATGAGGTCGAGCGGGACGTGCTTGGCCAGGATCTGCACCTGGCCCTTCATCATCAGGTAGAGCAGGGGGGCGCTCGTGTTGATGCCTTCGCTGTACGAGCGCTCCGGGAACTCGAGGCACGACTCGCAGCACGCCGGGCGCGCGATCGTGAAGGGGACGCCGCTCGAGGCGATGATCTGCTCGCCGATGGCCTTGGTGTACGTATAGATGTTGGGCCAGCCCCAGTGCGTCGCGCGATCGAGGCCCCCCTCGATGATGCGCTCGGCGACGAACCGGCGCTTCACGCGCCCGAACTCGTCGTCGTACGCAGGGCCCTCCACCGGTTCGCCGCGCGACGCGAGGCTCTTGCGCGCCGCCTCGGCGAACTCGCTCTGGCGGAACGCGTCGTCGGCGCGATGCTTCGCCTGCTCGACGAGGTCGAGGCACTCGGCGATCTCGCGCTCCGGCTCCCACGCGTCGGCCCCGAGTTCGTCGGAGCGCGGGAACGGATGCTCTCGCGGGTCTTCTTCGTAGATGGGGCCGTCGCGCCGGCCCGCCACGTAACACGTGCTCGTATGGAAGATCGCGGCGCGTCGGGCCTTCGCGCCCGCCGAGCCGGTCGAGTCGCGCGTGTCGGCCGTGCCGAGCGCACGGGCCAGGGCGACGAGGTTCTGCGCCCCGAAGGCGTTCGCGCCGATCGCCGCGTCGAGCGGCGGGTTGAAATCGACCACGCCGGCCACGTTGATCACCGCGTCGATCGTGCCCGCGAGCTCGCGGACGAGCGCGTCGTCGAGGCCGCAGAGGGGTCGCCCCATGTCGCCGTCGATGGGGACGATCTTTTCGCGAAGGAACTCCTTGTAACGCTCGCCGTGCGTGCGCCGCAGCGGGCCGAGCGCCTCGCTCGTCGCGATGTCGTTCCAGAAGCGCGCCGCGGGCGTCGCGCCTGCCTTCGACCGGACGACGAGATAGACGCGCTCGACCTCGGGATAGCGATCGAGGAGCATCCCCCAGAAGACCTTCCCGAGGAACCCGGTCCCGCCGAGGATGACGAGGTGCGCTCCGCGAAAGACGTGCGCGACGTCGAGCACCGGCGGCTGCGTGCGCGCGCCGGCGGGGCTGTCGCCGGGGCCGGGCGGCGCGTGCGTGCTGCCGGGCGTCAGGGTTCCGTTCGCCATCGCCGCGCCTCGCTCACACGGTGACGTCCGCCATCACGATCGGCGGCACGTGAAGCATGGTGATCTCCGGGTCGCGCTTCGAGCCCTTGGCCATCGCAAGGGCCTCGGCGAACGTTCGCGCGGTCTCCCAGCCGAGGAGCTTCGGGATGTAGTCGTTGTCGGCGCCGACGACGATGACCCGCCCGAGGTGCTGGCGGCCGGCCTCGCCCCAGTACCACATGTAAAAGGGGTGGGCCGGGTGGTACGCGTGGCCCTTCCGGTACAACTCGACGTACGCCGGGTTTCTCGCGAACTTCTCTTCGAACTTGTGGTGCATCTCGGCGGCGTCGCGGGTCTGCGCGAGCACGTCGTGCACGAACTCGATGTACGGAGCGTGGTGCTCCTTGTCGAACTGG
>ODAK010000150.1_pt1 | contig 76558 bp, 43 predicted proteins | sample 1539591 | NCBI WGS metagenome assembly ODAK01 (sample SAMEA3539303, study PRJEB22396) | soil metagenome | biome: tundra; feature: field; material: soil | place: USA | collected 2010-05 | depth 0.15 m | reverse complement strand
ACGGCGGCAGGCGTAGAGGCGAGGGTGATGGCAGCCCGCGCACCGCGGGGACGGGGGCGGCGCGGGCGTGGGAGATCGCGCGGGACCGGACCGGCTGCCCGCCACCGCGCAGGCTCGCCTAGACCGTCCCGCAGTACGGTCTGCGACCCGTCCCACCCGGTCAGCGATACCGTCCGCCCAGCTCGGAGGCCGGGCCGGAGCCAGCCTCGCGCCTCGCCTGTCGCCGCTTCGGCTGACAAGACACGACCGCGGGGTGACCATACATTGGCCGGTAGAAAGGGAACCCCGCCCCCGGTCGCCAGGTATGAGGAATGATGCGCGCGGACGAGACGGATCACGTGAACAGCCTTGTGCCCGCGGAGCCTGCCGTCACCTATGACCCGTTCTCCTACACGGCCCAAGAGGACCCCTATCCTCTATACGCCTGGATGCGGGAATACGCACCCGTCTACCACAATCCAGAACGAAATTTCTGGGCACTTTCTCGTTACGCGGACGTTGCCAGTGCGCTACGCGACCCCGTCCGGTTCACCAACCGCAACGGGATTTCCCTGGAGCCGGCCTTGTGGGGGCCCCAAGCCTACAAGAACGTATTCTTCCTCGCCCTTGACCCACCCGACCACGGTGCGCTGCGGGGACTGGTCTCGAAGGACTTCACGCCCCGCGGAATCGCGCGCCACGAGGCACGGATCCGCGAGCTGACCCGCAGAAGGCTGGACCCGCTGCTCGAGCACGACCATTTCGACTTCGCCGCCGACTTCGCCGCGGCCGTACCGAACGACGTGGTGTGCGAGATGCTCGGGATTCCCGAGGCGGACTGGGACCTGATCCGTTTCGACACCGACCTGCTGACGAAGCGCGACAAAGACTCCGACGACCGGTCGGCGGACACCCTGGCGGCGGCCTTCCGGCTGGCCACGTACTACGTCAGCCTCGTGGCCGACATCCGGCGCCACCCCGGAGACAACCTGACCTCCGTTCTCACCCAGGCGGTGGTCGACGGGGAGCCGATCACGGACTCGGAGATCGTCGCCTTCCTGTTCCTCATCGTCAGCGGCGGGAACGAGTCGACCGGGAAGCTCATCGGCAACGCCTGGTACCACGGCTGGCGACTGCCCGATGTGCAGCGGGCCGGGCTCGACGGGCGGTTCGACGACTGGGCGAACGAGACCTTGCGGTACGACTCCTCCAGCCAGATGACCTCACGGACGCTGACCCAGGACGTGGTGATCCACGACACGCAGCTACGGGCCGGCGAGCGCGTCGTGCTCCTGCACGCCTCGGGGAACCGCGACCACCGGGTGTTCGACGACCCGGATCGGTTCGACATCGACCGGGACAACCGGAAGATGCTCAGCTTCGGCGCCGGGCCGCATCACTGCCTCGGCAATGCCCTGGCCACGCTCGAGATCCGGGTCATCCTGGAGGAGATCGCATCCGAGATCTCCGAGTACGACATCGATATCGCGGCCGCCAGGCGGGTCCATTCGGCTCACCAACGGGGCTTCGCCTCCCTGCCGTGCACCGTCGTGCGTCGCCGCCGACAGCCGAGGAGCTGACCGGCGGAGTGAGGACTGCGTTCTGATGGGACAAGGCCCGGTGCGGACACACACGTTCCATGGTGGCGAGCCCGGGGCGGCCGGCCCCGTTTATGATCCCTTCTCCTTCGGGATCCATGAGGATCCGTACCCGGCGTACGCGTGGATGCGGGAGCACGCGCCGGTCTATCGCAACGCCGAGCGCGACTTCTGGGCGCTGTCCCGGTACATTGACGTGCTGGCCGCGCTCCGCGACCCGCAGCGTTTCTCCAGCCGCAACGGCATCTCACTGGAGCCGGGCCTGTGGGGGCCTGACGCGTACAAGACCAGCTTCTTCCTGGCGATGGACCCTCCCGAGCACACCCGGCTGCGCGGGCTCGTGCGGCACGCGTTCTCGCCGCGCGAGGTGCCCCGGCTGGAAGGCCGGATCCGTGAGCTCGCCCGGGCCAGGCTGGCGCCGCTGCTGTCCAAACCCGGCTTCGACTTCGCCGGCGAGTTCGCCGCCGCGCTGCCGAACGATGTCATCTGCGAGCTCATCGGGATCCCGGCCGCCGACCGGGACCGGATCCGCGCCCTCAACGACCAGCTGAAGCTGCACGAGGACAGCTCGGAGAGCGCGACGGCCGACCAGCGGCTGGCCGGGCTGCGGCTGGCCGAATATTACATCGGCCTGATCGCCGACCGGCGCCGTCACCCGGGCGATGACCTGACCTCCCTTCTCGTCCAGGCCCGGGCGGACGAGGAGCCGCTCACCGACATGCAGCTCGTCTCGTTCCTGTTCCTGCTGGTCAGCGGAACCAATGACTCGGCGGGCAAGCTGCTCGGCAACGCCTGGTACCACGGCTGGCTGCTACCGGACGTCCAGCGGGCAGGCCTGAACGGGCGGGCCGCCGACTGGATGGAAGAGTCCCTGCGCTACGACACGCCCAGTCAGATGACGGCGCGGACCCTCACCGAGGACATCGAGCTTCACGGCACCCGCGTGCCGGCCGGGGCCCGGGTCGCGCTGCTGCCCGCCTCGGCCAACCGCGACCGCCGGGTATTCCGTGACCCCGACCGCTTCGACCTGAACCGCGACACCAGCCAGTCGATCAGCTTCGGGCACGGCCCGCACTTCTGCCTCGGCGCCGCCCTGGCCCGGCTGGAGATGAGGATCGCGCTGGACGAGATCGGCGCCGTTGTGTCGGGGTACGAGATCGACATGGACGGCGCCGTGCGCGTCCACTCTCCGCATCAGCGGGGATTCGCCGTGCTCCCGTGCTCGGTCACCCTCCGGAACCGGCGGCCAGCAGCGAGGATAGGGGCATGACTCCGATGACGGGCCTTGTGATCAGGTCTCTGGACGAATCCACATGGCCGGACTTCGCGCGGCTGGTCGAGGGCAACAACGGGGTATGGGGCGGCTGCTGGTGCATGTCCTTTCACGCCGAGGGCGTGGGGCGCAAGAAGACACCGGCGCAGAACCGGGAAGAGAAGGAATGCCGGGTCAAGGAGGGCCGGGCGCATGCCGCCCTCGTGTACGACGGCCCGGCCTGCGTCGGCTGGTGCCAGTTCGGGTCACCCGAGGAGCTGTCGCGGATCAAGCACAAGCGCGCCTACCTCGCTGGCCTCGAGGCGTTGCCGGACTGGCGGATCACCTGTTTCTTCGTTGACCGTGAGCACCGGCACCGCGGGGTCGCCTCGGCCGCGCTTGCCGGTGCCCTCGCCGAGATCGCGCGGCTCGGCGGCGGGACGGTCGAGAGCTACCCCCAGGACACAGACGGCCAGTCAACCTCCGCGGGGTTCCTTTACAACGGAACGGTCTCGATGTTCGAGGACCACGGGTTCCAGCGCACCCGCAGCCTGGGCAAGAACCACTGGGTGGTCACCAAGACGGTGGGCACGCCGGGCTGAGCACCACCCGGTTACCGGTTACCGGTTACCTGGGTCCGCAGCGCCTCGGTCAGGGCGCCCAGGGTCGGATAGTCGAACAGTGCCGCGATGCTGAGGTCGACGCCGAACTCCTTGCGCGCCATCGTCATCAGGTCGATGGCGGCGAGCGAGTTACCGCCGAGTTCGAAGAAGTTATCGTCGATGCCGATCTCCGATCGGCCAAGCACGGTCGACCATATCCGCGCGAGTTGCGCGGCGATCCCGTCGCCGGCCGGCCCCGCAGGCACGGGCGGCGCTGACGGGGCCGGGGCCGCTGCCCGAGCCGGGGCGGGTAGCGTGCTGCCCGCGGCCGGCTCGCGTTCTGGCGGCCGCACCGGTGTCACCGTGCCGGGCCTAGGTGCCGCGGCCCGCGTGTCCAGCGGAACCGGCTGACCGTCCTTGAACGGCCGCACCGTCACGTGCCGGGGCGTCCGGGAACCGAGCAGGTCGAGCAGGAGCTGCGCGCCCAGCTCGGGATCGATGCCGTCGCCGGGCTCGAGCCAGGGCACCTTCACCGCCGCCGGGTCGTCGTGATCGGCGACGGGCTCCGTCGCCGAGCCCGACGACTGCGGCTGCGCGTCGGCCAGGAAGTTGCGCTGGAACTCCCGCATGGTGAAGCCCTCGGCTTCGAACAGGACCCGGCCGTCCGGGGTGAACACGGTGATGTCCGCCATGAGCAGGCGGTCGGCCGCCGGGCGCCGCACGATGTGGGAGGTCATCCGCGCTTCCAGCGGGCCGTGCACGACGACCGACCGGTAGATGAACGGCAGGAAGAGGCCATCCTCCGGATCGCGGGCGGACGACACGGCGATGTCAAGCAGGGCGGGATGGAGCGGGTAGTCAGCGAGGTCGGCCGCGAATGCCTCGGCCAGCTGCAGCGACACCAGCTTCTCGCTCCGGTCGCCGCCGGGTGGGAATGCCATTCCCAGCGAGCAGTGCCAGCGCGGCCCGAAGGAGAACACCCACTTCGGTCCGTTGAGCGGCTCCGGTGGCCTCGTGTCGGTGAACCGGTCGAGCAGGGCGGCCGGATCGATCACCGGTGCCGACCGGGGGAGCACGCCTATCTCGCCGATGGCGTGGACGGTCGTCGGACCGCCTGCCGCCGGCTGGGAGCTGACGGTGAACGACCAGCCGCTGTCGCCTGGCTCGAAGGTCACCCCGACCCGGCGCGTGTCGCCCAGCACCAGGGGCTGTCGCATCGCGACGTCCCGCAAGCGCACCGCGCCGGGCGTCTCCGGCTGGGGCACCAGGGCCAGGAACCTGCGGTACACCAAGTCTAGCATTCCCGTGCCGGGAAGGACCGGTATGCCGTCGATCCGGTGCTCGTCCGCGAACGGCTGCTCCTGCGCCGCCATCACCGGCCAGGACAGTTCCGCTGCCTGGCTGTCCGCCGCGAGGCTGGCGGGCGGCCGCGCTCCGGCGGCCATGCCGATCGTTGTCCACGATGGCCAGTTGACGCTGATCGCCCGGCCACGGGCCAGCTTGCTGGCCGGCGCGTAAGCGTCGAGAAAGGCGTTGGCCGCCGCGTAGTCGCCGCTGCCGACGAGGCCGTCAACCGCGGACCGGCTGGAGAACGCGACAAAGAAGTCCAGCGGCGGACGGCCGCTGAACACCTCTTCAAGGGCGAGCGTGCCGAGGACCTTGGGCCGCAGCACGTCGCGCACCGCGTCCCGGTCGCGGAACAGCAGCATGCCGCCGCCGGGCACGCCCGCGAGGTGAAACACCCCGTTGACCGGGCCGAACCGCGCCGTGACGATGTCAGCGACCCGCTGCAGGGCCCGCGTGTCGGCCACGTCAGCCGCGAAGACGCGCACCTCGGCGCCAAGAGCGGCCAGTTCGTCCAGGCTGGCGCGCACCGCGGCCTGCCCGTCATCGCCCGCCACGGGCGCCGCGTCGCTCACTCCGGTCCGGCTGATGAGGGCCAGCCGGGGGCGCAGGCCCTGGCGGGCGATCGTCTTGGCGATTTCCAGGCCAAGCCCGCCAAGCCCGCCCGTGATCAGGTAAACGCCATCCCGGCGCAGCGTCTTCTCCCCGGTATCGGTCAGGGCGCAGGGACGCTCGGTGCGGATCCAGCGGCGATCGCGGCGCAGCGCGACGACATCGCTGACCCGCGTGCGGCCAAGCTCGGCGGCGAGCTCATCGTCGCCGAGCCCCGGTCCGAGATCGACGAGGCGCCACACCTGCTGCGGCGCCTCGCGCGCCAGCGTGCGGACCAGACCGTGCAGGGTCGCCTTGACCGGATCGACGGACTCGCCGCCCGAGATGTCCGCCGATCGCGAGGTGAGTACGACCACTCCCGGCGGGGTGCCGACCCCGGCGGTTCGCGTCCCCTGCTGCAGCAGGTCAATGAGGCTGAGGCAGGAGAGGTCAAGCTGCCCCTCGAGGGTGGCCGCGGTGGGCGCGGGCCAGGGACCGACGGACCAGCCGTGCACCAGCCACTCGGGCGACCGGCCGCGATCGGCCAGCGTGCGCAGCAGTCGCTCCATGTCGCCGGCGTGACCGGGACGAACGCGGAACTCGGTACCGCCGTCGTGGTATTCCTGCCCCGGGCGAACGGGCGTGATGCGCAGGCCCGCCTGCTGGAGCGCCAGCACCAGCGGCATGGACAGCTCGGGATCCTCAGGTACCAGTGCGACCGCGTGGGCCGACAGTCGGCGCTGGCCTGGTGACGCCGGCTCCTCTACCCAGGCCGTCGTGGCGAACGGCAGGCCGACCGGGCTGTCGGATACCGGGCTGGCCGTGGGCTCCGGGGCGGCCTGGTCATCCGGTGACGTGCCGCCGGGCTCGGGCTCGGGCGTCGCCCAGTACCGGGACCGCTGGTACTGATAGCCCGGGATGGGCGCCCGGCGCGGTTCCTCCCCTGGCCGCAGGGCGGACCAGTTGACCGGGTGGCCCTCGACCCACAGGGCACCAAGCGCGCTGAGCGCCGTCGTCAGGTCCGCGGCCGGGTCCCCGCCCCGGCGGGGCAGGGTCGGCAGCATCACATGGCGGCCGTCGCTGACATCAGCGTGGTCGCTGAGCAGCGACGTGAGAACGCAGTCGGGTCCGACCTCGACCAGCATGAAGTCGCGGTCACCGAGCATGGAGTCGATCCCCGCCGCGAACCTGACCGGGCTGGTGAGCTGGCCCGCCCAGAACTCCGGACGGCCGGCGTCCGCCTCGGTCAGCGGCGCCGCGAGAGCGGCTGAGTACACGGGGATGGCCGGCTCGCGCCCGGAGATGCCGTCGAACGCGACCGCGAAGCTCTGCGCCGCGGCGGCCATCATCGAGCTGTGGAAGGCATGCGAGGTCCGCACCCGGCGCGCGGGCAGGCCGCACCCGGCCAGGACCTGCTCGACGCGCCCGATGGCCTCGATCGGGCCGCTGATGACCGTCTGCCTGGGGCCGTTGACGGCGGCGATATCGACGCCGTCCGGCAGCAGGCCGGTCACCTGGTCGACGGGTGCCCGTACAGCCAGCATGGCGCCGGCGGGCATCGCCGCCATGGCCCGCCCGCGGGCTGCCACCAGCGCGGTCGCCTCCGCCAGGGTGAACACCCCGGCGACGGCCGCGGCGACCAGTTCCCCGATGCTGTGCCCGAGCAGGGCGCTCGGCGCGATGCCCCACGACAGCCACATCCGGGCCAGCGCGTACTCCACGGCGAACACGGTCGCCTGGGCGATGTCGGTCGGCTCGAGATCGGCGTCCGTCCCCGTCCGCCAGGCCGGCCGGACCTCGGCCCCGCTGGCGGCCAGCAGGTCCAGGCACTCGTCGAAGGCCTCGGTGAAGGCAGGCTCGGCGCCGTACAGTCCGCGGGCCATGCCCGCGTGCTGTGACCCCTGCCCGGGGAACAGGAACGCGACCGGGCGCAGCCTGCCCGCGGTACCGGTGCCGATGACCCGCCTCCGGTCCCCGATGAGCGCGGCCAGCGTGTCGGCGGCGCTGTGGCCGACCACCGCCGCTCGCACCGGATGCGCCGTCCGGCCTTCCTGAAGGGTGGTGACCGTGTCCGCGAACAGGTCTTCGCCGCACCCGGCGAGATGCCCGGACAGGGCAGCCTTGTAGGCGTCCTCCGCCGCCTGGCTGCGGCCCGACCACACCACCAGCCTCGGGCGATCGGCGGCGAGGCGGGCCGGCTCACGGACCGGGGCCTCTTCCAGGATGGCGTGCACATTGGTGCCGCCGAAGCCCAGGGAGCTGACGCCGACGATCCGCGGCCTGCCCTCCGTCCTGGGCCAGGCGCGCCCCTTTGTGACAAGGGAGAACGGCGAACCGTCGAGGTTGAGCCGCGGGTTCGGCTCGGTCACGTTCAAGGTGGGCACCAGCGCCTGCCGGTCCAGGCACAGTGCGGCCTTGATCAGCGACGCCACCCCGGCGGCATGGCCAAGATGGCCTACGCTGCTCTTCACCGACCCGAGGCCGCAGTAGCCGGCCGGCAGGGTGCGGCCCGCCGCGGCCCGCCGGAACGCCTGGTTGAGTGCCGTCACCTCGATCGGGTCGCCCAGCGGCGTCGCGGTGCCGTGGGCCTCGACGTAGCCCACCTCCTCGGGCCTGACCTCCCCGATGCCGAGGGCTTCCAGGATCACGGCGGTCTGCCCGGACACGCTCGGCGCGCTGAAGCCGACCTTGTCCGAGCCGTCGTTATTCGCCGCGGTGCTGCGGACCACCGCCCAGATATGGTCTCCGCTGTCAACCGCGTCGGGCAGCCGCTTCAGCACGACCGCCCCGACCCCGGTGGAGAACACGGTCCCGCTCGCCGCGGCGTCGAACGACCGGCAGTAACCGTCCTTGCTGAACGGGCTGCCGGGGCTGTAGAGATAGCCGTGACCAGGCATCTCCATCTCGGTGCCCCCGACCAGCGCCATCTCGCATTCGCCGCTGCGCAACGCCTGGACGGCCAGGTGCAGGGTCAGCAGCGAGCTCGAGCAGGCCGTCAGCACGGTCATGCTCGGGCCGGTGAAATTGAGCTTGTAGGACACCAGCGTCGATACGTAATCCGGGTAGTTGAACACCGTGGCCAGCAGGTCGCGGCTCCCGGCCCCCTTGGTCGCGTCCAGCCGGCGGAGATTCTCCATGTACACGTTGCGGCCGGTCGCGGCGAACACCCCGACGTCCGTCACCGCGGTGGGGTCGTAGCCGGCGTTCTCGACGGCCGCGTGCGCCGTCTCGAGGAACATTCTCAGCTGCGGGTCGCAGATCGTCGCCTCTCGCGGCGTCATGCCGAAGAACGAGGCGTCGAACATGTCGATGTCCGGTGCGTCCCCGTTGACCGGCACATAGCTCTTGTCCCGCAGCGTCTGCACCGGTACGCCCGCGGCCAGCAGGTCCTGCTCGGACACCGTTCGCAGCCCGGTGCGGCCGTCGCGCAGGTTCGCCCAGAACTCCTCGATGTCATGGGCACCGGGGAAGCGTCCGGCCAGCCCGACGATGGCGATGGGCTCCACGAGATCGCTCATAGGACTTCTCACTTTCCTGCGCTAGTCGGGCACGGCTGGCCCAGTGACGCCGACGACGGGCCGCCAGCCTGGCCGTCCACCGCCACGAACCGGAACTCGGACGTGTACGCACGACCGAGGGAATCGCTCAGCCACAGGTCATCGGGTCCTGGCAGCATTTCCACGATGTCGATCGTGACCTGGTCGCCTGGCTCGGACTCGAGCACCGCCCGGCGCAGGGTGTGGACCAGGTTGTCGATCAGCAGCGGGGAGCAGAAGTCGACGTAGAAAGGCTTTCGCTCGAACACCGTGCGGGCGAAGACGTGCCGGGGCAGGCCAAGTCGCGCCGCCCAGGCCCGGACCGGATCGAGGAAGTACCCGCGATGGTTGCGGCCGGGCAGGGGTACCTCATGCACCGGAACCGACCAGCTTTCCCGGCCGATCACCACGTCATCAAGCAGCACTCGGTCCGCGTGCGGCTGCCGGGGACGGATCTGGAACAGGTTGACCGCGACCGCGGTGAGGAACTCGCCGAAGAACTCGAGCACCGGGGCGGCCCAGCCGCCGTCCTCCTGGGTCTCGCCGATCAGCTCGCCGTCCCGCTCCCGCACGAGGACCGCCGAGCCCGGGACGGACGGGTGGCCGTCCGGGTGTCCCTCGTCGGTGGCGTACGACCAGTAGCGGTACAGCCCGGGCGGATCCAGTGCGGGCGGCGGGTAGGTCCTTGACGTCGCTTCCTGCGAATCCAACGGGTACATCGGGACCAGCCGGCCGCCCCGCATATCGGCGCGGGTCAGGGCGACGAGCTCCGCGGGATCGTCGGCCTGGGTCCGGAACACCCGGCAGTCCGCTGTGTTCAGGGCCGCGTGCAGCTCGCCGAGCACCCAGCGGGCCGAGCCGCCCGGGCGCCGGCTCAGCATCAGGTCGGGACTCTGATAACGGGCCGCCGCCCAGCGCGGCTCGCACGCAGGGAACAGTATGCTCGCCAGGGGCCCGCACTCGGCGCTGGTCAGCCGGATCTCGCCGGCCGGGCGGGGCGGCAGGAGCTCCGCCCAGCGGAGCTGGAAATCCTCGAGCACCTGCGCGGCGACCGGGCCGCTAGGGCGCAGGAGGTCCCCGGCGGCGAACTGCAAATCACTGAGCGTCACCACGTCCCGGCGCGACCGAAGCCATCGGTAGCGCTCGAGCAGGCCATCCGCCACCGCGGCGGCGACCGCGCCCGCGAGCCAGCGAGCGCTGTCAAGCAGCACGCCGAGCGGCGCTCGGAGCGCGTCGAGCAGGTCGCCCCCGATGAGGACGTCGGTGTCGCGACGGCAGTCCAGATAAGCGGCGGTGCGGCCGTAGCGGGCATGCCGGGACCTGGTGGCCTGCGCGTCGCCTGCCTTGCCGATCTCGCGGGTCAGCTCGCCCAGGGCGGCGTGTACCGCGTCCGCCCCCTGTGCCTGCTCGACCGCGTCGCGCGCCGCGACCACCCGGTCCAGCCGGTGTGACAGGTCCGCCCGGGCCACCTCGTCCGGGATCTGCTCCACCTGGTCTCGCAGGATGTCCTCGGGCCGCTCGTGATGGGGCACGCGGAAGCCGATCTGGACCACCCCCTGCTCATGCAGCCGCCGCAGCTCAGCGCGCGACGCCTCCGCGTCGTGCCCGGCACCAGCGCGTGCGAGCACCTCGCCGCACCGCCGGCGTCCGTCGATGGCACCAAGCAGCGCCGCCGTCAGCGGAGCGACGTCGGCCGGCGGCCGGCGCGGCCGCCACAGCTGGCCGCCGCGGAAGCTGGTCGCCGGGTCGAGCCGGACCGGCAGGAACGGCAGCAGCCGGCTGTCCTGATGCCAGGCGCGGGCCAGCTCCGCCACCGCCCAGGATTCCAGGTAGACGTTACGCCGCCTGATGCCGCCGCCGCCGGATTGCCTGATCCCCCGCTCCCGCGGGGCGAATCGCGCCCAGCCGACGGGCCCGAAGAAGCCGATCGAGTCGTTCTTGGCGCAGTATCGCTGGGCGTAGCGGGCGATCCAGGTCTCCCGGCCGGCGCGGCGCGATAGCCGGGCCGCGGGATCACTGGCCAGCCGGGCCGCGTAGTCGCCCAGCCAGGTGTCGATCGCGGACGGGTTCTGCCAGACCAGGGCCTCGCGAAAGGCGTCGTCACCGACGATGGCGGCCGCCGCGGCGCGGGACTCGCGGATCTGAGCGTCGCGGTCGTCACCCGGCGGCAGGGCCAGGAGATCGGCCGCGGCAAAACGGCTGAGCAGGCCGAACGGCAGGCCAGCCCCGCGGACGAGCGCGATCGGCCACAGCGACCAGCCCGGCGCGAGCGGGACTCGCTCCTCCCCGGTGGTCATCGTGCCCCCTGCTCCCGCAAGGCGCCGGTGAGCAAGGCGAGGGTCGGGTACTCGAACAGCAGCCCGATGCTCATCTCCACCTCGAAGGTGTCGCGGATCCGGCCGGTCAGCGCTACCGCGGTCAGCGAGTCACCGCCGAGCTCGAAGAAATCGTCGTCAGGCGCGACGCTGTCCCGGCCGAGCACGTTCCGCCACAAGGTGGCGAGCGTGTCGTGTACCCGGTCACCGCTGGCGGTCGCCTGGCCCGCCGTGCTCGCGTTCACCATGGTGTCCGCGGGCCGGGCGTCCCGTTCCGGCGGACTCGTCCGGGGGGCCGCGGGTGCCGGCACCCGGACGTCAGCGCCGTGCGCCGCGACCGCTACCTGAGCCGGCGTGGCCGACTCGAGCAGCTCAAGGAGCAGCCGCACCCCCACGTCGGGGGCCAGCCCGGCCGCGGTCGGCCGGGCGTGCGCCGCCGGGGCGTCACCGTCACCCGCCCCCGCCCCGGACCCGGACCCGGACCCGGACCCGGGCCCAGGCCGGGTCGCGGACGGCGGCTGGGCCGCACCCAGGCCGGCCAGCGTCGCTGGGCGAAGCTGCACTCCCGTGACGCTGAGAAGCACCGTGCCGTCCGGGGCGACGAGCTCACCGTCGGCCGCCGGGTGGTCGCCCGGGCGCACCCGCATCCGGGCCCGCAGCCGGGCCGGCAGCGGTGCGTACCAGGTCAGGCTCTCATACAGGAACGGCACGAACAGGTCGCCGGACGTCGCGCGGCGCAGCAGGCCGGTCGCGGTGTCAAGCAGCGCCGGGTGCACGGCATGGTCGGCGACCTCCGGGGCGAACGGCTCCGGCAGCGCCAGGCTGACCACCATCGTCGTGCCCGATTCCCACATGCGCTCAACGTTCCGCCAGCGCGGGCCGAAGGCGAACGCGGTGGTCCGCGACGGCAGCAGCGACGGCGGCGGCAGCTCAGTCAGCCCGGTTGTCAGGTCATCGGGCATGACCGCCGGCGCCGCCGGGTCGGCGGACGTGAGCAGGCAGCGGGCGTGCAGCTGCCAGCCGTCCGCCGCGCCGTCCGGGCCGGACAGCACCTGGACGGCCCAGGCGCGTTCCCCTGCGGGCTCGAAGCAGACCCTGGTCCGCACGGGCTCGTCGCCGATCAGCGGCCGGAGGAAGACGATATCCCGGAGCGTGACCGGGGCGGCGGCGGCGGGGATGGTCCGCAGGTAGGCCGAGATAATAAGGTCGATCAGGGCGGTACCGGGCAGCACGGCCGCGTCGCCGATCCGGTGCTCGTCCAGCATCCAGTGGGTGGCGGCCGACAGCACGGTCTCCAGGTAAGGACCGGCCGGCTCCGCGGACGGCCCGCCGGGCGGGGCGATGTCCGCGGGCCCCGGGTCCGCCGGGTCCGCCGCGGTGGCCGCGCGCATGGCGGCCGCGACCCGGTCGAGCACGCCGTCGCTGGCCATGCCCACCGTGCTCCAGCCGGGCCAGTCAATGCTCAGCCACCCGGGCCGACTGGCCGCGAAGGCGTCAAGAAAGGCGTTGGCGGCGCTGTAGTCGGCGCCGCCGACCATGCCGGTCAGCGCGGCCTGGCTGGAGAAGCAGGCGACGAAATCCACCGGCGGGCGGCCCGCAAGCGCCTGGGCCAGGGCCAGCGTGCCGAACACCTTCGGCCGCAGCACCTGGTGCGCCTGCTCCCGGCGACGGAACTGCAGCATCCCGTCTCCGGCGATTCCGGCCAGGTGCAGGACGCCATTGACCGGCCCGAATGCCGCGGTGACGTCATCCAGGGCCGCGGTGAGCGCAGCGGGATCGGCCACATCGCAGGTGATGACCCGGACGCTGGCGCCCATCGACTCGAGGCCGGCCAGGTCGGCGGCCACGTCGCGGGGCCGGCGGCCGACCAGCGCGAGCCGCGGCCGCCGGCCGGTGGCCGCCAGCCCCTTCGCCACCTCAAGGCCCAGGCCGCCGAGCCCGCCAGTCAGCAGGTAGACGCCATCAGGCCGGATGCCAGGACGGCCGCCGGACCGCGGGGACCAGGGCTTCTGCCCCGGGAGCCAGCGCCTGGTCCCGCGCAGGGCCACCACGGGATCGGACGCGCCCGAGCTGAGCTCCGCCGCCAGCTCGCTCGCGGAGATCACGCTGCCCAGGTCGATCACCCGGCAGCTCGTGCCCGCCGATTCCATCCCGAACGCGCGCGTCGCGGCGACCAGGGCGGCCCGCGACGGGGTGATCGTCTCGTTACCTGAGACGTCGGCCGCGCCCCGCGTCAGCACGAGCACCGACGGCAGCCGGCCGGCGACCGGTCGCCGGCCGGCTCGCTGTACGAGGTCAAGCAGCGCGAAGAAGGTCCGGTCGAGCTGCTCCGCCGTCGCCGCGGCGTCGCCGGATTCCTCGGGAGTCCCGGCGGCCCAGCCATGAACCAGCGTGGTCGGCTCGTGGCCAAGCGCGCTCAGCCGGGCCAGCACCCGGTCCAGGTCCTGCTCCAGGCAGGCCGGCCGCACCGTGAACTCGTGACCGAGGTCCTCGAAGCCGCTGCCCGGCCGCAGCCGGAACACCAGGTGACCGGCCTCCTCCAGTGCGCTGGCCAGCGGCGGTGCGGCCGGCCCGGCGGGCAGCAGGGCGAGCGCGACGCCGGCCGGCGGCCGGCTGTCCGCGGCCGGCGGCTCGGGCCGCTCGGCCTCCGTCCAGGCCGTCATCGTGAACGGGCCGGCTCCGGAGGGCGCCGGCGCAGCCGGGCCGGTGACGGTGGGCGAGGATGCCGGGTCCGTTCCGGAGAAGGAAGTTGACGTTGCCGATGATTGCGGCGCGGCGGGCCCGGTGACCGCCTCGACCCAGTACCGGGACCGCTGCCACTGGTAGCCCGGCAGCGGAACCCGCTGCAGCGGCTCGTCGGGGTAGACGCGTGACCATTCCACGTCGACGCCGCGCACCCAGAGCCGGGCCAGTGTTTCCAGCATGTCCTGGACATCGGAGGACGGCCCGTCCCGGTCGTCGGGCCAGGACAGCGAGGGCAGCGCCCGCCACTGCGCGGCCCGGACGGCGGGATGCCGCAGTGCCAGCCGGGTGAGCGCCCGCCCCGGCCCTACCTCGAGCAGGAACCGGCCGCCGCTGACCTCGGTGACCGCCTCCACCGCGGATGAGAACAGGACCGGGTCGGTGAGCTGGCCGGCCCAGAAGGCCGGGCTGGTGGCCTGCTCGCCGGTGAGCAGCTTCCCGGTCGCGGCTGAGTACACCGGCAGCGCGGGCGGCCGCAGCGCCATCCCGGCGAAGGAGGCGAGGAACGCCTCCGCCGCCGGCCGCATCGCGGGCGTGTGGAAGGCGTGCGAGGTGCGCAGCGGCCGGGTGACGATGCCGGCGGCGCCGAGTACCTGGGCGGCCTCGGCCAGTTCCCCGGTCGGCCCGGCCAGCACGGCCTGATCCGGGGTGTTCACCGCGGCCATGACGACCGCGGTGGCGTCAGCGGGAAGCAGGGTGCGGAGCCGCTCGACGGGCCCGGCGGCCGCTAGCATCGACCCGCCCGGCTGGGCTTGCATGACCTGACCGCGCACGAGGACCAGCCGTAGCGCGTCATCCAGATCCATGACGCCGGCGACGGTAGCGGCGACCAGTTCACCGAGGCTGTGGCCGAGCAGCGCGGCCGGCCTGATGCCCCACGCGATCCACTGCCTGGCGAGAGCGTACTCGACCGCGAACAGCAGGGGCTGGGCGTTGGCCGTGTCGTGCAGTTCGCTGCCGGGGGCCTGCGCCAGCCACAGCGGGTAGAGGTCGGCCCCGAGCCGGCCGAGGATGTCGAAGCAGACGTCGATGGTCTCGGTGAACACCCGCAGGCTGCCGTACAGGCTGGCGGCCATCCGGGCGTGCTGCGAGCCCTGGCCGGGAAAAGTGAAGATCACCCCGGCGGGCGTGTCGTCCGCCAGCCCGCTGATGGGTGCCTGGCCTTGCCCGGCCAGCAGGCCCGCGGCCTGCCGCGCGCTGGATGAGACGACGGCGGCGCGCACCGGGTGAGCGGTACGTCCGCGCTGCAGCGTGGCGGTCGCGTCGGCGAACGCGGTCTCCCCGGCGGCGGCGAAGTACTCGGCCAGCGTGGCCTGGCTGGCGTGCGCGGCGGCCTCGTCCAGGCCCGACCAGATCACCACCCGGGGCCGGTCCAGGTGCGGCGTCGGTGCGGGGGTCGGCCCTTCCTCGAGGACGAGGTGGACATTGGTGCCCCCGATGCCCAGCGAGCTCAGGCCGGCTCGCCGCGGCTTTCCCGCCTGTCGCGGCCATGGCCGCAGTGCGCGGTTGAGCAGGAACGGCGTCTCTTCGATCTCCAGCTTGGGGTTGGCCCGGGTGATGTTGATGGTCGGCGGGATCTGCTCGTTTTCCATAGCCAGCACCAGCTTGAGCAGGCCGGCGATCCCGGCCACGGGGACGGTATGCCCGATGTTGGACTTCACCGAGCCGACCGGGATCGACCCGGCCGCCAGCGGGCCAGCGGCCAGTCGCCGGTACGCCCGGGCCAGGGCGGCTATCTCGATGGGGTCGCCAAGCGGCGTACCGGTGGCGTGCATCTCGACGCACCCGATGTCTTCCGGGGCGAAGCCGGCCATGGCCATGGCGTCGGTGATGGCCAGGGCCTGGCCGGAGACGCTGGGCGCGCTGAAGCTGACCTTGTCCGAGCCGTCGTTGTTGACCCCAACGCCGTGGATCACGGCCCCGATGTGATCGCCGTCGGTGATCGCGTCATCGAGGCGCTTGAGTAGCACCGCGCCGGCGCCGCTGGTGAAGATGGTGCCGCTGGCGGAGGCGTCGAACGGCCGGCAGTGCCCGTCCGCCGAGCGGACATCGCCGGGACTCCAGCGGTAGCCGACCTGGTAGGGGATCTCCACGTTCGATCCCCCGGCCACGGCCAGGTCGCACTCGCCAAGCTGCAGCGACTGGCAGGCCAGGTGAACCGCGGTCAGCGAGCTTGAGCAGGCGGTGAGCACCGCCATGCTGGGGCCGCGGAAATCCAGCTTGTAGGACACCAGCGTGGTCAGGTAGTCGATGTTGTTCAGGACGGTCAGCCCCATATCGGGCGCCGCCGCGTACTTCGGGTTGGCCAGCACCTGCACGTCACCGTAACGGCTCGGACCGCAGGCACCGTAGACCGCGACGTCCCGGCTCATCGTGGCCGGGTCATACCCGGCGTTCTCCACGGCCTGGTACGTGACCTCGAGGAACAGCCGAAGCTGGGGGTCGCAGACTTCCGCCTCACGCTTGGTCATCCGGAAGAACGCGGGGTCGAACGTGTCGACGCCGGGAACAAGGCCGGCCATCTTCACGTACGAGGGGTCGGCGATCCTGCTGGCGGGCACGCCCGCCCGGAGCAGTTCCGCGTCGGTGAGGGCGGTGATGCTCTCCCGCCCGCCGGCCAGGTTCGCCCAGTACTCGTGCACGTCGCTGGCCCCGGGCAGCCTCGCGGCGATGCCGACGATCGCGATCGGCTCGAACAGATCGCTCATGAATGGTCTTCCCCTCGGATCTGCCTGCGCAGTTCGCGCCTGGCGTTGCCGATCCGGCGCTGGTCACCGCCCGCGGGGCGCAGCCCGGCGACTGGCGCGGTGGCCAGATCGCCCTGCGTCAGGTGCCGGCGCAGCGCGCGCAGGTTCGGATAGGCGAACATCGCGGTGACCGGGAACGGGCTGGCCAGCTCGCGGCTGCTCAGCTCGTGCAGTCCCACTAGGTTGAGCGACGTGAGGCCGGCGTCGAAGAAGTTCTCGTCCAGGCCAAGCGGCCGGCCGAGCCAGTCGCGCACGGTGAACTCGATCATCTGGAGCGCCCGCTGCACCGGCGACGGTGCCGCCGCCTGCGCGGCCGGGGGAACAGGGTCCGCCAGGGCGGTGCCGGGCGGTCGCCCGGCCGTCTCCGGCCCGGCCGGCCGCACCTTACCGGTCACGCCAAGCGCAAGCTCCTCCACGACCCGCACGGACACCGGCACCGCATGCGCCGGCAGCAGGCCGCGCAGGAAGGCTCGCAGCTCACCGCCCTCCGTCAGGCCCGGCGCCCAGACCTGCAAGGTCAGGACCGGGCCGACGGCGTCCTCGGCCAGCGTGGCAAGAGCCTGCCTGACCAGCGGATGCCGCAGTGCGGTGGCCTCGATCTCGGTCAGCTCGACCCGGTGCCCGCCGATCGAGACCTGCCGGTCCACGCGCCCGTCGAGCCGGACCAGCCCGTCCGGGCCGTACCGGCCGCGGTCGCCGGTGCGGAAGGTCCGCACCCCCGGCCGCGGGTCCGCGCCGAACCGGTCTGGCCAGCCGTGCCCGTCCAGGTAGCCGAGGGCAAGGCTGCCGCCCCGCACGACGATCTCGCCGCGCTGGCCCACGCCGGCCAGCTGTCCGGAGGGCGTGAGCACCAGCAGCTGCTGGCCCGCGACGCCCGCTCCGACCGGGACCGGCGCGCTGTCGGGCTGACGCGGGTCGTCGTCGTCCGGCAGCCGGTAACAGGACGCGATCTGCGGCGTCTCGGTCGTGCCGTAGGCGTTGACGATCTCGGCGCCGGTGAGCCCGCGCAGCCGCCGGGCCAGCCCCCAGGACAGCGGTGCGCCGCCGGAGACGATCAGCCGGACCGCGTCCAGCCTGCTGCCGGTCTCCTGCCCGACCTTGACCAGCAGCTCGAGCAGGGCCGGAGTGGCGTGGACGACGGTGATCCGCGAGCTGGCCAGCCAGCTGAGCAGGTGACCCGCGTCGGCTGCCACCTCGGGTGCGGGGACGTGCAGTTGCGCGCCGGCCAGCAGGGCACCGAACATCTCGCGCAGCACCGGGTCGTGGCCGGTTCCCGCGAGCAGCGCGAACCGGTCGGCGGGCCCGAGATCGAACGTGTCGATGTACCACCGCAGGAAATCGTGCAGCGGGCCGTGCGGCACGCAGACCGGGACCGGCGTGCCGGTCGTTCCTGAGGTGAAGAGCACGTGGCTGAGCCCGCCGGCCGTCCCCGGCGCCGGTTGGGCCGGCGCGAGGCCAGGCCCGGCCAGTCCAGCCAGGTCGGACACGGTGGGCAGGCCCCCGCCCACCGGGGCGGTGGTCATGATGACCTTCGCCCCGAGCGCCGCGCCGCACGCATCCCGGCGCGCCGGCGGCAGGCTCGCATCGATCAGGGCCGCGCCCGCCCCGGCCAGCCAGCAGGCCAGCACCGCCACCGGGAGGTCGCCGTGCCGGGTTGCCCGCACCGCGACCAGATCCTCCGCGCCGACCCCGCTGGCGGTGAGGCCGGCCGCGGCCCGCGTCGCTCGTTCCCATAGTTCCTGGTACCTCAGCTGGCCGCGCGGGAAGACGACGGCGACCGACTCGGGTGACCGGCGGACCGCGTCCGCCACTGCGCCGAGCATCCCGGCCCGCTGGCCCGGGGCTGGGAGCGGGCCGTCCGGCCGCGGCAGTATGGCCGCGGCGGCCGCCGTGACCAGGCCGCTGCCGTCCAGGGGCACCGGCTGCCCCGCCAGCACCCGGTCGGCCAGCAGCGCGCACTGGCCGAGTAGTTCCCTGGTCGCCTCAGCCGGGTAGGCGCCGACCGCCCGGACGAGCTGGATGACCAGTCCTTCACCGTCCCGGTGCAGGTAAAGGCCAAGGTCGAACAGGGCCGCCGGAGTCGGCGGGAGCACCGGATCGCACGCGAGCCCGGGGAACCGCGGCAGCGGCGCCGCGGCGGTCAGGTCATTCAGCCAGACCTGGAAGACCGGATTGCGGCCGGGCGAGGGCGGTAGCCGCAGCTCCGAGACCACCGCGTCGAAGGCGGGCCGGGAATGCTCCATGGCCTCCGCGTACCTGGTCCGAACATGCCGCAGCAGATCGCTGAAGGCACCCACGCCGGCCAGGTCAACCCGGATCGGCAGGGTATCGACGAGGAAGCCGGCCAGCTGCCGCTGGCTGGCCGAGCGCCGCCGCGAGCTGGGCAGCCCGATCACCACCGTGCTCTGGCCGGACCAGCCCGACAGCCCGGCAGCGAACACGGCGAGGAAGAAGCCGGCCATGGTGGCACCCTGCTCCCGCAGGTAGGCGTCGAGCCGCTGCCGGAACTCGGGGGGAAGCCGAAGGCTCTCGGCCGCCCCCGCGAAACCCTGGACCGTCCCGTCGGCGAGCCGGGAGGGCAGCAGCAGCGCCGGCGAGGCGCCGGCGAGGCGGTCCCGCCAGTACGCGACATCGGACGTCCACGCCTCGTCCCCCGCGCGCGCGGTCGCGGCGGCCGCGTAGCTGGCATAACGCGGCGCGGGGGCCAGGGGCGCCGGCTCGCCCGCCAGCGCTGCCGCATAGGCGGCAGCCATGTCGGCGAGCACGATCTCCACCGTGTCCTGGTCGGCTATCAGGTGGTTGAACACCAGGGCCAGGCAGGCCTGCCCGGCGGCCGCCGAGCGCAGCAGCCGGGCCCGCAGCATCGGCGCCTGCCGGTCACTGATCACCGTGGTCATCGCCCGGCGGGCGAAATCGTCGATCACCGCCGCGTCGAGCGGCTCGCCGGTGTCCTCCTGCGCCAGCTCGGCGGTCACCGAGGCCGCGTAACGCAGGCAGGGGCCGCCGCTGGCGTCCTCATCCACCCGGGCCCGCAGGATGTCGTGCCGGAGCACCGTGGCGTTCAGCGCGCTGTGCAGCGCCGGGACGTTCAGCTCGCCGGTGAACCTCACCAGCGCGGCCACGTTGTAGGCGGATGAGTCGGGGTGACGCTGGCTGATCAGCCACAGCCGGCGCTGCTCGGGCGCCAGCGGGGAGACGTCGAGCCCGCCGTCCGGGGCGGCGGGCGGTGCCTGGCCGGCGGCAGAGCCTCGTTCTTGCTCTCGCTCCGGCTCCCAGCCGATGGTGGCGCGCTCCTGGGCCATGGCGGCCCGCAGCCCGGCCAGGGAAATGTTCTCGTCCAGAAAACGGCCGACAGGGACCTCGATTCCCGTCGCTTCCCAGATCGTGCTCATGAGCCGGATCGCGGTGAGGGAAGCACCTCCCGCGCTGAGGAACCCGGTCTCCTCCGGCACCGGGCCGTGGATCTGGAGTGCCCGCGCCCAGATCGAGCGCAGCGGGTCGGCGTTGTCATCGGTGCCCTGCTGCTCCCACCAGCTGTGCACCAGGGTGGCGAGCTGGCGGCGGTCCAGCTTCCCGTTGCTGCTAAGCGGGAAGGCCGTCAGCCGGCAGCAGGCGACCGGGACCAGGGCGGCGGGCAGCCTCGCGACCGCGTATCGCCGCAGGTCTTCGTCACTGACCTCGCTGGCGGTTGGGTCAGCGGCCAGGGCCGCGATCAGCACCGGCCCGTCTGGGGCCGACACCGCGACCACGGCCAGCGCGGAATGCAGCTCCGCGAGCACCCGTTCCGCTTCGAGCGGCTCGACCCGCACCCCGCCGATCTTTACCTGCTCGTCGATGCGGCCTAGGTAGGCAAGACCGCCAGGCCCCTGGCGAACCAGGTCCCCGGTCCGGTACGAGCGCTGCCCGCCGACGACGGGGAAGGCCGCGGAGGTGAGGTCGGGGCGCCCGGCGTAGCCGAGGGCAAGCTGGTCTCCTCCGATCCACAGCTCCCCCGCCTCGCCGGGCGGGACCGGGCGGCCATCGTCAGCCATCACCCACAGCACGGTGTTGTCAACCGGCATCCCGATCGGCACCACGTCGGTCGGGCTGAGGTCGAACGGGACGTCCCAGTACGTGACATCGATGGCCGCCTCGGTCGGCCCGTACAGGTTGTGCAGCTGGGCGGGCCACAGGTCCAGTGCCCTGCGGGCCAGCGGGGCCGGCAGCGCCTCGCCGCTGCAGATCACGTGCCGCAGCAAGCTGATGTCGCCTGCCCGGGGAACGCGGACGAACTCCGCCAGCATGGACGGCACGAAATGGCAGACCGTGATCTGCCTGTCGATCATGAACGCAGCGAGCTCGCCGGGGTCGCGGTGCGCGCCGTCCGGGGCGAACTCGCAACGGGCACCCGCGATCAGCGGCCAGAACAGCTCCCAGGCGGACGGGTCGAAGGTGTAGGGCGTTTTCTGCAGTACCCGGTCGGCCGCCGTCAGCGGGTAGCGGCGCTGCGTCCACAGCAGCCGTGTGCACAGGGCCGCGGAGCCAAGGACGACGCCCTTAGGCTGACCGGTGGAGCCGGAGGTGAACATGACGTACACCGGCTGCTGCGGTGGCACGTCGGGCAGCGGCGCGGGATCCGCGCCTGCTTCCCATCGCCGCGGCACGTCGAAGACCGGCAGCCGGGCGTCGAGGCCCGCCGTCTCGCCGATCGCGGCCACGGGCTGCGCCAGCCGCGTCATCGCCGCGACCCGCGGCGCGGGCTCGTCCAGGTCGACCGGCAGATAGGCGCGGCCGGCCTTGAGGATACCGAGCACCGCGATAGCGCGCTCGACGCCGCGACGCAGCCGCACCAGCACCGGGCCGCTCTCCGGGGCGGTTTCCGGGCCGGTTTCCGGGAGCGCGCGCCGGATCTGAGCGGCGAGGGCGTCGCTGAGCATTTCCAGCTCGTAGCCGGTCAGGCTGCGCGTCTCGTCGGCGCAGACAATCGAGTCACGGGTCTGCGCGTAGCGGGTCCGGATCAGCCCGGGAACGCCCTGGGCAGCGGCGATGGGCACCACTGGCCCGGACAGCGCCGACCAGGGGCTGACAGCCATCGGCGGGTCAGCAGATACGTGGCCAGATCGGCTATTCACCGTCGCAGCTTCCCTTCCGCGAACCGGGCGGACATTGCATTAAGGTCGGAAAAGACGGAGCTCAGGAAAGGAAGGATGCCGTGGGGCAAAGGGGATCGATGGTCTTGCCTGACGGCAGGAAAGTCGCGCATCTCAATCGCGGCGAGACCGACAGCCTCTACCAGGAGATTTTCGTCGACCGCGTGTACACGCCGCGCGGATTCCCCGTTCTGCCGCCGGAGCCGACCATCTTCGACGTGGGTGCCAATATCGGCCTGTTCAGCCTGTTCGCGCTCGACGAGTGGGCCTCGGCGCGCGTCTACGCCTTCGAGCCGATTCCGGAGATCTTCGTTGTCCTTCGGGACAACCTCCGCCAGCATCCCGGCGCGACCGCGATTCCCACCGCCCTCGGGGCGGCCAGCGGTACCGTGACCGCTCGCTACTACCCCCGCTACACGATGATGTCGGGGCTGCACGCCGATCCTGATCAAGACCGGGCCATCGTCAAGCGGTACATGACGAACACCGCCGAGGGCCTGGCCGATCCGGCCGAGCGCGCCGCGCTGACGGGAGCCGCCGACGCGCTGCTGGCCACCCGGTTCGAGCCGGTCATGGTCGAATGCACCGTCGAGACGGTGGCGCAGGCCGCGTCCCGGCTCGGCGCCGACCGCATTGACCTGCTGAAGGTGGACGCGGAGCGCGCGGAGCTTGACGTGCTGCGCGGCGTCGGCGAGGAACTGTGGCCCCGCGTGGGCAATGTGGTGGTCGAGGCCGAGGACGGGGCCGGGCAGGTCGCCGCGATCACTGACCTCCTGGCCCGGCAGGGGTTGCGGGCGTCGGTCATCCAGGTTCCCGAGTTCCGCGGTACGGCGCTGCACATGATCTACGCCAGCCGCTGACGCGCGGGGCCGACCGCAGCCGCGTTTCGCGTTCCCTTGCGTCGCCGACATGGTCATGACGCCGGATACGCGCTGGTGTCGGCGTCGGCTCGGAGCCGGGCGGTGAGAGCGGCCGCGACCGCGGCCGGCGCCTCATCGATGAGCCAGTGGCCGGCGGGCACCTCGCACAGGTCAGGCGGCGATGAGGTCTGCCGTCGCCAGCCCAGCAGCTCCCCCCGGGACAGCTCCTCGTCGTCGCGCCCGTATAGCACCGTGATCGGCACGTCGAGCGTCTTGGACGGCCGGTGCCGGTAACGCGAGTACAGCGCGAAGTCGGCCCGCAGCCCGGGCTCGAATACCGGGCGGACCTCGGTGCGCTCGGCCAGCGCCGGCGGCACGCCGCCCTGCGCCAGCACCACATCCCAGAACCGGTCGGTCGGCAGCTGGTGCAGCCGCCGCGGTATGAGCGCGAGGTCGGGGGCGGCGAACGACCCGACGAACAGGCGCTCGGGCGCGGTCCGCCGTGCGAGCAGATAGGCGAGCAAGGCGCCGCCACAGTAGCCGAAGAACGCGTACGGACCGGGCGTGCCGACGAGGTCCGCCGCCAGCGCGTCGATAAGCGACTCCAGATCGGTGCAGGGCGGCTCGGCCAGCCGGGCCTGGCGGCCCGGGAGGTTCAGCGCCCACAGCTCGATCGAGGGGTCAAGCTCGGCGGCCAGCCGCCCGAGTGCCCCCGGGCCGGCGCCGGCGTGCGGAAACGCGTACAGCCTGAGGCCAGCCGCCGCCCGGCGCTCGAGCGGCACGAACCAGCCACCAGCATTGATCTCCTCGCCGTCCTGGCGGATCGGCTCCGGCCCGGCCACGGTCACCCGCGCTCCCCGGTCAGCTGGCCCGACAGCTGCCGTGCGGTCGGATGATCGAAGATCATCCGCAGCGGGACATCCAGGCCCTCGGTCTCGGCGATCCGGGTCGCCAGCTGCGCGGCCAGCAGCGAATGGCCGCCGTTGAGGAAGAAGTGGTCCCGGTCGCTCAGCGTCGGGCGTCCTAGCGCAGCGCGCAGCAAGCTGAGCAGCCGCTTGGTCAGCTCTGGATCGGCATCAGGAGCACCCGGCGGCGCCTGGCCGGCGCCGGGTGCGGCCGCGGATACCTCCATCGACCGCAGGGCGGTGTAGTCGAGCTTGCCATTCGGGCTCACCGGGAATTCACGCAGGACCATCAGCCGGGACGGCAGCGCACCGGAGGGCAGGTGCGCCCGCAGGTGCTGCCAGAGCAGCTCCAGCTGCGGCGGGCACGCCGGCGTGACCGGGCGGATGAAAGCGCGCAGCTCACCGTCGCCCTGCGGGTCCCCCACGAGCACGACGGCGGCTTGCGCCACCTCGGCCTGGGCTTGCAGGACGGCTTCGATCTCGGGCAGCTCGATTCGCTGACCGCGCAGCTTAACCTGCCGGTCGTTGCGGCCGAACAGCTCGAGAGCACCATCGGCGCGCCACCGCGCCAGGTCCCCGGTCCGGTAGTAGCGACCCCGCTTCTGGCTGGTCACGAACCGCTCCGCGGTCAGCTCGGGGCGGCCCAGGTAGCCCGCGCTCACCCCCGTGCCCGCGATGCACAGCTCGCCGAGAAGGCCGGGCGCCAGCTCCGCCCCGTACTGGTCGGCCACGAACACGCTGGTGTTCGCGATCGGCCGCCCGATCGGCACCGGGCCGGTGACCTCGCCGCTGATCTCCGCGGCGGTCGACCAGATCGTCGTCTCGGTGGGCCCGTACACATTCAGCAAGCGGCACCCGGTAGCGAGCAGGTCGGCGGCCAGCGTCGCCGTCATCGGCTCGCCACCGCACAGCACCGTGCGGCCGCGCAGCTCGCCGCCGGCCATGGCGGTGACGGCGAGCCGCCAGAAGGTCGGCGTGCCCTGCAGCACCGACACGTCATGCTTCACGGCCGGCTCGAGTACCTCGCGTGGCCGCGTCTGGGCCTGCGACCCGGCCACCACCGCCAGCCCGCCGATGCTGAGCGGCAGGAAGAGCTCGAGGCCGGAGATGTCGAAAGCCGTCGTCGTCGACCACAGAACCGCGTCTCCGGCCCGCAGGCCAAGACGCTCGGCGAAGTCCGCGACCACGTTGGCCAGGTTGCGATGCGTGACGATGACGCCACGCGATTGCCCGGTGGACCCCGAGGTGTAGATGACGTACGCGGCGGCATCCAGGGCGACCCCCGGCTCCTCGTCCCGCGCCGGGACTCCGTCCGCCGGGGGATCGGCCGGGACGCCGGCCGCGACCTCGGCCGCGAGGTCGGCCCAGCCCGCCACCGGGGTGTCGATCTCCGGCCCGGGCGGCGCTCCCGACTCGGTGACCAGCAGGCGCGCTCCGGCATCGGCGAGCTGGAAGGCCAGGCGCGACTCGGGCATGTCGGGGTCAACGGGAAGGTAGCAGGCGCCAGCCGCCCATACGCCGAGGACCGCCGCGGCCATGGGGACGCCTCGCGGCAGCGCGAGCGCCACGATGTCAGCGGGCCGCACGCCGCCGGCCCGCAGCCGGGCCGCGATCCGGCGAGCCGTGCCCGCCAGGTCGCCGTAGGACCGCGCGCTGTCGTCAGCGGCCAGCGCGGCCGCGGCCGGATCAGCCTGCGCCGCCGCCATGAACTGGGCCAAGACTGTCCGGTCGGGGCGGACCTGGCGCCGGGTGCTGTTCGCGGCGCCCATGACGGCCCGTTCGTCGTCCGTGGCCATGTCCAGGTCACGGACCGGGCAGGCCGGATCGGCGGCGGCGGCCCGCAGGAGCGCCTGCATCCGGTCGACCAGGGCCGCTATGCCTGCCTCGTCATGCACCTCGGTGCTGTAATTGGCCATCAGCAGCGGGGGCTGATGATAACTCAGCACGGCCAGCTGGAGGTCCAGCCGGCTGTCCTCGCGCAGGATGTCGACGGACTCCCCCCGCTCGCCGCCGATCCGCAGGTCAGAGTCGTCCCACGGACGATAGCTGAACAGGTACCGGAAGAGCGGCACTCGCCAGTCGGGCGAGTGATGACCGAGCTCGGCGAGCACCTGCTCGACCGACACCACGGCATGCTGAGCGCCCGCGAGGAACACGTCCCGCACTTGCCGCGCCAGCGCGGCGAAGCCCGCGTCAGGGTCGAGGATGATCCGCAGGGGCAAGGTGCTTATCTCGAAGCCGACGCTGGTCAACCCGCCGGAGCCGCCGTTTGCGGCCGACGTCACGGCCCCCGACCCGCGACTTGTCACCGGTACGCCGACGACCAGGTCGGGTCCCGCCCCGTGCCGGAACAGCGCCAGGTAGTAGGCGGCGAGCAGGATGATGTTGTCCGTGCCGCAGTTCGCGCGGCGCAGCGCGGCCATCGCCTCGACCGTTTCCGGGGCCAGCGGGCTGACCATCGTCGCGCCCGCGAACGTGGGGCGGGCCGGGTCGGGCCGCGCCCAGGGCAAGACCGCCTGCGCGGTATCCACGCCCCGCAGGTGCTCCGCCCAGAACGATGAATCCGACGGCCGCGGTCGCGGCTCCGCCGCCGCGGGGACCTCCGGAAGCAGCTCCTCCGGTATGCCGCCGCCGGCGATTCCGTCGTACACGCCGCACAGCTCGGTCACCAGCAGGGCGAGCGACGCGGCGTCGCTGACGGCGTGGTGCACCGCGAGCAGCACCGCGCTGCCGCCGTCGCTGAGCGGGAACAGCGTCACTCGCAGGGGCAGGTCGCGGGCCAGGTCGAACGGCAGCTTGAGCGCCTCGTGCACCCGTGCCGCCAGGTCGTCATCGGTGGCGGGGCTGACGTCCACGGTCAGCTGGACATCGGACGCGGCGCTCACGTGGCGCAGCGGAACGCCGGCCGCCGCCGGAAACCTCGTGCGCAGCGCCGGATGCCGGCCGATCAGGTGGTTCACGGCGGCGTGCAGCGGCCACCAGCGCAGCGCCCGGGTGGTGCGGAAGGCAATGCCCAGATTGGCGACCGACGAGCCGGGCTCGAGCTGCTGCAGGATCCAGAACGCGTACTGCCGGCCGCCGAGCGGGCGTAGCGGTTCGGCCGGCTCCGGCAGGCCAAGATCATCATTATCGGCCGCGGCCATGGCGCGCTGAACGGGCACGTTCATCCGTCTGCTCCCCCCTGCCAGCGGGGCATCGCGGTCTCAGCGAGGATCGCCGGTATCTCCCGCGCGAGAACCGATGCTCCCGCCTGGGTGAGGGTCCAGTGCCCGCCGTCGACCTCTTTCGAGACGAATTCCCTGCTGGTGTGGTCCTGCCACAGGCGCAGGGCGGCCGCGCTGATGTCGGGATCCGCCGCGCCCCGCACGGCCAGGATCGGGATCGGCAAGCGCGGAGAAGCCTGGTAAGCGTAACCGTCATACAGGCGCCAGTCGGCTCGCAGCGGCCGTTCCATCACCTCCAGGAAGTCGCGGTCATCCATCAGGGTGACCGGCGTGCCGCCCAGCAGGGCCGTTCGCGTCAGCAGCTCCTTGGTCGGCAGGCGGCCGGTGCCGGTATCCCGGATCACCGGCGGCGGCAGGCAGCTGCAGACCGCGAGCAGCTGGGGGCTCGCACAGGGAGACCGCAGGAGAATCTTGGCGATCTCATAGGCGATAAGCGCTCCTGAGCAGTGTCCGAGCAGTCCGTAAGGCCCGCTGAACATCGCGTACTTGTCACGCAGGATCATGTCCTCGAACTCGGCCAGCAGCGAATCCATGTCCTGGTGCGGCACCTCGCGGATTCTTCGCCCGCGCCCGGGAAGAACGGCTGGGCTGACCGCGACGTCGCTCTGGCTGAGCGCTTCCCGCAGGACGTTGAACGCGGTAGGGCCCGCGCCCGCATGCGGAAAAGAGAACAACTCGAATTTGCTTTCCCCGTTCCGGTAGGGGAACCACTGGGTGGGGGTTGACATCGTCAGGCTCCCGGCGACGCGTACGTCATTCCGCCTCGCCGCCGGACAGGCGGGAGAGCAGGGTGTTGAGCTGCCCTTGATCCACGCGGGCGAGCGGGAAGTCCGCCGCCGCGGCCGGTGCCTGCGCGGCCGCGTCGGCCTGCTCGCCGGCCGCGGCCTGCGCGGCGCCGGCCGGATCCTGGGCCGCGGCGGTGTCCTTTGCTTCGGCGGCCTTCTGGGCGAGGAGGGTGAGGGTGGGGTGCTCGAAGAGGTCGAGGGGGGCGACGGCGATGCCCTGCTCCTGGGCGCGCGCGGCGACCTGGATGGCCAGGATGGAGTCGCCGCCGAGCTCGAAGAAGTTATCGTTGACGCCGACCACGGTGATGCCAAGGACCGCGGCGAAGATCTCGGCCAGCTGGCGCTCCAGCGGAGTCGCGGGCAGGATCAGTTCTTCTTCCAGCTCCGGGCGCTCATCACCGGGCTCGGGCAGCCGGTCGTAATCGATCTTGCCGTTCGACGTCAGCGGCAGCGCCTCGAGCCTGACATAAGCGGCGGGCACCAGATAATCGGGCAGCTGCCGGCCGAGGAAGCGGCGCAGGTCGGTGATGTTCGGACGGGTCCGCGGCGGGGCGACGATATAGGCCGCGAGCCGCCGTTCGCCCGGACCGGGCTCGTAGGCGGTCACGACCGCCTGCGCGACCTGCGGGTGCCGGCACAGGGCCGACTCGACCTCGGCCGGCTCGATGCGGTAACCGCGGATCTTGATCTGGGCATCGGCGCGGGACAGGAACTCCAGGTTGCCGTCGGCGCGCTGGCGGACCAGGTCGCCGGTCCGGTACAGGCGCTGCCCGGGACGGGACGGATCAGGATCAGCGACGAACCGCCCCGCGGTCAGGCCCGGCCGCCCCAGGTACCCCCGGGCCACCCCGACCCCGCTGATATACAGCTCCCCCACCGCCCCGGCCGGAACCGGCACCAGCCCCTCATCAAGGATCCTCAGCCCCACCGACGGCAGCGGCGTCCCGATCGGCAGGTGCCGCAGGTCATCATCGCCCGCCCCCGCCGGCAGCCGGAAGAACGTCGAGCTGCACGTCGCCTCCGTCACCCCGTACACGTTCATCAGCGGCACCCCGAGCTTGCGCCACATCGCCAGCCGCTCCGGCAGCACCCGCTCACTGCCCACGATCACCAGCCGCAGCGACGACGGCAGCGCCCGCCCCGCCCGGTCCAGCTCCCGCACCCACTCATGCCAGTACGCCGCCGGCAGCTCCATCACGCTCACGTGCTCCCGGCCCGCCAGCTCCGCCAGGTCCGCCCGCTGCTCCCCCGGCCGCCGCGGCGGGAACACCACCGCCCCCCCCGCCAGCCACACCGGGAACAGCTCCTCCGCCAGCACGTCAAACCCCGGCGACGCGAACTGCAGGAACCGGTCCCCCGCCCCCAGCTGCAGCCGCTGCCCCACCTCCCGCGCGAACGCCGCCAGCGACCCGTGCTCCACCACCACGCCCTTAGGCTCACCCGTCGACCCCGACGTGTACACCACGTACGCCGGCCACGACGCCCCCGGCACCACCCCCGCCCCGCCCCCGGCACCACCAGCGGCACCAGCACCGCCACCGTCCACCAGCACCGCCGGCACCCCCGACCCCTCCGCCAGCACCGCCAGCGCCCCGGTCGTCACCAGCACCGCCGCCCCCGAGTCCCCCAGCATGAACCGCACCCGCTCCGCCGGATACTGCGGATCCAGCGGAACATACGCAGCCCCCGCCATCAGCACCCCCAGCACCGCCACCGCCAGCGACGGCCCCCGGTCCACCAGCACCCCCACCATCACCCCACGCCCCGCACCCGCCGCCCGCAAACGACCCGCCAGCCCCCCCGCCAGCCCCGCAAGCTCCCCGTAACTCACCGGCACCCCGTCGCACACCACCGCCACAGCATCCGGCGCCAGCCCCACCTGACCCCCGAACAACTCCACCACCCCACCCCACCCAGACACCGACTCCGTCTGCTGCACGGCGGGCGATACCGCGGTCCGGTCCTGTATGTCCGCCATCAAGCCGCTCCCCATCGTGCTAACGGTCGTGTCGCCACGATGCTAAGTACGGTGGCCGGGCGCGGTGGAGTCCCATGAACGGGCGACCGCCGGGACGAGGGCCGCGCGGCCGCTGGCCTGTCGCCTAAAGACCCGACGGGACATACCGCCGTGGCGCGGCTGAGATTGGTGACGGCGCTCTCGGCCCCTTCCTGATCGCTCCGCGCCTGCTGCCTGGCGCGGGCCGGACCCTCATTACCGCTGGAGGATCGCCTTGGTCACGCAGGATGCCCCCGGCGGCACCGTGAGCGGGAACTGCGCGACCGTGGCCGAGCTGCTGGCGGCCCGCGCCCTGGACCAGCCCGGCCGGCTCAGCTATTCCTTCCTGGAAGACGGGGAGAGCGCCGAGGTTCAGATGACCTACGGCGAGGCCGACCGCCGCGCGCGTGCGCTCGCCGCCGGGCTGCGCGACGCGGGCGCGACACCCGGCGCCCGCGCGCTGCTCTTGCTTCCGCCCGGGCTGGACTATGTCACGGCCTTCCTCGGCTGCCTGTACGCCGGCGTCATCGCGGTTCCGGCCTACCCGCCCGACCCCTTTCAGCTCGAGCGCGCCCTGCCCCGCCTGGCGGCTATCGTCACAGATTCCGCCCCGGTCGTCGCGCTGACCGCCTCCTCCCTGCTCGGGTACCTCGACGAGGTGACCCGTCGGGCACCCGAGCTCGGCGGCCTGCGCTGGCTCGCGGTCGATGCCCTGCCGGATCCGTCGTCCGAGCCCGGCGGCCCGACCCCGGTCGATCCCGAGGCCACCGCGCTCCTGCAGTACACCTCGGGGTCGACCGCGGCCCCGAGGGGCGTCATGCTCTCCCACCGGAACCTGATGCACAACTCGGGGCTGATCCAAGGAATCTTCCGCACCTCGCCGCAGAGCCGGGCTCTCATCTGGCTCCCCCCTTATCACGACATGGGGCTGATCGGCGGCCTGCTGCAGCCGCTTTACGCCGGCTGCCCGGTGTTCCTGATGTCCCCGCTGCACTTCCTGGAAGATCCGCTGCGCTGGCTCCGTGCGATCAGCCGGTTCCGGGTGACGGCCAGCGGCGGCCCCAACTTCGCCTACGACCTGTGCGTCCGCAAATCGGACCCGCAGCAGCGGCACCAGCTCGATCTCTCCTCCTGGCAGGTCGCCTTCAACGGGGCCGAGCCGATCCGCCCGCAGACCCTGCGGCGGTTCGCCGAGGCTTTCGCCCCCTCGGGGTTCCAGGCGCAGGCGTTCCTGCGCTGCTACGGCCTGGCGGAGGCAACGCTCATCGTCTCCGGCATCGGAGGCATCGGAGGCATCGGAGGCATCGGAAGCAGCGGAAGCGGGCACGGCTCCGGGGAGGACGAGGCGGCGCCCCGATCGGAGGACGCTGGTCTCGCGGCCGTCGCGGTGGACCGCAGGGCGCTGGAACAGCACCAGGTCAAGACCGCGGACGACAAGGCCACCGTCGCGCTGATGAGCTGCGGGCCCACCCTGCCCGGCCAGCAGATCGCCATCGTCGACCCGGTGTCGCGCACGGCCTGCCCGCCGGAGCAGGTGGGCGAGATCTGGGTCAGGGGCCCCAGTGTCGCGCGCGGCTACTGGAACAAGCCCGCCGAGTCCGACCGCGTGTTCGGTGCCCGCATCACGGACGTCGACGGCCCCCCGTTCCTGCGCACCGGGGACCTGGGATTCCTGCACCACGGGGAGCTCGTGGTCACGGGCCGGCTCAAGGATCTCATCATCATCCGGGGGCAGAACCACTATCCGCAGGACATCGAGCTCACCGCGGAGCGGGCGGACCCCGCACTGCGGCCTGGCTGCGGCGCCGCCTTCTGCGTGCAGGAGCAGGACGGCGATGACGCCCTGGTGCTCGTGCTTGAGGTACGGCGGCAATCCGGTGAGGTCGACGCCGCGGCCGTGACGGGCCGCATCAGGGAAGCGGTCACGCGGGAACACGGGCTGCAGGTCCGCACCGTCGCCCTGCTCGCGGCCGGCGGGATGCCCAAGACGTCCAGCGGGAAGGTCCAGCGGTGGCTGTGCCGCGACCAGTTCATGTCGGCGGAGCTGCCCGAGGTCAGTCGCATCGAGGCCGCCCCGGTGCCGCCGTCCCGCGACCTGATGAGCGTGGAACAGCTGCTCGGCGCGGCCCCTGAGCGACGCGCCGGGCTGCTCGAGAACTACCTGCAGGGCCAGGTCGCGGCGGTCTGCGGATGTGGTGAGCTGGGCCCGGGCCAGCCCCTGCTCGCCGCGGGCCTTGACTCGCTGGCCATCTTGCAGCTAAAGCAGCAGGTAGAGGCGGACCTCGGGATCAGCTTGCCGCTGGCCCCGATGCTGAACGGCGCGACCGTGCCGGAGCTGGCCGGGCTGCTGGCCGCGCAGCTCGCGCTAGTCCCGGGTGGGCCAGCCCAAGCCGAGAGCGGAACGGCGGCCGACCGTTCCTCGTCCACGGAGCACGCGGCCCCCATGACGTTCGGTCAGCGCTCGATCTGGGTCAACCAGCAGATCGAGCCGGAGAGCACCATTTTCCACATCACGGCCGCGCTGCGGCTGTCCGGTCCCGTAGACGATGCCGCCCTGCGCCGGGCCCTCGACGGGGTCGTCGCGCGCCATCCGATGCTGCGCACCACGTTCGCCGTCAGGGACGGCGAGCCTGTGCAGATCATCCGCCCGCAGGGGCAGGCGGCCTACGTGGAGCACGATGCGCGCGACACCGACGAAGCCGGGCTGGTGCGGCGGCTGCGCAGCACCGCTCGCCGGCCGTTCGACCTGGAGTCGGGGCCTCTGCTGCGCCTGGACATGTACCGGCACCCCGGAGGCGATGTCGCGCTGCTGTCGGCGCACCACATCATCACCGATTTCTGGTCGATGTCGGTGCTGGCCCGAGAACTGGGTGACCGTTACACCGCGTACGCCGCGGGCGAGGACATCGCGCTCCCGGCACCGACCGCGACCTACGAGGATGTCGTGGCCAGGCAGCGGTCCCTGCTGCAGGACCAGGGGCGCGCGGGGCTCCTGTCGGGTTACTGGGATGAGCAGGTGGGCGACGGCGTGCCGCCACTGGCCCTGCCGCCCGTCAGCGCGGGGAACTCCCCCGGCGGCTCGCGTTATTTCTCGGTCACCGAGGCGCTGACCGCCCGCCTGAAGGCGCGGTCAGCGGCCGAGAACACCACGCTTTACAACCTGCTCCTGACCGGGTTCCTGGCGACCCTGCACGCTTACACGGGCCAGGACGACCTGGCCGTCGGCACCTGTGCCGCGGCGCGCGGCCGCCGAGAGTTCGCCGAGGTCATCGGCTGCTGCATGAACCCGGTGATGATCAGGAGCCGTGCCCCGCGGGGCGGGTCCTTCCGCGCCCTGCTCTCGCGGACCAGGGACCAGGTCATCGGGGCGCTTGAGCATCAGGAGTACCCGATGATCTTGCTGGCCGAACGGCACCGGGTCGCCCGCCGCGCGGGCACCCTCTTCCACGCCATGTTCACGTTCAACCGGTCGCCGCTGCCGGGCGACGACCTGGCCGCCCTGGCCATGGTCGGGCCGCCGGGGACGCGCAGGTCGCTCGGGTCGCTGCAGGTCGAGTTCCTGCCGCTGCCGCTTGAGGAAGCCTCGCTTCCGCTCGACCTGCTGCTGGCGGAGGTGGGCGGTACCCTGCACGGCTGGCTTCGGTACCGGGCCGGTGCCCTCGACGGGCCCGGGGCCGATCGGCTGCTTGAGCGGTACACGGCCTTCCTCGAGATGGCCGCCGCTGACCTGGATCTCCCGATCAGCGAGGTTGGGCACCGGGAACCCGCGCCGGGCGTGTCCAGATGACGCGGTACGCGATCGCGCGGTACCGCCGCCAGCGTAGGTCCCCTTTTGTGCGACATCCGCATTGCCACAGCGAACACGTAACGTTCGGATTATGGCAATCCCTGCTCAGGACCTGATGGCCGCCGGATCTGACGAGGGCACTGATTCCGCAGGCCCCGGCGTTGCACCGGCCGATTCCACTGCTCCGCGCACGCCGCACGAGGAAGCCATCCTCTCGATCTGGCGCGATGTCCTCGACCGGCCCGACATGGGCATATTCGACGAGGTATTCGAGCTTGGCGGAAACTCGCTGCACGTCATCGCGGTAGCGGCGCGGATCCGCCAGACGCTAGGGATCTCGGTTCGCGCGGTGACGTTCTTCGAATTTCCCACGGTGGCGGAACTCGCTTCTGCCGTGGCCGCCGCCGCGGCGCCGATTCGCCCTGTCATCGGCCCCCGGCCGCCGGACGCCGAGCCGGTGCTGTCCTACGATCAGGAGCGGCTGTGGCTGGAGGATCAGCTGCTGCCGGGGGCTGCCTACAACGTGGGCGGGCAGCAGCGGCTGGTTGGCCCGCTGGACGTCTCGGTCCTTGAGGACAGCCTGCGCGTGATCATCGGCCGGCACGAGGCGCTACGGACGCGGTTCCCGGTGGTGGATGGCCAGCCGGTGCAGGTGGTGGACGACCCCGACGAAGGCTGGCGGCTGCCGGTAGAGGACCTGCGCGAGGCCGGCGCGGGGAAGGACGCGGCCGCGGCGGCGCTGCTCCTGGAGCATGCGGCTACCCCGTTCGACCTGGCCCGCGGCCCGCTGCTGCGGGTGGTGCTGGTCAGGCTCAGCGACACCGAGCACCTGCTCGGGGTGGCCGCGCACCACATCGTCTGTGATGCCACATCGATCAGCCTGTTCGTGCGGGAGTTGTCGGCGCTGTACGGAGCGGGCGGGGATGCCCTCCGGGCTGGCCTGCCGGAACTGCCGGTCCAGTACCGCGACTTCGCGGTGTGGCAGCGCGGGTGGCTGGCCGGACAGGAGCTTGAGCGCCAGGTTGACTACTGGCGGAGCCACCTGGCGGGGGCGCCGCCCGCGCTGGCCCTGCCGGCCGCCGCGCAGGCGCCGTCCCTGGGCGCGGCGGGCGGCCGGATACGGCTGGCGCTGTCGCCGGAGCAGACGGCCGCGCTGGGAGAGCTGTGCCGCCGCCAGGACGTGACCTTGTTCATGCTGATGCTGGCGGCGCTGTCCACGGTGCTGGGCCGCTGGTCGGGCCAGCGTGACGTGGTGACCGGGGTGTCGGTCAGCAACCGGACCGACACCGGGACGGAGAACCTGATCGGGTGCTTCATCAACACCCTGCCACTGCGCGTGGACCTGTCGGGCGACCCGACTTTCACGGACCTGCTCGGCCGGGTGCGGGAGGTCGCGCTTGGCGCCTACGCCCACGCCGACGCGCCGCTTGACCTGCTGGTCCGGGAGCTCAAGATCACCCGCGATCCCCGCCGCACCCCCCTCTTCCAGGTGCTCATGAACATCCTCGACCGTCCGGCGGACGGGCAGATCAGCGGCGTCGAGGCGGAGGTGCTTGACATGCCGGCTCCGCCGGCGAAATTCGACCTGGCGCTGACCGCGCGGGAATTCCACGGCGCGCTGCTGATGGAGTACGAGTTCAGCGCCGATCGTTATCAGGCAGCGATGATGGAGGTCCTGGCCGGGCAGGTGGGCTCGCTGCTTGGAGCGGTGGCGGCCGATCCGGACCGGGGCATCCTTGACTACCCGCTGCGGCCGGGCGGGCCTGACGACGCCCTGGAGGCGACCGGGCCGCAGGCGGGCGGCCCGCCAGACGCCGCCTGGGCGGTGCGGCGGTTCGGGCTCGGCCCCGGCGACCGGGTCGCGGTGCTGTCCGGCTCACCCGCGCACCGGGTCGCTGCGGCCGCCAGCGCGCAAGGCGCCGGGGCGGCCCTGGTCTCCGGCGAGCCGCCGCTCACCGCCGGGGCCACCGCCCTGGCCGACTGGCTGCGGGCCAGCGAGGCCAGCGTCGTGTACCTGACCCCGCCGCTGCTGCGGACCCTGTCCCGCTCACCGCGGCCACAGCTTCCGGCGCTGCGGTACGTATTCGTGGAGAACTTCGGCGAGCTTCTCTCGCACGACGTCACCGCGGTGCGCCGCCTGTCCGCGGCCTGCCGCTGCGTGGCCCTGTACCGGGTGCTCCCCGACGGCACGCCGAGCGCCGCCTACCTGGTGCCCGAGGACTACCAGCCCGAGACGGCCCCGCCCCGCGTGCCCCTCGGCCGTGAGCTTGGCCCGCCCGCCCGGCTGCTCCACCTGGCCGGGCAGCCCGCCGCGGTCGGCGAGGTCGCCGAGATCTGCTTCGGCACCAGCCGCACCGGCGACCTCGGCCGCCGCTGGGCTGACGGCACCCTCGAATACGTCAGCCCCCTCACCCACGCGCAAACCGGTCCCTTCGAGACGCTGGCCGCCTTGCGCGCGGTACCCGAGGTGGACGACGCGGTCGTGATCGAGCGAACCGCAGCCGATGGCCAGCCCGTGCTTCTCGGTTACGTCACTGGCCCGGACCCGGTGCTCAGCAGCGTCAGCGCCGCCATGATCCGCCATCAGCTCGCGACCTGGCTGGCCGAACGCCTGCTGCCGCGGCACCTGTTCGTCCTCGACCAGTTCCCGCTCACCCCCGATGGCCACTACGACCTCGACGCGCTTCCTGAGCCGATCGAGGAGATCGACTACGTCGACAGCTACGTGGCCCCGCGTACGCCCATGGAAAGCCAGCTCGCCGAGATCATCTCCGAGCTCCTTGCCCTTGACCGGGTAGGCGTATACCAGAGCTTCTTCGAGATGGGCGGGTTCTCGCTGCTCGCGACCCGGCTCACCAGTCGTATCCGGGACGTGTTCCACATAGAGCTGACCTTGCGGCAGGTGTTTGAGTCGCCCACCATCGACCGGCTCGCCCAGGTCATCGTCAGGACGCAGGGCGAGCTGTCGGGCGCGGAAGGCCTGGAGGCGCTGCTGAACGAGATCGAGTCGGCCTGACGACGTAAGAGCGTAAGTTCCATGCCGTCCGGCCGGCCGGCGGGAGTCCTCGCGGCCCTGGCCGCGGGAGTCCTCGCGGCCGGGACCGCGGCTGGCCATCCGCGAACGGGGCCAGCACGCCGCCTGCCTGCCTGGTACTACAACAGCGGCCTGAGATTCCCCTGGCCGCGATGCCTGAAATGCCGGTAATCGTCATCTGTCCCGTACCAGGGTCGACGGCGGCTTTCCATCTCAGATGACCCGCTCCGCACGCCTTTCCATCTGATATGACCACTTCAGTGCCCGTTTTGGCCCCTTTTGTGGGTACGGAATGATGCTGTTGGTTAATTCGCGACACGGTGCGCGTGGTCCGTGATCTTGGCGTCGTGGCGGGCCAGAGTTCCCGGTGCGGTCGCTTTTTCCCTCGTCCGGCCGCAGAATCAGGTGCGTGGTGTCGATGCGGGCGGTGCCGCTGCCGGAGCCGGATCCGGTGGTCGCGGCGGCGGTGCGGGCGATGTTCGCCGGGAAGAGGAAGGCGCCGCTGGCGGTCACGATGCGGGACCGGCTGGGCGAGTGGATGACCGATGGCCTGTTCGCGTCGGCGTTCGGGACGCGGGGCCGGCCGGGGGAGCCGCCGGCGCGGCTGGCGCTGGTCACGGTCTTGCAGATGACGGAGAATCTCGGCGACCGGCAGGCGGCCGAGGCGGTGCGGACGCGCCTGGACTGGAAGTACGCGCTCGGCCTGCCGCTGGATGACGCGGGCTTCGACTTCAGCGTGCTGAGTGAGTTCCGGTCCCGGGTCACGGAGCACGGGCTGGAGGAGGCCGCCCTGGACGCGCTGCTGGCGAAGCTGGCGGCCGAGGGCCTGGTGAGTGCACGCGGGAAGCAGCGCACCGATTCCACGCACGTGATCGCCGCGGTCCGGGCGCTGCACGCGATCGAGCTGGCCGGGGAGAGCGTCCGCGCGGCGGCGGAGGCGCTGGCCGCCGCGGCCCCGGACTGGCTCGCGGCCCGGTTCTGCACCGCTGACTGGGCCCGCCGCTACGGCGCCCGGATCGATTCCTGGCGGCTGCCGGCCGGGAAGAAGGAACGGGACGTGCTCATCATCGAGTACGCCCGTGACGGTTATGCCCTGGTCAGCGCCTGCTATGAGGAGAGCGCGCCATCGTGGGCGCGGGAGCTGCCGGCCGTGCAGGTGCTGCGCACCGTGCTGCTGCAGAACTTCATGATCACGCAGGACGCGCAGGGGCGGGAGGTGATCAGCAGGCGGGAGCCCGGGCTGGAGTCCGGGGTCCCGCCCGCCCATGTCAAGATCTCCTCCCCCTACGACGCCGACGCCCGGTGGGGCGCCAAGAAGGACCTGCTGTGGCTCGGGTACAAGCTGCACATCTCCGAGACCTGCGAGGACCCGCCCGCCTGCGGCTGCCCCCCGGACCCCGCCGCGGCCCGGCCCCGCCGCTGCGGCCATGACATCCGGCCGAACCTGATCACGCATGCCGCGACCACGGACGCCACCGTCGCCGACTCGCAGATGACCGTCCCGGTCTGCGCCGCCCTGGCGGCCAGGGGCCTGGCCCCTGCCCGGCACTACCTCGACTCCGGGTACGCCGCCCCGGAGCACGTACTCGCCGCCGCCCGCCAGCACGGGATCACCCTGGTCACCCCGCTGCTCGCCGACACCTCCCGGCAGGCCCGCGAGAAAAAAGGCTACGACCGGTCCGCGTTCGCCATCGACTACGGCACCCGCACCGTCACCTGCCCGGAAGGGCACGCCAGCCGCTACTGGAACGAGACCGTCCCCCGCGGCAGGCCCTCCGTCACCGTCCAGTTCGCCGCCGCGGACTGCCGGCCCTGCCCCGCCCGCGCCCAGTGCACCACCGCCCGCCGCGGCGGCCGCGTCCTGACCTTCCCGCCCCGCGACCTCTACGACCTCCAGGCCGCCGCCCGCGCCGCCCAGGACGGCAAGGACTGGCAGCACGACTACAACCGCCGCGCCGGCATCGAGGCCACCATCAGCCAGGCCGCCGCCGTCACCGGAACCCGCCGCGCCCGCTACCGCGGCCTGGCGAAAACCCATCTCCAGCACGTCTACCAGGCCATCGCCATCAACCTCTGCCGCCTGGACGCCTACTGGAACGACACCCCCATCGACCGCACCCGCACCAGCCACCTGGCCCGACTCGACCTCAGCCTCCGCCTCGCCGCCTTAACAAGCGAATTAACCAACAGCATCACGGAATAGATGGAAAGTCGCGGCTGCCCGCCGCACTGGCGCCTCTGAGGGCCGGCCCCGCGGGCGATCGGGTCGGCTGTGGCGGCTGTGTCCGGCAGATGACCGCTTCGGCAACGGAACGCTGCCGTGGGACTAGGCCAGGTCCGCGGCGGGTTCCGGCTCCGTGAGACCGGGCCGCGCGACCAGCTCCAGGTTGCCGTCGGCGCGCTGGCGGACCAGGTCGCCGGTCCGGTACAGGCGCTGCCCGGGACGGGACGGATCAGGATCAGCGACGAACCGCCCCGCGGTCAGGCCCGGCCGCCCCAGGTACCCCCGGGCCACCCCGACCCCGCTGATATACAGCTCCCCCACCGCCCCGGCCGGAACCGGCACCAGCCCCTCATCAAGGATCCTCAGCCCCACCGACGGCAGCGGCGTCCCGATCGGCAGGTGCCGCAGGTCATCATCGCCCGCCCCCGCCGGCAGCCGGAAGAACGTCGAGCTGCACGTCGCCTCCGTCACCCCGTACACGTTCATCAGCGGCACCCCGAGCTTGCGCCACATCGCCAGCCGCTCCGGCAGCACCCGCTCACTGCCCACGATCACCAGCCGCAGCGACGACGGCAGCGCCCGCCCCGCCCGGTCCAGCTCCCGCACCCACTCATGCCAGTACGCCGCCGGCAGCTCCATCACGCTCACGTGCTCCCGGCCCGCCAGCTCCGCCAGGTCCGCCCGCTGCTCCCCCGGCCGCCGCGGCGGGAACACCACCGCCCCCCCCGCCAGCCACACCGGGAACAGCTCCTCCGCCAGCACGTCAAACCCCGGCGACGCGAACTGCAGGAACCGGTCCCCCGCCCCCAGCTGCAGCCGCTGCCCCACCTCCCGCGCGAACGCCGCCAGCGACCCGTGCTCCACCACCACGCCCTTAGGCTCACCCGTCGACCCCGACGTGTACACCACGTACGCCGGCCACGACGCCCCCGGCACCACCCCCGCCCCGCCCCCGGCACCACCAGCGGCACCAGCACCGCCACCGTCCACCAGCACCGCCGGCACCCCCGACCCCTCCGCCAGCACCGCCAGCGCCCCGGTCGTCACCAGCACCGCCGCCCCCGAGTCCCCCAGCATGAACCGCACCCGCTCCGCCGGATACTGCGGATCCAGCGGAACATACGCAGCCCCCGCCATCAGCACCCCCAGCACCGCCACCGCCAGCGACGGCCCCCGGTCCACCAGCACCCCCACCATCACCCCACGCCCCGCACCCGCCGCCCGCAAACGACCCGCCAGCCCCCCCGCCAGCCCCGCAAGCTCCCCGTAACTCACCGGCACCCCGTCGCACACCACCGCCACAGCATCCGGCGCCAGCCCCACCTGACCCCCGAACAACTCCACCACCCCACCCCACCCAGACACCTCGTCACCCGAGGCCGCCGGCCCCGACCCCGACCCCGACCCCGCCGATCCGGACGCCCTCGATCCCGACAGCGCTGATCCTGCGATCGCCGATCCCGACAGCGCTGATTCCGAGACCGCCGAGCCGAGCAGGCTCAGCTCGCCCACGACGGTGTCCGGGGCGGTGATCAGCTGGTTCAGGACATGACCGAACTGGTCCGCCAGCCGCGCCACGGTCGCGGCCTCGAACAGCTCCGAGCTGTAGTGCCACAGGAAGTCCACCGCGTCAAGGCCCGGCTGCACGATGAGGATCACGTCGATCGCGATCGGACCGATATCCACCGGCTCCGGAGAGATCCGCAGGTTCGGCATGACCAGATCGATCTCCTCGCCGGAGGCGTCATACAGCCCGCCCGGTATGGTCAGGACGTTGATCATCATCCGGATCAGCGGGGTCTGCGACGTCTCCTTGGGGGCGAACTCCTCGATCAGGCGATCGAACGGAAGATCCTGATGATAGAAGGCGGCAGAGGTGACATCCCGCGCCTGGCGCAAGACCTCACGCAGCGTCTGCTCCCGCGACACCCTCATCCGCAGCGGCAGCGCGTTGGCGAAACAGCCGATCAGCTGCTCCATCTCCTGCCGGGTGCGTCCCGTGACCGGCGTGCCGAACACCAGGTCATCCTGGCCTGTATAGCGGAACAGCAGGGCCGAGGCCACGGCCAGCATGATCATGGAAACGGATACGCCCTCGTCCTCGGCGAACCGTTTCACCTCCATCGCTCCCGCGCGCGGGAGCGATGCCGAGTGCTGCCCCGCCGCGAAAGTCCGGCGGACGGGGACGGGCCGGTCGGTAGGCAGCTCGAGCCGGGGCGGGATCCCCTCAAGCACGCCGCGCCAGTGCTCGATCTCGCCTGCCATCCTTTCCTCGCCCATGCGCTCACGCTGCCAGGCCGCGAAGTCGCTGTACTGGATCGGCAACGGCGGCAGGTCCGGCTCCCGCCCGTCCCGCAGGGCCAGGTACAGCACCGCCGAATCCCGCATCACCAGGCCGGTCGACCACCCATCGGACGAGGCATGATGAACGATCAGGAACACCACGTACGAGTCCGGCCCCACGCGCAGCGCGGTCGCCCGGACCCGTTGCGCCTGATCGGCCGGGAACGGCAACGTCACCTCGGTCAGGTAGTGCTCCCGCAGCCGCTCCCGCTGCGTCGCGGCATCCAGGGCGCTCAGGTCCACCACCTGAACCGGCACCGGCGTCACCGGGTGCACCACCTGCACCAGCACCCGGTCCGCCATCTCCACCGTTGTCCGTAGCACCTCATGACGCGCGGTCAGCTCCGTCAGCGCCCGTGCGAGCAGGTCCAGGTCGATGTCACCGTCCAGCCGCAGCGCGCCGATGATGTTGTTCGACGGCCGGAAGCGCTCGAGCGCCCACTCCCGCTGCTGTGCGAACGACACCGGAGCGGGGCCGTCTCCCGTGCGCCGCCTGATGGGCTCCTCCTGGTCCCCGTGCGCCGCCGCTACCGCCGCCACCCGGGCTTCAAGCAGCGCCCGCTGCTCTGCCGACAATGCCGCGATCCGGCTCTGCACATCCGTCATCGAGCTCTCCAACAACCAGGGACCGGGGGACACGCGGCTGTGCCGGGCGCGATGGAACGTGCCGGCCAGACACAGTTGGCATGCACCAATCTTCTTCATTAACGCTCGCGTGGCTGCTCCCCACTTCTAGGGACAGCCACATCAGGTGACATGGCGAATTCGCCCCGTGGTCATGCCCTGCTCGCCCCGATACACCGCCCGCGAGCGGCACCATGTCGCCGCTCGCGGCGGGCGGAGCCCGCTCAGCGCGCGCCTTCCCTCAGCACCTGCTCCAGGCGGGACAGCCCGGTGGTCAGTTCGGCTGACGTGCCGCCGAAGCCGAGCCGGGCGTAGTCGCGGTAGGCGTCACCGAAGCAGTAGCCAGGGACAAGCAGGACCCGGTGCTCCTCGGCCAGGCGCCGGCAGGATCCGACGACATCAGGCTGACCGAGGAACTCCACGAAGGCGGTCACGCCGCCGTCTGGCGGCCGCAGGCGCACCAGGTCCGGCAGTCCTGCCGCCCAGTCGCACAGCAGCCCCAGGTTCGCCCTCGCATGCTCTCTCTGCAGCGCGATGATCCGGTCCGCGTGGCGGACGGCCTGTTCCGCGAAGAATTCCAGGACCGGCGAGACGTACAGCGCGATGTAGTCGCGCAGCAGCGCCATCTCGGCGAGCAGGTCCGGCGGGGCCAGGCACCAGCCGACCCGCAGCCCGGCGAGGCCGTAGCTCTTCGAGAGCGTGCCGAAGACGATGCGCTTGCGGTATCCGCTGTCCGGCAGGGGCAGCGGCGGGGCGTTGTAGGTCATCTCGCCGAACGCGTGGTCCCACACCAGCCAGGCGTCGGCCTCGGACGCCACGGCGATCAGCTCCTGCTGCTCGGCGCGGGAGATCGACACGCCCGTCGGGTTGTGCGGGAAGTTCGCCACGATCATCCGCGGTTTCGATGCCGCCAGCTCGCGCAGCAGCGCCATGTCCGCCGAGAACCTCTCGCCGGCCCGCAGCGGCCAGCGGGTGACCCGGCAGCCGAGGCCCTCGGCGATGCCGTAGAGCTGCTGATACGCGGGATCGGCGACGATCACCTCATCACCCGGATTCAGCAGCGTGTTCATGACAATGTAGATCGCCTCGCTTGACCCGTGGGTGACCATGACGCGATCCTCGTCACCGCCGGTCCACCGTTGCGCCAGCGCGGCCCGGAGCCTGCGGCCGCCGTGGCTCTCGCTGTCGTGCAGGGTCATGGAGTACAGATCGACCAGGTCGAATCCGCAGATGATGCGCAGCTCGGCCAGGGTCAGATCGCGCACACCGCTGCTTCCGATGTCACAGTCCACATCGTGGTAGTAATCGCGCATCCACGCTTCGAGCCTGGCAATGGCCAACCGCATAGAAAACCCATTCCCTATCTTTTATTCCTTTTTAACCCCTTTATTATTCACCAAGCAGCGGTCCGCTGAGCGTCGCCTAAACGTGTCACCTGTGCCCGGCTCCGGTGCCGGTGACACTGGGGGTGAAGGGGGTGCACGCGTGCGGCCGTCCGCCAACGTCATCAACCAGATCGATTCGCCGATCACGAGCGCTTACGCCCTGCTCCCGCTCCGTGGGGGCCAGCGGGAGCTCCTCGATCTGGCCCAGGCGGCCCCCGCGTACCCGGCCGCCCCCTCGGTCATCGAGCACGTCGTGGCCGTCGCCAGGCACCCGCACGGCGGCGACTACGTGGACGTGCCCGGGCTGACGGCGCTGAGGCAGGCCTTCGCCGCCGAACTGTCACACGACTACGGCGGGTGCGTCAGCGAGCAGCAGGTTCTGATCACGGCCGGCTGCAATCAGGCGTTCTGCCTGGTGGCCTCCACGCTCGCCGAACCGGGCGACGAGATCATCCTGCCGCTGCCGTTCTACTTCAACCACGACATGTGGCTGCGCCTGGCGCGGATCAGCCCCGTCTACGCCGAGCCAGGACCCGGCCTGGTGCCGACCGCTGACGCGGTGCGGGCACTGATCACGCCGCGGACCAGGGCGATCCTTTTGGTGACGCCGGGCAATCCCAGTGGCGTGACGATCGGCCCTGAGGTTATCGCGGCCTTCGCTGAGGTCGCCCGGCAGCACCAGATCGCGCTCATACTCGATGAGACCTACCGGTCGTTCCGCGGCACCGACGCGCCCGCGCACGCGCTGTTCGCCGAGCCCGGCTGGGATGACACCCTGGTCAGCCTGCACAGCTTTTCGAAGGACTTCGCGATCCCCGGCTACCGCGTCGGAGCGGTGGCGACGTCGCCCGCGCTGATCACGGAGGTCATGAAGCTGCTCGACTGCGTGGCGGTCAGCGCACCACGGATCGGTCAGGAAGCGGCGCTGGCCGGACTGATGACCGCACGGCCGTGGCGCGCGGAGCGCGCCACGGAGCTAGCGCGCAAGCGGGAGTGGTTCACCGAGGTCATGGCCCGGCGGCCCGGCGGTTTCGAGCTGGTGAGCGCCGGCGGGTTCTTCGGCTGGCTGCGTCACCCCTTCGCCGGTCGGCCCACCGCGGACGTTGTCCGCGACCTGGTGGTCCGCCGCGATCTGCTCGTCATCCCCGGCACCGCGTTCCTCCCGGATGACCGCCGCATGATGCGGGTCAGCTACGGCAACCTCGAGCACACCCAGATCGCCGAATTCGCTGCCCGCCTGGACGACGGGCCGCTCGGGCCGTCTCAGTAGATGACGCGGTTCGCGGCCGATGGCCGCCAGGCCCGCGAGCCGCGGAAGTTACGGGTGATATTGAGCCGCTTCAGCCACCGGTCCGACCCGTCATAGCGTGGCTGGAACGAATTACGCCCGTGCACCGTCCGGAAATTGTCGATGAACAGGCAGTCGCCTGGGCGCAGGGCGACCGGTCTCATCTTCTTCTCGATCTCGTCGCACAGCTGCTGGTAGGCCTGCAGCGAGCGGGACGGCCACGTATCGGTCTTCATGTGGTAGGGGTCGAGCGCCATATAGGGGTCGTGGCGGTCGCCGAACAGGATCGGGCGCTTCTCCGGCTGCGCGTTCCACGACTCAATGAGCTGGAAGCTCCGCGCGCGCAGCCGGTCAAGCGTGGGGTTGCCGGTTGTGTCCGCGGCATTCTCCGGACGATGGGAATTGTCGGGCATCTGGGTGAATTCAGGCTCGAACAGCGCATCGACGTCTAGGGATGACCAGTCGATGTCGGCTGTCGTGCATACGACGGTCGCCACCTCGTCGGGGTTCTTCAGGCACATGAGCGCGACATAGTCGCCCCGGCACGGGTGGAACGAGTCCTCGGTGTGCCACGACAGGTGCTGCAGGCTGTTGGAGCCGATCTCGTAATGCTCGTGCCCCTTGATCGGCAGCACGTCGTGCATGATGCGCCCGTCCTGCTGGGTGGCCCAGCCGAAGACGTCGCCAAGCACGGACGCGCAGAGCAGGAAGAAGATCTCCAGGTCGAGGCCGGTCGAGCCGAACTGGCTGTCCCGCCAGTGCTCCGGGGTCGCCGCGAGCCGCTGCGCGGGCACGCTGAGGCCGGACACCAGGCACAGCGCGGACGGCTCGCCGAGGCGGAACTCCTCGAGGAACTCGAGCAGCCGCGGGGGCAAGACGGCGCCGGCGAGCACGCGGGCCCGGCCGATCAGCCCGGCATCCTCGATCGTGTCGACGGTCTGGGCAAGCTCGCGCATGGCCGCCGATAGGACGGCGTTGTCCTGTGCCGTCAGCTCAAAATGGTGCATGAGTTCCTCCTGTCGGGGGGAAGACGGCGACGAAGCGGAACTCGGAGGTGTACTCCTCGCCCGCCGCGTCGCGCAGGCAGAGCTGGCCGAGGTCCGGCAGCATCTCGGTGAGCGTGACCTCGGCCGCGGTCGCCTGCGCCGTCTTCCTGATCGTCTTGGCCAGCAAGTTCACCAGCGCCAGGCTGCGGAAGTCGACGGCCATCGGCTTGCGCTCGACCGGCACCCGCACGAAGCCACGCTCCGGCAGTTCGTGGGCGGCCCGCCAGCGCCGCGCCTGAAGGTAGCGCTGCCGCTCATCGCCGGTGAACGCCCACGTGAGCTCGGCCGCGGGGAACGTCCAGGACTCACGGCCCACCACCAGCGCGCCGATGCTGATGCGCGGGCGATGGCGGTGGCCGCCGAACGGCTGGAACGCATCGACGGTCACGAGCGACAATGGCTCGGCGATGACATCAAGGAAGTTGAGCCGCCGCCCGGTGCTCAGCTGCCGCACGACCAGCTCTGTCCCGTTGACCTGCACCACGAGGTCCGTGACGGGCAGCACCGTCGCGCCTGGCGGCGGGGTCAGCCCCTCCGCGCCCAGGCACAGGTAGGTGTAGGACGGGAGCATGAGCTCGTCGGCCTTGGACATCCGGGACGTCGCCTGGTCGCCATCGGTCCGCTGGATCATGATGATCCGCCCGTCCAGGCCGGAGGCGGCCGTCGCGTCCCGCAGCCGGGTTGGATCCGCGTGCTGCGACACGAATAGCTGGCTCTCAAGCGAGCTACAGCCGCAATGCAGCTCCCCGAGCACGAACCGCAGGTTTTCCCCGCCGCCGGCGGCGCCGTCGGTCCAGAGCATGACATCAGGCGAATGCCACCGCGCGCCGCTCCACAGCGGGCCATCGGTGGCGAACTCGCGGGCAGCGCGGCCGGCGATGGCGTCGGCCGGCACCAGGATCGGGCGCGAGCCGCCGAGCGCCTCGGCGGGAAGGCCGAGCACCCGCTGCCAGCGCTGCTGGAACTCCGCCACCACCCCGTCGAGGGTCTCGTACCTGTGCCTGCCCTCGGGCTTGCGCAGGAACTCGGGCAGCAACGCCGCCAGCACCGGGACCAGCGGGACCGTCCGCCGCCCGGAACGCGCCAGCTCGGCGACGGCGAACTGCCGTGCCCGTTCCGTGTAGGCATCGCCGATCGCGTTGGCCAGCCACAGGGCGCTGTCAAGCACGAGCCCGAGTGGTTCGGCGAGCGCGCCGGTCACCTGGCGTCCCAGGCGGACGTCGGCCGCCAGGACGGTGTCCTCGTAGACGAGGGTGCGGCCGGCATAGGTCGAACCAGCCCGCCTGCTGGAACTGGCGCCGGTGATCTCCTCGAACGTCTGCGCGAGGGCCGTGCTGGCCCGCAGCAGGCGGTCGGGGTCCCCCGCCGCGGCGGACACCGCCTCGCGGGCGGCGGTCAGCTCGCGCAATGGCGCGCGTGCGCTGGCCCTGACCCGGGCGTCGTCGATCAAGTCGATCCGCTCGGCGAGCTCGGCCTCAGGCTGGGCCACGAGGGTCCCCGTGAGCCCGATCAGCACCGCGCCGCTGTCCCGGAGCCGCAGCAGGATGGACAGCACCCGGGGATCAGGCGGGTCACCCACGATCTCCCGCACCGTCCGGGTACCGTCGCACTGCCGCAGGACGCCCAGATCCTCCGGCGACACGGCGATCGGGGGCAGCAGGGGAAGGTGCAGTCCCGATCCGATGATGGCCGCGGAGCGCGCGACGCGCGGCCTCAGCCAGGGCCACACGTCGGGCCGGGCGGCCAGGACCTCTGCGACGGCGTCGATCCCCCACCCTTCGAAGTAGGTGGTGCGACGAGCCAGCGGCTCGAGGCGGGCCACCACGGACAGGCCCGTCTCGTCATCGACGATCCTGGCCCAGCCGACCGGGCCGAAGAAGCCCACGGTGTCGTTCTTCAGGCAGTACCGCTGCAGGTAAGCGGTGATCGTGAGCTCGTGGTAACGGCCGCGGACGTTGCGCGGCTCGCCCGCGACCGCCTTGTCCAGGCAATCGTGTATCAGCGCCGGATTCTGCCAGGTGGCCGCCTCACGGAAGCGCGGCTCGGCCGCTGTCTGGCGGATGACGGCGGTCAAGTGCCGCTGCGCCGACATGTACGCCGCCGCGTAGCCCTCGATGGTAGCCGGGACGCCTTCGTCCAGCTTGTCCGCCGCGGCCGCGAGCTGATCGTCACAGAGGTCGAGTAGCCGCCGCGCCGGGAAGCCCGCCGAGCGGACGGCGACGTCGCGCCACAGCAGCCATCCGCTCTGCCCGAGCCGGCTGTGCTCATCGTGGATGGCCACCGCCTGGTCCACCGTGGTCATCTATCCACCCATCCGGCCAGCCGCGCCGCCGGGGCCGGCAGCGCGCACCGGCCGCTGATGATCTCGGCCACCTGCCCCGCCTGGTGCTGGTGGAAGTAGTGCCGACCCCCCGGCACCGTCACCAGCTCGACGCCGGCTCCGAACCGCTCCCAGGCCCGGAACCACAGCTGATACTGCTGGGTCATCGGGTCCTCGGTGCCGGCGATGAAGGTGATGGGGGCCGCCAGCGGCATGACGACGCCGCGCGGCGGCCAGCGCCGGGAGAAGTAGCGAGCCGCGTCGGCGACGTCGTGCCTGAAGGCGCGCATCATGAAGGCCAGATCCTCGTCGGTGACGACGCCGCCGAACCCGCCGAGCGACTGCAGGTAGCGCATCTCGGCCTTGTCCAGCCTGCTCCCTGTCCCGCTGCCCAGGCCCACCGTCACCGACGATACCGGCAGCACGTGCGCTCTGACCAGCGTGTTGATGACACCTTGCACCGCCCGGCCGAGCCGTGCGGGCTCGTAGAACGGGTACGACCCGGCGAGGTAGAGCCGGGTCACCGGCGTGTGCGCCGCCTCGAGCCGGCGGACGATCTCGATCGCCAGAGCGACGCCGGCGCAGTGACCGTAGACCGACACCGGCCCGGCGGCGGCCTCGATCACCGCGTCCGCGCACTCCTGCGCTACCTGCTCCACCGGCCGCAAGGCGGCCGGGCCGCCGATCTCGTGGCCCGGCAGGACGGCCGCGAACAGGGCGATGTCTTTCGGCAGGGCCTGGGCCAGCGGCTGGTAGGTGATCGCGCTGCCGCCCCCGAAGGGCACGCACACCAGCGTGTGCGCCGCCGGGGCGGCAGGATCGGTCAGCCGCAGGAGCATCTGCTCGGCGGTCTGCGGCCGGGCCAGCGCGGCGGCGAGATCGCGCACGCTTGGATGGGCGCCGAGCAGGCCGACAGAGGCGCCCTCGATGCGCCGTACCGCGCGAACCGCGTCGAACGAGTTGCCCCCGAGGTCGAAGAAGCTGGCGGTCACGTCCACCTCGGCCAGGCCGAGCACATCGCGGTACACGGCGGCGATGGGCTCCTCGTGCGGCGCGGCAGGGCCGGCCTCCTGGCTCACCGTGATGGCCGGCGTCGGGTCGGGCAGCGCCGCCCGGTCCAGCTTGCCGTTATGCGTCAGCGGCACCGCCGGCAAGACGGTGATCGTCGCGGGGATCATGTAGGGCGGCAGCTCGGATCGGAGGTGGTCGCGCAGCACCTGGGGGTCAGCGGGCTGATCCCCGCCCAGGGTGACGTAGGCGTCCAGCACGTAGCCGTCGGCGCGCTGCCGGGCTACCACGGCCGCCTCCCGGACCGCCGGATGGCGGAGCAGCGCCTGTTCGACCTCGCCGGGCTCGATCCGGTACCCGTGGATCTTCACCTGGTGGTCGATCCGGCCAAGGAACTCCAGTGAGCCGTCCGGCAGCTCCCGGACCAGGTCGCCGGTCCGGTACAGCCGGCCCCCGGGGCCGGCCAGCGGGTGCGCGACGAACGTCGCGGCGGTGAGGCCGGGCCGGCCGACGTAGCCGCGCGCGAGCTGGATCCCGCCGAGATAAAGCTCGCCCGGCACTCCGCGCGGCGCTCGCACCAGCCTGCCGTCGAGAACGTAGCACTGCGTATTCGCGATCGGGTCGCCGATCGGGATCATGCCCGGCACCCCCGGGCGCGCACAGTCCCACCAGGTGACATCGACCGCGGCCTCGGTCGGGCCGTACAGGTTATGCAGCTCCGCGTGCGGTAGCAGCTCCCGGAAGCGCAGGGCCAGCGGGTACGTGAGCTGCTCGCCGCTGCAGATCACCCGCTGCAGCTCGGGCAGTTCCGCCGCGGCCGGCTCCTCAAGGAAGAGCGCGAGCATGACCGGCACGAAGTGGGCGGTGGTGATCGCCTGCCGCGCGATCGTCGTGGCCAGGTACTCGGCATCCTGGAAGCCTCCTGGCCGGGCCAGGACCAGCGTCGCCCCGGCCAGCAGGGGCAAGAAGAGCTCCCAGACAGAGACGTCAAAGCCCACGGGGGTCTTCTGCAGCACCCGGTCGCTCGCGGCGAGCCGGAACGTGTCCTGCATCCACAGCAGCCGGTTGACGATCGCCTCGTGCGTGATCACGACGCCCTTGGGACGGCCGGTCGAGCCCGAGGTGTACAGGACATACGCGGCGTCGGTGCCGCGCGGCGCCGGCAGGCGGGACCGGCCTGAGCCGCCGGGCGGGAGGTCATCGAGCAGCAGGACACGCCGGGCCCCGGCCTCGCGCGCGAGGCCGGCCGTGGCCCGGGTGGCAAGCACCACGTCGGCTCCGGCGTCGCCCGTCATGAAGGCCAGGCGCGCGACCGGCTGGGACGGGTCGAGCGGGAGATAAGCGGCCCCGGCGAGCAGCACCCCGACCAGGCCCGCCACCATGTCAAGCGACCGTTCGGCGCAGATGCCGACGACATCGCCGGGCCCGGTTCCGGCCGCGCCGAGCGCGTCCGCGACCCGCCTGGCCCGCTTCATCAGCTCCCGGTAGCCAAGCCGTCCGTCGTCCGCGATCACGGCCGTGGCGCCGTGCATTGTCCGGGCCTGGCGCTCGATCAGCTCGGGCAGGGTCGCGCGGGCATCGGGATACTGCACCGCCTTGGGCTGGGGCCGGGGCCGCTGTTCCAGCGCCGCGGCCACATCGGCGATCCGGTCGGTGCCGGCCATCGCCGCGAGCGATGCCTGGAAGCACCCGAATATCTCCTCGGCTGAGCCAGGAGCGAAGCGGCGGCGGTGAAAGCGGATGCTCAGGCTGAACCTCGGCTCGAGCCCGGCGATCAGCACCAGCGGCTGGCTGGTCTTCTCGATCGCGTCAATCGACCGGACGTGAAGCCGCCCCGCTGGGTCGCCGAACTCGACCGCCAGCGGATAGTTGTCGAAGATGAGCAGGCTCTCGAACAGCTTCTGGTGCCCGGGGATGCCGGCCCACTGCGTGATCTGAGCCAGCGGGCTGTACTGGTAACGCCGGACGGCGGTGTACCTGGCCTGGACCTCCCTCAGCCATGAGCCGAGATCGCCGTCCTGCGGCACGCTGACACGTACCGGCAGGGAGTTCGTGAACAGGCCCGTCATCCGCGCGGCACCCGGCACCTCCGGCGGGCGGGCGGAGCTCGTGCAGCCGAACGTCACGTCCGCCATGCCGCTGTAACGCTGCAGCACCAGCGCCCACGCCCCGTGGAGCACGGTGTTCATCGTGACCCGGTTGCGCGCCGCCATCGCGCGCAAGCCCGCTTCGACCGCGGGCGGCACGTCAGCGACCCGTTCCTCGAGCGGCCCCACGCCGCCGGCCGGATCGGCTGGCAGCATAGGGGCGATCGGGCTGCCGCCGGCCCACCCGGCCAGGGCTTCGCGCCAGAAGTGCTTTGCCTCATCCAGGTTCTGGCGCTGGAGCCAGGCGATGTAGTCGCGGTAGGACGGCCCGGGCGGCGGCGGCGGCCCGCCGCCGATCAGGCTCTGGTACCGGAGCATCACGTCCGTGATGAAGATCGGTACCGACCAGCCATCGAGTACCAGCAGATGGTGGCTCCAGATGAGGCCGTACCTGCGCTCGGGAAACCGGATCAGGTGCAGCCGCTGCAGCGGCGGCCGGGCCAGGTCGAAGCCAGCGGCCAGGTCATCCGCCATCAGCTGGGTGAAGGACGCTTCCTGATCCGCGGTTTCCGACCAGTCGTACCGGCTGACGACCGTGGGCACGTCGCGGTGCACCACCTGGAGAGGCTTGTCCAGGTCATCCCAGTGGAACGAGGTCCGCAACGATGGGTGCGCGGCGACCGACTGGGTCCAGGCGGTTATCAGCGCGTCGGCCTCCAGGGCGCCTTCGATGATGAAACTGCGCTGGTTGACATAGACGTCGCTGTCGCTCTCGTACAGGCTGTGGAACAGGATGCCCTGCTGCAGCGGGGAGAGCTCATAGATGTCCTCAACGTCGCCCGCTTTCATGCGGCTCCCTTAAGACTGCGAGCGAGAGGCGGTTCCGCCTCATCCCGGTGCAGTCTAAATGTGGGGGCCCCCGCCTTGTGGTCGCCAGTAGATGCGACAGGTGCGCGGCATGACTTGGTCCTAGGGTCGGTGCCGACATGATGTGCAGCTATGTCACGCCACGATGGGGTGCCATCCTTGAGGACTAACAGATGACCGGGCTCGCCAACCTGACCACCATGGAAGTCGCCGCGCTGACAGACTCTGACGGTGGCCTCAACCTGACCGACGGACACGCTCGGCTGGTTCTTTCAGCCCCGCAGGCAGCCGTCGTGGCCCGCATTCCCGAAATGTTCGCGCTGGCCGCGCAGCGTCCGTTCCGCGAGATCGAGCGCGAGGCGCACGCCGCCTTCCTGCAGGCGATCGGGCAGCACAGCGCGCCGGTCGGCACCGGCCGGATAATGAGCTGCTACTCGTCCACCCTGGCCACGGACATCTTGGCCAGGGCCTTGCCGCACGGGGCGACTATCGCCGTGCTGCATCCCACCTTCGACAACATCGCCGACCTCTTCGTCACCCGCGGCCTGCGGCTGGTGCCGCTGTCCGAGGAGGCGCTGCTGGCCCAGGACTGGCCTGGACCGCCGGTGAGCGCCATCGTCGTGACGCATCCGAACAACCCGACCGGCCTGGTCACCCCGCAGGGACATCTGCGGTCGCTGGCCGAGCACGCCGCCCGTCATGGCCAGATCGTCATCATCGACGCCAGCTTCCGCGGCCAGGTCCGCGACGCCCAGTACGACACGTACGCGGTGCTCGACGAGGCCGGAGCGGACTGGATCATCATCGAGGACACGGGGAAGCTCTGGCCGACCCACGAACTGAAGGTCGGGCTGCTGGCCTACAGCTCACGGACGACGCTGCCGATAGGGCGGGCATTCTCCGAGTCGCTGCTGTCCGCGTCGCCAGTGGTGCTGCAGCTCATCACCGCCCTGTCCCACGACTGGACCAATGGCGGCTACGAACGGGCTCGCGCGCTCGTCGAGAAGAACCGGGCGGTGGTCAGGGAGGCGATCGAAACCGTCGGCTTGCGGCTGGCCGACCCGGACTCACAGATCAGCGTCGCGCGGGTCGAGCTTCCCGTCAATGGCCCCGACTCATCGCTGCTCTACAAGGACATGCTGGCGCGTGGCGTGCATGTGCTGCCATGCGCTCCCTTCCACTGGGCCGACGCGAGCGGCGGCTTGCGCTTCATCCGCCTCTCCCTGGCCCGGCCGTTCCCCGCGGTCCAGTCGGCGGCTGCGAGGCTGGCGCAGTCCTATCTCGACCTGTCGCTGGCCGCGAGCGCGTCCAAGCCCCCGACGGCCGCGCCTGAGCCTGAGCGGGCGCCGTCAACGGCGTGAACGTCGAAAGCACGAAGGGGCGGCTCGCTGACATGGCACCCGCATACCGGCGAAAGGTGATCCGGCCATGAGCACCCTCCTGCCGCTGCTGCGCCGGATCCCGCACCCGCTCGGCGCGGCCCTCGCCTCGGCTGCTCTGCTCGCCCTGCTCGCCTTTGGTGTCGGTCCGGTCCCCGCGCTCGGCGGGATGCTCGACCCTGGCCATGGCGTGTGGAGCTCGGCCACCGAGGGCGTGCTGCCGCACTCGCAGACCCTTCGCCTGGCCGGGCTCACCAACCCGGTATCGGTTTCCTACACCGCCCAGGGAGTCCCTTCCATTCAGGCGGCCGACGAGACCGACGCCTACCTGACGCAGGGGTACGTGACGGCCGCCAACCGGCTCACCGAGATGGACCTCGACCGCCGGGAGGGCGAGGGACGTCTCGCGCAGCTCGTGGGGTCTGGGGCCGTGTCGTCCGATCAGTTCGAGCTGCGCATTGGCCTGCTGCGCACCGCCCAGGAGGAATGGGCGGCCATCTCGCCCTCAAGCGCTGTCGGCCAGGAGCTGCTCGCCTATTCGCGCGGCGTGAACGACTACATCGCGCAGCTGCGGGCCAGCGGTGACTGGCCGGCCACGTTCACCCTCGAAGGCGTCTACCCGGCGCCCTGGACCCCCGTGGACAGCCTGGTCCTCCAGGGCGTGCTCACTCAGGCGCTCGACTTCACCACCGAACCCCTCGACTACTCCCTGCTGGTCAAGTCGCTGGGGACCGCGAAGACCATGGCCTGGTTCCCCGTCGAGGCCGCGAACGCGCAGTATCCCTATGACCCCGGGCCGTACCGCTACCAGGGGATCACCCCCATCGCCGCTGACGCGGCCAGCTCGGCGGGAACGCTGCCGGGGCTGAGCGCCGGCGGCGTGCCAGCCAGCGGCCAGGCCGCCGCGGCGCGGTCCGCCCGCCCGAACTCCGCGGGCACCGCGGAAGCGGCGAGCACGCTGCTCAGTGAGATCAGCAAGCTCCCGGCGGGCCAGGTTCACGAGTACCCGGATAGTAATTCCTGGGCGGCCAACGGCCCGAAAGTGGCCGGCGGCGGCGCGATGCTGGCGGGCGACCCGCACCTGCCGCAGACCCTGCCGTCGATCTGGTACCAGGTCGCGCTGGGCGCGCCCGGTTTCACGGTGAGCGGCGTGAGCATGCCTGGCCTGCCGGGCATCATTATCGGGCACAACGCGCATATCGCCTGGTCCCTCACCGACGTCCAGAACCAGTCGACACTGTTCTACGACGAGCAGACCAGCCCGGACCACCCGGATGAGTACTTCTGGAAGGGGAGCTGGCGGCCCATGCGCCAGGTCCACTACACGATCGACGTCCACGGTGGCCCGGCGATCTCGCTCACGGTCGACATCACCGTGCACGGGCCGATCATGACGCAGGCGGGGCAGACCATGGCGGTGGACTGGATGGGCAACATCCCCTCCTCCGACCTCGAGGTCATGAACACGATCAGCAAGGCCAGCGACTTCACCCAGTTCCGGTCGGCCCTGGCCAACTGGAAGGCCCCGACCCAGAACTTCGTGTACGCCGACGACGCCGGCAATATCGGGGCGATCTCCGCCGGCTACTACCCGCAGGTGGCGCACGGGCAGCCGTACCTGCCGCTATCCGGCACCGGGGCCGATGACGTCACCGGCGTCATCCCGTACGCGGCCATCCCGCAGGCCTACGACCCGCCGGGGCACATGGTGGCGACCGCCAACCAGCGGCCGGTCTCGTCCTCCTATCCGTACTACATCGGCACCTCCGGCGACTTCTTCGATCCCGGGTACCGGGCCGGCACCATCGACGCTTACCTGAGCGCGCGTTCCGGCATGACGATGGCCGACTTCGCCACGCTGCAGCTGAGCCGCAGTGACCTGCTGGCGTCGACGATCGTGCCTAAGCTGCTGGCCGCGCTTGGCGGCGACCCCCAGCTAAGCGCGGCCGAGCGGGCCGCGGAGCGTCAGCTCGCGGCCTGGAACGACCAGATGGACCAGTCCTCAGCGGCCGCCTCGATCTGGAACACGTTCTGGACCGATTACATAGCCGCGGTGTTCCAGCCCTGGTGGCGGGCGGCCAAGGTGCCGACGGCCAAGGACAGCCAGGGCCTGAGTCCTAACTGGGAGCAGTTCAGCCTGGATGAGGATCTTCAGGAGTGGACGCTGAGCGGCCAGGACAATCCCGCCTTCACCCCGCCCGGCGGCAGTCCCCGGACCGCGGTGACGGTGATGCGGCAGGCCTTCCGCACCGCGACGCTGCAGTTGCAGAGCCAACTCGGGACTAACCCCGCGACCTGGTCCTGGGGAAGGCTGCACAGCATCCAGATCCCGTCTCTTTCCGGAGCGAACGCGCTTGGCTACGGCCCGGAGCCGGCCGGGGGCGACTCGTGGGTCGTGAACGCCGCCGACGGCTATCCCGTCTCAAGCGACGGACCCAGCTGGCGGATGATCGTGAGCTGGACCGGCGTCGGGTCGCCGACCGCGGCAGGCATCTACCCCGGCGGCCAGAGCGAGAACCCGGCGTCACCGTGGTACTCCGACCTCATCGCCGACTGGTGGAACGGACGCTACCTGGCCATGCCCCCGGCGGGCGGCTCGGCGTCCGGACAGATCAAATGGCAGCTCTCTCCCGAGGTGAACGCGCATGGCTAAGGTGGCCAGTCGGGCGAGCGGCCCGCACGTCCAGGATGCGCCGGGCCGGTCGCGTTCCGTCCCGCGCAGGCTCGCCGCCGCCGGCGCCGTGCTGACGTACCTGGCCGCGGTGGCCGTGATCGCCCTGGGGACGACCGCGGGCATCTGGTGGACGCCGTTCGCGGTCGCCTGCCTCGTGGCGCTGGTCATCCGGCAGCGCGCGCGCATCGTGGCGCCCGTGCTGTCCGTCGCCGCGATGGCCGGCTGGGCGGTACCGCTGGTCCGGCAGGCCGCGCAGGGACTACCGGTCGGTGCGACCGCGCGTGCCGCGGCCGCCCTCGCCGGGCTGCCGGCCTCGGCTGCCCTCGTCATCATCGTCACCCTGCTGGTCGCGGCGATCCAGGCCCTGGCCGGCGTGTGGCTGGCCCGCGCGATCCGCCCCGGGCCCCGGCCTGAGCCCGGCACGGCGGGGTTCGATGACGGGTTCCGCTCTTTCAAGATCATCTGGAGCGGGCAGTTCGCGTCGCTGGTCGGGTCCGCCATCGCGAGCTTCGCGCTTGGCCTGCGGATCTATCAGCTCACCGGCTCCGCCGTGCAGCTGGGCGCGATCTACGCGTGCGGGCTGGTCCCGGCCATCGTGGCCTCTCCGATCAGCGGTGCCCTGGCCGACCGGTGGGGGCGCCGCCGCGCGCTGCTCATCAGCAACGGCGGCTACATGGTGACCATGACGGCCCTGGCCCTGCTGCTCTTCACGGGCACGTTCACGGTGTGGGCGGTCTATCCCATCACGATCATCAACTCCACCTTGTCCTCGCTTCAGGTGCCGGCGTTCGGCTCGGCCATTCCGCTGCTGGTACGCAAGCAGCAGATCGGCCGCGCCAACGGGCTGATGATGCTGGCCACGGCCACGGCCCAGGTTTTCGCGCCCGTGGCGGCCGGCTTCCTCCTGCTCGTGGTCAGGCTCCAGGGCATCGTCGTCATCGACCTGGTGAGCTTCGGCGTAGCGCTCGTCACCGTGCTGATGATCCGCATTCCGCAACCGCACCAGGCGGGCGTCAGCGGCGATGAGGAGAAGTCGACGCTGCTCGGCTCGTTCGCCGAGGCCTGGCGCTACGTCGTCGCCCGGCGGGGCCTGGTCGATCTGCTGATACTGTTCGGGGCGCTGTGCTTCCTCTGCGGCTTCGTTGACGTGCTGTACGTCCCGGTCGTCCTGGGGTTCGCCTCGACCGGCGCGGTCGGCATCGTGCTGACCGCGGGGGGGCTCGGCATGGTCATGGGAAGCCTGGCGATGAGTTTCTGGGGTGGTCCGCGTCGGCGTACCCGGGCCGTGCTGACGTTCGCGCTGCTGCTCGGCGTCTCGGTCATGATCGGCGCTCTGCGCCCGAACGTGCTGCTCGTCGCGGTCGGCGCGTTCTTCTTCCTGGGCAGTACGGCGCTGGTGGAGAGCAACTTCAGGACCATCTGGCAGGTGAAGGTGGAGCCCAGCCTGCAGGGCCGGGTGCTGGCTCTGCAGAACATGGTGGGCACCTCTCCGCAGGTGATCTCCTACCTGCTCGCGGGCGTGATCGGAAGCGACCTGTTCGTGCCGCTTGTCGGCCGCCATCAGGTGCACTCCGCCGTCCTGGCCGCCATCATCGGCAACGGCACGGGCCGCGGCTACGCGTTCTTGCTGCTGATCGTCGGATTCCTCATCGTGGTCACGGCGGTGGTGAGCGGGCTGGATCCGCGGATCCGGTACGTGGAGGACGAGCTGCCGGACGCCGTGCAGGTCAGCTCGCCGCCCAAGGAGACGGCGGAGGCCAGCCCGTCATCGGCCAGGTGAGGCCGGGGCCCGTCCTGTACTAGCTGCTCACTAGCCGCTGGCCACTAGCGGGACGAGCTCGCTCCGGCCAGCAGCCCGGCGGTCACCGTCCGGATGACCCGCAGCTCGCCCGCCGGGTCGAAGAAGTGACCGCCCTGGACGAGGTCGAGATCGAACCGGGCCGTGGTCTCGGACCGCCAGCCGCTCATCCGCTCCGGGCCGCCCTCGGCGTCTTGCGTGCCGGCGAACGCGTGGATCGGCACGTCGAGCGGCGACGAGGGGCGGAAGCGGAATGAGTCGACCGCCGTGAGGTCGGCCCGCAACGTGGGCAGCAGCGAGGCGAGGAACTCGGGCAGCGCGAAGACCTCGGGCGGCGTCCCGCCCATCGTGCGCAAGTAGCCGACCAGGTCGTCGCGCCAGCGGAGCTTGTGCTCCTCTTCCAGGCTGGGGGCGGCGGTGCTCGCCAGGTACAGCGATGACGGTGCCGGCAGCCCGCGGGCCCGGAGGCGATGGGCGAGGGCCCAGGCCAGCCCGCCCCCCATGCTGAGGCCGTAGAAGGCGAACGGCTGGTCGAGCAGCGGCGCGAGCTCGTCGGCGAGCGCCTCGACGAGCGCGGGCATTGAGTCGACGGCCGGCTCGCTGAACCGTTCGGCCCGCCCGGGTAGCTGCACGGCGATCGGCTCGATGGACGCGGGCATCAGCCGTGGCCATTCACGGTAGGTCGCGGCGGTCCCGCCGGCATGGTGAAAGCAGAACAGCCGCACGTCTGCGGCCTCGCGGCCGGCCGACCGCCGCAGCCAGGGCGTCGTGCGGCCCGGGGCTGTCATGTGCGGGTCACCGTGCCGGAAGGCCGGCGGCGAGGGCGGCGAGCAGCTCGGGCGGCGCGGCGATGAACCGGCGGTGATCCCCGGGGAAAACCGTGAAGGTGGCATCGCCGCACTCTTGCCACCCGGTCATCTGCGGGGGGCGGATCTCATCGTCGTCCGTCCAGCCGAACGCGGTGATCGGGCAGGACAGGCGGAGGGGACGGGGACGACGGTAGCGCCGGCTCACCTCCACGTCGGCGCGGAGCACCTCGACGTAGAGGGCAAGCAGGTCAGGGTGCGGTTGGCCGCCAAGCGCGGTGATCGTCGCTCCCAGGTCGTCGGCCAGCTCCGCGTCGTTCATCTCCAGCATCCGGCCAGTCGGCCCGTCCTGGGGCGCCAGCTGGGAGGAGACGAACAGACGGGCCGGGGGCAGGCCCGCCCGCTGCAGTTGCGCTGACGCCTCGTAGGCGGCGAGCGCCGACCAGCAGTGGCCGAAGAAGGCAAAGGGGACATCGAGGTACGGGGCGAGCGCTTCCAGCATGGCCGTGGCCAGGTCTTCATAGCTCCCGGCCACCGGCTCCGCCAGGCGCGTCTCCCGTCCCGGAAGCTCTACCGGCAGGAACTCGATCGAGTCGTGCTGCCGCGGCCAGTGCCGGAACAGTCCGGCGCCGCAGCCCGCGTACGGGAGGCAGAACACGCGCCCGGCCGCCGCCGCCGACGGCGCGTGCGGCAGCCAGGCGGACGCGCGAGTCATAGGACGAGGCACCGGATTACCGCGCGCTCAGCGGCCGCAGGTCAGTCCAGTGCTCCTCGATATAGTCCAGGCAGGCTTGCCGGGTGTCGTTCGGGTGCACTGCCCGCCAGCCCGCGGGGACGGCCAGGTGACCGGGCCACAACGAGTGCTGCTCTTCGTCGTTCACGAGGACCGTGAAGGTGCCGTCGGGGTCATCGAACGGATTCATCGTGCTGCCTCCTTAGGGTGCGGGCGACTGTGCTGCGGGGACGACGGAGGGGACGGGGGCACTGGTCCTGCCGGGCGGGCGCCGGGTCGCGTCGGGCGCGTCATCCGGCTCAGCCTCGCGCGGCACGGCGCTGCCAAGCACGCGGACGCGGTCGCCGGCGTCCTCCACCTCAAGGCGGCCGCCGCGCTCGGACAGCTGCAGGGCGGTGAGCCTTCGCCGGCCAAGCCGCTGAGCCCAGAACGGCGTGAGCTTGCAGTGCGCCGTGACGCACACCTGGTCCTCATTGACGCCAAGCGACGGGAAGAAGGTCCGCGATACGAAGTCGGTGTCCGTGCCCCGCGCCGTGACGATGTGGCCGCGGAACGGCTGCCGCGCCAGCACCTCGAAGTCCGGCCTGATGGCCGCGACGGCGTGGGCCGACTCGACCTCGACGAGCACGTCATCGGAGGACACCAGGCAGCTCACCGCCTCCGTGCCCAGCGCCTCAAGGAGACCGGGCGGCGGCGCGCACGGCGTCAGCTCAGCCTTCGGCAGGTCGATCGCGATGAGATCACCCGCCCGCTCGGCGTACAGGACGCCGTTGTCGGAGACGAACCGGAGCCGGGACGGCCCGGCGGAGCCGTACCGCCCGAACAGGTACCCCGCGCTCGCTATCGTCGCGTGACCGCAGAGGTTCACCTCCTTGGACGGCGTGAACCAGCGCACCCGGTAGGTGGCCGGCCCGGCCGGGGCCAGGAAGGCCGTCGTGGGCACCCCGATCCGGCGGGCGGTCAGCTGCATGACGTCGACGGGGGGCAGGACCGGCTCGACCACGACCGCAGCCGGGTTTCCGGCGAACCGCGCGTCGGCGAACGCGTCAAGAACGTGAAAGCGCAACCGGGCCTGCATCTGCGGGGGTTCCCTCCAGGTTCTCCCAGTTCCGGAAGAGGTTGTCGATCGCCGAGGCGATGCCCCACACCTCGTGGTAGGCCGGTCCCTCCGGTCCGTTGTCGATGTCGCGCTGTCGTGCGTAGGCTGCCGTCGTCCATTCCCTGGTGGACGGATACCGGTGGTGGTAGTCATGGTTGGGCAGGTCCCCGACCACCACGAGCAGGCGCGCGGGCAGGTGGTAGCACACGGTCAGCGCGGTCCAGCGGATCCAGGCCAGGAGCCGCGGGCCGACGGGCACCGACCGGGCTGGCACGGGTGCGCCGCAGTACCGGGCCGCGGTCACCGACGCGGTGTAGAACCGGGCGCCCTGGTCGGGGCTGCGGGCCAGCCAGACATGCTCGCCGAGCCGGTCAAGGAGCGAGCTGAGGGTGGCGAAACAGATGACAGGGAGCACGAAGCCACCGATGAGCACAAGCAGGCCGTGCGGGAACCAGAACGGCAGCGAGAGCCACAGTGCCGCCCACAGCGTGAACCCGGTGGCCCGCCCGACGCCCGACCGGAAGTTGCCCCTGACCCGGTCGTAGAACCCGCGGGCGTAGAAGGCCGGCGACAGGAGGACGACCCAGGCTCGCCGCCACATCGCCGCCCGGGACCGGCCTGGCCGGAAGCCGAGACCGAGCAGGAACTGGGCCGGCGGATCGGCCTCCGTCGCGAAGATGTCGCGGCGGTGGTGGGAGTCGAAGTGCTCCTCCCTCAGCTCGGCGAACGTGTTCTGCACGCTCAGCACGAGCACCAGCTCGCCCCAGAACTGGTCGGCGGCGGCCTGGCCGGAGAACCTCTTGTGTACCGCCTGGTGCGCGATGACCAGGACCATCATGCGCTCACCGGTGGCGGTCAGCAGCCACCCGGCCAGCAGCGCGAGGTACCAGAAGGGGAACATGACGCCGATGGAGACGACCGAGACGGCCAGGCCGGACAGGAACAGGGCCAGGGTGACGGCGAGGTAGGACGCCCAGGTGTGGCGGAGCAGCGGCTGCTGGCCCGGAAGCGCCTTCCCGGTCTGCCAGGTCCAGAAATGCTGCGTCCATTCAGGAAAGCGCAGGTAGGTCGCCCTTACATCGGTCATGGCTGATCGGAGGCCGGGGACGCCTGAACGCCGGCCTCAAGAGAGAGACGGTCGAAGAACGCGCTCCACAGCCGCCACATCTCGTTGGCCGCCTCGAGTACCGCGGCCTCCTCCTCGGGACCGAAGTTGGCCAGCAGCGCGTGATTGGCCTCGGCCACATGGCCGGGCTCCTGCTCGACGTGAATCGAGACCCACTCGGTGTCGGTGACCCCCGTGCTCCGCTCAATCGCCTTGCCGATGCTCGACACCATCAGCAGGTCGGTGGTCTCCGTGGCGAAGATGAACCCCAGAGCCTTCTCGCGCTGCTCCGACGCCGCCCGGTAGCCCTCCACCAGGGCCGCCGTTTCCGGGTAGGGGTCGGTGCCTGTGACCTGGGCGCGGTCGAATCCGGCCTTCTCCATGGAGTCGGCGTAGATCACTTCGTGGGCCTTGGACACCACGCCGTCGCCGGTCTCCTCGTGCAGGATCTGCGTGATCGCCGACTTGGAGGCGATGTCGGGCAGGACCGCCACGCACCGGGCGAGGAACGTCGGGAAGTAGTGCAGCGGGTGCCACCACTGTTCAAGCAGGATGGCGGCCCGCTCTTTCGTCAGGCTGGCACTGCCCACGGCGGCGAAGAACGGGTTGCCGCGGAAGCTCTTGTGCACCGGGCTCTCAGCGAGGCGCTCACCGAACGACATCGTGGTGGTCATAACGTCGACTCCTTTTACCCAGATGGTCAGCGGGCTCAGTCGGCCCGGTCCAGCATGGTGTAGCGGCGCAGCTCGAGGGTGCGCGGGAGGACGCCGGGGTCATGACAGGCCCCGGCGACGGCGGTGAAGGTATCCCACATGAAGCCGTCACCCCCGTCAGCACGGAAGTGCTTCTTGATGATGATGCTGAAGACCTCGAAGAAGTTGTCCATCGTGAGCACATCGGCCAGGCGCATCAGGCTGGCGCGGTCGGCATCGGTCAGCGGTGGCCGCTCCACCCGGCGTGAGGCCGGGATGCCCGCGTCGTCCCCCGCGTTCGCCTCCGTGACCTTCATCAGCGGACCGTCCCCCGGCTTGCCGACGAAGTCGAAGATCAGGTGAGTTCGCGGCTCGTTGGTCAGCGACGCCACCGCGTGGGGCCGCGCCACGTCGAGGAACCAGACGTCGCCCGGCAGCATCCGGTAGACCGTGTTGTCCTCGCTGAAGATAATGTTCGGGTTCGTGGCCAGGCAGATGTGCACCCGGTGCTCGCTGCGGACGTCGTCCGGCAGCCCGTTCAGCTCGAGGTAATCGCGATGCGGCATGATCACGCTGTTGGAGAACGTGGCCAGGCGAACGAAGCTGAGCCGGCTCAGGTCGGCGGTGTTCGCGATCAGTTCCTTGAGGTAGGGGAACTGCTCGCCGATGTCAGTGAAGGAACTGGGCTTGTCGTGCTCGTAGCGGGCGATCACGCCATCGCCGCTGTCTCCGCCGTTCGCCCAGAGCATGAGGCTCTTCCACGGGCCGCCGATGAGATAATTGCTGTAGGCCTCGGAGAAGCGGAGCGACGTACTGTGCTCCAGGTCTTTCCTGAGGCGGGACTCATCCAGCGCGATCGTGTTCAGGTAGCGGGTCCGCATTTCTTCACACGCTCCCATCAAGCGGGGTGAACGGGTCTCCCCACGCGTTCTCGTGCGTCATTGTGTTGAGCTTGTAATCGTCTTGGCCCGCGATCAGCACGCAGCCGTGCCGCGCGAGATCGAAGTGATGACCGAATTCATCGAATTCGGTCATCCCCCCGTATACCCGCACGTGGGTCGGCACCACCCGGATGGCGTAGCCCATCCGCTGCCGGTTGCTGATATTGGGGTTGGATCCGTGAATGCAGCGCGCGGTGAAGATGATGAACTGCCCGGGCCGCATCTCCACGTGGGCGACATCCTGAGCGTCGGGGTCCCAGTCCTTGTCGACCTTGATGTCCTCGTAGTTATAGCCGAAGAATGAGTTGTCCCGCGCCGAGCCGTTCCACTTCATCGGCGCGTGCTCGTCGTAGCGCCACTGGCGGTGGCTGCCGGGGATGAGCTTCATGCAGCCGTTTTCCCGCCGTGCCTCGGTGAAAGCCACCCACACGGTGAGCTCCATCGGGTTGCCGGGCGAGTGCTTGGTCGCCTCGAGCATTCCGACTTCCGTCTCGCCGATCGCATAGGTCTCGACCTGGTGCCAGCCGGTTCCCGGATCACCGGGGTTCTTGGGAAAGAACTCGGTGCGCCAGCAGGCGATGTCGGGGCCGATAAGCGCCTGCAGCCGCCGGACGATCGCCGGCTCGGTGATCAGCTTGCTCAGCCCGGGGATGTCGAGGTGCCGGTCATAGTTGACCGGGTTGTCGAAGACCTTGCGCGCGCTCTTGGCCGGGTCAAGCAGCGCCTTGCGCTGCACCTTCCACCATGCCGTCATCTCCTCGGGCTCCCAGAGCGTGAAAGGCCCGATGAAACCCCGCTCATCGAAGGTCTTCTTGTCCGCTTCGAGATCCATGAGCCCCTCAAGAGGCATGAGTCGCGCTCCCTTCCGCTCCAGCACGCTCAAGCGCACCGTCGAGTTCGGTCGCCACATCGGCGACGCTCGCCTTGATGACGCTCCAGTGATCGCCCGGGATCGGCGTGATGGTGCATGGCCCGGTGCACAGTACGCGGATGGCGTCGGCCAGCCTGGCCCGCTTGGCCTCACCCGACCCCGTCGTCTGGAACAGGTGCAGCGGCCCGGAGTAGGGCTGGGGCGAGTACCGCATCGCCGCGTTCATGCAGGCCCTAGCGGTCTGGAGCACGGTGCGCAGGTAGGTGCTTGACGCCCCCGCCGCGATCGGCGCCCCCATGAGCTGGATCCAGGTCTCGTTCGAGGTGAGCTCGGCCAGGCCGGCCTCTGTGACGGCCGGGTCGTCCAGCTGGGCGAGCACGGCGTCCAGCATGTCAAGGAAGGGTGTCTGGGCTATCGGCAGGCCGGTGATCGGATCCAGGACGGGGTTCGCGTCGAGCAGCCCGAGATAGTCCACCGCCGCCCCAGACGCGGTCAGCTGCTGTGCCATCTCAAAGGCCAGCACTCCGCCGAACGACCAGCCTGCCAGCAGGTAGGGGCCCTCTGGCTGGATGATCCGCAGCTGGTCCAGGTGCGTCCGGGCGATGTCACCAAGCGAGCTGCCGAAGGCGGGCGGCTGTCCGGTCCAGCCGACGCCGAGAATCCTGGCCATGGCCCGGGAGGCGCGGGCGAGGTCGCGGTAGCCGATCAGCTCGCCGCCGAGCGGATGCACCAGGTAGAGACTGCGCGCCGAAGGACCCGGGCGAAGCGTGACGATCTGGCTCCGCTGGGGCCGGCCGCCGGCCACCGGGGCGGCTGACCCCAGTTCCCCGGCAAGGTCCGCGACGGTGCTGTACTCAAGGAAGACCGACAGCTCCACCGGGCGCTCGAGCGCCTGCCCGAGCTCGGCCACCACCCAGGTCGCCAGCATCGAGTCCCCGCCCACGTCGAAGAAGTCGTCGTCGGCGTCGAACTCGTCGTGCCCGAGCACCCGCGTCCAGATGGCGGTGATGACCTCGGTCAGCGACGCCGCTTCCGGCTGTCCCTCGCCGGACGGGAGCTCAAGCTCGGCCAGTGCCCTGGCGTCGATCTTTCCTGTCCCTGTCCGCGGCATCAGCGGGACGCTCAGGTAACGCGACGGGATCATGTAGGTCGGCAGCAGCCCGCGCAGGTGCTCGGTCATCTCCCGGTGCGAGACCGGGCCGTCCGCCTGCACGTAGCCGACCAGCACGGATACTCCGTCGGAGACCTCACGCAGGCCGACCGCCGCCGCGTCCACTCGCGGATGGCTCGACAGGGCGTTCTCGACCTCGGCCGGCTCCACCCGGTAGCCGCGTACCTTCAGCTGGGCGTCCGCCCGGCCGAGGAACTCGTACGTCCCGTCGCCGGCCGCCCGCACGATGTCGCCGGTACGGTACAGGCGCTCCCCCGCCCGGGATGGGTGAGCCACGAAGCGTTCCGCAGTGCGCGCCGGGTCATGAGCGTACCCTCGGGCCAGGCAGGTTCCGGCGACGTACAGCTCGCCCGTCTCTCCCTCGGCGACCGGGTCAAGCTGGTCGTCGAGGGCCAGGCCGGTAACGCCGTCCACCGGCGCGCCGATCGACGGCACCGGCGGCCAGCAGGCCGGGTCGGCCGGCAAGGTCAGGCTGGTGACCAGGTGCGTTTCCGTCGGGCCGTAATGGTTGTCGAGCCGGCAGTGCGGGATGGCGGCGAAGAAGTCGCGGATAGCCGGCGTGATGACCAGGCGTTCGCCCGCCGTGACCACATGCCGCAGCGAGTCAGGGACGACAGTAAGCCGCTGCGCGGCCACGGCCATCAGCTGCAGGGCCACGTAGGGCAGGAACAGCCGCTCGATCCGGTGGGTGACCACCGCGGCGAGCAGGGCGGCGGGATCACGCCTGACCTCCTCCGAAGGTACGATCAGGCAGCCGCCGGTGGCCAGGGTGGAGAGGATCTCCTGGAAGGTCACGTCGAACGAGGTCGCGGTGAACTGCAAGGTCCGCAGGCCGGGCACCCCGCTCGCGATCTGCCAGCCGATGAGGCGGGAAAGCCCGCGATGGCTCATGGCGACGCCTTTGGGCCGGCCCGTGGAACCCGACGTGTGCATGACGTAGGCGAGGGTGTCCGGGGCGGGGCGGGCCGGACCAGGCCCGGAGCCGGCTGGCGCCAGCCCGGCTTCCGCCGGACGGACAACCCGTACTCCTCGCGGGAGGAACTCCAGGTCCGTTCGATCGGAAATGACCACGCGGGCGCCGATAGCGCCGATGACCGCGGCCGTGCGAGCGTCCGGTGCGGTCACGTCGAGCGGGCAGTAGGCGCCGCCCGCGGCCATGGCCGCCAGCATCGCGACGACGACGTCGATCGAGCGCTCGAGGAGGACGGCGACCGGTTCTTCCGGGCCGACACCGTGGGCGCGCAGCGCGCCGGTCAGCGTCTCGACGCGGTCCACCAGGTCGCGGTAACTGATCTCCCGGCGCGGCTCGCGGACCAGGTCGAGCAGCGCGCGGCGGTCGCCGGCCGATCGCGCCTGAGCCCGAATGAGGTCGTAGGCGAACGGCGTTTCCGCGTCGGCGACGGGAGACCCCAGCAGGGTCTCGGTGTCGCTCATCGCAGGCGCCCGTTCGCAAGCACGATCAAATCCCGCCTTCTCCGTAGCCAGCCGGACATCGCTGATCACTGTCTTCGACAGTAAGCGTGGCGGCGGCGGCCTGTGGAGTCACGCGAAAAAGCGACCGGGAACGGCGGCGTCCCGTGAAGCGGCGACAGCCTCCTGGCTTGACCAGCTCGGCGCCGGCGTTCCTTACTTGGACTGTCGAAGATTCCGGGTGCGCCGTGATCCATTGGAGCCTCTTTGGCCAGCAGCGACAGTGACAGCGACGACGGGACGGCGCTGCTCCCCGAGTGCATTGGCCCCATTCCCGTACCGCCCGACCTGTCGCGCGCCTGGCAGGCCCTGGCCCGGGAGGCGGGGACCGACGGCTTCAGTCCCCTGTCCATCTGCGCGACGGCGCTGGCCACCCGGTTGTCCCGGCGGGATGCGCCCGTCCGGGCCGAGGTGATCTGGGGCGCCCGTGAGGCCATCGTCCCGGGGCCGGGCCGGCCGGCGGACGCCGGCCTGAGCCTGCGGGCCGCCCTGCGCGAGGCCGGCGAGCCCGCGACGGCCGCCATGCCCGTCGCGGCGGCCAGCGACCCGGTCGACGCGACCATCCTGGTGTCAGACGATGGCCTTCGGTTGTACGTCGAGCGCGCGACGACCTCGCCGGACGCGCCGACCGCGCTGTGCTGGGCTCGGTCGTTCCTGCACCTGCTGTCGGCTGCCACCGGCGATCCGCGGGCCCCGATGCGCGCCCATCCGCTGTTCGATGACGCCGAACGCGACCGCATGCTGCACGGCCTCAACCCGCACCGGCCCGCCGTTAACCGGTACCGCACCATGGCCGGGCCGTTCGAGGAGCAGGCCGAACGCAGTCCCGACGCCGTCGCCGTCCTGGACGAGAACGGCACGGCGCTGAGCTACGGTGAGCTGAACCAGCGGTCGAACCGGCTCGCCCGCTACCTGCGAAGCGCCGGCTCCGGACCCGGGACGCGGGTCGGCATCTGCCTGGATCGCGGCATCGGCCAGGTGATCGCGATCTACGCCGCGGTCAAGGCCGGCGCCGCTTACGTGCCGTTCGACCCGGAGCTTCCGGCCTCGCGGCTGTCCTACATGCTCGACGACACCGCACCGCAGCACGTCCTGACCGACGCGGCCTGCCGTGGCCGCATCCCGGACGGTCCCTGGCAGGTACACGACGTGGAGTCCGATCACGCCACGTGGGCTGCCTTTCCTGACACGAACCCGGCGGTCGAGGGCAGCCAGGCGGCCCTGCTGAACATTCTGTACACCTCCGGTTCGACCGGCCGCCCGAAAGGCGTCGGCTATCCGACCGACGGAGCGCTGGCGCATCTCGCCTGGATGCAGGACAGGTATCCGTTCGGCCCGGGGGACTGCGCGGTGTTCAAGACGTCACCGGGATTCGACGTCTCCATCTGGGAGCTGTTCTGGCCCCTGTATCACGGGGCGCGGCTGGTCATCTGCCGTCCTGGCGGGCAGAGGGACCCGCGGCACCTCGCCGGGCTCGTCGCCGACCACCGCGTCACTACGATCTTCCTGGCCCCCACGGTCATGACCGCGTTCCTGTCGGAAGTGACGCCTGACCGCACCGGCGCGCTCCGGTGGGTGCTGTGCGGCGGCGAACCGGTCACCGAGCGCATCAGGAACTCGTGCTACCGCACGCTCCCCACGGCGACCCTGGTGAACTGCTACGGGCCCACGGAAGCGGGAACGGTCACCGACCTGGTGCTCGATCGCGGGCCGCGATCAGCGGTCGTGCCGCTTGGCCGCCCCGCCGCGCATTTCCGGCTGACCCTGCTCGATGAGAACCTCGACCTCGCGCCGATCGGGATGCCGGCCGAGGCGTACATCGCCGGCCAGCCGGGTCTGGCTCACGGGTACTGGCGCCACCCGGGCCGGACCGCCGAGCGGTTCGTGGCTGACCCGTACGGACCGCCCGGGTCGCGCATGTACCGCACCGGTGACCTGTGCCGCTACCGGGACGACGGCGTGCTTGAGCACCTCGGCCGGATAGACAGGCAGGTCAAGGTCAGAGGGCAGCGCGTCGAACTGGGTGAGATCGAGTCGGTGCTCGCCGCGGATCCGGCCGTGGCGGACTGCGCGGTCATCTCCCACGGCAGCCCTGTCCGCCTGCTGGCCTTCGTCGTGCCCGGAGGTCAGGCCGCCGTCACCGAGACCGGCACCGGGGCCCTCCTTGAGCGCGTCGCCACCATCCTGCCCAGCCACATGATCCCTGAGCGGGTCGTGCCGGTCCCGCGCATCCCGGCCACGGTGAACGGCAAGATCGACAAAGACGCGCTGATCGAGGCCTGGCAGGCGGCGGTCGATGACGAGCGCGAGATCGTGCTCCCGGCCGACAGCCTCGAGGCAAGCCTGGTCGAGATCTACGGGCGGGTTCTTGGCTCGGCGAAGGTCAGCGTACTCGACAGTTTCGCCCAGCTCGGAGGTCATTCCCTCCTCGCGTTCCGGCTGCTCGACGAGTGCCTGCACACCATGCAGGTCCAGCCCAACGTGCGCGCGCTGCTGACCGGCACCATCCGCGACGTGGCCGCCTCGATCCGCGCGGGCTCTGATCCCGCTGACCCCGTGCGCCCGTGACGGAGCTTGACCTCGACGGCCTGCGCCGTCGCTACGCGGCCGAGCGCGACAAGCGGATCCGGCCGGACGGCAACAGCCAGTACGTTCCGACGACCGGCCGGTTCGCCCATCTCGGGAACGATCCCTTCACCGTCAGGGCCGGGCGTGCGGCGAAGCATGACCACGTGACGGTGACCATCATCGGCGGAGGCCTGGCCGGCCTGGTGACCGGGGCCAGGCTCAGGGAAGCCGGGCTCGATGACCTGCGCATCGTCGATAAGGGCGGCGCTTTCGGTGGGGTGTGGTACTGGAATCGCTATCCGGGAGCGGGATGCGACACGGCCTCCATGATCTACCTGCCGCTCCTGGAAGAGACCGGCTACAGGCCGACGGAGCGGTACGCTCGCGGGCCGGAGATCCTGGCGCACTGCGACCGTATCGCGGAGCGCTACGGGCTGGCCCCGCGAGCCCTGTTCCACACCGCCGTGACCAGCCTGGACTGGGACGACGCGCGATCGCGCTGGATCGTGGCGACGGACCGCGGCGACGAGTTCACGAGCCAGTTCGTGGTGATCGGGACAGGCGGCCTGAGCGCCGCGAAACTCCCCGGCGTCCCCGGTATCGAAACGTTCGGCGGTCATTGCTTCCACGCCAGCCGATGGGATTACGCCTATACCGGCGGTGACCCCGAGGGCGCGCCCCTGCACCGCCTGGCGACGCGGCGAGTCGCGATCATCGGGACCGGCGCGACCGCGGTGCCGTGCATCCCGCACCTGGCGCGCAGCTGCCAGGAGCTGTTCGTATTCCAGCGGACGCCCGCCTCCGTGGACGCCCGCGTCAACGCGCGGATCGACCGGGATTGGTTCGCGAGCGTGGCCACGCCTGGATGGCAGGAGCGCTGGCTGGAGAACTTCTGCGCCAACATGTCGGCCGGCGACTTCCCCTCCCGCGATCTGGTCGACGACGAATGGACCGACCTGGCCAAGCGCGTGCGCCGCAGGCTCACGACGCCGCGGCCGGGCCCGGCGGGCTCCGCTGACCTGCGGGCCGACATCGAGGCCCTGGACTTCGAGAAGATGAGCGAGATCCGCGCGCGGGTCGACGCCGTGGTACGGGACCCGGCCACCGCGGCCCGGCTGAAGGCCTGGTACCGGCAGCTGTGCAAGCGACCGTGCTTCAGCCAGGACTACCTGAGCGCATACAACCTGCCCTCGGTGCATCTGGTCGACACCGACGGCAAGGGCGTCGAGCGGATCACCCCGGCCGGCGTCGTCGCGGCCGGGGTGGAATACCGGGTGGATTGCATTATCTATGCCTCCGGCTTTGAGGTCGCGCCGGTGAGAAGCCACGATTTCGCCATGACCGGCCGGGCCGGCGTGAAGCTGACGGAGTACTGGTCAACCGGGATGCGCTCACTGCACGGCCTCCATGTGCGCAACTTCCCGAACGCGTTTTTCCTCCTGCCGAACCAGGCCGCGAATTTCGCGGCCAACGTCCCGCATAACCTGACCGACATGGCCCAGACGATCGCCGTCGTCATCTCCCATGTGCTCGCCCGCGGGTTCGAGCGGGTGGAAGCCGAGGAGCAAGCCGAGCGGGCCTGGCTCGAGCAGCTTAAGCCCAATCCGTCGGCGATCTCGTTCCTGAGTGACTGCACTCCCGGCTACTACAACAATGAGGGTCAGGTGAGCCCGGACTCACTCAGGAACGGCTACCGGCTCGGCCCGCTGGCTTACTTCCGCCTCATGAAACGGTGGCGGAGCTCCGGGGATTTCCCGGGCCTGGCATTCGGCCACCGGCCAGTGGCGTGACCACAGCGCCGCTACTTCACGTCGCCAAGGAAGCTGAGCACGCGCTCGGTGAGCCGCCCGGCGGCTTGCTCGTCGTATGACGGCTGGCTGCTGTCGGCGAACAGGTGCTGATCGCCGGGATAAAGGAACAGCTCAGCGTCCGGTGTCGCCTGGACCAGGGCACGGGCCGCGTCGACGTCGCCTTCTCCGGCGAAAAACGGGTCGGCTTCCATGCCGTGGATCTGGACCGGCACTCCGCTCGGCCAGGTGCCGCCGAACTCGGAGAGCGGGACACAGGCGTGGAACAGCAGCGCGCCCTTCACGCCGTCCCTGGTCTGGGTCAGCATCTGCGCCGGGAGCACGCCGAGCGAGAACCCAGCATAGACGAGTTCACGCGGTAGCTTCTCCGCGGCATCCTGCCCGCGCGCGATGAACGTGTTGAACCCGATCTCCTCGACGTAGGCGGAGCCCTCGTCCAGGGTGTCGAAAACACGCCCTTCAAACAGGTCAGGGACATGCACGATGTGGCCAGCCTGCCCCAGCGTCTCGGCGAAGCCGCGGACCCCAGGCGTGAGCCCCTGAATGTGATGGAACAGCAGTACCTCAGCCATTGTCGCTCCCTCGAAATGCGTCGGTCGGATGTACAGCAGTAAAAATACAGCAGCGCGCCCCCGTCAGATGGCCCAGCGCTCCCACTCCCGTCCGTTCAGGCACCACGCGATGGCGGTATCGGAACGCCAGGTCGGCGATCTGGTTCCGGCAGCGACGGGCCTGAGGGGGAACGTCGCCGCGCAGCCGCGGCGGGGGCCGGCGATGAGGTACTCGCCGCGCCACCTGCCGTCGATCAGGCGCACGGGATCGCAGAACTGGTTGTCCTCGGTGCGGATCTCGTAGCAGGGCAGGCCCGCCGCGAGGGCGTCGCCGTGCCACGCCAGCACGTACTCCGACGACGCGCCAGGCTGCCGCTCGACGAACTCAAGCCACCGGTGCGACGTGTAGAAGGTCTCCCGGGCCAGGGCGTTCCATGGTTCCTCGGGAACCACCGAGACGGACGAGACGACCTCAAGCCGCGAGCTCTTAAATGGCGTATTCATCTGCCGCCGGCTGCACCGCGCGGACAGGCCGGATCACGGACAGCAACGGCCCGGTCGCGAACGTCGTGATCAGTGCCATCAGAACGAGGACGGTGAACAGCCGCTGGTTGATGATCGAGTCGGCGAGCCCCACGTTGAGCGCGATCAGCTCGGTGAGGCCCCGCGTGTTCACCAGGGCGGCGATCGTGGCGGAGTCACGCGCCGAGAGCCCGCTGGCCCGGGAGAGCACGTAACCCGGGCCCAGTTTCCCGGCACACGCGATCACGACGATGACCGCAAGCACGACGAACGCGTTCCCCCGCACGGCCCCGACATTGAGCGACAACCCGGTGACCACGAAGAACAACGGCAGCAGGACGCTGGCCGTCTGCTCCATCGAGCGAAGGACGTCCGCGTCGGGCGCCCCGTTCCTGCCGCGCATGGTCAGCCCGGCCAGGAACGCGCCGAAGATCGGATGCAAGCCGAGCGCCCCGGTGACCCACGCGCTCGCCAGGGCGAGCGCGAACGCGATGGGCACCGGACTCGACAGGACGGACTGGCGCCGGTTCGTCCACCAGGACACCGCCGGGCGCACCGCGACCAGCATGACCACCACGAAGCAGCTGATCAGCGCCGCCGTGACCGGTAGGGAGAACCGCCCGGAGTGACCGGCCCCGATCAGCGCCGCGGCCAGCACCAGCCAGGCCAGCACGTCCATGATGCCCGCCGCGGCCGTCGCGATGAGACCGGCGGTGGTCCCGGCCAGGTTCCGTTCCCGCACGATGGACGCGAGCACCGGCAGCGCCGTGATCGACGTGGCCACCCCGATGAACAGCACGAAGGACCGGCCCTGGGGCCCGATGCCGATGCTGGCGAACTGCGGGTGAAGGAGCAGGGCGCAGGCCACTCCCAGGCCCAGGGGGACCGCGAGGGCGCCGAGCGCGACCAGGGGCACGGCCCGGCCATGCCGGCGGAGCGACCCGAACTCGATCTCGTATCCCACCGTGAACATAAAGATCACGACAGCGACCTGGGACATCACGTTCAGGTAAGGAAGCACCGGGCTGGGGAACAGATGGCTGGTCAGGTGGCCGGGCAGTCGTCCCAGCAGACTGGGTCCCAGGATGAAACCCGTGAGTATCTGCCCGATGACGGTCGGTTGTCCGCACTTGCGCGCCGCCGCGCCGAGCAGCGAGGCGATGACGAAAACCAGGGCAACATCACCGATGACGTCCGCCACTATCGAGTCCAGCGGATAACCTCTTTCCGGTTACACCTCAATTCGATATAACGGCATCAAGGCTATCAAGCGGGACCGATGACGGACCCGTCGTCACTGCCGCCCGAAAATGGGACTCAGGCGCGCGGGAGTCATCCCCGAGGGCCGATTCCGCTCGCAGAGTTACCGGACGGCCACGGACAGCATCGCGGGACCGCGCACGTTGATGCGTCCGTTCCAGCGAACATCGGTCACGACGGCCGCGGGGAAGCGCCGGGCGAAGCCGGCGAAGGCCACCTCGGCTTCCAGGCGGGCCAGGCCGGTACCGAGGCAGTGGTGCGCGCCCGCCCCGAACGAGACGTTCAGGTGCGCGTTGGGCCGGTCGAGGCGAAGGTCGTCGGCATCAGGGCCTCAGAACTCCTGATCCCGGTTGGCCGCCGCGAGAGCAGCAAGAACCCAGCTTCGGCGATGCGGTCGAGCGCCTGGTCGACCAGTGCTTCGATCCGCGGCCGGAGGTCCTGCACGGCGCCGCGGGTGAACGGCTTCATGAGCAGGCGGCGCAGCCGCGTGTGGTCGGTCGAGGACCGCGAGCCCGCGCATCATCCGGTTCTCCTTGCCCAGCGTGCCCGAGTCGCTCTTCCAGCGCGGCAGCCGGGTCAGGGGCTGCTCATCGACGGAGTGTCCCGCTCGTTGCAGCCGTGACACGTCCTCGTAGCGGGAGATGATCCAGAAGCCAAGCGGATCCTCGTAGGCCGGGGCGGCCGCGCGCAGCTCGGCGTAGTGCGGATAGGGATCGTCGGTGAAACCCGGCGCGAACGGATCGAAGGTAACCATGACTCACTCCTTGGTCGGCAGCGTCCCGCACCGCTCGATGAACCGGACGAGCTCGTCCAGGTGGTCGGAGCGCGCGCTGACCGCCCGCTCGATCACGCTGGCGAGGTACCCGTAGGCGTCGGTACGGTCGTAGGCGGCGGCGTCGTCGATCCGCAGCGCCCACCGCCAGTAACCGGACATGGTGTCAGCCAGCGGCATGCGAAAATCGGCGATCACCTCACGGACCGGGTCGACCATGCTGTCGCCGTACTCGCGCAGGTAACGGGTGACGATGGCGGCCATGAAGGTGAAGTGGCGCGCCTCGTCGCGGCTGAGCCGGTTCAGAATGGATCCGAGCACCGGCTCGTCCACCACGGCGCGCAGCTGCTGGTAGTAGAGCTGCGTCGCCTTTTCCTGCACGAGGGCGTAGGCGAAGTCACGAGGGCGTAGGCGAAGTACTGCACCGGCTGGCTGAACGGCAGGGTGAATTCCTTCCGGCCCTCGACCGCCAGCTCGGCCCGCAGCGCGTCGGTGTCCGCCAGGCCGCTCGCCACCTGGTACCGGGCCAGCGCCCGGGCGTGAGTGTCCTCCTCGAACGCCCAGCGCACGGTGAAGTGGTAGAGCTCGCGGTTGTGCTCGAACTCCGCCGGGGCGACGTCCCCCGTGACCGGGAAGTGCCGCTGGTAGAGGTCGAAGTAGCCGGGCAGGTGGTCTTCGATCATGGTGACGAACCGCACCGCGGACCGCTGTCCCTCGGTCAGCCGCCCGGCGTCCGCAGCCGCCCAGTCGAACGAGGTCTCCACGTCCCAGCGGCGCGCCGCGGGCGACGCCGCCATGAACTCGCCGACAGCCGACGCGACGTCCCCGGCGCGCAGCAGCTCGCCGCCCGCGGGCGCCACCAGGGGTTGGTTCCGCATGTCGTTTACTCCCATCGAGCGTTACGGCAGGTCAGGGCGTAATGTTTGGTGGTGTAGCCCCAGCCGGCGTTGGCGATTTCCAGGTACCGCTCGAGCTCGGCGGCATAGCCGGGCGCCAGCTCCTCCATCTGCGGCCGGGCTGCGCGAACTCCTGCCCGCCAGTCCTCGATCGTGCGGTGGTAGTGGGCCGTGAGGTCGTCCACGGCGACGATCGAGAACCCGGCGTTCTCCGCGCCCGCGATGAGGGCCGCCAGCGGGCCCATGTCGCCCCAGCCGAAAATGGATTCCGCGACGAACTGGGTTCCAGTCCTCTTCCCGAACGAGTCCCGGGTGACTCCGTTACGGAAACAGCTCTCCGACACGCACAGCGACCCGCTCCGGCGCAGCACCCGGCGGGCCTGGCCGAACGCCGCGTCCAGGTCGGGCTTGTGCACGATCGAGCCGAGCATGCTCACCGCGTCGAAGTCCCGTTCCGGCAAGTCGGCCAGCTCGAAATGACCGACCTGGGTGGTAACCAGGCCGGTGACGCCCAGCTCGGCGGCGCGGCCCGCGATGAAGTCGTGCTGGCGCGGCGCCGGGCTGATTCCGGTGGTGCGGCAGCCGTACTCGCGGGCCATGAACAGCACGAGGGACCCCAGCCGCAGCCGACGTCGAGCAGCTGCTCCCCGCCGGTGATACCGAGGCGCCCGGCGACGAACCGCAGCTTGCGCCGCTGCGCGACGGCCAGGGTGTCGTTCGGCGATTCGTACAGCCCGCAGCTGTACTTGCGCAGCGGGTGGAGGAACAGTCCGAACACGTCCGGGTCCAGGTCATAGTGCTGGTTCGTCCCCGCCACCTGGCCCGCGTCCGGAGTGACGGTCACGCCCGCTCCTTCAGGGCCTGGCTGACCGCGGCCGCCGCGCTGGCGATGCTGGACAGGCTGAAGACCACCTCGTTGCATCCGCAGCAACATTGATGCACGGAGAGTAACGAACTGGGCACGCGGCTCAACAACCCGAAATCACGCGCGTGTCACGACCCCGACACGTCCGCATCAGGCGAATTCAAGCCCTTACCGGACACCGCGGAATGTTGCATCGGCTGCGATAAAGCCTATAGCTCGAACCAGGTCACCATCCGCCCGCCGCGCCGTCGCCAGCCCCACCGGGTAGCCAGCCCCGCCACGAGCCCGAGCCCCCTGCCGCCTTCCTCGTCCCCGCCGGCAGTGCGCGCCTCCGGCACCCCGGGGCCGCCGCGATCGGTGACCTCAACCCGGACGATGCCGCCCCGGGCGATCACAGCGACGGTGACCGTCTCCCCGGGATCGCCCGACCTGCTGTAGCGCACGCTGTTGCCGAAAAGCTCACTCATCAGCAGGGCGGCGTCGTCCCCGCACGGGTGCCCCGGTCCGAGCACCGCGCCCACGAAAGCCCGGGCAACCCGCGCCCGCTCTGCCCGCCCGGCAACAGTCACGCTTTCCCGAACCGTCGCCCCAGTCATCGCACACCGCCCTTCCCTGCCGCCCTCGCCCCGGAAAGACCGCAGGTCCGCAGGCGTACACACGGGGATGCACGCTCGACTCCGCCGTGCATGTCAAGCCCGGGCGCGCCGTCAACTCCGCCCGCCCGTGGCCGGGTGTCTTCTCTGCGTGGCAAACCCCTGTCCGCGGGGACCGTGCGCGCCTTCGGTATGTCCCGGAAAGACCTTCGCTTCGATCTGGCCTGCGTTCCGACCGATCAGGCTGAGCATCGGCGACCGCCGGGCCAGCCACACGAGGAACCTCCTGGCCGCCTTCTCCAGCTGGCGCACCCGGAAGATGTCGGCGAGCCGCCCTCCGCGGAGGAGGACGGTCGGCAGGTGTTA
>ODAK010000148.1_pt1 | contig 76965 bp, 68 predicted proteins | sample 1539591 | NCBI WGS metagenome assembly ODAK01 (sample SAMEA3539303, study PRJEB22396) | soil metagenome | biome: tundra; feature: field; material: soil | place: USA | collected 2010-05 | depth 0.15 m | reverse complement strand
GAAAGCCAAGGCTTGGAAGAAGACGAGTCTTGGATTGTTGACGAAAACAGGCGATAACGCAACTTTGCGCCTTTTGTTCGCCAGACAGGCGAAAGGAAAGCGCAAGCTTGTGCTATGGGGATATTACGCCAATAAGGCCTTAGAAAATCAGACCCGTTGAGCGAAATGAAGCTGACCGCGGCCTTCCACAAGTACTTCATCTCGGTATATGAAGGACATGGTCGGCAGTACATGTTCGGCGGTAGTCCATCTGGAATCTGACACTATCCCACTGTAACTTGTCGTTCCTGCCTCATCCCCCGCAAAATGGAAAACCCATGAGACGAGTCGCGTACTGCGCCATCGTATTGTTTTTTCTTTTACACTCGCTGACCCCTTTCCCGGCACAAGCCCAAGTATCCGTGACCACGCACCACAACGACGTCAGCCGTACCGGACAGAATCTCAACGAGACGGTCCTGAATACTTCCAACGTCAACTTGAACCAGTTCGGCAAACTCTTCGCTTGTCCAGTGGACGGCCAGATCTACGCTCAGCCTCTCTACGTTGCGCAGGTGACGATATCCTCTACCACCCATAACGTCGTTTACGTGGCTACTGAAAATAACAGCGTCTATGCATTCGATGCTGATAACGGGACGCAGCTTTGGCACGTCAACCTCGGGACACCCGTGCCGAGTTCGAACATTTCGTCCACGTATAAGGATTTGACCCCGGTAATCGGCATCACCGGCACTCCGGTGATCGATCCTGCCAGCAGCACGCTTTACCTAGTGGCCAAGACGAAGGACACGAGCAATAACACCTACCATCAGAATCTGCATGCGCTCGATATCACTACGGGAGTCGAAAAGCCCGGGAGCCCAGTGGAGATCACTGCCAGCGTATCGGGCAGCGGTTCAGGATCCAGTGGAGGCACAATTGCATTTCAACCGCTGTACCAACTGAATCGTCCTGGATTGCTTCTGTTGAACGGCATGATCTACATCGCATTCGGGTCCCACGGAGACATCGGTCCTTATCACGGGTGGGTGCTTGGCTACAACGCGTCCACGTTAGAGCAAACGGCCGTGTTCAATTCGACGCCCAACGGCAGTGAAGCAGCCATCTGGCAGGGTGGGCAAGGTCTTGTCGCCGATGCCGCCAACATCTATTTCATGACGGGCAACGGCAGCTTTGATGCCAATACTGGCGGAACTGGGTACGGCAACAGCGTGGTCAAGTTGGGGACTTTGACCGGGCTTTCGGTCAGTGACTACTTCACACCCGATAATCAGGGTGCCCTCAACCAGAGTGACCTCGACCTCGGCTCGGGCGGGCCGATCCTGCTGCCTGAGACCACTTCGATCGTGGGCGGCGGCAAGGACGGCATTCTTCGCCTGATCGATACCGCCGGCATGGGTGAATACAATTCAGTTTTCGATGCGGACCTCCAGGAATTTCAGGCGACCAGCGGCAAGATCATGATCGGCCCGATTTACTGGAACAGCCCCAAGAACGGTCCCGTTCTGTATCTCTGGGGACCGGGTGATTACTTGAAGGCCTTTGAGTTCTTGAACGGATCCTTTCAAACTACACCCATATCTCAGAGCTCAATGATAAGCCCATCGGGAAATTCCAATGCCGCTGCCTTGTCGCTGTCCGCCAACGCAAGCACATCGGGCACCGGAATTGTGTGGGCTTCTGTCTCCTACTCCGGCGATTCTAATCAGCAGACGGTGCCGGGAATCCTTCGCGCTTTCGACGCGACTAACCTGACCACGGAACTGTGGGACAGCAAACAGAATGTCGCCCGAGACGATGTAGGGAACTACGCAAAGTTTGCTCCCCCGACCATCGCGAGCGGCAAAGTGTACTTGGCTACCTTCTCCAATCAACTGCTGGTCTACGGGTTGCTGCCGCCACCGGTCCTTTCGCTGATCTCGGTCTCGCCCACGTCGGGCCGAACAGCGGGTGGGACGGCCGTGACTATAAAAGGGAATGGATTTCAGTCAGGGGCAACGGTGGCCTTCGGGGGAAATGCAGCGACAAACGTGAACGTTGTGAGCACCACCTCAATTGCCGCTACCACTCCGCCGCACGCAGCGGGAACAGTGAATGTCACGGTAACCAATCCTAACGGGCAGAGTGCCACATTATTGAAGGCCTACACTTATAAAAAGAGAAAATGAACACTAAATCCGCCGTAAGCTCTCGCGGGTGCCCCATCTTTAGCTGCGCCTTTTGCGGCAAAATGGGGATTTTGATTTTGCTCACGCTGAGCCGATCGGCACAATGCCAACCCAGCTAATCAGGTCAAGGGTTGGGATAGAACCCGGACGCGTTTGCTTTAGGCGGAGGGGTACCACTCTCACCCTTTCGGTTGCGAGGTGGGTTCGCAATTCCGCCATGGCCACGTTTCCCGAGGCCCCCCTATAATGCCGGACGGCCGAATTTCCCAGGTCCGGTTTGAAGCCTTGGCATCTCGTCCGGGAGCCTTCCCATTCGCCACGAGGTTCAAGCGCTGGTGCGCATACGCCCCGACTGCGAATGGTTTGCTCACAGCTTAGTTCCATCTCATGCGTACGGCTCCTGTCGGCTCTGTGTCCGACCACCGCGCTGAAAATGGAACCACCAAGTGCCCAGAGTCCCTTTGCCTGATGTTGGCGTTACCTTTATCAGGGAGACGTGTACCGCCTCCTGCGAGGACATTACTCCCCGGTCATGGCTCCTACAGACTCATTCGTCAATCCCGCTCGGCTCTCCCCTCCTTCGGCCTAAGCCTCGTTCGAAGAGTCTCTGCAGGTTGCTGCCAGCCCCTGCTGCCGGCGGGTGTCCCTGGCCAAGACAGCGAGAGCCTACTTTGCCGAGCGCAGACCGAGAGCTCACGCTCGGAGTTATGGGCAAAGTCCCCGCTAATGCCGTCTTCCTGCATCGTGGCGTCATCAGGCTCGATCCGCACACGAACCTTATGCTGGCCGGAACGCACTGGAATTATCTCCGACAAGCTGCCCTGCACGGAGTCGGTGGGAATCAAGCCAAATCTCTTTTTTGTGGAACCGGCGACTTTACCAGAATAGGCGAGGTCGCCATCCACCCAGACCAGGAACTGCGCGTTGTGGAAGCCGTGCTGCAGCTTCAAGTGCAGGCTGGCATCCTTTGCAGTCAACGCGGTATGCACCGCCATGAGCAGGGCGGCGACCAAGAACAACCCAAGTACAACCCGAGCCTTGACAGGTACACGTGCGGCCCACTGGCGTGCGTGTTGGCAGAACAACGCCGTCTTGGCGCGAAGCTGTGCTATGTGTTCCCGGTTTAAACAGCAACGTCCTAGCGTGAGTTGTTCCTCAACACAGTCAAGGAGACAGTTTCCCCGGCGCTCCTTCGCGTCGATCATCGCCACACGGCACAAGGGAACAAACGGTACGCCGGCACAATCAGCTCAGCGGGGATGTGCGCCCGGCGCACTGTGGGTAATTTCGACGGGAGCAACCGGTCCGGTGGTCTGGGCTGTCTTTTTGCGAGGAAGCCCCCTGCGGCAAAGACGACAGTATTTTTGAGCTCGCGCTCGGCGCCTTTCAATTTTGTCCTGGCGTCTACATTCGTCGGAGCAAAAACACGATCCCCGCGCGACCCGTTTTTCTGAGATTTGGGATCTGCAGCGAACACAAAAGCGGTCAATTTGTGACATAGAGTTTCTCTGGAAGCCCAGGAAATCTGGAATCTACGTCCTTTCTTTCAAGAACCGAACTGGCGAAGAACAGCACTGGTGAGAACTGCGGAAATTTCGCTTATCCGTATTCCCCATCTTCCCGCTCGTCTGGTTGGGGTCGGATACCGTCCGGGAGCTTGCTGGGATCGAACGGCGTCGGCGCCGCGACCGGCGCAGCATTAGGAACCGACGCCGCAGGTGGACCGTACATCCTGGCCATTCTTTGCCCGATGGTCGCGCCAATCCCTTGCCCTAGGGTAGGCCGCTCGTCGGGTGTGGGCTGTGCATTTTCATCCCGCCTGAGTCACGGGAGAGAGGTGAGCCAGGGAAGCGCCGGCAGAGAGGGCGCCGGCGGAAGAGTTGGCAATTGTAACCACTTGGGGAGAGCTTTCGGATCGAAGTCAAACGCCATATAGCTAATCCCCCTTTTTCTGCTCAGCCTTGTTGCGTCTGGGTTGTGAATTTTGCGGAGCTTTACCGGCACCTGCTCGAAGGCGATGGGTTTTGCGGATATTACGAGACAGGTTCACTAATAAGCCCACGAATTGGCAGTGTCCAATTCGTGTCCAACAATTGTTCCGTTGGCTTCCGTTGCGGTACTTTCGTTGCCACCCGAGTCCCGCAAGTGTTTGAAAAGGTTGAGTGGGGGTAGGTTCGAATCCTATAGCGCCCACCATCTGACTTAATCTTCCGGCTGGACGTCCTGGCGGCCTTCCGATACTTTTCTGGTTCTTGACCTGCGCGGTGTTGGAAGCCCGGGTTTGGGATCACTCCAACTGCGGATAGAATAAACTGTGCAGATAAGGGCGCGTAGCTCAAACGGATAGAGCATCGGATTTCTAATCCGGCGGTTGCAGGTTCGAATCCTGCCGCGCCTACCAGTTTCCTGTGCCTCTGGAACTGCCGGTGTAATCCACGCCCCCGATGCCGCCCTCTACACTTTTGGCTTGCGATGTTCGCAGGTGGCTGTGTTGAGGCAGGAATCGGCCAAACGGAGCCGTTCTACCGGTTTGCCCCCGATGATGTGGGACTCAATAATCTCTTCCACGTCGGCCTCGGTGACGTGTCCGTACCAGACGGCGTCCGGGTAGACCACGATGTTGGGACCGTGTTCGCACTGATCGAGGCAGCCAGACTGATTCGCGCGCACTTTGCCCTTCAGGCCGCGCTCGGCTAGCTTTTGTTTGAAGAGCTTTTGCAGTCTGGCTTCCGCCTGAGGATCGCAGCATCCGCGAGGATGGCCCGCTGGGCGCTGGTTTCCACAGACAAAAATATGTTTTTCGAACTTTGGCATCAGGCGACCGCTGGCGCTCGAATTTCCTCTGGCGCGCCGATCTCTGCGTCCCAGATTCCATCGAAGTCGACGAAATATCCTTGGACTTCGATGCCGGGGATCGCGGCTCTCAGGTTGGCGGCGGCGCGCTGCAGTTCGCGCTCGTGGTGCGTGGCTTCCGCCGCGGCATCTCCGCCGAATCCCGCGGCAAGCCCGCCGTAGGCGCCGCAATCCGAGTGCAGCATCAGGATCACGCGTCGCGTGCCGTGCAGCCGCATGGATTTGCGGATCTTCTCCAGCACGAACTCGCGGTCGGTTTCATGGTCCGGAGAGGCCATGCATTTGGCGCCACCAGCGATCTTGATGGGATCGGAATTCACCACCCCGATGCGCTTGAGGACTTCCGGAACCCCAGCTCAAAGCGGTTGTCGAAGCACCACAGAATCGCCGCGTCGCAATGATATTTCTCCCGCGGAGCGTCGAAGTGGAATACCTTTTTCACAGAACCCTCCTCGACGCAACAGATTTCCTCATGTCATCTTACCTGAGGAGGCCCATGGCCTGAGAAAACTCAGACCAGCGCGTCGTCTCAACCGCGCGCGTTGCTATTCGCCGTGGGGACACGATAAGATAATTCGTACACGTCTTCTCCGCCTCTATCCCAGTATTTTTTTGTGAAGTCATCGTTGCGGGCAAGGAGTGTGCGACCCCGGGCGCAGCGCAGGCATCTGCCTGCTGGAATTTCCTGACGGAGCTGGCATTGAAAAAAGGCAGGACTGCGGTGATCGTAGGCGCCCAGTGGGGCGATGAGGGCAAAGGGAAGATCGTCGACGTGTTGTCGGAGAACTTCTCGGTGGTGGCCCGCTATGCCGGCGGACACAATGCCGGCCATACCGTCATTATTAACGGCAAGAAGTTTATTCTCCAGCTCGTTCCCTGCGGCGTGCTGCGCGCCGGCTGCCGCAGCGTGATTGGCAATGGTGTGGTGCTCGATCCGCTCGCCTTTCTGAAAGAGGCGGCCGCCTTGCGCGAAGCCGGGGTGAAGATCGACGGGCACCTTTTTGTTTCCAACCGCGCCCATGTGATCCTGCCCTACCATCGCATGATCGAACTGGCGGCGGAGAACGCGCCGGGACGAGTGAAGATCGGGACCACGTCGCGCGGTATTGGTCCGGCCTATGAAGACAAGATGGGCCGCCGCGGTCTGCGCGTGGCGGATCTGCTCGACCTGCAGCTGCTCAAAAAGCACATCGAAAATGCCGTGCGCGAGAAAAACATGATTGCGCACGCGCTTTTTAACTCCGAACCGCTCGACGCCGACAAGATGTATTCCGAATACGCTCATGCGGCGGAAAAGATCGCGCCGTTCGTGTGTGATACAGCGGTCCTGCTGAATCAGGCGCTGAACCATGGCGAATCGATTCTGTTTGAGGGCGCGCAAGGCACCATGCTCGACATTGATCACGGGACCTATCCCTTTGTAACCTCTTCCAGCGCGACTTCTGGCGGCGCGGTCATCGGCACGGGCGTTGCGCCCAATGCCATCAACTCGGTTATTGCAATCACCAAGGCCTACTGCACGCGAGTGGGCGAAGGACCATTCCCCAGCGAAGACAAAGGCGAGGCGGGGAACAACCTGCGCAAACGCGGCAACGAATATGGCGCGGTCACCGGGCGCCCTCGCCGCACGGGATGGCTCGACTTGCCGTTGCTGCGTTACTCGGGAATGATCAACGGCACTTCTTGGCTGGTGGTTACGAAGCTTGACGTGCTCGATGAACTCGCCGAAATCCCCGTCTGTGTCGGCTACAAGATCGACGGGAAGAATACGGCCGACGTACCGGCACAGGCCAGCGGCTACGACAAAATCGAGTGCATTTATCAAAAGCTGCCGGGCTGGCGATCTTCGACGGAGGGCATCACCGATTACGAGAAGTTGCCCAAGCCGGCGCGGGAGTACCTGGCATTCGTCGAGAAGGAAGCTGGAGCGAAGGTCGGGATGATCTCTACCGGCCCGGACCGCAGCCACACGATTCTTGTGGATGAATTCGTTTCGGAGTTGAAGACGGCCGCGAAAAAAGCCTAGAATTGCCTCCCCGACGAACCAGCTAGCGGGAAGGAGCGAAAACGATGGTGGTGTTGGCGGTTACCTGGATGGCGAAAGTAGGGCACGAAGCCGAAGTTGCCGCACTCTTTGAAAAGTTGACCGAACAGTCCCGCAAGGAGCCGGGCTGTGCCATGTACCAGGTGCATCGGCACAAGACGGAGCCGCGCCGCTTCTTCATCTATGAACAGTATAAGGACGATGCCGCGCTGGAGGCCCATCGCGCCGCGCCGTACTTCCTGCAACATGCCCGCAAGGATCTTCCCAAACTCGCCGACCGGGTGGAAGGGCATCTGTACGAGCCGCTAGGGTAGGTATGTGGCGGGGGCACCCCTTCGGTTTCGCTCAGGGCAGGCTCTCGTCCGCGTTCTTGAAGATGGAAGAACTTACGCCTGGGTGTTACTTCACCTTGTCGATCATCAACTCGCCACCCGAAGCGTAGCTCTCCTTTGAGACCTCATGGAAGGCGACGACAATCGCTTCCCGCCGCGCCCCCGCTTCTTCCACTAGCGCGTCGGTAATCCGCTTCGCGATCTTGCGCTTCTGATCGGGGGTACGGCCTTGCAGCATCGTGATCTGAACTAGAGGCATAAGGGATCCTTCGACTCCGTAGCCTTTCGCTTCGCGAAAGGCTACTCCGCTCAGGATGACGGCTGCGGGCTCCCGCTTCGCTCACGCCCGCAAAGCGCCGTCATTTTGACAATTCGTATCCCGCAAAGAAAAAGCTCAGCTCGAAGCGAGCCGTATCTTCCGCGTCCGACCCGTGAATCGCGTTGTGCTCGATGTTGGTCGCCCACTTCTTGCGGATTGTGCCTTCCTCGGCGCTGGCCGGGTTGGTGGCGCCCATCAGCTGGCGCAGATCGGCAATGGCGTTTTCTTTTTCCAGCGCCAGTACCACGATCGGTCCGCTGGACATGAAGTCGGTGAGCGTGTTGAAAAACGGCCGGGCAGCATGCACGGCGTAGAACTGCTCGGCCTGATGTTTGGAGATTTCCAGCATCTTCATAGCGAGAATGCGGAAGCCATTCTTCTCGAATTGCTCGATGATGTCGCCGACGGCATTCTTGCGGACAGCGTCGGGCTTAACGATCGTGAATGTGCGTTGCAGAGTTTTCATAGGTTCGGTCGTTGGTCCTTGGTTTTGAGGTCTTGGGCCTTAGGTCTTGGGTCTTAGGAATAAGCCGTCAGCCCGAATCTCGGTACTCGCTACTAGACGTGCACTCCCAGCGCGGCCGCCAGCGTCTCGCCGATTGCGGCCGGAGACTTCGCTACGCGAATCCCACAGGCTTCCAGCGCTTTCATCTTTTCTGCAGCCGTGCCTTTGCCGCCGGAGATGATCGCTCCCGCGTGCCCCATACGGCGTCCCGGAGGCGCGGTCTGTCCGGCGATGAAACCGACAACCGGCTTCTTCATGTGAGTCTGCACAAACTCCGCCGCGGTTTCCTCCGCGTTGCCACCGATCTCGCCGATCAGAATCACAGCTTCCGTCTCCGGATCGCGATTGAATAAGTCCAGAGCATCGATAAAATTCGTGCCAATAATGGGGTCGCCGCCAATACCGATGGCCGTCGATTGCCCAATGCCACGCTGCGTAAGTTGATGGACCGCTTCGTAGGTCAGAGTGCCCGAGCGCGAGACAATGCCAATCGATCCCTCTTTGTGAATCGAGGCCGGCATGATGCCAATCTTGCATTTGCCCGGCGAGATAATCCCCGGGCAGTTCGGCCCGATCAGGCGCGAGCGCCGGTTCTGCAGAAATTCCCACGCCTTCACCATGTCGAGGGTTGGAATGCCCTCGGTGATGCAGACGATGAGGTCGATTTCCGCGTCGGCCGCTTCCATGATGGCGTCGGCGGCGAACGGTGGAGGGACGAAGATGACTGTGGCGTTGGCGCCGGTCTTTTCGGCCGCCTCGTGTACCGTGTTGAAAATGGGCCATCCTTCGTGCGTGGTGCCGCCCTTGCCTGGCGTCACGCCGCCAACGATTTGCGTGCCGTAAGCGGCGCTGGCTTTTGCATGAAACGTGCCTTCACGGCCGGTGAGGCCCTGCACGACTACCCGCGTATTCTTGTTAACCAGGATTGCCATAAATAAAAACTCCTCGCTTCTCCTTCGGTTCCTAGCGCCATTCGGTTACGCCGAGAGTGCCCCGGGCCGCTGCCACCACCTTGTCGGCCGCGTCCTTCATGGAGTCGGTGACGACGAAGTTGAATCCGGAGTTCGTCAGGATCTTCTTACCCTCGTCGACGTTGGTTCCTTCCAGCCGCAACACGATCGGCAGCTTGATGTTCGTCTTGCGCGCGGCTTCGACTACGCCGGTGGCCAGCGTGTCCACGCGCAGGATTCCGCCGAAGATGTTGATCAGCACCGCCTTCACGTTCTTGTCGCTGAGCAGGATTTCGAACGCGTGCGCGACCTGCTCGGAACTGGCGCCCCCGCCCACGTCGAGAAAGTTCGCAGGCATGCCGCCCGCGTACTTGATGATATCCATCGTCGCCATGGCCAGGCCCGCGCCGTTGACCATGCAGCCGACGTTGCCGTCGAGCTTGATGTAGTTCAGACTGTATTTCGAGGCCTCCACTTCCAGCGGATCTTCTTCGGTAATATCGCGCAACTCGCGCAGATCGGAGTGACGGAACAACGCGTTATCGTCGAAGTTGATCTTCGCGTCGAGCGCGAACAGGCGACCATCCGTGGTCGTAATAAAAGGATTGATCTCGAGCAACGAGGCATCGGTGTCGAGGAAGGCCTTATAGAGGCTGGATAGGAACTGTACGGCAGGATTGATCTGCTGCGCTTTCAGGCCCAGTTTGAAGGCGATTTTCCTCGCCTGAAATGCTTCCAGGCCCATGCCCGGATCGATGTGCTGCTTCAGAATCGCGTCCGGATTTTCCGCTGCGACTTGCTCGATCTCCATCCCGCCCGCGGCCGAGGCCATGAACACCGGCTTACCCGCGGCGCGGTCCACCAGAATGCCCAGGTAGAGTTCCTTCTCGATCGGCAGTGTCTCTTCGATGAGCAGGCGGCGCACGATGCGGCCCTCGGGCCCCGTCTGATGCGTCACCAGCTTCATGCCCAACATCTTGGAGGCGAGGTCGCCGGCTTCGTTCACCGACTTGGCAATCTTGACGCCACCGCCCTTGCCGCGGCCGCCGGCGTGAATTTGCGCCTTGACCACCACTCCGGTCGCGCCCGAGCTGAATAATTCTTTGGCAACGGCCTCGGCCTCATCTTGCGACGCGGCCATCGCCCCACGCGGCACACTTACACCGTACTTCTTGAGAATTGCTTTTGCCTGGTACTCATGGATTTTCATAAATGAAGCTCGTCAGTTAAGAATCGGAAGGATCCTGCTTGCGGCGACGCACTGCGGGCAGCAAACTTTTAATTCTATAGAAGGGCAGGGAATTAGGGCAAACGTTGTCCGTCGTTCAGGCAGGCGGGGATAAGGTGTTTTCCCGAAAAAGCACCGCTTCCGAGCGAGAACTGCGACTTTCTGCGCGCCCCTACATCCAACGAACACCCAGACGGATACTCGCTCGGCTTGAATCGTCAGGAGGTTTCCCGCGTGAAGCTCGTGTCCCTGAACGTCGCGCGTCCGCGACTCGTAGTCTACAAAGGAAAGACGATCGCCACGGGGATCTTCAAACAGCCTGTGTCGGGTCCGGTGCAGTTGCGTACGTTGAACCTGGACGGCGACCGTCAGGCCGATCTCAGCGTCCACGGCGGTCCCCACAAAGCGGTATATGCCTATCCGTCTGAACATTACCCCGATTGGCGCCGAGAGTTGCCGGGGGTCGATCTGCCGTGGGGCATGTTTGGTGAAAACTTCACGACCACCGGTCTTGCGGAAGACGAAGTTCACGTCGGGGATCGCTTTCAAATTGGCTCGTCGAGCGTGATGGTCCGCCAGCCCCGGACCCCATGCTACAAGTTGGCCGCAAAGTTTCAACGGGATGACATGCTGGAGCGTTTTCTGCTCAGCGGCCGCAGTGGTTTCTATTTTTCGGTCGAGCAGGAAGGGTCGATCGCGGCGGATGATGTTTTCCAGTTGCTCGGGCGAAACCAGGACGGAATCACGATCTCCGAAATGAACCGGCTTTTTGTCCGGGAAAAATACAATCAGGATCTGCTCCGCAAGGCCATTCACACCGCGGCGCTGCCGGAAGATTGGCGCGAATATCTCTCAGGACGATTGGACCGGCCGGCGGTCGCGAAGTAATCACAGGTCTGGATCGCGGCGAAGTCTGGTCATGCCGTACAATTCGGCCTGACGAGATGATCCTCGACGCCCTCCATCGCATCGCCAACCACACTGAATCCCTCGGTCGCGCCGAGGCCCGCGAAGTGATGGCCGAAGTGCTGACCGGCGAATGCACGGATGCTCAGATTGCCGCGCTGCTCATCGCGCTGCGCATGAAAGGTGAAACGGTCGAGGAAATCGTGGGCTTCGCGGAGGCGATCCGCGCCGCGGCGGCGCCCTTGCCGATTGCGCGAGTGAGCGCGACCGACGCGCTTGCCGTAACTGGCACCGGACGCGACGCGCTGGTCGAAGACTCTCCGGCGGATTCGTCTTTGGTGGATACCAGCGGAACCGGCGGCGACGCGAGCGGCACCTTCAACATTTCCACCGCGACGGCCCTCGTGACGGCTGGGGCGGGCGTGCGCGTTGCCAAGCACGGCAATCGCAGCATCAGTTCCAAATGCGGCTCAGCCGATGTGGTTGAAGCTTTGGGCGTAAACATCCAGCTTTCGCCGGAGCGTGCCGCGCAATGCTTGCACGATGTCGGTATCTGCTTCTTGTACGCTCCGAATTTGCACCCCGCCATGAAGCAAGTGCAGACCGTGCGCCGCGAGTTGCGCATGCGCACGATGTTTAATCTGCTCGGTCCGCTGACCAATCCGGCGCGCGCTTCCGGGCAGGTGGTGGGAGTGTATTCGCTGGATCTGGTCGAGAAGCTGGCCGAAGCGCTGAGCATGCTGGGCCTGCATCGGGCGCTCGTCGTGCATGGGCTCGACGGCCTCGATGAAATCACAATTACCGGCACAACGCGCGTGGCCGAGGCCCGCGAGGGTTCGGTGCGATCCTACGAAGTGGAACCGGAAGAGTTTGGCATGGCTCGCGCCACGATGCAGGATATTTCCGGCGGCGACGCCACCGAGAATGCCGCGATCATTCGTGCAGTTCTGGGCGGAGAGAAGTCGCCCCGGCGGGATGTGGTGCTGCTCAATGCCGCCGCCGCGCTGGTAGCCGCCGGCCGAGCCGATCGCATTGCCGACGCGATCCCGCTCGCGGCTCAGTCGATCGATTCCGGAGCGGGCGCAGAAAAGCTGGCAGCTCTCGCGCGTTTCACCTCAGCGTGAAACGTCACAGTCAAGTGCTTGTGATCCTGAGCGAAGCGAACGCCTGCCCTGAGCTTGTCGAAGGGGACCTATGATTTTTCCACGGTGCTTGCGACGTTTTGGCCCTACTTCACTTCCACCTTCTCCAAATAATGCGCGACCTGAACGTTCCATCCCAACTCCTTTTTCATCAGATCGCGCAATTGCCCGGAAGCGTCGGGCTCACCGTGAACGAGATAAGTGGACTCCGGCCGGTTGCGGAACGTGCGCAGCCATTCCAGCAACTCGGGCGGATCGGCGTGATCGCTGAACTGTTCGAGCGCCGCGATCTGGGCGCGAATCGGTACGTAATTTCCGAAGATCTTCACTTCGTCGGACTTGCTTTTAATCGCAAACCCGCGCGTCCCCGGCGCCTGGAAGCCGATAAAGAGCACCAGGTTTCTGGGATCGGGTAGCCGCTGTGCCAGGTGATGCAGGATGCGCCCGCCCGTCACCATTCCGCTCGAAGAAATGATGACCGCAGGCATCATGGCCGCGTTGATCTTCTTCGATTCTTCCGGAGTTAGTGCAAAATGAAAGCCCGGCCACTGCAGTGGCGAGCCATACTTCCGGATCATGTCGCGGGTCTCATCGCTGTACTCTTCGTCGTGCTTCAAGAAAATCTCGACCGCCTTGATGGCCATGGGGCTGTCGCAAAAGACGGGCAGACGCGGAACTTGTCCCGACTCCATCAAATGCTTGAGGATGAAAACAAACTTCTGAGTCCGTTCAATCGCAAACGCCGGAACGACCACGCTGCCGCCGCGCCGGGCTGCTGCCGTAATGAGTTCCGCAAGTTCCGGCAGTGGATCTTCTTTGGGATGAATCCGGTTGCCATAGGTCGATTCCATCACAACCAAATCGGCGGTCTCGCCCTCGGCGGGACCGGAGTGCACTACCTTTCCCGGCGCGATCTTGTGATTGCGCACGCGCCCAATGTCGCCGGTGAATAGGAGCTGTCGCGTCCGCCCTCCGGTGTTGAGAGATATTTCCGCCATGCACGACCCAAGAATGTGCGCCGCGCGAACGAAACGGAAGGAGAGATCCGGCGAGAGTGGAACGTCCTGGCCCACGTGGACTGGCTTGAAATACTGCAGCGAGTCTTGTGCTTCTTCGAAGGTGTACAACGGCAGGGCAGGATGGTGCTTCGACTTGTTGGTTTTGTTATAGAAGCGGGCATCTTCTTCCTGCAGGTGGCCGGAGTCGGGAAGAATGATTCCGCACAGATCAATAGTCGGCGGCGTGGCGTAAATCGGTCCGCGGAATCCTTCTTTTACGAGGCGCGGAATCCAGCCGCAGTGGTCGAGGTGAGCGTGCGTCAGGATGATCGCATCAATTTCCTTGGCCGGAACCGGCGTGCCGCGCCAGTTGCGCTCGCGCCATTCTTTCGGGCCCTGAAAGAGGCCGCAATCGACGAGAACCTGGATGCCGTTTTTCTTCGACGGGTCTCCCGTATTGATCAGATGCTTCGAGCCGGTGACCGTTTCCGCGGCGCCCAGAAACTGGATGTAGGCCAAGCATTCCCTCCCGGACTAACAATAAACCCACCCGCTCGAACGGTGTCTCCGTGGTAAAGGTTACTTTTCCGTCGGCTCGATCTTGAATGTGTTATTCCCCAGGTCGCTCTCGGGGACGCTGCCGTCGTTGACCACGATTTCCTGCGGAGCCGCCGGAACCTCCACGCGAATCACGGCCTTACTCTTGGCGTGAACCTCGAGCCGCCGCATGATCTCTCCTCCGGTAAATTTGACGATGACGGGAACCTCGGCGCCGGCTGTGCCCAGATTATCGAGGGTGATCGTGAGCATGAACGAGTTGGTCATGGTCTTGCGCGAGAAGGCCGCCTCCACTTTGAAGTCAGGCAGCCCGCGATCGCGATAGACCCAATCGTCGAAGAACCACTCCAAATCGCGCTGGGTTTGAGCCGCGATCAGCCGCGGCATGTACGAAGGCTCTTTGTCCTGCTCGGGACGGTAGGCTGCGATCGCCTTCTTGAGCGCCGCCTCGCCGACCATGTCGCGCAGCATCCACCAGACGCACATGGCCTTGCTGCGATACAGTTCCTCATTCGTCGTATTCACCAACGATCGGTTGGGCTCATCTTCGGATCTTGGTGCGGTTGTAGGCGCTTCGATTTCGCTGAGCGCAAATCGGTGCAGCGCCATGTAATCGAGCGCAGCCTGGCGTCCCTTCTCGCGTTCGAGGTAGAGAGCCTGCGCGAAGTGAGCGAGGCCTTCTTCGATCCACGGACGAAATGACAAAAACGCAGCGTGTGTGAGCTGATGGGCAACGGCCAGCCCGGCCAGCTTGGAATCGCTGTCTGTAAGGGGCGTCAGCAACAGCGCACCACTCTCGAATGGCGCCGCTTTGGCGTCCGCGAGGTCGGCGGTTCTGGCCTTTTCGCGGGGCGCGCCAAACCATTCCGTGATTAACGGAACGATCTTCTCTGCGGCGTCGACGTAGGACTCGGCCGCGACTGCGTGCGTGGCCAAGTTGTAAACCAGAATTGACGGTCGATCGACGGTTCCGTAGTTACCCAGCACAAAAAGTGGCGCGAGCAAACCCAGCCGCTGGTACGTGCAATCTGCGCTGGAGAGTGAAGAACGCCCCATCTGTTCATACATCACTTTGCACGAAGGCTCATTTAGAAGCACTGTTTGTGGCTGTTCACCGTCGTCTCTGGATACATTGATATGCAGATGCATTCTGGATGCAGACTCTCGCGCTTTCCACCTGCCCAGAACCTCAAACAGGCCGTTACCTTCTGAAAGATTCGCGACCTCACTCGCAATCGGATACCACGCCACGTACCCGGCTCCTCTCACTGCCGTGAATCCTGCGCCGATCTGGTCCCAGTCCGTGCTGTTCGCCGCTTCCTCGGGCGTGCCAATGCGAGTCAGCCTGGTCGCATCGAGCAGGACGACGCCTTCATAAGCGATCTCCAATTCGATGGTCCCCTTGGGCGCGATTGCCTGCGGCAAAGTGACGATGGCTTCCGACAGACCGCCCGTGTGGTCGATGTCGGAAGTGTAGGGCTGCGAAACGAACTGCAAGGCCTTGTCGCCGGCTTTAACAGAGCGCCAATCGAGCGACGACGAGATCTGCAACACAGCGATTTTCTGCGGACTCTGCGAGTCATTTCGGAGAGTGAGTTTGCCGCGGACTCCGAGGCGATGTTGCTCTGGCTCGATCTGAACATTCAAATCGTAATTAGTGAAGGTGAATGCCTCGCGGTCGAGAGAAAAACAATTCACCACAGAGGCACAGAGCACACAGAGAAAACCCAGGTTCTTATAAACGGACTTCATTTCGGAGAACTTCATTTCTCGTCCGAGGAGCCTTTTCTCGCGCGCCTCTGCCGCACGATTTCAAACAGGACCACCGCCGCAGCCACAGAAACATTCAGCGACGGCACTTTGCCTAGCATCGGAATCGAAACCAGGAAGTCGCACTTCCTCTTCACCAGATCGTGCAGTCCTTTGCCTTCTCCGCCCAGAACCAGCGCGCAGTCCATGTTGTAGTCGAGGGCGTCGTAGGTTTGCCGGGCGCGTTCGTCGAGCCCTACCGTCCAGACCTTGTGTTCTTTCAGTTCTTCGACCGTGCGGGCGATGTTCGTGACCTTAGCGATCGGCATGTGCTCGCTCGCTCCAGCCGACACCTTGGTGACGGTGCCGGTCACGCTCGCAGACCGGCGTTCCGGAATCACGATGCCGTTGGCGCCGGCAGCATCGGCCGTGCGCAGGATTGCTCCCAGATTGTGAGGATCTTCCACTCCATCGAGCACGATCACCAGGGAATATTCCGCACGCTTCGCGGCGATGACGTCGTCAAGATCGTTGTATTGCTTGGCCGACGTGACGGCCACCACGCCCTGGTGCGCTGCGTTGCCCGCCATCTCGTCGAGTTCTGTGCGCTGCAGGAACCGCACGGGCACCTTCAAGCGCCTGCAATCTTCAATCAGTCGCTGCAGGCGGATGTCGTGGCGCTCCTTGGCCATGCCAACCCACTCGAAAGCCCGCCCGCGCGCCTTCAGCGCTTCGGTAACGGAGTTAATTCCATAGATGTAGTGCATGAGTATTCAGTGTACCGAAAAGCGCAGCAGCCGCGGAGCGGCGAAAGAATGCAGCCCACGGCGCAAGCCGTGGGTAGCAGGCGAACAAATGTACAAGCCCCGGAGGGGCGAAAGAAAAATACGACGCAGACTCGTCAGGAACGGGAAATATTTTCGAGAGCGCCGACGATCGCCAACGGCTCCGGCCGTTCGGTGTAGTCCTCATTCGCCGAAGCGTATAGGACCGTGCCATCTCGGTCGATAATGTATGTCGCTGGAATCGGCAGTTCCCAACTGTCGTCGCCGTTGGTAAATGGCAGATTAACGAAGGCACGCCGATACAGCGCCTCCTGAAGTCCCGGCACGCGGTGCGTCAGCCCAAACTGCCGCGCTACTTTGTTGCCCGCATCCGAAAGCAGCGGAAAGCCCAGCTTGTGCTGATCGTGCATGAAGAACGACTGCTTCACAGTCTGTGGCGAGATGGCGATGAACGCTGCTCCCGCCCTCTCAATCTGCGGCAGAACGAGGTTCATGGCTTCCATCTGCCCCACGCAGAATGGACACCAGCGCCCACGGATGAAACAGAGCACGAGCTTTCCTTTGGCGAGCAGGTCGGAAGACGGAACCCTTTTGCCGTCGTGGTCTGGAAGTTCGAATGCCGGCGCCTTCGCGCCCACCGGCAGGACGTTCGACGCGAGATGCCGTCGCTTGAGTTCCGCGACGGCTTGGGCATGAATGGCCTGAGTCTCCGGCGGAACGTACTTCGCGATCAGTTCCTTGCGCTCGGCGAAGATCTCGCGGAGTGGGCGAACGTCGGTACTTTGTCCGGCTTCTTCGAGGGAGCGCCACTTCATGGGGTTAGCTTTTAACCAGGAACTAGTTGGTAACTGCTTCCTTACATTCCCGGCAGCTTCATTCCCGCCAGCCGCCGAGCAAAACTCGGCTTGCCCATCTGCTTGAACATCTTCTTCATCTGCGCGTACTGGCGAAGCAGATTGTTCACTTCCTGCACGGTGGTGCCGGATCCGCGGGCGATGCGCTTGCGACGGCTGCCATTGATCACCTCGTGGTGATTGCGCTCATGCGTCGTCATCGAGTTGATGATAGCCTCGACGCGGTTGATCTGCCCTTCGTCCACATTATCGGCGGCTTTCTGCAGGCCGGAAAACGGGCCGATCGAGGGCAGCATGCCCAGCAGGCTCTTCATCGATCCCATCTTCTTCACTTGCCGCAGTTGGTCGCGAAAATCTTCCAGCGAGAAGCCGTCGCCAGTAAGGGCCTTGGTGGCCATTTCCTGCGCCTTCTTCTTGTCGATTTGGGATTCAGCGCGCTCGATCAGTGAGAGAATGTCTCCCATGCCGAGAATGCGCGAGACGATGCGGTCGGGATGGAAGGGCTCCAGCGCGTCGTACTTTTCGCCGACGCCGATGAACTTGATGGGCTGGCCCGTGACTTGCCGGATGGAAAGCGCCGCGCCGCCGCGGGCGTCGCCGTCCATCTTGGTGAGTACTACGCCGGTGAGCGAAAGTTTCTTGTGGAACTCCTCGGCCGAGCGCACCGCGTCTTGTCCGGTCATGGCGTCGGCCACGAACAGAATCTCCGACGGATTCAGCAGCTTTTTCAGCGACTGCATCTCGTCCATGAGTTGATCGTCGATGTGCAACCGGCCCGCGGTATCGACAATGAGGACGTCGCAGCCGGAGACAATGGCCTCGCGGCGCGCCTCTTTCGCCAGACGTTCAACGGTGGCGGTATTGGCCTCGCCCACTTCGCCTTCGTAGATGTGACTCTTGACCGCCTGCGCCACAACTCTTAACTGCTCGCGCGCCGCTGGACGATACACGTCGACCGACACCAGCAGTGGACGGTGCCCGCCGGTCTTGAACCAGTTCGCCAGCTTGCCCGACGTGGTGGTCTTGCCGGAACCTTGCAGCCCGGCCATGAGCACAACCGTGGGCGGCTGCGAGGCAAACTTCATGCGCGCCGTGTCCTTGCCGAGAATCTCGACGAGTTCGTCGCGCACAATCTTGATGACCTGCTCGCCCGGGGAAAGCGCGGTCAGTACGTCCTGGCCGACAGCCTTGACCCGAATCTGGTCAATGAGTTGCTTGACCACCTTGAAATTGACGTCGGCCTCGAGCAGCGCCAGCCGGATCTCGCGCAGCGCCTCGTCAATGTTCTCCTCGGTCAGCCTGGCCTGGCCGCGAAGGCTCTTGAACGCGCGTTGTAGTTTTTCCTGTAAGTTCTCAAACATAGAATAATTCCTATTCTAGCAATCCCTGGCGTTGCCCTGTATCCTCATTTCGTTGTTGGTCGACGCGGAAGCCGGATACTTTCAGGTAATGTTGGCGGAGAAAGGGGATTCTAACGAAATGGTAAAGGCATTCGCCGCGTTTCGAATCGGAGAAGATGCAGAAGCAGCGGTTCAGACCTTCAATCAGATACGCTCCGTCCGCTAAACACTTCCTTCGCCGCCACCACGGTGTTGCTGTGAATCGTCACCGTGTCTTCCATCTTCTGCGCGTAGCCGCCGGCGAAGGTTACCATCACGGGAATGCCGCGGGCTTGCGCGACGCGAAACACGAGTTCGTCGCGCTTCTTCAATCCTTCAATGGTTAAATCGAGGCCGCCCAGCTGATCTTCGCGATACGGATCGGCCCCCGCGACGTAGCACAGCAGATCGGGTTCAAACTGCCGCAGGCCGGAACTGAGTGCGTTGTCAAGCCACGCCAGGTAGTCGTCGTCGCCGATGCCGTCCGGCAGGTCCACGTCAATCGACGAGGGCGGCTTCCACAGCGGATAGTTATTGTGCTGGTGCAGAGAAATGGTGAAGACGTCGCCGGCATGCGCCCCACGCATTCGGGTTTTTGCAGCCCACTTCTGATTCAGAGTCGAACTCGAAACCGACGGCAGGGGTACGCTCTCGGTGCGCGTCCCGGCGAAAATTGAAGCGGTGCCGTTGCCCTGATGCACATCGCAATCCACGGTCATCGCGGTGCGAATCTTGTCGTCGCGCTGCAGTCGCCGGATGGCGACGGCCACATCGTGGATCATGCAGAATCCCTCGCCGTGGTCGGGAAAAGCGTGGTGAAATCCGCCGCCAATGCTGATGCAAACTCGATCCGTCAGACACTGGCGCGCTGCCAGAATCGATCCGCCGGCCGCCAGCCAGAACGCCTCCACCAGATCGCGCGAGTAGGGAACTTCCATTTCCATCTCTTCGCGGGGGCTGAGCGAGCCGGTCTTCAGTTTCTGCACGTACTCCGGAGTGTGCACCAGGAGAATATCGAGATCGGTCGCGGGCGCAGGTTCCAGGAAGTCCTTGGCTTCGGCGACGCCGCTCGCGATCAGCCGATCGCGAGTGCGCCGGTACTTCTCGGCAGGGAATACGTGATCCCCAATGGGAAGGTAGTAGGCGTCGCTGTAGACGAGCTTGAAGGGGAGCATGGTGCGCATCCATGATACTGCGTGCTGGTCATCCCGCGCGTTTGTCATGCTGAGCGGAGTGAGATGGTTCGCGAAGCGAACCATCTCACGGAGTCGAAGCAACCCATGTCGCTGTATCCTGCCAACGGCTTGACGGGAGTTCCATTGGGACGACTGTCACAGGGAGAACGCCTGTTCAGGATCAAGTCACGGAAGCGGGAAAGGGATCCTTCGACTGCGTAGTCCTTCGCTTCGCGAACGACAACTTCGCTCAGGATGACACGGGAATTGGTTTAACGCTTCTTCCCCGGCTGCATCTCCGGCGCCACCATCGGTCTGCGCACGGGCACGATCGCGCCCTTTGAAGGATCGGCGGCGGCGTTGGCGCGGGTCAGCACCTCCTGCTGGATGTACTGCACGAACTCCTGGATCTGGCGCTGCATTTCCTCCATGCGCTCGCGCATTTGCAGGATGATGGCCATGCCGCTGATGTTGACGCCCAGGTCGCGTGCCAGTGACAGGATGAACTCCAGCCGCTGCAAATCTTCGTCGGTGTAGAGGCGAGTGTTGCCTTCAGTCCGCGAGGGCTTGAGCAGGCCTTCGCGCTCGTAGAGCCGCAGCGTTTGGGGATGAATCCCATACATTTCGGCTACGGCGGAAATCATGTACGCTCCCTTCGATTTCCGTTTGGTCATAGATCTCTGAACACACTCTCTAGATTGATTTTAGAGCACGATTACTTTTCTTCCTAATTCACGGGGCAAAATGCTGCCAAACCCCAGCCCGCAACATGCATCCAAAATTCCGGAGGCTATTATGGAAGAAAATAACGCTGTCAGTGTGCTGGAAAATCTCATTGAAACCTGCAAAGACGGACAAAAAGGCTATCAGGAGGCCGCGTCGCACGTAAAGCGAAGTGACCTGAAGACCTATTTCAACGAGCAAAGCCTGGAGCGGTCGCGCTTTGCCGGGGAACTGGAAGCCGAACTGATCCGGTTGGGTAAACCGGACAAGAAAGTTTCCGGCTCGGTTGTTGGAACGCTTCACCGCGCCTGGATTGACACCAAAGTCGGCTTGGGCGGCGGCGATAAGACGGTTCTGGATTGGCTGGAGCACCGCGAGGACACGGCCAAAGACGCCTACGAGAAGGCCGTCACTGGGGATTTGCCGGAAAATATCGCTCAGATTGTGCGCCGGCAGGCTGCCAGCGTGCAGCGCGCGCATGACAAGGTAAAGAGCCTGCGCGACACTGCGGAAGCCGCCGCATAGCCTCTGTGGGGACAGCCGCCCTCGGCTGTCCGTCGAGCGCAGCTCGAAGCTGTTTTCCTCGCCACTGCCGGGCTTCGCCCGGCGGACAGCCGAGGGCGGCTGTCCCCACATAATCGTTCTGGGAGCGCAAAACAAAAAGGGACCGGGATTTTCCCGGTCCTCTTTATTTATTGGGATCGCAATCAGGCTGCCGGTTGCGGCTTCTCTTCCGGCCTCGCCGTCCATCCTGTCGGCTTCAACGCATGATTGATGAAGTAAACCACGAAGCCCGCCGCGATCAGGATCATTCCGAAGGCGAACGAACTCATATTCCAGATTTGTTCATGCTCGCTGCGGACCACCGAAAAGCCCAGTAGCAGCATGGGAGGAATGCCGATGGCAATTGCTCCAAACAGGCCGCCCGGCACGCGGAATGGACGCGCCAACTCCGGCTCGCGGAAGCGCAGCACCGCCAGCGCCATGAATTCCAGCAGGAGGCTGGCGCCATATAAAAGGATGTCGAGCGTGACCAGCCGGGCAAAGCCCAGGCCAAGGCACATCCCCCATCCGATGGCCAGCGCAACAATGGCAACCCAGGGCGCGCGCGATTTTTTCTGCAGCTTGCCGAAGATTCCCGGAAGCATGCCATCCTGCGCCATCGCCAAGGGCAGACGCGAATAGCTCATGACCAGGGCGTTGAACATGCCAAAGGCGCTCATCAGGCCGCCGAGCACGACGCCGACGCGGAGCAGCGGCCCTCCTATCAAAGCGGCGATGTCGGCCCACGAACCGGTCTCCCAGGCCGTAGCTTTCAGCCCGGTCACCCACATCGCTGCAAAGGGCAGGACGTAGGTCGCCGCCACAATGCAGACTGCGACCAGCATCGCTCGCGGATAAGTCCGCTGCGGACGCTCCACTTCCGTGGCGATGGTCGAGGCGTTGTCCCATCCCATGTAATTCCACATGCAGATGAGCAGCCCGCCCAGGATGTCCACGGTCGAAGTGGTCGGCTTGGTCACGGCGTTGGCCAGCGCACCGAGCTTGAATGGCGCCATTACCACGATCACCGCGAACGGCGCCGATAGCGCCACGAATAGCCACAGGGAGGTAAGAGAGACCACCTTCACTCCAGCAATATTCAGCAGCGCGCACGCGATCACCACCGCCAGCGCAACCCACCATCCGCGGTTTCCTTGCTGAAACCACGGAAACATCCGGGTGAGGTAGGCCACGAACAGCGTGGGATAAATCGCCATGTCGAAGATGGAGGCAACCAGCGAGAGCCAGGCTTCTTGAAATCCCCAGAAGTTACCCATGGCGCGGCGCACCCAGGCGTAGTAGCCGCCTTCGTAAGGCAGCGCGCTTGAAAGCTCGCCGATCATGAAAGCTGTAGGCAGGCTCCAGAGCAGCGGCGTGAGCAGCAGAATCAGGATGGCGCGCCCGTAGCCGGCGCCGTGCACGATGTCTTCCGTGCCATAGGTTCCGCCCGACACCATAAAGAAGGTGGCGGCGACCAACGGCCAGAGCGTGAGGCGGACGAATCTTTTCCGGTTGGGTACGGCGGCGAGAGGCTGGGGATTTTCGAGTTGTCGACGCGGGGCGCTAGCTGTTGCCAATTTCTATGTCTTCCTCCTCAAGCGACTCACTCTCACCACCGCGTCTCCCTTGACTCTCGCGGCTCCCGGGTAAGAGCGATTCCCGGGCATTTCGGCGAAGTTAGTTCGCACGTTTGAGATTACGGGAAATTTCCACAGATGCAAGATTTTTTTGAGGTTTTTGAAGAATTTAGTAAGCCCGGCTAGACCTTCTTCCAGAGTTCCTCGCGCGGATCCTCCGGATTCAACTTCGCCAGTTCCCGCAATAACTCCTTGGTCCGCTCGTCGCGAGGCATCGACACTGTGATCGTGATCTCGACAATTTCATCCCCGCGTGCGCCGTCCTTCGTCGCCGACGGCACACCCTTCTCCCGCAGCCGCAGTTTCTGGCCTGACTGCGTCCCCGGAGGAATCTTCAGCAGCGCCCGCCCATCGATAGTGGGCACTTCGATCTTCGCCCCCAGCGCGGCCTCGGTCGCGCTCACCGGGACGGTTAGGTAGATGTCATCCCCGTCGCGCCGAAACACGGGATGCTCCTCGGTTCGAATGATCACATAAAGGTCGCCCGGCGCGCCGCCGTGAGCCCCGGCATTCCCTTTGCCCGGAATGCGAATGCGCTGTCCGTCGCGCGTGCCTGCCTTGGTGCGCACTTCGAGCGGCTCGGCTTTCGCGACGGTGCCTTCGCCATGGCAGGTAGGACAGGTCGTCAGATTTTTGCCCGTACAGTGGCATCGCGGGCACTGCACGTTGAACTTCATCCGTCCACCGGTCTGCGTGATCTGCCCCGTCCCGTTGCACTCCGGACATTTCCCCGGAGCTTCCAGGAAGCCCTGCCCGTAACAATTCGAGCAAACATCGTGGCGCGAGATATTCAGGCGCATCACCCCGCCGCGGATCGCGGTCCAGAAAGGCACGTTGACCTGGTATTCCAGATCGGTCCCGGGTTCGGGACCTTCCTCCGCAGGCGCTGCTCCGCGCCCTCCGCCGAAGATTCCTCCGAAGTCGCGGAAGCTACTGCCGCCACCGCCGCCGCCGCCACCCCGTCCACTCTTCCGCCCCCGCCCTGCGCTGTCGACCAGGTCAGAAAAATCGAACCCGCCAAAATCGAAGGGAACGCCCTGGGCCCCGTCCGGCGCCCCGCCGGGGAAGCCGCCCGGAAATCCGCCGCCTCCTGCCGCACCGCCGCCCGAGCGCGCATAGGCCTCCGCCGTCGCCGGATCAATATTGTCGGAGTAGAACCCGACCTGGTCGTAGATTTTGCGTTTCTTGGGATCGCTGAGAACGTCGTTCGCTTCGGAAAGGGTCTTGAACTTCTCCTCCGCCGACTTGTCCCCGGGATTGACGTCGGGATGATACTTGCGCGCCAGCTTGCGAAACGCCTTGCGGAGCTCGTCGGCCGAGGCCGACTTCTTCACGCCGAGAATTTCGTAATAGTCCTTTTTCGGGGTGGTTGCCATTGAACGCCATCTGAAATGAGGCGAGTTTAATTCAGAATCTTCCGTCTTTCCTTATCTTCTACCACTACCTTCAAATCCTCGGACTCCGGCACGTCCACATAGACCGGTACCGGCCGCGCTCCGGTAGCAGTCGACACAAAAACGAGCCATTGCCTCTCGTCCTCGGCAAGGCTCAAAAAATACGTTTCCCCATTGACCTGAAAATCCACTCGACCCTCCCAATACTCTAAGTCTCACCGTCACATACTCAACCACAAGACGCGTGACGCGGGCAAGAGTGCCCGCGCCACATGGTTCAAGCTGAAAGCTGACGGCTGACAGCTTATTTCTTGTCTTCTACGTCGACGTACTCGGCATCGATTACGCCTTCGTCTTTCTTCTGGCCCTGACCATTGCCGCTGGCGTCGCCGCCGGCAGTCGCGCCCGGCGTTGGACCAGCGCCCGGTCCCGCGCTCGGCGTCGGCTGCGCTGCCTTGTACATCTGTTCGGCCAGCTTGTGCGAAGCCTGGGTCAGTTTCTCGCGCGCCTTGTCCATAGTCGCCTTGTCGTTCGACTCCAGCGCCTTCTTGGCATCAGCCACAGCGTTTTCGACATCGCCCCGCTCTGAGCCGGAGATTTTGTCGCCCTGCTCGCGCAGCATCTTCTCGATGTTGTAGACCATCGAGTCGAGCTGGTTCTTGGCTTCGATCGAGTCGCGCTGTGCCTTGTCTTCGGCCGCGTGCGCGTCGGCTTCCTTGGCCATGCGCTCGACTTCTTCCTTCGACAGGCCGGAAGACGACGTAATCGTAATCTTCTGGTCCTTTTGCGTGGCCGTATCTTTCGCGGTCACGTTCAGGATGCCGTTGGCGTCAATGTCGAACGTCACCTCAATCTGCGGTATGCCACGCGGAGCCGGCGGAATCCCGGTCAGGTGGAATTTGCCCAGGGTCCGGTTCTGCGCCGCCAGCGGACGCTCGCCTTGCAGCACGTGAACTTCAACCGAAGTCTGACTGTCGGCCGCGGTCGAGAACGTCTCCGTCTTCTTCGTCGGAATCGTCGTATTGCGCGGAATCATCGGCGTGGCCACCCCGCCCAGCGTTTCAATGGCCAGCGACAGCGGAGTCACGTCGAGCAGCAGCAGATCCTTCACTTCGCCGCCCAGCACGCCACCCTGAATCGCCGCTCCGATCGCAACGACTTCGTCAGGATTCACGCCCTTGTGCCCTTCGCGTCCAAACAAATCCTTCACCAGTTGCTGAATGCGCGGCATGCGCGTCTGTCCGCCGACCAGCACGACTTCGTTGATCTTGCTGGAATCGATGCCCGCATCCTTCATGCACTGCTTGCACGGACCCGCCGAGTGCTGAATGATGTCTTCGACCATTCCTTCGAGCTTCGCGCGCGTCAGTTTCTTCACCAAGTGCTTTGGACCGCTTGCATCCGCCGTGATGAACGGCAGATTGATTTCGGTTTCCATCGTGGTCGAAAGCTCGATCTTCGCCCGCTCAGCCGCGTCCCGCAGCCGCTGCAAAGCCATCTCGTTGCCCTTGCCCCGCAGGTCGAGGCCTTCATCCTTCTTGAATTCGTCAATGAGCCAGTCGACGATGCGCTGGTCCAGGTTGTCGCCGCCAAGGTGAGTGTCGCCGTTGGTGGCCTTGACTTCAATCACGCCCTCGCCGACTTCCAGAATCGAAATGTCGAAAGTGCCGCCGCCGAAGTCATACACGGCGATAGTCTCGTCTTTTCCTTTGTCGAGCCCGTACGCCAGCGCCGCCGCGGTCGGCTCGTTGATAATGCGCTTCACTTCCAGGCCGGCGATCTGGCCCGCGTCCTTGGTCGCCTGCCGCTGGGCATCATTGAAGTAGGCAGGCACGGTGATTACGGCCTCGGTCACTTTCTCGCCAAGATAATCCTCCGCTGCCTTCTTCAGCTTTTGCAGGATCAGCGCCGAGATCTGCGGAGGTGTATGCTCCTTGCCCTGAGCCAGGACCGCCACGTGATCGCCCGACTGGACAACCTTGTAGGGCACCATCTTGAGCTCTTCGCCAACTTCGTTGTAGCGGCGCCCCATGAAGCGCTTGATCGAATAAACGGTGTTTTCCGGGTTGGTGATGGCCTGCCGCTTGGCCACCTGTCCCACCAGTCGCTCACCTGTCTTGGTAAAGCCGACCACTGAGGGCGTGGTTCGCCCTCCTTCTTCATTAGGGATCACTTTGGGCTCGCCGCCCTCCATGACCGCCACGCAGGAATTGGTAGTTCCCAAGTCAATTCCGATAATCTTTCCCATATAACGTTCCTCCTGAACTGGATAAGTGCTTTAAAATCAGTCGCAATATGATTGCGCCAAGTACCATGCTAAGACTTGAGTGAATCGTTGTCAATCTTTAGATGTCGCCAGGATTGAAGAGGATGCGCGGGAATTTCAGTTTCGTGAGGGTTGCGTTCCGAAGCCATGCGGCTCGCGCACACGGGGGAGTGCGGACGGCAGCCGTGTGCAAGGCGGGACTGGTGTGGGAATGTCGGGTCGCACGGCAATGGCCACCATCGTCCAATGATGTCGAGCCATGCCCAGCGGCAACAGTCGCGACCGACCAGTGCTAAGACCACGAGCGTTGATTATTGACTCCGAAACAAGATTTAAAGATAGAATGTGCCGACCCTTGGGGCACGGCCGTTCCGCTCCGTGCATTCTTGTTGTCTCTCGGAATATTTCTACTGAAGAGGAGTACATCTATGCACTCAGCCCGATTTCGCCCATCTCCGATCCTTTGTTGCGCGGTCCTGCTCGCAGCGTTCTCTCAGCTTGCCGGGGCCAAGACCCTTTGTGTCAACCCCCCGGGTTCGAGCGGTTGTTACGCGAAGATTCAATCCGCCGTGAACGCCGCTTTAGCCAATGACGTGATCGACGTTGCGCCCGGCATCTACGCCGAAGACGTAGTCATCGGCAAGCCGCTTTCGCTCCTCGGCGCTGGCGCGGGGCGGTCCATCATTGACGCGGCCAATCTTGCGAATGGCATTTTGTTAAACGGTCTCGACCATCCAGGGCTCCACAACGTAACAGTTGCAGGCTTCACCGTGAAGAACGCTTTGTACGAAGGAGTGGTGGTCCTCAATACTTCGGATGCCACGATTCGCGACAATCACATCATCAACAATGACACGGTCGGCCCCGTTTTCGGCTCCGGCCCTGCCTGCAACGGCCAACCGGCTTATGAAACCGATGAGAGTGGGGACTGCGGCGGGGGTCTTCACCTCATTGGGGCGGTGCGCTCCGTCGTATCCGGCAACCTCCTCTCCGGCAACGCCGATGGCATTCTGATCAGCGACGAAACCACGCAAAGCCATAACAACCTCATCATCCGCAACCTCGTCACCGACAACCCGCTCGAGTGCGGCATTGTTCTAGCCTCCCATCCACCCATGGGTTCCGCTCCGCCCTTTTTCGCTCCCCACTATGGAGTGGACAACAATACCGTCTCCGAAAACGTTGTTTCCAAGAACGGGGTGAAAGTTGGAGGCGCGGGCGTCGGCCTGTTTTCCGATGGACAGGGTCCTGGTCGCGTCTCGAGTAACGTAATCATCCGGAACGAACTGACAGGTAACGGTATTCCTGGCGTCGCTCTCCACACCCATGTCGGCCCCGCCTTTGGCGCCCCCGCGGATGACATGTCCCGGAACATGATCATCGGCAACTTCATCTCCGGAAACGGCGCCGACGCGAACGATACGGCAACCCCCGGCACCACTGGAATCAACATCAACAGCGGCGGCGGTGGCTCTCCGGTTAACGGAACCATCATTTCGCAGAACATTATCCGCGACGAAGATGTCGACATTGCCGTCAACACTCCTGCCGAACTCGATGTCCATGTCAACGACCTGCTCGGAGGCAAGGTCGGCGTCGCCAACGTTTGCGCCCTCGACGGCGCCGCGTGCACCGGCACCATCGATGCGACCGAGAACTACTGGGGATGTTCTGCTGGGCCGGGGGCCAAAAGATGCGCCACGACGAGTGGATCCAACATTCGTTCCACCCCCTGGCTAGAAAAATCCATCGCCGATGAGAAAGACGATAGTCGCCATTAGCTCCTCAGCCGGATTCAACCAGACACGAGGGCGTATTTTTCTTCGAGGTTTACCGCTGCCAGGGAACGTAAAAAGCCTCTTCCCTAAAGCGGGAACCTCGAAGGCGCCCGTGGCACAGAACCAAGCATTGAGATCGAAACTGAGAACTGAGAACTGAGAACTGCTAACTGAGAACTGCTAACTGCTAACTGCTAACTGCTAACTGCTAACTGCTAACTGCTAACTGCTACTCCGTCTCGACCTGCCACAACGGCTCTCCGCCCAGCGAGTGGTAGAACCCCCACGCCGCCAGCGCCACCACGCTGAGCAGCCCCAGGATCGACGTCGTCATATACCATGCCGAGAAGTCGGCAGAGAACGGTATATTAGCCATCAGATTGATGGTGAAAATGGCGCACACCAGCGGCACCAGACCGAAGCGCAGGACGATGAGCACCGCAATGGCATAGACGAGAATCTGCGCCGGCATCTCCACCGCCATATAAGTGCTGGTCAGGGCGCGCGGCACCGCGAAGATCGCGACAAATACGATGGCCGCAATCCATTCCTTGCGCAGCAGAACCTTCAGCCCAAACAGCACAAAGAAGAAGATCAGCGTGGTTTGGATCGACTGCGGCCATTGCTGCAACCACGCGCCCATTGCCTGGCGTCCTCCCATGAGGGCCTCGGTCGAGGCCAGCCCGGGCGCAGCCCCCATCCGCATCATGGGGATGTAGCGAATCTGAAAAACGAGAATCCAGACCATCCCCAGAATCACGCCGAATAGAATATCTCGGCCCAACAGCGGATCGCGCACTTGCCCCGACACAAGCCGGCTCCAGGAGATGACGGTCTGCGGCCAGTGACGCCTTACCCAGGGTTCCAACGCCAGGTAGAGCATCCAGGTCACTGCCGAAATGAAAAGCCCGGTGCTGGCCGCGATGATGAAAAGGCCCAAGGCGTCGCCGATGGTTCTGAAGTGGCTGCGGCACAGCCACAAACCCATCTCCAGCATGAACATCACGGACGCCAGCCGGAAAGCTCCTTCCCGGTCCCCTCTTCCCAGGCGGTAGTTTTTTCGCGCCAGAGAGGCCGCGCCGACCAGCAGCGAAACCAGCAAGCACAGCCCGACGATTCTGCTAATCCGCTGGCCGATGGTCTTTTTCTCGGTGTTCGTGATGCGTTCCGGCTTGGTCCAGTCGCCGATGAGCGAGAAGAACACTGGCTTGCCATGAAACGCCGCCGCTTCTATGCGCAGTGGACGCGTCGTGTCCGGCCAGGTTCCAGTCCATGCCATGCGCGTGTCGGAGTCGGCCAGCGATGCCCAGGTGGGTTGAGCCGCCTGAAACTTCGATGGATCCAGACCGGCGGCGGCGAAAAGTATGTTCCAGTCGAACGCTCCCGCCGGCGCGGCAGCGCCTACTTTTTTCTCTTCTTGCTTCTGCGGCGGGATCGCCTGGAAGTACGTCAGTCGCCCCTGCGAATCAAGCTCCAGATTGATCATGCCCGACAGCACGGTGGGCGGATCTGTCCTAGTCACGATTCCCGGCGTCAACTGTTGATCGCGGAAATCGCTCGCCACCAGCGAATCCGGGCTTTGCCGGTACCAGTACTCCAGCAGAGAAGGCCGCGCGCCGAGCACTGCATCCCAGTGTGGCGGCTTGTCGTTTTTCTCCACGTAGTCCTGGAAGTCGCCGTTATAGTCGAGGTCGAAGGCGCTGTCCGCGGGGCGGCCCTCATACCCCAGGTGGGCAATGATCTCGTGGGACTTCTCTGTCAGAATTTCAGGAGTTAGATCCGGCCCCATCTTTTCCAGCGCGCTGTAGTGAATGCTGAAATAGACGGAGAAGGCCAATCCGAGCAACACGGCGGCGAAGCAGGCAACGGCAATCCGCGGACGCAGACCCGCAGTCTCTCCGGAGGCCGCCACCAGTTGTGGCGACGGCGTTTCCCCCGCAGCCAGTGCCGCGGCCAGCGGATCGCCGCCCGGCAATGCCGCAGCCACCGCCAGAGCCGTGGGTGGACGCGACGACGGTTCCGTCTCCAGGCAGCGGAGAATCACCTTCTCTACCGTCGGATCAAGATCCTTCACCACCGAGGATGGCCGGCTGGGCGTGCGATCCACTCCCGCGCGTACCAATTGCGCCGGCGATTCCGCGAACGCCCGCTTGCCCGTGAACACTTCATACAGCACCAGCCCGAGCGCATAAATGTCGCTGCGCATGGTTACTTCTTGTCCGGCCAATTGCTCGGGCGCCATGTAGGCCGGAGTGCCGCTGCGCACTTCGGGACCGCGGATGTTGTCGGCCACCCCAGCCAGACCAAAATCCGTGATCACGACCTGGCCTCGTCCATCGAGCATGATGTTGGCAGGCTTCAAGTCCCGATGCAGCACGCCTTTGGCGTGGGCCGCGGCCAGTCCCGCGCAAAGGTGTCGTGCAATGTCCAGCGCTTTGTCGGGCGGAAGCCGGCCGATGCGCCGCAGCAGGGAAGCCAGGTCTTCGCCGTCTATGTACTCCATGGTGAAAAACGTCTGGCCGTCGATCTCGCCCACGTCGTACACCCGGCAAACATTAGGATGGGAAACCCGCCGTGCCATCCGCACTTCATTACGAAAGCGTTCGATCAGGCCATCGTCGCGCGCGGCTTCGTCGGGAAGAAATTTCAAAGCGACAGACTGGCCGAGCGTCAGATCATCCGCGCGGTAGACCTCGCCCATGCCGCCTTTTCCGAGCAGGGCGATGATGCGGTAGCGCGACGCCACCAGCCGCCCCGGAAGAAATCGACCTTCGTTCAGCGAATATTCGGCGGAACTGGAGGGACGCGACGAGGACGCAGACGCCGCTCGCGGCGGCAACGGTGAAGTCGATGTGGCAAAGTCGAGCGTGGCCACGTCGTCGGTATTCGAAGCGGGCCTTCCGCAGGAGGAGCAGAAGCGCACATGGTTAGAGAGTTCGGTACCGCACGATGTGCACTTGGCCATGATTTTCCCCGCTACAGTCTACCTTGTGTTGGCTTGCGCGGCACTGATCGGAATGCGGCAGTCCGACAGCCGAGAGCCGAGAGCCGGAGGCCCTTCCTGTATTACCATCCAAAGCGATGACTTCACGCTTGGGGCGGTGGTTGGGGGATCCTCTATTTCTTTTATGTCTGACCGCGGGCTTGGTCGCCTTCGTGGTGCAATCGGGCGAACTGGGCACCGCCGATAGCATGCACCGGCTGCAGACCACGCACTCGCTGTGGACTTCGCAGCCGCAAGTGTTTCCCAACGAGTATCCCGAGTTCGGCTTGCACGGCCGCGGCGGCCGCATCTTCAGTTGGTACGGGATCGGTCAATCGCTGCTCATGCTGCCCGCGGACCTGGCAGGCACATGGATCGCGCATTGGAATATTTTTTCCGGATACGAAGACGACCCTGCGGTGCGCAGTATTGTCGTCAGCTACAGCACCAACATCCTGGTCAATGTGCTCACCGCGCTGATCGCGTTCCGCCTGCTGCGCCAGTTGCGCTTTAGCGTGAACGAAGGCGTCACCGGCGTTCTGGCTCTACTCTTTTGCACCACCCACCTGCACTATACCCAGAACATGCAGGAGAACAACTACATCATGCTTCTCACTCTGACTGGATTTTCCTTCCAGTACGAGTGGCTGCGCACCGGCAACCTTCGAGCGCTCTTTGTCGGCTCGGCCGCGCTCGGACTGAACCTGTTGACGAGAGTGACGACTGGGCTCGACCTGATGGCAGGCGGCATCTTCCTACTGGCCGTACTCTGGTTCGAGCAAGTGCGCGGCCGTGCCTTGTGGCCGCGCGTGGTGACGTACTGTAAGATCGCCGCGCCGGTCTATGCATTCTTCGCGATCGTCGAGCGCCTCTATAATTTCTACCGCTTCGGATCGCTGCTCCAGACCTATATCCCAATCTTCGCGCGAGAATCGCGCCTGCAAGATCCAACCCTGCCCGTAGACTTTCCCTGGAGCACGCCCTTTCACGAAGGCGTTCTGGGCGCACTCTTCAAGCCCGAGAAATCGATCTTGCTGTTCGACCCTCTTCTTGTGCTCACTCTCCTGCTCCTCGCACTTTTATGGAAACGACTTACCGCCGAAGTCCGCGCCTACGCAGTGACGTCGCTGCTGCTCCTCGTCGGCTGTATCGTCTTCTACGCACGCTACACGTACTGGGCGGGCGACTTCTCCTGGGGAGACCGCTACGTTTCGACCGCGGTAGAGATGGTGGCACTCATTGCCGTGCCGCTGCTCGTGCGTTATCGCGCGAATTTGAGCCCGTGGATCTGGCGCAGCAGCATCGTTCTCATCGCCGCCAGCCTCATCATTCAGGTCGCGTCCCTGGCCTTCTGGCTGCCGCTGGAGATCTACCAGATGGAGACGCTGGGCCATCCCACGTTCGTGATCGCGCTGCGCTTCAAGAACATCGCCGCCTTCGCTCTCGGCAAGATGGACGCGTGGGGACTGACCACCGAAGCCATGACGGAGGACCCGTGGGATTACGTCCACATCACCACCTGGAATTTTCTGTCCTTCCTGCTGCGCCGCGTTGGGGCCGCGCCAGCATGGGTAGTGAAGACCACCTTCGCCGTATGGGGCGCTGCACTCGTAGCGCTGGCCGTGGTCCTGGGGCGGCTCTTCAGATTTGTGCTTCAGCGAGAGTTGCCGAGCTAGTTTCCTGCCAACGATTCATTGAATCGCCAGACGGTGGCGCAAGAACTGCGTAAGCCCTGCTTTCGGAGCCACATCACTCGCCGTCTGCGGGAGCGTGCGATGTAAACCCAAACGCACGACAGCGGGATGGAAGCGGGCTCAAATCGGGCAATCCGGGCGTGGAGCTGACCCTCGGACAGTCCGGGCAAATGGGCCACGTAACTGGAGGTTGGCGACCCCAGATCGCTCTGTGCAGTTGTGACGCCTAGCACGTTGGTCCACGATTGTGCTATTGAACGCTTGGCGGGCCACCGAATAGAGTGTTCCGGCTCGGTCTGTTTCCCACGACTCAGCTAAATGAAAGGTACGTGATGCGACACGTCTACGCCTGCCTGCTCTTATGCTCTGCACTTTCCGCTTTCGCCCAACAAGATGTACCAAAGGCCGAAGTGTTCGGCGGCTATTCGTATCTGCACATTGACACCGAGGGCGTAACCGGCTCCACGTTAGATACGGATTGCAACAGCCTCTTGGGTGCCGGTACTTGCCCACCGGGCAGTTTTGGTGTGCACCCAAGCGCCAACGGTTGGAATGCGTCAGCACAACTCAATGCGACTCGCTTCCTTGGAATCAAGGCGGATTTCAGCGGACACTACAACACGCCGGTCACCATAAGCCCACAAATCACAAACTCGCTTACACAACTCGGCATCACGGGGCTGCCTCCAAAGGCAACCTCGTACAGCTACCTTTTTGGCCCGGTCATCTTTCAGAGCAAGGGGCGATACAAACCGTTCGCTCATGCCCTCTTTGGGCAGAACAGCATCGGCACCAATCTATCCAACGTGAAGGTCGGGGGAATCGGGATACCCGGCCTTACCGTGAGTGACACGGCATTCGCAATGGCATTTGGCGGAGGAGTAGACGTAAAGCTAAGTGGGCGGATCGCATTGCGGGCGGGACAGGTGGACTACTTGTACACCAAGCATGATTTTAGTAGCGGTGTTCCCGGTGTCGCTTCTCATCAAAACAATCTTCGAGCCTCGGTCGGCATCGTTTTCCAATTCGGTGCCGCCCACCAAATGGAAACGCCTCAACCACAAGCACACGGGGCACATGCGACAGCGGCTATTCCGATTCGCACCTTGGGCGTGTACGTTGTGCAAGCGGACAGTGGCGGAGCACAGATCGCCGAGTTATCGCCCCATGGTGCGGCTGCGTTAGCCGGGTTGCATCCGGGCGACATCATCAATACGGTGAACGAGTCGAAGGTCAAGAGCCCAACAGAATTGGCGAGCGTATTGTCCACCATTGCACCCGGAAGCAAGGTGCGGATTGTCTTTGCGATTCACGGTGAGTGGCAATCGGAGGCAACGGTCACGCTCGGAAATCCTTAGTGCGTTGAGTACCCCTTCCTAAAAGGATTGTTATTTCTGGGCGAGGGCGTACGCCGAAGCGCCCGTATACCTCTTTCCAGCGCCGAGCGTGCTGAGCCCCAACTTCCCGCGACGTTTTACAAGCTGGCTTGGCTGCGTGTATCGTGGGTCCGCCAATCCTTCATCCTTAGCTAGGTGGGTGACTGAAATGTCCATTTCCCGAACCGCTCTGTATCGCACCGCTCTGGTAGCTTGTCTGGCCTTCAACGTCTTTGCCGCCACCAGCCTCGCGGCCTCACCGCAGGCGGCAGAGACAAAACCAGCAATCGAGCGCGTGACGGCCGATACGCCGCGAGTAACGTCAGCCGGAGCCACGTTCAAAGTTCCTTCCGGATGGTCAATCGACACCAGGAAGGATCTTGTCATCTTGACGCCGCCCGAGGCCGACACGCACATCGCCATCGTCGACTCGCAGGCTGCCGACGCCACTGCCGCGGTCGCCGCTGCCTGGGCCGCCTACAAGCCCGAATCCAAGCGGCCGATCAAGCTGGTTACGCCTCGTCCCGCGCGCGAGGGCTGGGATGAGCGCCAGGTGTTTGACTACGAGACTTCTCCGAACGAGCGAGCGGCTGTGCAGGCTCTCGCGCTGCGTGCCGGCAGCCGCTGGACCGTGGTCATCTTGGACGGAACCGATCCTACGGTGGAGAAGCGCTCTGCGCCGATTGGGCTGGTCTTTGAAAGCTTGCGTCCCAAGGACTACAAGCGCGAGTCCTTTGCCGGTCGTAAGCCCCACCCGCTGGATGCCGCGCATATTGATCAGCTCAAAGCGTTCGTTGAAACCTCGATGCAGCAACTCGGCATTCCCGGTGCCTCCATCGCGCTGATCGATGGTGGCAAGATCGTCTACGAGGGTGGATTCGGCGTACGCGAACTCGGCAAGCCGGAGCGCGTAGACGAAAACACGGTGCTCATGGCGGCGTCCAACACCAAAGGAATGACGACTCTGCTGCTCTCCGAACTGGTTGACGAGAAAAAGTTGAAATGGGACGAACCGGTGATCGACGTCTACCCGGCCTTCAAACTGGGCGACGCCGAGACTACGAAGAAGGTTCTCGTCAAGAATCTGATCTGTGCCTGCACTGGAGTTCCGCGACAGGATATGGAGTGGTTATTCGAATTCAAGAATGCCACTCCGGAAACCGAGCTGGCTCTGCTCGGAACCATGCAGCCAACCAGCAAGTTCGGCGAAGTCTTTCAGTACAGCAACCTGATGGCTGCCGCTGCCGGGTACATTGGCGCGCACCTCGTCTATCCGAACCTGGAGCTTGGAGCCGCTTATGACAAGGCGATGCAGGAAAAGATCTTCGATCCGCTGGGCATGAAGTCGACCACCTTCGACTATGCGCGCGCCCTCGCCGGCGACCATGCCAGCCCGCACGGCGACGATATCGATGGCAAGCCCACCGTGGCCAGCATGGCAATCAATTACTCGATCGTGCCGGCCCGTCCCGCGGGCGCCGTGTGGACCTCGTCTGCTGACCTGATCCGTTATGTGCAAGACGAACTCGCGCTGGGTAAGTTGCCCAATGGCAAGCAACTGGTTTCGGCGGAAAGTTTGCTGATGCGCCGTGCGCCGCAAATTTCCCTCGGCGAGGACGTGACGTACGGCATGGGCTTGATCGTCGACCGGACCTACGGCGTTCCAGTGGTGAGTCACGGCGGCAGCATGTCGGGCTTCAAAAGCAACCTCTATTTTCTGCCGGACTCCGGCATCGGCGCCGTGCTGCTCACCAATTCGGATAATGGCGGCATGCTGTTGGGTCCGTTCGGGCGACGCTTGCTCGAGGTCGTCTTCGACGGCAAGCCGGAAGCCGTGGCTGAAGTTGCCTCCCGCGCCGCGTCCCACAAAGCCGCGCTCGCCAAAGACCGGGAGCGCCTCGTAGTGCCGGCTACATCGGCGCTGGTTTCTGGTTTAGCCAAGCATTATTCCAGCAAGGAACTCGGCGACCTGGCCGTGCTCACCGACAACGGAGTTACTACCTTCGATCTCGGCGAGTGGAAAAGCACCGTAGCGTCGCGAAAGAACGATGACGGCACGACGTCATTCATCACGATCGATCCCGGCACGGACGGATTCGAATTCGTGGTCGGCGATCGTGCGGGCAAGCGCGTACTGATCATCCGCGATGGCCAGCATGAATACACCTTTACGGAGACTGCGTGAACGCATTTGCGCGAGCGTTTCGGTAGTGGGTCAGTTAACTGACCCACCGCCAGTGTCTCGCGGCTTAAGACAGGTCTGGACGCACTGTGGTAGAATAGTAGACAATGATGGTAGAAAGGTACCATATGGGCCTAAACATCAAGAACGAAGAGGCGCATCGGCTTGCCCGCGAACTGGCGGAGTCCACGGGTGAAAGCATGGCCACCGCAGTCACGCAAGCGGTCCGCGAACGGCTCGATCGTGTGCGCAAACGTCGTGGAATGAGCAAGGTCGAGCGCATTCTCAAGATCGCAAGAGAATCCGCACCGCTGTGGAAGGAGCCATTCCGCTCCGTCGATCATGGAGACCTCTTATACGACGAGAAAGGATTACCCAAGTGATCGTTGACGCCTCGGCAATCATCGCAATCTTACGCAGTGAGAGGGAAGCGGCTGCAATGGCTGATGCTTTGGATCGGGCAGAAATCTGCCGCATGTCCGCGGTGACCTACGTTGAGGCCGCGGTGGTAATCGACAGCAACAAAAATCCAGTTCTCAGCCGGCGGTTGGACGATCTCCTGCGCGACGCTGAGATTCAGGTGGAATCGGTCACTGCAAAACAGGCAGAGATTGCGCGATATGCCTACCGGGATTTTGGCAAAGCACGCCACAAGGCAGGACTTAACTTAGGAGATTGCTTCGCCTATGCGCTCGCTAAGGAAATTGGAGAGCCTCTGCTCTTCAAAGGAGAGGATTTCGGTCGTACGGATATTGAAGTCGCTGAGTACTGAAATGGCCGGGTTTATCGGCAACCATCCGCACAAGACCCGCCGTTACTCCACCGTCACCGACTTCGCGAGATTCCTCGGCTGATCCACATCGCAGCCGCGCCGGACCGCAATGTGATACGCCAGCAACTGCAGCGGAACGATTTCCAGAATCGGCGACAACTCCTCCGGCGCCGCCGGAACGTAGAGAATGTGATCCGCCGCTTCCTTGATCTCTTCATCCCCCTCTGTGGCCAGCGCGATCACGACCCCGGACCGGGCTTTCACTTCCTTCAGATTGGAGATGGTTTTCTCATAGCGCAGCACCGACCCCGGATTGGTCACGTCGCGCGTCGCAATCACCACCACCGGAAGGTTTTCATCAATCAGCGCGTTGGGGCCGTGCTTCATCTCACCCGCGGGATATCCTTCGGCATGAATGTAAGAAATTTCTTTGAGTTTCAGCGCCCCTTCCAGCGCGATCGGATAATGAATGCCCCGCCCCAGAAACAAAAAATCGTGGACCTTCTGATAACGCTTGGCCAGATCATCGCAAGCTTCGTCATGAGTAAGAATACTTTCGAGTTTGGCCGGAATGCGCGTCAGTTCCAGCATCGCCGCCCGCGCCTGCTCGGCGGTCATGCTGCCCCGCACTTGCGCCAGGTACATCGCGAAGATATACAGTGCGGTGAGCTGTCCCGTAAAAGCCTTGGTCGAAGCCACCCCGATCTCGGGTCCGGCATGGGTGTAGATCGTGCCCTGGGCCTCGCGCGTGATCATCGACCCCACTACATTGCAGATGGCCAGAGTTTTCGATCCTCTCGCTTTGGCTTCCCGCTGGGCGGCGATCGTGTCTGCCGTCTCGCCCGATTGCGAAATCACTAGCGTGATCGTCTCCGGATCGACAATGGGATTCCGGTAGCGCCATTCGCTGGCGTAGTCCACTTCCACGGGTACACGCGCCAGCGTTTCGATCATGAACTTGCCCGCCTGCCCGGCGTGCCAGCTGGTTCCGCACGCAATGATGTTGATCTTGCTCGCGGACCGGAATTCGGCCTCGCTGATTTCCATCTGGTCGAGAAAAATGTGCCCCGTCTCCTGCGAGACCCGGCCCAGAGTCGTGTCGCGAACGGCGCGCGGCTGCTCATAAATCTCTTTGAGCATGAAATGCTTGAAGCCGCCCTTCTCCGCCAGGATGGGATCCCACATAATGTGCTGTATCTGGCGCACCACCGGTTTGCCGTCGAAGTCCGTCAGTTGCACTCCGTCTGCGGTGACCACGGCCATATCCCCGTCCGCCAGAAAGAAAATGTCGCGCGTGTGATACAGGATGGCCGGCACATCCGACGCCACGAAGTACTCATCATTTCCCAATCCAACCACTGCCGGCGGTCCATTGCGCGCCGCGACAATCTTGTTGGGGTCGTCAGTCGAGATCACAGCCAGCGCGAAAACGCCGGTCAGCTGTTTTACCGTCTGTCGCACCGCATCTTCCAGGGAAGGCCGATGGCCGTTTCCCGAACTGCCGGAATATTTCTCGATCAGATGAGCAATGATTTCAGTGTCGGTCTCGGTCGTGAACTTGTGCCCTTCTTCAATCAGCTTCTTCTTCAGGCTGAGATAGTTTTCGACGATCCCGTTGTGTACGACCACGATCTTGCCGGTGCAGTCGCGGTGGGGGTGTGCGTTTTCTTCGGTGGGACGTCCGTGCGTGGCCCAGCGGGTGTGCCCGATGCCGTACGTGCCGTGGAGCGGCCTCTGGCGGATGACTTCTTCCAGGTTGCGCAGCTTGCCCTCGGCGCGCCGCAGCTGCAGTCCCTCGCCGTCCCCGGCTACCGCGATCCCGGCCGAATCATACCCGCGATATTCCAGCCGTCGCAAGCCCTCGATGATGATCGGAACTACACTTTTCTTACCGACGTACCCGACAATGCCACACATTAAGGAGACCTCAAGGGATTTTCCCCGCCCATTCCTACTCGGCCAGGGAGAAACGGAACTCTTCAATTACGGGGTTGGTCAACACTTCGCGGGCGATGCGCTCGACCTCGGCCTGCGCCTCTTCGCGCGACAGTCCTCCGTCCAGAGTCAGCTCAAAATACTTCCCCTGGCGAACGCTTTCCAGACCTTTGTACCCCATCTTCTTGAGCGCGCCCTGGATGGTCTTGCCCTGGGGGTCGAGAACGCTTTTCTTCAGAGAGACGTAGACGTAGGCTGTCATAAAAAAATCATTATACGTGACGGGGTCCGGATCTCGGACCTCGCGCCTCTGACCCAAAACCTCAAGGCTGAAGTCCAAGGTCCAAGCTCCGAGGTCCGCCTTTTCACTTCTCCAGCTTGCTCAGCTTCTCATCCAGATCGGCAAGCGAATCTTCCAGCAGCTTACGATGCCTGGGATTTGTGCTCGCTTCCATCTGCCGTAGCACTGTTTGGCGCGAGAGACGAAGCGTCTCTTTTTCCCGCCAGCGTGCCGCTTCTTCCGCGCTCATCGGCGGCCGCGGCTTGGCCGACTTCTCGCTCGCCTCGGCCTGCTGCGCTTCCACCGACTTGCTCTCCCAACCTCGGGCCATGGAACCATTATAGTTCTGTTAGGTTGTCGGCCTTTGCCAGACTCCCGCCGGGCAGGTTCGAGGTTCGACCGATTTTCGAGGTTCGACCGATTAAAGATGACTGAAACAAAGCGTTTGTTCAGAACACGAAGATCAAGACCGTATTCAGGCGCCGGAGACCGCACCTTCCTTTGTCCATGGGGTCTTGTTACAGAAACCTGTTAGCCCAGAAATAACCGTTGACCCACTTGGTTCTGCGGGTATAATCCTTGCGCACAATTGAGTAGTCCGCCTTTTGAGGGGGAGGCGGCGTCGGGGAGCTGTTTATCCGTGTACTCCTCAAGCGCGCCACGCTTGAAGTTTAAACTGCCTCGCCACACTTCACCTTTACGTGTGGTCGGTGGCTTGTCGCTCCCCGATTCTTCCCGCGACAACTTCTGCGATTTCCGGCCCGCGATCCGTCCTTCATCGTCCTTCAAAATTCCTGTGACTTCGCTTTCTCGCCGGGAAATCCCCAGCCTCCGATTCAGGGAATACCGGGTTTCCGAAAAGCTGAAATTCATGCTTGGATTAGTTTTCGGGGGAGGGACCAATGAAAGTCCGCTAAATCATTTTCCGAGCCGGTTCGGACGGCGGGCTAATTCCACTGCTGGAGGTTCTTTCCATGCCGACTGATCCTTCCGGGTCAGGCGATCTGGTTCCCCTCGCGCACTCCGCAGGTCTCACCGAATCAGAGAAGGTGCTCGCCGCTCATTTCCGATCGTCCACCGTTGGCCTTGCCATCCTCGACTCTGAATTTCGCTATCTCGCAATCAATGACACGCTTGCGGAAATCAACGGCCTCCCAGCATCTGACCACTTGGGCAAGACGGTACGGGAGATCCTGGGAGATTTCGCCGATGTAGTGGAGCCCGAGCTTCGACGCGTGCTCGCCACGGGAGAACTGGTAGTCAACCTCGAGGGTTCCTCCGTGCTTCCCACACGAACGGGAACCGGTCACTGGATTTCGAACCGCTACCCGATCAAAGATGCAGCCGGAGTCGTCACCCGAATCGGCGTCGTTGTGGTCGAGATTACTGCCCAAAAAAAGCTGGAACAATCGCTCAAGCATTTTTCCGGGAAACTGCGCAAAGAGACGGACCGGTGGCAGATGTTGTCAGACGTGAGCACGATCATAGCTTCGACCTGGAACCTGCAACAGACCTTTCCCCGAGTCTCCGCGCGCCTCCGCCATCTCCTGCGCCACGAATACGCCGGCTTCGAGTTGCACGACGCCAGTACCGGGCTTCTGGTCCGCCAAGCCGAAGACTTCCCGTTGGGCAAAGGATTGCTTTCGTCTCTCCCCATCAGCCCTCATAACAGTCCCGGAGGCCGCTCCCTGCAGGAGGGCTCCCCTCTGATTTTTTCGAAAAAAGAGATGCAGGGCTTTGAAGCCGAGATCACAAGGAATCTCCTGGCGGAAGGACTTCGTTCCCTGTGTTGCATCCCGCTTCTGCGTCCCAACGGCCCGCTTGGTGTTCTCGTTTTTGGTAGCACTCGCAGAGACGCATTTCACCCGGACGACCTGGGCCTGCTCAACCAAGTCGCTGCCCAGTTCGCCATCGCCCTGGAAAATCATCGAGCGGGGGCCGAGATCCAAGCCCTCAAACAGCGCCTGACCGAAGAGAAGAAATACCTGGAAGGCGACCTCCGCTCCCAAGGCCTATTCGAAGAAATCATTGGCGACAGTCCGGCGCTCAAACAAGTACTCGACCAGGTCGCAACCGTTGCGTCCAGCGAGGCCACGGTCTTGATTCTAGGGGAGACCGGCACCGGCAAGGAACTAATCGCACGCGCCATCCACCGCATGAGCCGCCGCAAGCACGCCCCCTTCATCAAGCTCAACTGCGCCGCGATTCCCACCGGTTTGCTGGAGAGCGAATTGTTCGGCCACGAAAGAGGCGCTTTTACTGGGGCCATTAGCCAGAAGGTCGGGCGCATGGAACTGGCGGACGGCGGAACTTTATTTCTCGATGAAGTCGGTGAAATTGCCCTGGAGCTGCAACCTAAGCTGCTGCGCGTTCTTCAGGACCACGAGTTCGAACGGCTCGGCAGCAACCGTACCATCAAAGTGAACCTGCGCCTGGTCGCGGCCACCAATCGGAATCTGGCCAAGGACATCGCGCAGCATGAGTTTCGCAGTGATCTCTTCTACCGGCTCAGCGTGTTTCCTGTCCGCGTGCCTCCCTTGCGCGAGCGCCGGGAGGATATCCCCCTGCTGGTCCGCTACTTCGTTCGCAAGTTTGCCGCGCGCATGGAACGCCATATCGAAACCATTCCCAAGGAGACGATGAAAGCGCTGACTGCATGGCCATGGCCGGGCAACATCCGCGAACTCGAGAATCTGATGGAAAGGTCCGTCATCCTCAGCGAGGGCAGCGCCCTGCATGTCCCGTTATCGGAAATGCGGACCGAAAGCCGCCCCGTCGTCTCCTCGCCCGATCAGAGCCCAAATCAAAGCTTGGATAGCGCCGAGCGCGAGCACATCATTCGCGTGCTCCGGGAAACCGGAGGGATGATCTCCGGACCGGACGGCGCTGCCCGCCGGCTCGGGTTGAAACGCACCACCCTGCAATCCAAGATCCAACGCCTGAAAATCACGCGCCAGGATTACTCCGATCCTCAGCGAAACTAGCCCCTTCCCAGAATGGACATTTTCTGCGCGTGGAAACCGCGGAATTGTGCTTCTGAAGTACCCACCTGCTTGTACGTATTTCGTAACAAAACCAAGACCTAGCTCAAAGCGATTCGGAACTATGGCAGATTTTTACGCCGGGGAGCACGAAATCATGGAATCCGACGCCAAAGACAGAAAGAAAAAGCCGTATTCTCATCCCACCGTAACAAAATCAACCCTAGAGCAAGCTAAGAAGTTCGTGGCAGACCGAAACAATTGCAGCGATCAAGAAGCCGCGGATTTCTTGGAGTTGCTCCGCCGACAACAGCAGCAGCAGAGCGAAGGAAAACACGCGCCCAACGATGCCATGGACGAACAATGGAAACGCTCGGCATAAACACGGACGCCGAAATGGGTGCGCTCGGCTAGTTTCTCCTGGAGCAAGCAAAACAGTTCATGGCAGGCCATGCCGGCTGCAGTCTGTCAAGAAGCAGCGGATTTGTTGGACTCGCTACGCCCAGAACAGCAGCAGAAGGAAGAAAAAAAGGTATTTGTCGTTATGCTCAGAATTGGGTGGAAAGGCTGTCCTTGGTGCGGCGATCATGAAGTTTACCGTTCGCGGATTGAGCCGCAGACGTGGCTGGATCGAGCGTGTGTGCTCTTCCTTCTCCAACTTGTCAGGTGCCACGAGTGCGAGAGCCGTCACTACCGTCCACTGCTCTTTCCCGCGCCCGAGTACCCCCGCCCGATCCGCGAGAAATGCGTCCAGACCCAGACCCACGACGAAAAACGGAAGCGCTCGGCATAGGCGCGGATTCCGCAGCGCATTGCTACTTTAGCGAGTCGTCGCCTTCCGCCTCTTGTCCTTGGCGGCTTCTGCGCTGCCTTCACCTTGAGCACGTCCGCCATCACTTCCCGGAACGGCGGGGAGATGTGCGGGATCGCCTTCCAGTTAGTTGATCGGGAGCTACTACTAGGGCCTCGCTAAGTTGCAATGACAATGGTGTCAACCTCTCCTCCGTCAAGCGCACGATTCCGGAAGTCTGCATCAAGAGGACAGTGACGGCTAATCGGCAGATTGCCGATTTTTCGTTATTCCACCTTCGAATAGTTTTCCCTTTACCGTTCTGGAACTCGTTCCAAACAGGGAAGTTCCCGCTTCCCTTCGCGCGCCCATTTTGCGGAACGCGACGTGCATAGTACTCGACTTACTCTGCCTCTGGCCGGTCCCAGTTTTTATTCCCGCCTCGCAGAGAAGCTTCGCTTCTATCACCAGAAATAATAGTCCCCGGCGCACGCGGCCGGTTTTTATGGAGTCATAGAAGTGCTATTAACCAACAAATATCAACGAGTGAGCTCGAACGCTTCAGGCCAAATTCTTGAGACCGCACTGCCCCTGCCCATGTCACATCTGGGCGATCATTCAAACCTCACTACGGGATGGAGCACATCCCAGGTTGAGCGGCCGTTGCCTGGTCCCAACCTTCAACCCAGTCCCCAGCCTCACCCGCAAAGGATCGATCCCCTTTACTTGTTTGCCTGTCACCTGGCGTGGGAGCGGCAGGAAGAGCCGAGCGCTGCCTGGGAACTGCTGGCGGCCGCTCGGAGTTCGTACGGCGAAACCCGTGCTCATGCCCGTGCCCTGCTCGCCAGTTCGCATCATCTGGGCGCTCTCGGCCAAGGCGCTGGCTCGTGCCGCGCCACCAAACAAAAGCGGTCCTCCGCGATGGAGACAAACATGAAGGCACCCTATGGACTGGACATCATCGACAACTGCACCGAGTGCACGGCTGCCAACCCCGGCTTCTTTTGCGGATTCTCTCCTTCCGCATTGCAGTCGCTGAACGATGTCAGTCACAAGAGCATCCTCCCGGCGGGGGCAATCCTGTTTGTCGAAGGCCAGAGCCCGCGCGGCATGTTCATCCTGTGCTCGGGCAGAGTGAATCTTTCTACCACCTCGCGCGAAGGCAAGATTCTCATCCTCAAACCTGCCTCAGCCGGAGAGGCCCTCGGTGTAAGCGCCGCAATTTCGGGCATGGGTTATGAATCGACCGCCGAGACTGCCACTCCCTGCCAGCTGAACTATGTGGACCGCAAACACTTCCTGGAACTGATGCAGTCTCACAGCCAGGTCGGCATGCACACGGCGCAGTGTTTGAGTCGCGATTTTCAGGCGGCCTATCGCGACATTCACGATCTTGTGCTCACTCGCTCTTCCGCAGGCAAGCTGGCGAGGCTGTTGCTATCAAACTCGCCGACGCAGGGCGTGGAAGCCGCCGAGACTCGCATCCATTCCTCCATGACCCATGAAGAAATGGCGCAGCGCATTGTCTCGTCCCGTGAAACCGTCACCCGGCTGTTGGGTGATCTGAAAAAAAAGCAGTTGATTCGTCTGGATGGACCGACGCTGGTCATTCGCGACCGCACCGCGTTGGAGGCTCTGGCAGTTTGACCCCTCCCCCCTCGCACCGGAGGACGGTTGCTTGTTTCCGCCGTCCTCCGGAGTTGTTCTGAACACTGCTCCGCCACTTTTTTCAGCGGAGATGATAAGAATGTATTCGGGCACGCTGATTGACGACCTGTTCGCTGTAGTGGAACGAGCTCAGAACTCCGCCAGACCCCCGCAAACCCCAAACGCGGAATCGCGCGTCCCCCGCCCTGAACCGCAGGCCACCGTTTGTCATTGCACCAGGGAAAGCTCAGAGTCTGAACAGTTCCCGCAGCCGCTTGGTCTGAGCCCGGCTGACTGGAATCTCGGTCTGCTTCTTGTCGTCCATGCGCAACTGGTACGAGCTCTTGAACCAGGGAACGACTTCGCGGATGCGGTTGATGTTCACCAGGTAGGAGCGGTGCGCCCGCCAGAAAAGATTCGTGTCTAAACTGTCCAGCAATTCCTCGAGCGTCCGGCAGTTGGACTGTCCCTCCATGCCCGCCGGACCCCCGGTCACCACCGTGATCACGCCCTCTTCGATCCAGGCATAACAGATGTCTTTCTGGTCCACCAGAAACATGCGCCCGACCGTCTTCAGCAGAATCTTCGAGGCCGGCTGCTTCTGCGATTCGATCATCCGCACCAGCGTCTCGATCTTTTCCGCCGGCAGCGCATTCGCGTCCTGCTTGGCCCGCGCTTTCTGGATTGCCTGCGCCACCCGTTTCTTGTCAAAAGGCTTCAGCAGATAGTCGACCGCGTTCACCTCGAAAGCCTTCACCGCATACTGATCGAACGCGGTGGCGAAGATGATCTTGGGCAGGGAAATTTTTTTATCGAGTAGCTTCTTGATCACTCCGAAGCCGTCCAGCCCAGGCATTTGCACATCCAGAAAAACCAGGTCCGGATTGTGTTCCTTGATCAGGCTGAGGGCTTCCAGTCCGTTCTTGCCCTGCGCCACGACGTTCACATCGTCGGCATTCTTGAGCAGGTAGGCGAGTTCGTCGCGGGCGAGTTGCTCATCGTCCACGATCACTGCGGATAAAGCCATCGTTGCTCCGGGAAAGCTAGAGAATCGCTGAGTTGAGTATAGTGACCGGTTTTTCCCGGCGCAACGCGTGCCGGTCGTTGGCGGTGTCTTTAGTTCGAGGGAAGACCCATGTGGGGACAGCCGCCCTCGGCTGTCCGGTCGAGCGAAGCTCGACAGGCTTGACGCGCCGGACGGACAAAATGAGAACTCCGAGGTCTTTCCCTGGTGCCTCCCGTGTTCTCTGTGGTTCCGTGTTTTGTTTACTGCGGCTGCTTCATCATCCTGCCCATATCGAATTTGCTGTAGCCCGCGGGAATTTCGAACAAACTCGCCGGCTGCGAACCTTCCTGAATATTGCGCAGTTCGATGCCGCCCGCGCCTTCATCTGTCTTCACCACACAGTGCAGTTTCGTGTCCACCCACACATGACTCTTCTCGCCCTTACTCGAAACGCCCTCGTATTTAACCGTGCTCCGTCCGTTCAAAGTGTCGCTGCCGACCTTCGTGCAACTGCCCCAGTTCTTGTTGGTTCCCGCCTCTTCCGCGGTTTTTTTCCACTCCGGGCAGGCGTCGTTCACGTCGTCCACGCGCCAGAAATGAGTGAGTATTGGCTTCACCATCGCCACCGGCGCGTCCATGTACATATGCCGCTCCGCCATGATCACGATGTACTTATGTTGCGCGTCATCAAAGATGACTGCGGTGGGTCCCATTGCCGGGTTCGCCCCCTGCACTTCGAACCGCACCTTGTCCTTCGTGGAGTAGACCTTCTTCATCCCCACATTGTCTGATTTCGAGTTCACCACGTCCGCAGAAAAATCCTGCCCCAGCGCCAGATGGCCGATCGTCAGGCACCCGACCAAACAGAGAAGACCCATGATGCGTCGAACCACGATAGCCTCCTTATCGATCGCTCGCCGCAATCGCGGTGCGATCTCACCCCAGGTGAAAAGCGCGAAAAGCATAGCAGAAGTCAGCCAGTGTTTCCCAGAGTCTTCTCTGCGCCCTTCGGGCGGCCTTGGCGAAGTTCGCGGTTTAGGATTCCTTTCAGTGTCCGTTCCGCCCCTGCGGCTTGGAAAAATCCGGCGCAATCCATTTCGATAAAAACGTACTGTCGTGCTCCGCGAACCCCAGCTTCTGGTACACCTGCAACGCCGCAACATTCTCCCGCACCACTTCCAGATGAAGCGCGCGAATCCCCGCCAACCTTGCCGCCTCCTCCACAAATTCCATCGTCCTGCGCCCCCAGCCGCGCCCGCGATACTCCTCCCGCAGATAGAACTCGTCGACGAACGCATCCCGCCCCAGCCACTCCAGACTGTACCCAAAGCACAGCACGACGTACCCCACAGCCCCGCCGCCATCCAGAATCAGCCACGCGCGGCCGAGATTCGCATCGCGCAGCAGCGCCATCAGCGCCACGTGCGCTTTCTGCTCCTCGAAGCCGTGGCCGTCGAACACGTAATACTCCCGCATGAATCGCAGCAGCGTGCCCGCATCCGACTCGACCGCCAAACGAAATTGCGGCTCCGCGTTCACTATGTTCCTGAGGCTCGTGTGGGGACAGCCGCCCTCGGCTGTCCGGTCGAGCGAAGCTCGACGGCTGTTCACACCACGTTTTCCAGCGCCAGCGCCATCCCCATGCCGCCGCTCACGCACAGAGTAGCCACGCCGCGCTTGGTATTGCGTTTCAGCATCTCGTGCAGCAGTGTCACCGTGATGCGCGTGCCCGTACACCCAATGGGATGCCCGATCGCGATCGCCCCACCATTCACATTGAGCCGGTCGCGATTCAAATTCAACGTACGGTCGCAAGCCAGCACCTGCGCCGCAAACGCCTCGTTCAACTCGATCAGCCCGAACTCGTGCAGCCTGAGATTAAGTTTCTCCTCCAGCTTTCGCAGTGCCGGTACGGGCCCAATCCCCATCGTCCGCGGATCCACTCCCGCCGAAGTCACCGCCGCGATTCGCGCCAGCGGTTTCAGACTGTTCTGCTTCACGAAATGCTCACTGGCCACCACCACCGCTGCCGCCCCGTCGGTGATTCCCGAAGAATTCCCGGCCGTAATCGTCCCCGGCGTTTCTTTGGACTTCGAAAATACCGGCGGAAGTTTCCCCAGCTTTTCCAAACTAGCGTCCGGGAACGGATGCTCATCGCGCGCAAACGTCGTCGCTCCTTTTTTCCCCTCGATGGTCACCGGAACAATCTCCGCGTCAAAGCGCCCCGCCGCAATCGCCCGCGCCGCGCGCGTCTGCGACAGCAGCGCATACTCATCCTGCTCCTCCCGCGTAATCTCGTACTGCTCCGCCAGCACCTCGCCCGTCTCGCCCATCACCATCTTCGCCAAAGGACAGAAAAATCCGTCGCGATACATCCCGTCCACCAGTTCCTGGTTGCCCAGCCGATATCCCCATCGCGCCTTGTCCAGATAATAAGGAACCCGCGACATCGACTCCGTCCCGCCCGCCAGAATGCAGTTCGCATCGCCCAACAGAATCGCCTGGTACGCCAGCGCGATCGACTTCATCCCTGACGCACAAGCCTTGTTTACCGTATAGGCGGGAACTTCCTGCGGCACCCCGCTGCGCACAGAAATTTGCCGTGCCGGATTCGGCCCGCCCCCCGCCTGCCGCGCGTTGCCAAAAATGGTCTCTTCGACCTGCTCCGGCCGCACCCCGGCCCGCTCCATCGCAGCTTGCGCCGCTACCACGCCGATGTCTGACGCCGTCAACGACGCCAGCGCCCCGCCAAATTTCCCAATCGGCGTCCGTACCGCCGACAGAATATAGACCCCTTGCACGCTCCACCTCCAAACATTCGAGTTTAGCAGCAGGGATTTGAAAGTACTTGAGGACATGAGTTTCTGACTGTTGTGCGAGAATCTCCGCTCCTGGGCGGGGCCCTCCTGACCGGAACCGTTCTTCAGGCGGAAAAGGATCTCGCGCGGGAGATCAAACGTCGCGTTCTCTGCGTCTCCTTGCGCCTTGAATCCCGAACGCCTCGACCACCATCTACAATGGAAGTGACGCCAACGTCACACTTAACGTTCACTTTCGTAAATCACCAGGAATTCTTTAGGAGGATCTATGCCGTACGTTGATGTAGGAAAAGAAAATTCCGACGCGATCAATCTCTACTACGAGGACCACGGTTCGGGTAAGCCCGTCGTCCTGATCCATGGATATCCCCTCACCGGCGCGTCCTGGGAGAAACAGGTCCCGGTGCTTCTCGCTGCCGGCTACCGCGTCATCGCCTATGACCGCCGCGGATTTGGACAGTCCAGCCGGCCCACCACTGGCTACAACTACGACACCTTCGCCCAGGATCTGCAAAAACTCGTAACCCATTTGAAGCTGCGCGATTTTGCGCTGGTCGGCTTCTCCATGGGCGGCGGCGAAGTGGCGCGTTACCTGGGTAAATATGGATCGAAGGATGTGAGCAAGGCAGTCATCATCGGAGGCGTTCCGCCCTTCCTGCTGAAGACCGCCGACAATCCCGAGGGAGTCGATGGCAGCGTATTCGAAGGCATCGAGAAAGCCGTGGCCGCCGATCGTTACGCGTTCTTCACCGAGTTTTTCAAGAATTTCTATAACACCGACGTTAATCTCGGAAAGCGCATCAGCGAGCAGGCGATCCAGGCAAACTGGAACGTGGCCGCCGCTGCTTCCGCCACCGCCAGCCTGGCCTGCGTGCCCACCTGGCATGAAGACTTCCGCAATGACGTGGCTAAGATCGACGTCCCCACCCTGGTCATTCACGGCGAATCGGATCGGATCGTCCCCATCTCGGCCGCCGGATCTCGCACCGCCAAGCTGATCAGCGGCGCCGAGCTCGTCGTCATCAAAGACGGTCCGCATGCCGTGGTCTGGACTCACGCCGACGAAGTCAACAGCGCGCTGCTAAGCTTCCTTGCCAAACCGGCTGCTAAAACCCAGGCATCGACCCCAAAGAGAAAAGCCGTCGCGTAAACAGCCCGCGCTTCAAAACAGTTCCGAGAGTGCCCCAGCCTTGCGCGTTTCTTGCGCAAGGGTGGGGATTTTCGTCAGTGGTGGTGCATCCTGTGCGTCGGAAGCGCATTTACTAAGGCCGATTGACAACGGCCTCAACTGAATGCGCGCGGAGAACAAAATGCCGAAGACAAAGCAAAGCCCCATCCGCCTCGCCCCTTGCCATTCCGCCTAACCTCCGGCATAATAAGAGTTTGCCTCGATCTCACCGGACTCTTCCGGAACAAGGATATAAGACCCGTGTTAATGATTCGTCTGGCGCGCCGAGGTGCGCGCAAACAACCGCACTATCGCATTGTGGTGATTGAGAAGGAACGCGCCCGCAACGGCCGTCCGGTGGAAGTGGTCGGGACCTACAACCCCCGCACCAATCCCGCCAGCGTCGAAATGAAGCGCGATCGCGTCGAGTACTGGGTGTCGAAAGGCGCTCAAATGTCGGATCGGGTGAACAAACTGTTCTCCAAGACTCCGGCTCCGGCCGCCGCCGGCTCCGCCGCGTAAGTTAGCGCTCGTCTTCGGGAGGCGCGACTCGTGCCGTCAATGCCGACCGATGACGGCTTTAGCCGCTGGGCGCGCAGTCTCGGATTCGCCGCTTCCTCAAGCGTTTCATTTCACCGTGAGAATGCATATTATGACTGAGCCCTCTGGAGATGTGCGCGTTCTCGTTGAGCTGATTGCAAAATCACTGGTCGACACTCCCGACGAAGTTTTCGTCGAGAAGTTCGATGACGACGTCATCGAACTGGAAGTCGCCGAAAGCGATGTAGGCAAGGTCATCGGACGCCAGGGACGCACCGCTCGCGCTCTGCGCGCCCTGCTGAGCGCCGCCGGCCACAGGGCCCACAAGCGCTACACGCTCGAAATCATCGAGTAGAGCGGACGGGACAACCAATGCTTGCCTTTAGCCGCGAAGCGGCGAAAGAATGCAGCCCACGGCGCACAGCCGTGGGTAGGCGGGTAGAGAAAGCACAAGCCCTGAAAGGGCGAAAGAAAGGTTGCCATCGAGGTTGCCCGCTCTTGGCAGGGATGCCGCGAAATGAGCCTGAAATCCGCCGAAGGCCGTGAATTCTGAAACCAACGGCGAGTTCATCACCCTGGCCCGCGTCGCGAAAACGCAAGGCCGACGCGGCGAGGTCGCTGCAGAAATGCACAGCGACGTTCCGGGACGCTTCGCCGCAGGCATGAAGTTGTTCGCCCTGGCGAAGTCACAAGACTCGCGGCGCGAACTGGAAGTCGAAGATCTGTGGCCGCACAAGGGCCTGCTGGTTCTGAAGTTTCGCGGCGTGGATTCGATTTCCGACGCCGAGCTTCTGATCGGATCTGAATTGCAGGTTCCCAGCGCCGAGCGCGCGGACCTGGAATCAGGCTGGAATTACGTCAGCGATCTGATCGGCTGTATGGTTCTCGATCAGGGCCGTGAGATCGGACGCATCGAGGACGTTCAGTTCGGAGCCGGCGAAGCGCCGCTGCTGATTGTCGCCGGCAGCTCGGGCAGGAAGTTCGACGTGCCATTCGCCGAAGCGTACTTGGAAGGTGTCGACATAGCGCCCCGGCAAGTGCGCATGAACCTTCCCGAGGGCATGCTGGAAGTCAATGCCCCGGTCACGGCAGAAGAAAAGCGGGAACAGCAGTCCGCGAGAAAGAAAAAGCACTGAAAAAGGGAGCCTCCTCAGTGCCCTCTGTGGTCAAAGGTTTAGGTTCTGTCCGAGATGAAGGCCGATATTCTCACGATCTTCCCCGGCTTTTTCAGCGGACCGCTGGATCACGGTATCACTCGCCGGGCGTGCGAGATGGGCCTGGCGAAAATCGAAGTCCACGATTTGCGGCAGTTCACGCACGACAAGCACCGCACCGTGGATGACCGCCCTTTCGGCGGCGGCGAGGGCATGGTGCTCAAGCCGGAACCGCTCTTTGAAGGTTTGGAGTCGTTGCAACTGGCATCGCGCGACGACCGCTTGGCCGGGCGCGCGAAGCAGTCGGTGATTTTGCTTTCGGCGCAGGGCCGGCGCTTCACGCAGCAGGGGGCTGCGGAACTGGCAACACTCGATCGCATCGTTCTGGTCTGCGGCCGCTACGAGGGCGTGGACGAGCGCGTCGCCGACTTCCTCGCTGACCGCGAGATTTCGATTGGCGACTACGTGCTGAGCGGCGGCGAGTTGGCCGCGGCCGTGATCATCGAAGCGGTCACGCGATTGCTGCCCGGCGCAGTGGGCAACGAAGCCTCCACGCGGCAGGAATCATTCACGGCGCATGTGCAGACGGAGGCGTCCGGCGCGGCAGATTCGACCTGCGGTTCCGGCGGATTGCTCGATTATCCGCATTACACGCGCCCCGCCGATTTTCGCGGGATGGCGGTACCGGAAGTTTTACTGAACGGTGATCACCAGGAAATCCGCCGCTGGCGCCGGCAGCGGGCTCTGGAAAAAACGCTGCGCAACCGCCCCGACTTACTGGAGGGCGTGGAACTCAGCGACGAAGACAGCAAGATTTTGGCCCGCATCAAGCGCGGCGGTAACTAAGATCTTGAACCGCTCGTAAATGTTCTTGGGAGCTCCAGGTTTTAGCCGCGAAGCGGCGTAAGAATGCAGCCGTGGGTGGGCAGCTGGGAGAGGATCGAGCCCCGGCGGGGCGAAAGAATTAAGGCTCAACGATAAACGGTAATCGCGACGATCACGAACTCGAAAAGAATTTCAAGGAATCGAAAGACGAAGGATAAACCATCATGTCAAACCTAATCATCGAAAAGCTGCTGGCGAAATCTCAACGCACCGACATCCCACCGTTTCGCCCGGGCGACACCGTCCGTGTCCACGTGAAGATCAAGGAAGGCGACAAGGAACGCGTGCAGGCCTTCGAAGGCGTGGTTATCAAACGCGACAACGGACCGCAAGCCAGCTTTACCGTGCGCAAGATCAGTTTTGGCCAGGGCGTGGAGCGTATCTTTCCCGTTCACTCCAAGGTGATCGACAAGGTCGAACTGCTGCGCTCCTCCAAGGTTCGCCGCGCCCGTCTGTTCTATCTGCGCGGACTGCGGGGCAAAGCCGCCCGCCTGCGCGACGTCGAAAAAGCGTAGACTGCGGACCGGACTGTGCGGCTTGAAAGAAAGAATGATGGCGACTACGCTGAAGAGCGGCCTGAGTTCTGGCCGTTTACGCGATTGGTGGACGGTGAGAGGGGAGGCTCTCTCCTACGCTCTGCTGTCACGCGCCGGATGCGATCAACTCAGCCGGAGTTGAAAGTCCTCCGGAGTGGTTCTTCTTGCCCTTTTCCGCCTCGTACTCTTTTCTGGTTCCGACGAAAAATTCGATTGTGCCGCCCGTCGGAATTCCGTCTCCCGTAGTAAACACCGAGTGCGAGTAGCCCCACACCGCCCCCTCGCTGGAATTGCGGAATGTTGGCCGGGACTTCGTGAGCAGCGTGGAGGTGATTACCTTTCCGTTTCTGGGCACGGGCACCACATACGCGTCCCCAAGTTTCGCCAGCGGAGGAGCTTCCCTAATTCCCATCTCCAGCAGGAAGTTCCCAGCGAACCCGGATGGGATTTCGATGATCACCTGAGGCGCGGAGTGACGCTTCGAGCACGCGAGGGCAGCAACCAGAAAAACTGCGCAGATGACCATCGACCAGATCTTCCGATTCATCCTTTCACCTCTTGCATGCGGGGCGAGAAAACTTGCGCCGGTCTCCTGAGAGCGGGCACTCGTGCCACAATCTCGGTACCGACTGCGCTCGAATGGATTCCCAGCGTCCCTCCAATCTCACGAATGCGCTCGGTCATGCCGGCCAGGCCAACTCCCCCGCCCGAACCATCTTCTCGAAGGCTTTGCAAAACTGCCGGAGGTATACCGCGGCCATAGTCTCTCACCCGCAGGATCACGTGGTTGCCTGCCGTCTTCAGACTGACATCGGCTCGTTTCGCCCCGGAATGCCGGTGCACATTCGTCAGGCTTTCCTGCAGCACCCGGAATAATACCAGCTCGGTCGCTTCCGGGAACCGGCCGGCTCCGTCGAGAATATCCAGGTTGACATCGATGCCGCTCCGCTTTCCGAATCCCTCCACGAACCAGCGGCAAGCCGAGTTCAGGCCCGCTTCATCGAGAAGCGGCGGGTGCAACAAATGCGAAATCGTCCGCGTTTCCGAGATGGAATCATCCAGCATCTTGATGCAGTCCTGCAGAGAGGTGTCGCCCGGCGACTTGGTCTGCAGCGCTGAGATTGCCATTTTCAGCGCTGCCAGGTGCTGACCGACGGAATCGTGCAGTTCGCGCGCGAACTTCCGCCGTTCTTCATCCTGCAACGTCAACAGCTTGGCGCTGAGCGCACGCAGTGCAAGTTCGGCTCGGGTGCGCGCTGCTACTTGATCCATCAGCAGCCGGTGATGCACGATAAACAACACCAGGGCCAGGAAGAGGCTGGTGATCAGAATGGCTGCGGTCAGCAAGGCGGAGCGGTTCGCCCGCGCCTGGCGCTGGGCCAGCAATTGTTCCTCGGTGTCATACATGCGCTGCAACAGCAGGTCCGTTTCGTCCGCCGTGGCCAGGCTCTGCCTGCTGATCGCCGCCTGGGCCAGCGGATTCGACTTTCCCGTTCTCTTGAGCTCATTGGCCTGATCCAGCAGAGCAATCCGTTGTTCGTTCAGCTCCGCAAGCTTTCGGCAATTGACCTGCTGTTGCACGTTGTCGGCGGTCAACCGCTGGATCACCGCCACCGCATTCCTGAGTTGGCCGACGACCTCGGCCTGCTGCTGCAATAGCGCAGCGTCGCCGGAATCCAGGTATTCGGAGCGCAGCCGTCCTGCCCGGGCGGTAGTCACGGCAAATTGCGACAGCGCGCTTTGTACGTCGCGCGTATGGTGGACCCAGGCTTGGCTGGCGTCCATGCTGGTGAATGCGAAATATGCGGAGCAACTGCTGAGGAGAAGGAAGATTACGGCGGCGGCCAGAGCCGCATTCACCTTTCCAATGGAGGACATTCTCGACCCGAAGACTGTGAACATTGTAAACGAAGCCGCCGGGGAAATGTCGCGAGGCTTACGGAGCTGGGGACAGTTGCGCAGCGTTGCCGGATGGTTGGTCGAGAAGAGTATTTTGAATACGCCCGGACCTATCCCGCGGCAGAGGCCAGCGGCTCCCTGATCACTTCAACCTCGACGAACTCCTTGACTCTTCTGGTTCGCAGCCGGCTCAACACGTAGCTCAGCAGCGGGCGATCTCCGCGGCGGATTTCCTGAAACTCCACGCCCATCGCAAGATTGTTGACCATATATTTCACCTGCGCCTTGACCGCAACGCTGACGTCGAACATGTTCAACATCAAGCGGAAGTTGGTTCCGGGGCGCAGGATTTCCGTGGCCGCGATGCGCGCCCCAAATTCCGAAATCTGCTGCACCTCGCCTTCCACTCGCTGCACCCCGTCGATTACTCGCGCCTGGCCTTCAACGTGAAACCGCGGTCGCCGCCGCCGGTTTGCTTGCGGACCGCCGAACCCACGAGGCAATTTACCGCGCTTCAAGCTATCGGGATCAATGGGCTGGTACTGCTCCTCCATCTGGCGCAACTCTTCGTCCCACGGCGTCTTGCCCTCGACACATTGCACCGTGAATTGTCCGCGCAAGGCGGAAGCGGCGTCTCCTGCCCAGACCACCTGGCAAACGGCTTTATTGCGCCCGCGTTCCACCATCACCAGGTCTCCAATGTTTACTTCGCGCGAGCTGAGCAGGCGCGCGCCGTGCGGGTGGATGTCATAGGTGCACGCCATCTCTGCCGGGCCGCGTCCATCCTGACCGATGAAACTCCAGCGTACAGGCAGCGCCAGATGCACCAGCTTTCGCGTCAGCAGGCCGTCTTCCGGCGACGGGTTGGTTGGGCTCTGCAAGACTTCCTCTCGGGATCGAGTTTCGACTGAGGCCAAGTTACCAGTACATGTCCGAACGGGCAATGTACGTCCGTAATCCGGGTAATGGTTACTGTTTGGCGTTATGCAAGGGGCGACGTGCAGTCGGGTGGCGAGTCAGAAGGGTCATTTCGTGAATGTTCTTTGCCCAAGCGTAAAACTTCGCTTGCAGGAATTCCTGCAGTGGACGAAGATGGGGAACAACTCCCTTGTCTTTTGTGATGAAGTCTTCTGTGATGAAGTCCTGTGTGGTGAAGTCACCGTCTGCACGCATGCTTTCGCCCTCGGCGGCTAAGCTGCGACTGCTGAAGAAGCTGCGCTGCACGCTGCGTTATGAAAAAAAGGCTTGGGCCTCCGGGGCGGTGCGAGTTGCTGGCGTGGATGAAGTTGGGCGCGGCTCATTGTTCGGTTGCGTGGTCGCGGCGGCGGTGATCCTCGACCCGGGTTACCGTGTGCACGGGCTGCGCGATTCCAAGTTGCTGCTGCCGGAGCGGCGTGAGGTGCTGGCGGAGCGCATCCGCGAGCACGCCGTGGCGTGGGCCGTCGCGGCTGTGGACGCGGCCCGCATCGATCAGATCAACATTTATCATGCCTCGCGGTTGGCCATGCGCGAAGCGGTGATGCGCCTGACGCCTGCCGCGGACCACCTGCTCGTCGATGCCCTGCGCCTTGACTGCGAGCAGCCGCAGGTTCCGATCATTCATGGGGACGCGCTCTCGGCCTCGATCGCGGCGGCTTCTATTCTTGCGAAGGTGGAACGCGATCGCATGATGTGCGAATGGGACGCGGTGTTTCCTGCGTACGGCCTGGCCTCGCACAAGGGATACAGCACTCCCAGGCACCTAGCCGCGCTGCGCGAGTTCGGGCCGACGCCGCTGCACCGCCAGTCGTTCGCGCCGGTGTGGCAGAATCCGGTGCCGCAGGAGGTCTTCGGGTTCATGGATGACGACGTCGGGTTGGAAGAAACGGCAGCAGGATGAATGGGTTAGCGGGATTTCAGGGAAGATTTCCACAGTGTTCCTGCAGGAACACTTTTATTACGATTGTGTACGTACAATAATATAAGTAGAGTGGGATACATGAAACATACACAACGAGTTGCGAAGGGTAGCAAGAAGGGCCGGCGCGGAAGTGGATCGTCGGCTTCCGGGGCACGGCGAAAGAGTGGTCAACGGAAGGGGTTGAGCTTGACGGCGTCGGTCGAATCGTCGAAGCGGCATCAGATTTCGATTGGGGATGTGCTGGAGTTTTACAAGCCGATCAAGAAGCCAGTCACGCTGCGGTTGGATGCCGATGTGCTGGCGTGGTTCCGCAGGGACGGTCGCCGCTACCAGACGCGGATCAATGCAGCGCTGCGGAAGGTGATGGAGCGGGAGATGAAAGAGGCGGGGGAGTGAATCCGCCGCTGCTCTGATGCTCCCTCGCTAGCGTAAACTCGCCACTCTAGGTTACGTCAAAATCCCCATGTCTCGCAAAGGACGCGAGACATGGGGCACCCGGCACCCGGCATATTCCTGTTTGACAGTAGTACTGCACGGCATTAGCATAGCAATCGAATGATTGCGAGTTTCCGAGACAAGGAAACCGAAAGGCTGTGGCTCTCGGGCAAGAGCCGCCGCCTTCCTGCCGTTCTGCACCGCAGAGCTTTTAGAAAGCTCGCGATTCTGAATGCGGCGATGACACTCGACAACTTGAGGGTGCCGCCGGGGAATCAATTGGAAGCGCTGCGTAGGGATCGCGCCGGGCAGCACAGTATTCGGGTCAACGACCAATACAGGGTGTGTTTCGTGTGGCGGGACGGAAATGCCTTTGAGGTAGAAGTTGCGGATTACCACTAGGAGCCAAGCACCAATGGTCAGGACGAGGAAGTTGTTTGCAGTTCATGCGGGAGAAATCCTGAAGGCCGAATTCATGGAGCCAATGGGTGTAAGTACTTACGCGCTGGCGAAGGCGTTGAATTTTCCCGGCATTTATGACGTGGTCCGCGGAGACCGGGCGATCAGCGCTGACACCGCGATTCGGCTGGGAAAATATTTCGGTCTGCCGGCACAATTTTGGCTCAACCTGCAGAACGACTACGACCTGAGAATTGCAGAAGGCAGCGGAATTGGAAAAGGGATCAAGCCACGCAAGGTCGGGTACGAAGCCCGGGCCGTTGCTGGTGCGCGCTAGGCGCGCTTCAAAACAAGAACTCCTCGCGCCCGCATTCAGGTCAAAACCCCAATCTTTTTCCCCAGTCTTTTCCCCCGAGCGTGTTGTTCCGAAACTTCCCCATTGTCAGGGGCGTCGCAGAGTGGCGTTCAGTTGGTCCAGAAGTTTGCTGTTGGTGGCTAGCGCGCGCTGCAGGATTTCTGCCTGCTGTTTGGCGACCGGCCAGTCTTGCTTTTCGACCGCTTCGGTTAGGCCCGGCAGTTCCAAGTGGGCGTAAGTGAAGCGGGCGCCGTAAAGGATGTGTTTGAACCAAGGGCGGCCGGGGATGCCGTCGGGATTGAGCCAGTTGCGCTCGACTAGCATCATGCCGTGATTCAGAGTCAGGGCGAGTTTGGGATCGATTGGGCCCGACGCGAGCTTGCGGCTTAGGGATTCGTTGAAGTGCTTGCCGGCGGCCTCGAATTCGTCAATGGCTCTGAGCACGCTCTGAAGGTCGAGCGGCTGCCGGGCTTCGCCCGGCCGGACAGCCGGGGGCGGCTGTCCCCACATGTTGTTACCTTTCGCTAACTCATCCACGAACTGGCGGATATTGCTGGCGTAGCTGGCAAAGTCGAAGGGGAGCAGGTCGGCGTTGGCCAGGCGGAGCGCGGTTACGCCCCAGAGTTGTGACATGAGCGTGTGGTAGCGGTAGCCGGGGTCGCCGAAGTGGTTCATCCAGTAGAAATCATCGTAGGCGGAGTGGTAGACGCCGTAGTCTCCGTCGAACTGCAGGCCGATGACGGGCATGCCGACGAAGTTGAGAAAGACGGTATGGTCGGAGCCGCTCCCGATGCGGGTGTCGGCGAGGTTGGCGTCGGTGACTTCGGTTGCGATCTTCGATTCGCGGCGCTCACGGGCGCTTGATTCCTTCCATGCTTCGTAGAGACTCTTGCCGGAGGGATCCTGCAAGGTACGACTGGTTTCCACCAGCATCGGCGAAAGGGAAGCGACAGCCTGGCCATGGAAATTTGGTCCGGAGGTGGCCTCGTCGACGTTGAGATAGGCGACCGCCTTGCTGCGCAGTTCGTCGGCGAACTGCTCTCCCCATTCGGTAGAACCGGTGAGGCCGACCTCTTCGCCATCCCAACTGCAGACCACGAGGGTGCGACGGGGGCGCATGCCTTGTTTCGCGAGTTGGCTGAGTGCACGCGTCAGTTCCATCATGGAAGCGGTGCCGCTGGAGGGATCGACGCCGCCGAAGACCCAGGCATCGCGGTGGTTGCCGAGCACGATCCATTCGTCGGGCAACTCGGCGCCGCGGATGCGGCCTTCGACCACGTAGTAGGGCTGGGTGCCGTTGTCCATCTCGATTTTCAAGTGAACTTTCACGCTCTCGCCGCCGAGGTGATAGTGGAGCGGCAATCCGCCCTGCCAATCTTCCGGCGCCATCGGGCCATCCAGGTTTTCGAGCAGAGGCTTGGCGTCGTGCCAGGAAAGGGGCAGTGCCATGATCTTGGGCGCCGACTGGGCCTGCTCGATCGATATCCGTTTCGCTCCAGGGATCGACGCCCATCCCGGTGTGAGCGGGTCGCCGGGGACGATGAAGTCGTAAGTGATGGCGCCGCGCTGGATGTGATATTCCGGGCCCCAGGGGCCGTCGGGATCGACTTTGCCTTTTTTGTAGCCGTCTTCGGCCGGATCGCTGTAGATCAGGATCGCGGCCGCACCTTCGCGCTGCGCGGTGAGCGCTTTGAATCCGCGATAGCTGTAGGGATTGGAATAACGGACGAGGACGATCTTGCCTCTGACGCCGATTCCGTTTTTGCGCAGCAGTTCGTAGTCTTCGGGGTTGCCGCTGTGCGCGTAGACCAGGGGCGCGGTGACTTCGCCGGAGATTGACATGCCGCTCCAGGCGCCGCTGATGGCGGGATTCTTCGAGTCGGGATCGGCGTCGAGCGCGGCTTCGCGGAGGGTGGCTTGATATCGAACGGGCGCAATCATTTCGAGCGAGGCGCTTTTTGGATTTGTGCCGTAGACGTCGTAGCGGCGGATGACGACGTCTTCGAGTCCCTGCTTGCGCCATTCGCTGGCGATGTAGTCGGCGAGTTCGTTGTTGCGCTTCGATCCGGCGACGTGGGGTTCGAAGGTGAAGATGCGGTGCTGGCGGCGTTCTTCGTCGGGAGTGGGGATGGACTTGAATTTTTCTTCTACCGCTGTTTCGCGGGTCGCGTGGGCGGGGGTGAAGCCGAGGATTTGGGCGTGGGCGGCGCTGGGGAGCAACAGGAACGCGATTGGGGCCAGGCGCGAGAGAGTCATGGGTGGATGCGATTGTACCGCAGGGGCTGGACGGTGCGATGCGGTTCAAGATGCGGGTCGATGAGTGCTATGGCGATACAGCGTCAGTTTGTCGTTATGCGCTGACAACTTTGCGGCTATTAGAAAAGGAATGCCCCACATCTGCGGGGACGCCAGGAGTGGGGCACGCGGTGGCATGGATCCAGCAGGGCTTGGCAATCCTTTCACTGCTGATAGGGTGTTGCCTTCAGGGTGATCAAGGCCAACTGCTCTTTCTCCGTGGCGAGTTCTTTCTCGATGCGACATTTGAGAACCTCTTGTCCGGTCTGCGTGCGCGCCGTCCAGAACTGCGACAGGAAGCACCGACGCCCATAGCAGTTGAAGGCCACCGCCCCGGGTCCTTCGGTCCGGCGGCCACTGACCGGGTTGGTCATCGCGAGAGCAGCGGCTCCGTTTGGCCCCAGGATTTTCAGCGTCTGACCCTGCGGTGCCAGTATTAGGTAATGACCTGCGGGAAGAACTTTCTCAGCCACGTTGAAGTTGAACGGGATGTCCACTCTCAAACCAACCGTCTGCGCACTACTTACCACCACAGCCACCACGAAGAAGCAACTGAGCAGCACTATTTGCTTTGCGATCTTTTTCATAACTGCCTCCTTTTTGTGGGCTATTCGCTAGCCCCGGTTCGTAAACTCGCATGCACCTTCGCTCCGGCCGGGAAAAATAACAATGCACGGCGGATGATCCTGAGGAGGAATAGTTGTCGCCAACTACCGCGTTGATGCCGTGGGAGATAGAGAGAGATGTGACCAGTGGCGCGAATGGAATCCAACCCTGGCACGAAGAAACATGCGGTCCGCGATGTACAGACAATGTGACTGAGATCACGGACAGAGGGTCGATATGGGCACAAGATCAGTACCTGCCGGGCGATATTAGATCCTGGCCTGAGGCAGTTCCATGCAAGTGCCCGCCGCGAAGTCGCGGGTTATCCGCTTCGGAGTTTTTGAAGTCGATCTTCAAGAAGCAGAACTACGCAAGAGTGGCATCCGCATCAAGCTGCAGGAACAACCCTTTCAAATCCTGACTATTCTTTTGGAGCGCCCCGGACAGACGGTCACCCGGGAGGAGTTGCGGCGACAGCTTTGGCCCGCAGACACCTTCGTTGACTTCGATCACAGCCTCAACAGCAGTATCAAGAAGCTGCGCGAAGCCTTGGGGGATGATTCCGAGAACCCTCGTTTCATTGAAACCCTGCACCGTCGTGGCTACCGGTTTATTGCCCCGGTGGATGGCTCTCGTGCTCCTGCGGTCGAACGAAGTGAGCAACTCCCACCTGTAGCGGCTGCGCACTCCGAGTCGAGCAGTTTGGCACGCTGGCAGAAATGGGCTGCGACAGTAGCTCTTTTCGTCGGAGCCACGCTGCTCGGGCTTTGGCTGCGTTCGCCGCTTCCGGCGCCAAGAGTACTGGCATCCCAAGAGCTCACCAACGATGCGGTTGCCAAGCTTTCACTCGTGACTGATGGTAATCGTGTTTATTTCACGGAGAATTCCCCTGATCATTACAGGATCGGTCAAGTGTCAATTAGAGGAGGCGAAGCAGCTCCGGTTGACGTGCCTTTTCCTGATCCCGTAGTGGACGCCGTTTCGGCGGAACGGTCCGAACTCTTGATTGAACGTGCCAATTCGGCGATCGGAGATTTCCAGTTGTCGATGTGGTCGGTGCCGATCCCAGCCGGGTCTCCACGCAGGCTCGGGGATGCATTCGGGCACGATGCTGTCTGGTCGCCGACCGGGAAGCTGGCGTTCGCAAAAGGAAACGATTTCTACATCGCGGAGCATGATGGCGCCAACCCCCGCAAGTTTGCTACAGCGCCGGACTTTCCAACCGGTATTAACTTCTCGCCCGATGGCAACCGGTTCCGGTTCACGGTTACGCACCTGATCAGTGGTACTTCGACCATATGGGAGGCCCGTGCCGATGGGAGCGATATGCATCCTTTATTCCCGGGGTGGAATAATCCTCCCGCCGAGTGCTGCGGCCATTGGACTCCCGACGGCAAGTATTACGTATTTCAAAGCACACGGGAAGGTGTCACCAACATCTGGACTATCCGCGACCGTTCCGATTGGTGGCAGAAAGTCTCGCGGGAACCGGTTCCGCTAACAGTCGGACCACTGCAACTTTCCCGTCCACTTCCCAGCACGGACGGCAAGAAACTGTTCGCGATCGGCACGCACCAGCGGGCGGAGTTGGTGCGCTACGACTCCAAATCAGGCGAGTTTGTAACCTATCTCGGCGGATTGTCGGCGGGCGATATGGACTTTTCACGAGATGGGCAATGGATGACTTATGTCAGCTATCCCGAAGGTTCGCTCTGGCGCAGTAGGATAGACGGCTCCGCTCGGCTCCAGATTACTTACCCTCCCCTGTCTGCCGCCTTACCCCACTGGTCTCCCGACGCTCAGCAAATTGCTTTCTCTGGAACCACCCCGGGTAAACCGTGCAAGATGTTTCTGATTTCAAGAGATGGTGGAAGCATGCGAGCGGTGACTGCCGACGAGATTGTGGAAGCCGATTCCACCTGGTCGCCGGATGGCAAGACACTAGCTTTCGGGCACTATGAGCCTGTCCGCGCCGACCAGACATTCATCGAGTTGTTCAACCTCGAAACCCACCAGGTTTCCGAACTGCCCGGCTCTCGGGGGATCTTCGCTCCCCGATGGTCGCCGGATGGCCGTTACATAATCGCGGGCTCTCACCGCAGCGACAAATTGATGCTCTACGACTTCAAGAACCACAAATGGCGGCAGCTGGGCGACAGCCTGGAGCCTGGTGGCTATGGCTTCATGGCTTGGTCGCGCGATAGCGCTTATGTGTATTTCGACAGGGCTGTGAGTAGCGACAACGGATATTTCCGCTTGCGAATTAGTGACTCAAAATTGGATCGGCTATTTGGCCTGGAGAGGATACATCGATTCCCCACGTTTGCCGGGTCGTGGACAGGCCTCGGGCCGGGCGACACTCCCTTGTTTGTCCGCGACATGAGCGCGCAGGAGATTTACGCGCTCGACCTACAGCTCCCGTAGGGCTTCCCTTCGCGAAGTGGAGGCCGAAGAGATCTCTCAATTGTCCCCAGAGGGAGACGGGGCAACAACCGGAACGCTACAAAGAAGTGCTCTCTCCACGCGATGTCTGGGCAGCTTTGCTTAGATTACTCCGAGGGCAGGGCATTTCAGTCTCGCCCAAATGGCTTGACGTGCTCACGGGCCGCTCTTGCGCGAAAGGAGTAACGGTGGTGCCGGCGAAAGGCGCGGCGCTGCGCGCCTGACCGGGCCAAGGGGCCCGGTCCCACACGATCAACATCAACGCCCGCCGCTACTTTGCTTTCAGGATTTCGCTGAGCAAATCTGGCTTTGATTCGTCGCGGACCAGGTGCGGGTATTTCTCGCCGCCGTGGTAGTCGATTTTGTAGGTTTTGTAGTAGTCGGTGTTTTCGACCAGCAACTCCAGCGGTGTGTTGTTTTTTGTGGCTTTGACCGCGTCGCGCAGGATCTCGGGAGAAAAACGGCGGCCATTGACCGCGACTAGTTTCATTCCTGGACCGATGCCGGCTTTCGCCGCGGGCATACCTTCCGTGGTGTCGCTGATGGCGCCGTCATCGTTCAACACGAGGCCGACAGCGAAGGCGGCGGGCACGAAGTGATACATGGCTGCCATGCCGGTCATCATGTCCGAAGGAGTGTCATCGTAGACGAGCTTCCATCCGCTGCCGTCGATGCCGCCCAGAGGGGCGCCGGGTCCGTGATTGGTGAGGCGTTCGGTCCAGAAGGCGCGCCAGTCGTAGGGTGCGACCTGGTTGAGGGAGTTGACCACGTCGTCGAAGGTGTAGGTCTTGACCGCGGGACCCGTGCTGGGCGCGCCGTGGAAAAGTTTGCAGAAATCGCCTAGCGTTTTCGCGCCCTTGCTCTGCTGGCGGATGATCACGTCTACCCAGAGCCAGTTCAGAGTGTCTTCGTCATAGAAGTCGGTGCTGCGGCGCCACGATTCCCAGGCGCGGGGAGAAAAATAAAGTTGCGGCGCGGCGTCGGCTGTGTCCTGGAGGTTGCGCCATTCGCGGCCGGGAGTGTGATCGAGGGCGGAGGCGGTGATGGCCAGATCGTCGCGGTCTTGATCGGCGGTGAGCAGACCGCTGCGGGCGGTCAGCACGAAGCCGAGGTAGTTGGTCAGGCCCTCGTAAACCCAGAGCAGATCGTCCTGCATGGGTTGCTGGTAGTCGGGCGTGGCCAGGCCGGCGGGGCGGCGGAACTTTCCGTTCCAGGAGTGGACATACTCGTGGGGCAGCAGGCTGGCCGACATTTTGCGTGCGGCGTCATCGACCAGGGCGCGCTCGTCGACGCGGCTGTCGTCGGATTCGTGGTGCTCCAGGCCGAAGTGAGCGACGTGATCGCTGAGCGTGTAGAGGAAGTGATAGTCGCGGTAGTGATGGGCGCCGAAGAGTTTTTGGGCCTGCTCGACCAGGTTCTTGTAGTGGTCCCAGACTTCCGGGGGAGGGTTGAGAGCGGCGGCGCTGTCGGCAGCGATGTCCATTTCGGTGAGAGGATCCTGGGCGAGCGGGACGACTTTCAGGAATTCTCCGGTGATGACCGGCGAATCGACCAGCGTGGTGAGGGAAACGGTGGCGAATTTGATTTCATTTCCACTCTGACTGGCCACAGGAAGCGGAGTGCCGAACTTCCAGCCGTCGGGAAGCTTCAGGCTCGCGCTGTAGTTGAGGTCGTCGGACTTCCAGCCCTTGGGATAGAGCAAAACCTGGTTCCAACTGATGATGGCGAGCTTGTCAGTGGCGGAGGAACCCGCGGAGAATCCGCCTTCGAAGGTCGCGGGAGAAAGAAAGTCAAGTTCGGCAGAGATTTCAGTCGCGCCGGCCGGAACGTCCACGTGGATAGTGAAGCCATCGAGCAGGTCGCGATGCCATTTCAAAGTCTTGCCGGCGGCGCTGAACTTCAGGCCGGCCAGATCGATGACAGGGCCGTCGGGGGCGTGCTCGCCGGGAATCCATTTGGGGTAGTAGAGCGTGAGGTCGCCGGGGGCGGCGGGAATTTTCAGGGTGGCGTGGAAGATCTTGCGGGGTGCCGTGGTGGCGTCGACGGCAAGGGTGACGGTGGGCGGAGTGGCGCACCAAGCGGGAATTGACAGCACTGCGATGCAGACTGCTCCCACGGCTCTGGAGAGTTTCATTCTTTCGGGGCCCCCATGTTTGTGATGAAAGTGAATCGCACTCGATGCGGAATTTTAGACTATAGCAGTGTGAGCGGGTGGCAGTACAGGGAAGCGCGCTCCGGGGGAGCGGTTTGCACCATGGACCCGAGGTTTGACTTTGCGTACTTTGCGAAACCTTCGTGCTCCTTGCGGTGAAATTCCTTTGACCACAGAGTTCACAGAGAACTGCCGCCAGGGTCGCAAAGGAAGAAAGGCACAGAGATGGAAATTGCACCGACTGCGGACTGGTATGATTCCGCAGGATGTCGCGGCGCGGAAAATTTATTACGTTCGAAGGGCTGGACGGAACCGGCAAGAGCACGCAACTGCGGAAGCTGGCGGCGGTGGTGCGCGCGGCTGGGCATAAGGTGGTGGAGACGCGCGAGCCGGGCGGAACGCTGACGGGAGAAAAGATTCGCAAGGTGCTGCTCGATTCGGGGACGGCGGGGCTGTCGCCGCTGGCGGAGATGGCGCTGATGTTCGCGTCGCGGGCGCAACACATTGCCGAAGTGATCGAGCCGGCGCTGGCGCAGGGCAGCATTGTGCTATGCGACCGATTTACGGATTCGACGGAGGCTTACCAGGGGAACGGGCGCAAGCTGGGGAGTGAGGCGGTGCGCGAGTTGCACCGCGTGCTGTGTGGAAATCTGCAGCCGGATTTGACGATTCTGCTGGATTCGGACGCGGCGGCCAGCGTGACTCGAGCTCGCCTGCGGAATAAGCGAGACTCGAAAAGTTCGAGTCGTGGGCACGACGAGAACCGGTTCGAGCAGGAGACGCGAGCGTTCTTTGCCCGGGTGCACGAGGGATATCTCGCGATTGCGGCGCGAGAGCAGGGGCGGGTTGCGGTGGTGGATGCGCGCGGGACGCCGGGGCAGACGCATGAGCGGATTGTGGAGCTGGTGCGACGGAAGTTGAAACTGTGAACGACTTCATTCACCATGGAGACACGGAGGCACGGAGTAAAACAGAAGGATAAAAGAACCTGCTGTTCGATTTACAATGAATTGCAGTTTTCTCCGTGTCTCTGTGCCTCCGTGGTGAACTCGTTCTATGCCTTTCTCTGACTTTCACGGTAACGCCGAAACCATTCATCGCCTGCGCGACATGCTGGCGCGCGAACGCTTTCCGCACGCGGTGGTGCTGGCGGGTGGACAGGGGTCGGGCAAGTACACGCTGGCGCTGATGCTGGCGCAGGCGCTGAACTGTCTGGCGCCTGTGAAGACCGATGGCCTGCCCGATTTTTGCGGGAAGTGCGCTAACTGCACACGCATTGCACAGGCGGGGGACCTGGACGCGCGCTTCGCCGAGGCTGTGGAGGCGCGCGAGAATCTGCGCGACGCGGACAAGAAAGAGACGCGGCTGTTCGTGCAGACGCATCCGGACGTGCTGGTGATCCCGCCGGATCCGCCGCAGATGATGATCAAAGTAGACCAGGTGCGGCGGGTGATTGAGACGATTTATTACCGTCCGGCAGAGGGCAGGGAACGGATTTATATCTTCACCGACTCGGCCTTCATGAAAGAGGCGGCGAACTCGCTGCTGAAAGTGCTGGAGGAGCCGCCTGAGTTCGCGACGATCCTTCTGCTGACGGAAAATCCTGGCGAGCTGCTGCCGACGATCCGTTCGCGGTCGATGGTGTTTCAGTTGGGCGCATTGCCGGCGGAGGAGATTGAGCGGTATCTGGCCGAGCATCGTCCGGAGTGGAAGGCGGCGGAGCGCGCGTTGGTTGCGCGGCTCAGCGAAGGAGCGGTGGGACGGGCCCGCAGCTTCGATCTTGCGGCTTATGTGGCGGCGCGGGGCCATGCGGTGGCAATCCTGAACTCCGGGCTGCGGGGCGGAGAGCACAGCGAACTGTTCAAGATCACCGAATCGTACCGGCCGGGGGCGGAGGGGCGGGAGAACATTGAGCAGTTGATTCGCACGCTCTATTCGTTATTGCGCGATCTGGCGTCGATTGAAGCGGGGGCGCCGGAGCTGATTCGGAATACCGACATTGGTTCCGAGCTGAAGCGACTGGCGGAGTCGGCTGACTTCCAGTGGATCACGGCGGCCTCCGACCGGCTGGCCGAGGTGGAGCGGGGGATGAGGCGGAACCTGTTGCGGTCGCTTTCGCTGGACGCGTTTGCGGCGGCGCTCGAGAAAGCGTAACGAACCCCGGACTAGTCCGTCCTTAGGAGTTTGTGCCGTAGTTTTTCTTTCGCCCCTCCGGGGCTTACTAATTTCTCAACTTGCCACTCCCACAGCTTGCGCTGTGGGCTGCATTCTTTCGCCGCTCCGCGGCTTGGAGGGGACATGGCGTGCCAGACGTAACCTCTCATACGTTACCTTGGGCTACTTCCGTGCAAGTATTAGAGGGCCATAATGAGCATATCTTTCAATAAGTTGGCGGGATTACTCCGGTGGTTCTACTCCCTTCAGATAGATTGCCCGGCCCTCCCGGCGCCCCTATAATCGTCCTACTCTGGTTCAGAATTCTCCGTCAGGTTCCGGGTAGAACGTAGGGAGGGCAAAGTTTGTCTGCGTGCCCTTCAAGCTAAGGTTCGGTGAAAGGGAATGCCCGGATTATGCGAAAGCGCCTGCAACTCGCATTCATGCTGACGGCCACGACGGCAATCGCGACCTCCTTATCTCTATCATCTCTATCTTTAGCAGCGCCTCGCGCGTGGGCGGCAGAAGGTGACGGCCGGTCTGAGGCGATCACCCCTACCGACGAGAATGGGCGCAAGATTTATGTGAACGAACCTGTGCCGGTTCAGAAACATGCGACGCAGGCTGGGCAGTCGAAGCGGTCGTCGCTGGTGTATTGGAGCAGCAAAGAGAGCCGGTGGAAGCCGGTGCCTTCGGCGGGCACGGCCTCAATGCAGGCGGCGCGTTCGGCGGCGGCGGAAGTGAGCCAGTACTTTGGGCACGAGTCGGTGCAATCGGCGAACGCGCGGATTGTGGCCGCCAATGCGCACGGGCATCAGGCTTCGCAGGAGGAAATCGACTCCTCGATCGTGATGGCAGCGGCCCGGCATAATGTGGATCCTAACCTGGTGCGGGCGGTGGTGAAGGTGGAATCGAACTTCAACTCCAACGCGGTTTCGCGCAAGGGAGCGATGGGGCTGATGCAGTTAATGCCGTCGACGGCGCGGTCGTTGAATGTGAAGAATCCGTTTGACCCGGACCAGAACGTGGATGCGGGCGTGCGGCATCTCAAGCACCTTCTGGAAAACTATGGCGGCGACGTGGATCTGACTCTGGCCGCTTATAATGCGGGTTCGGGGGCGGTGGCGCGCAGTGCGGGAGTCCCGCGCTACGCGGAAACCCAAAATTATGTGCGGAGAATTACGAACCTCTACTATGGAGGATTGGATCCTTCTCCGTCGGGGCCCCGGCATGATCCCGTGCGGGTTCAACGAGATGCGCGGGGCGTGCTTTACATCAGCAACACGGACTAAGATTACGGCATCTGTTTAAGAGTTCTCTCAGGTACCAAAGGCAGTTCAACTGCAACGGCGGATCGAGACAGTTACGGACCGACGACTTTGAAAATGACATCGAGCCAGCGCGGCAAGCGCTGGGGAGCGCTGCTGTTGCTGATGGCCCTCTCCGGAGTGCCGGTCCATGCCCGCACGCATCATAGCGACGCCTGGTCTCGCGACCGCTTTGCCAGTGCGGAGCGCATGCGGGAAGCGCTCAACGGGCGTCCTCCAGGCGAGCGCACGCGGCATGACTATCAGCGGGTCATCAACGCTTACCGCAGCGTCTATTACGGGGCGCCTGCGTCGATCAAGGCCGATCCCAGCGTGGTTGCGGTTGCGGAGACGCTGGTCGAGATGGGACGCCGGTTCGACGACGACAAAATCCTGAATGAGGCTATTGCTCAGTACAAGTTCCTGCGGCGGGAGTATCCGGGCAGCAGATATCGGTGCGATGCCTTGTTCACCATAGGCGAGATATACAAAGACGATCTCAACGATTCCGAGCAGGCCCGCACTATTTTTGAGGAGTTTCTGCACCGCTATCCGCAGAACCGCCTGGCCGAAGACGCGCAGCGGGCGGTCGTCGATCTCGACCGCGAAGCGGATCGCGAGAGAAAGGCTGCGGCCCAGAAACAAAAGAAGGCCGGCAAACAGATTGCCGCCAAGAACAAGAGCGACAGTTCTGCGGGCACGGACCTTGATTCTGGTAAGGATTCTAAGACCGACCCTACGACCGGCGCCGCCGCACAGGAGTCTTCCGAGTCCCGTAGCGGAGGCACGGCGCGTGTGACCGGAATCCGGCACTGGTCCACGCCGGATTACACCCGCGTGGCCATTGATTTGGAGAGCGAGATCAAGTTCGGTTCGCAGCGCATTGCCCATCCTGACCGCATCTTCTTCGATCTGCGCGGCACCAAGCTGGCTTCCACGCTGGTGGGCAAGAGTTTCGATGTGGATGACGGATTCCTGAAGAAGATCCGCGTGGCGCAATTTCAACCCGGGCGCACCAGGGTTGTGCTTGAGGTGGACAACCTCTCGGATTACGAAGCGTTTTTGCTGCCCGACCCCTACCGTCTGATTATTGATATTCACGGCAAGAATAACCGGAAGAATATGCACGCCAAGTTGCTGAAAGACAGCACGGCCATGGCTGATGTCGAAGCCCCGCCGACGGCGGGATCGGAGGTCGAGAGTCCAACTGCGGAAGAATTGACAGCAGAAGAAGCGTTAAAGGCCGCGGAGGCAAAGGTGAAAGAGGACCTGCGCGCCCAGGTAGGGGAGGCTCCCGTCACCAGCGAAGACGTGGGCGACGAAACGAAAATTGTACCGAAAGGTGTCGCCGCCGGTTCCAAGGCGCGTTCTTCCCGTTCGACGCAGGCTGCTGCGAATGCCGGGAGCACGCCGGCTGTCACCAAGGTGGTGGTCGATGCGGACGATGAAGACGATGTTCCAGTAGCGCCGAGCCATGCGCGAGGGAAATCTTCGTCGCGTCTGGCTTCGAGCCGGGCGAGACAGTTGGATATGCGCGAAGCGAAGCCCACGGCCAGCGGCGACCGGTCGCTGATCCGCGCCCTGGGCCTGAAGATCGGCAAGATCGTGATCGATCCCGGGCATGGCGGGCACGATACCGGGACCATCGGTCCCGACGGCCTGCAAGAAAAAGATCTGGTGCTGGAAGTCGGCCGCCGTCTGGGCAAACTGCTGCAGGCGCGACTGGGCGCTGAGGTGGTCTACACGCGCAAGAACGATACGTTCATTCCACTGGAAACTCGCACCGCCATCGCCAACCAGCAGCGCGCCGATCTGTTTATTTCGATCCACGCTAACTCGAGCCAGGATTCTGAGGCTCGGGGCGTGGAGACGTATTACCTGAACTTCACGTCCTCGCCGGAGGCGCTGGAAGTGGCGGCGCGGGAAAACGCGGTTTCGGAAAAATCCATCTATGAGCTTCAGGATCTGGTGAAGAAAATCGCGCTGAAGGAGAAAATCGAAGAGTCGCGCGAATTCGCCGGGGATGTGCAGGAGTCGCTGCACAGCGGGCTGGCCTCCAAGAGCCCCGCCATCCGCAACCGCGGGGTAAAGAAAGCGCCGTTCATCGTGCTGATTGGGGCCAACATGCCGTCGATCCTGGCGGAGATCTCATTTGTGAGCAATCCCGCGGACGAGCATCGCCTGGAGACCAGCGAATACCGTCAGCGCATCGCCGAATCGCTCTATCGCGGAATCGCGAAGTATGTGGATGGATTGAGCGGAGTTAAAATGGCCAGCAAGCTGGATAAGACGGCGGGACAATAAACGCGATTCTTGCCACTCAGCTTTTACCCCAGCCGAGATTCAAACTTCCCACCTTTTCGTCAAAGAACGCGACAATGATAGGGCAACCCGGCCCTCGTGGCGAGACTCTCAAGAAATGTTGTAAGGTCCCTCTGGTCTGTCCGATCTGAAATTCAGTTCCAGGAATGGAGCAGCCCGTATGAGATCTCTTCGGTGCTCTTTGGCCCTATCCTTCCTGGTTGTTGCCTGCGTTGCCTCCGCACAGGTAGAAAGCAAGACGGACGCCCAAATGGACGGCCTTGCCGGACCGGTCAAGTCTGTCTCCAGCGCAATTACACGGTCGGGTGTGAAGTGGCAGCAGCCCGGCGGGCCCACTCTCGTCGCACCGATCTGGTGCAAGGACTGCGAATACGATCCGGACGGAACTAAGACGAAATCCGGCGAGCTTGTCGAGGGAAAGTTTTTTGGGGAAGGCATCCGGCTGATTCGAGACGCGAACGGTCAGGTGACCGATCGTTTTTCGTACAACGCATCCACGGGCGAACTGCAGCGTCACGAGGTCATGGGACCATTCGGGAGGACTGAACAAAAGGTCTACATTGGGGGAAAACTACACTCGCGGTCGACCTTTTCCTACGACCAGTACGGACACTTGAGCGAGTGGCTGAGTTTTGACGCCGCGGGAAGATCGGAAGGCCGCACTTTTACCGTCACGGACAAAGAGGGCATCGTCACGCGGAGGTCGGTCTATGGAAAGAATGGCGAATTAAGTGATGAGCAAACGTTCGATCCCGAAACAGAAGTAGATCATTTCACGACCTTCGACGAATTTGGCAAAGTGAAGCTCACCTCGACCGTAGCCCACGGAAAGCTGACTTCATTCTGGGAGCCCCACGATTCGCCCTCGCAGTTCGGAGACAATTTCACGGAACCGAAAGGCGATGGCAGCTTCGAGATTCATTCCTGCCACAACGACCTCAGTTGTGACCTTTCCCGTGTCCACTATGAGTATCTTGACGGCGACAAGCACACACCGCGCAGCGCCGAATGGCGGGATTCAGAAGGAAACCTGAAATTAGCGGCCTATTTCGACTATGAAATAGACTTGTTTCGAAACTGGACCTACCGCCAAGTTTGGGTGTGGGATCCTAGTCTAGGTGAACGATCGCTTTACGAAACCGATTTTCGCGCTATTACCTACTGGCCGAAATGAATCGGCGGTTCAGCAACGCAACGAGAGACTCACTTATTGCAGTGAGCTTCCCACCTGCGAGAAGATATTTCCCGCATTCGACCCGATCAGCCGCACCGTGCCTACGACAATCACCAGGACCACCGCCAGCATCACGGAGTATTCGGCGATGTCCTGACCTTGTTCATCTAACCAAAGATTGCGTAATGAATAGCTCATTATTTATCCCTCTCTCTCCTTAGCTCTTATGCAGCCCCTGACGCCTGAGCAACCACCGGTTGCAAAACGGGCTGGCGTTTATAGTCCGGAAAGCTCAGGCCCCAGGCTTCGCTATCCTGCGTCAAAGCCTGCAGCCCAACCTGAAACTCGGATGTTCCCAGCATCTTCTTCGTCCAGACCACGCGAAACTGGATTCTCCGCTGGCGATAGAAAACTGTGATCTCCTCCAGCACGCTCAGTTCGCGGCGGACCGAGCCTAATCGCACTCCATCCGGGGTCACGTCCAGCGTATGCACCAGATCCTCAAAAGCCTTGCCGGTGCTGTCTTTGCCTTTTACTCGGACGGGAAGAACTGCCTTGGTGCGAGCCCCCCGCCGCTGATCCGTGTCCATACTGCCTAACCCCATGCGGTCACCCAAAGCTAGTTTGCCGCAGGACTGGCAAGGAAGGAATGGCCCCGATAGGTAGCAAAGAGGCACGAAGGTAACATACTTCATGGCCGGATCAAATTGCCGCCAAATCAAGTCTTTGCAGGCCTGTGAAACCTTTCTACCCGCTCTGTGGTCTAATTGGGAGAGGAGTTCTGCACTGCGGGGCCATTCATGAGTTTTTCCCGTTCTGTCGGTATGGTTATTGCACTTGCGTGTCTGCCGGGCATTGCGTTTCCGGCGAATACGCCCCAGACGCCGGCTCGTGCTTCAGAAGCTGGTCCTCCAAACGTTCATTCCTCAAACGTTCATTCTTCAAGCCAGGGACCGGCTTTGCTTCCGCAACAGTTTGGCGGATGGGAGATGCAGGGCTCTCCTCAAACCAGCACGGACCCCACGACCGCGGATCCTACCAATGCCGCGGTTCTCAAGGAGTACCGCTTCTCGGATCTGGCTTCGTCTACTTACACGCGGGACGATGGCCGCACGTTGAAGATCCGGGCTGCGCGTTTTGCTGACGCTTCGGGCGCGTTTGGAGCCTACACGTTTTATCTGCAGCCGGAGATGACGAGAGAGCAGATCGGCGATCAGGGAGCGTCTTTGGGACAGCGCGTGCTTTTCTACCGTGGGCATGTGCTGGTGGACGCGCAGTTCAGCAGCGAATCTGCCATGGCGGGAGCGGAGTTGCGGGAGTTGGCGGGAGCGCTGCCGCGGCCCAACGGCAACGCCGCCAACCTACCCACGTTTATCGAATTCATGCCGCGCCGGGGCTATGTTGCGAACACCCAGAAATATGTGATGGGGCCGGCTGCCTTGTCCGCGCTGGCGCCGCCGGTTTCCCCCGACCAGGTGGACTTTAATGCCAGTTCCGAAGTGACCATGGCCCGCTATAACACTTCGAGCGGAGAAGTGACGTTGATGCTGATCTCTTACCCGACGCCACAACTGGCTGCCGAGCATCTGCGCCGAATTGATGCGGCGCATCAGATGAGTCAGCGGCAGGCCGGCGTTTCAAGCATCGAAAGCGCAGGTTCGTTCTTCGACAAGCGCACGGGGCCGATTCTTGCGATCGCTACAGGACCCGTCTCCGACAGCGATGCGAAGTCTCTGCTGGGAATGGTGAATTACGAAGCCAGGGTTACCTGGAATACGCCGACGGATAATCCGCAAGCGCGCGATCTGTACATGCTCTTTCTCAACATTGTCGTCCTATGTGCGATTCTCGCGGGACTCGCAGTTGTGGCGGGGGTAGCGTTCGGCGGAATCCGCATTTTGATGAAGCGTTGGTATCCTGACAAGATTTTTGACCGGCCCGAGCAGATGGAATTCATCTCGCTGCGTCTCACCGAAACCATCACAGGCGCCTCCCAAACTGGGAGCGAGGGAAGCCGGCAGGCGCCTCAGAACCCGGCCTGATCCCGATAAGTATCTTTAGATAGATCGGCTTAGGGGTCCGGCGAGGCATTTTTGTCTCAATCTGCTACACTCGCCGCCGATATTAATTGGTTTTGTAAATCGTTGAAAACAAAGACATTTATTTCATAGAAATTCCTTGACACCCCCGTTTTTAGACTCATAAGATTTGTCGCAGAAAGTTTTGACGGATTTTCAAGCTCCGTTGGAACTATTCTCCCTTGAAGAAGAGGCCACCCTGTTGCCGGGTGGCCTTTTCGTTTTTGCATTTCGTTCTGTGCGCGCAGAGAGAACCGCGAGGAACGGTTCGGACTCGAGAGGGGAACTGTTTCGAGTCCTGCACGTATCATCTATTGTAGATAGTTTTGTAGCGTAGTCTCGGTGGGCAAACCGTCGAGGGAGGAATTCATGTTCTGCGATGGATGCGGCGCGGCGATGCAACCTGGGCAGGTATTTTGCAGCAAGTGCGGCAAGCAGATCGTCGGCCCGGTATCGGGTATGCAGCCGCTGCCGGCTCGGGTAAAGGGACACGTCCACCTGCTGGGACTGCTGTGGCTGGCGCTCTCGGCATTCAATGTGGTGGGCGGCGTCATTCTTTATATTCTGGCCAACACGTTGTTTGCGCGCATGCACGAGTTCGGAGTGCCACCGGAGGCTCCCACCGGCTTTCTGCGGCCGCTGTTGAGCGTGGTTGCGATCTTTATCCTGGCCAAAGCGGCATGCGGATTCATCGCTGGCTGGGGATTGCTGCAGCGGGAACCGTGGGCACGGGTTGTGGCACTCGTGCTGGCGTTTATTTCGCTGTTTAATGTCCCATTTGGTACCGCGATCGGCGTGTACACGATGTGGGTGCTGCTGCCCAGCGAGTCGCAGCAGCAATATGACGATCTGGTGGCGGCGCGCGCGGCTTAGGATCCACGATCAACCGAGTTGAGGCGCCGCAGACCGGGCGGCGGAATTGTGGGCTGAGGTTTGAACCCACTGGCAAGTCAGGTCGCGCTTAGAGAAGGTGTGGGCTGTTTCCGGTCGAGCGAAGGATTCTCGCAGGTCATCCCCCACCGAGGGGGCGTCCCCGCCTGATTCTGCTCCTATTCGGCGGCATCCCTAACAGCCCATCTGTCTGAACACGTCGTACTGATTGAAGGCTAACAGCATAGTGACCAGAGGCGAAGGTAACCGAGGGAGTAGACCCCGAGGGCCGGTCTTGACGGATGCTTGCAGCGTTTGTTCATCGATCAGCGATGGAGGGGCTTGCTGCTGCTTTACGCTTTCTGGCCTCCCATTTAGAATCGAGGACAGGCCGACGTAGCTCAGTTGGTAGAGCAGCCGATTCGTAATCGGCAGGTCAGCGGTTCAAGTCCGCTCGTCGGCTCCAGCCTTTCAAACATTTAGCACGGTTCCCTGGGCTAGGCTCCTCCCGCCAAATTTTTTTCAAAGTTGACCGTACCGCATAGGGAATCTTGTTCACTCAGCAAATGCGTTCCAGTTCGGGCGATCTTCACGCGAGCGGGTGATAGAAAATCCGGTCCGTGATCCAACAGCCGCCTCGGTCGGCGAACGCGGCAGCTCGCGGAATTCCAAACTTCATTTGCAGCTTGGTCCTTTGTCATGGCGCTGCTCATCGGCTCGCTAATCAGCGATGCAATCACCTGCGAAATAGTTAGGTACGTCACAGAAGTGCACGTCGGAAGGACGTTGTGGTCGAGCGTCCATCTGGCGATTGATAGGGACTTCCGTGACCTATCGCTCCCGGGTCATCCGCCGCAAACTGGAATCACTGCATCCTGGTAGAGCAGTTACATCATCGTCAGAATCGGGACGCAGCGGCTTCTATCCCCCCAAGCCGGGCCGCTCTAGCACGGCTTAAGAGGTCGTGCTGTGAAAACTTTATGTACGAAATGGAGCGGGATCTCGTGTGGATTTCGTTCGTTTTTCCTTTTCTCTGCAATCTTTGCGCTCACCTCACCGGCATCCGCGGCTAACGGACAACTTACGGTAAATCCTTCAACGATTAACTTTGGCGGCATTTCTGTCGGCACTAGCCAGAAGCAGGCAGTCACTCTGAAAAATTCTGGCGGTTCCAGGCTGAGCATAACCGATGCGACTGTCTCAGGAACAAATTTCACGCTGAGCGGTCTGAGTTACCCCATGTCGCTGGGGAGTGGGCAGAGTGCAACATGCTATGTAACGTTCAAGCCCCAGTCGGCGAGCATTTACAGCGGCGGTGTCTCGATTGCATTCATTACCCGCAGAGTGCGCAATAGCTCCTGGTCCGGCAGTCCTGTGACCGTTATTTTGCCGGTGTCGGGTACGGGGGTAGGTTCTGGCCAGCTCACGGCAACTCCGAGCAGCCTCGTCTTCGGCAGCGTGCAGGTGGGCAATGCGCAGACCCTGGCGGAAACTCTCACGAATTCGGGGGGAGCCAGCGTCACGATTTCCGCGGTGAGCG